>ERZ795030.6334-NODE-6334-length-10412-cov-4.929516_pt1 | contig 10412 bp, 6 predicted proteins | sample MGYA00375122_ERZ795030 | MGnify/ENA primary metagenome ERZ795030 (study PRJEB30165, sample SAMN05720146) | activated sludge metagenome | isolation source: anaerobic digester from wastewater treatment plant | place: Japan | collected 2015-04-20 ...
AAACGGTGGGGGCGGAGCCACGATTTGGGACGATATTTATGTGCATGTCTACATTATACAACATATTACCAATTGAATGAAAAATTAATACATGTCTACATATTTGCACCCAAACAACACTAACGTGTTGATTTCAAAAGGAATCCAACCAAATCAGGATGGAACTTCAGTTTAGGCGCTGGTTGCCACCTCTGGCGCTGCCAGTCCGGCTTGAGCTGGCCGGGCCGCAGCCGGACCCTGATTCAGGCCCAGTGCCCCCCGCAAACTGGCAAAGAGGGTTGTCAGTTCAGCGCTGGCGGGCACTATGAGGCCTTCAATGTCGTCTGTGTTCCGGCCCTCGCGCACTGCCTGCTCGATCTCCAGCAGCGTCTGGCGCAAGGGCTCGGCGCCCATGCTGGCGCACAAGCCCTTCAAAGTGTGCGCCAGGCGTTGCGCGGTGCCCGCATCACCATCGGCCAAGGCCTGACGGATATTCTCAAGCGTGTGTTCCTGGGCCTTGACGAACTTGCCCAGCAGGGACACATACAGCTTGGGATTGCGGTTGCACTGGGTCAAGCCCCGGCTGGCGTCCAGGCCCACAATCTCATGCAGGGCGATCAACATCTGCTCCAACGGCTTGGTCTGCGGCTGCGGCTGCGGCTGAGGTGGCGCAGCGCTCACGGTGGGCACTTGGGCAGGACCTGCCCCGCTACGGGGTTTGACCCAGGCCAGCAGGGCACGCCAGAGCTCCTCCGGGTCTATGGGTTTGCTGATAAAGCCGTTCATGCCCGCGGCCATGCAGCGGTCTTTGTCGGCTTTCATGGCATTGGCGGTCATGGCCACAATCGGCAGCGCCTCCGAGGTGAAGCTCTCACGAATCAGGCGTGAGGCGGTGACACCGTCCATCACCGGCATCTGCATGTCCATCAGCACGATATCGTACGGCTGGGCATCGGCAAAACGGGCATGCACCTGGTGAACGCCGATCTGCCCATTGTCGGCAACATCGACTGCAAAGCCGACGATTTGCAGCAGTTCGCATGCCACCATCTGGTTGATTTCATCGTCTTCCACCAGCAGGATGCGCGCCCCGGCCATGGGTGCCAGCGCGGCCTCGGCAGCGCTGGCCGCTTGGCCCTGCGGCGCATTCGCTGGCTTGCGCGGTGCATGGCCTTCAAGTTGCATCATGGTGTCGACCAGCAGGGACGCGCCTACCGGCTTGGCCAGCACATGCTCGACCCCCAACCGCTGTGCGCCCTTGAGCAGTTCCTGGCGACGGTGGGCCGTGACCATCAGGACAAAGGGTGCCGAGCGGGGGTTCATTTCTTGGATCTGACGCACCGCTTCCAGCCCGTCCATGCCTGGCATTTGCCAGTCCATCATGACAAAGTCAAAGGCCAGTCCAGCAGCTACGGCCTGCGCCACGGCTTGCAGCGCTGCGGCGCCGGAGTTGACGCTTTGCACCACAAATCCCAGTTCCTGCAGCAATTCGCACAGCACCAGGGCAGCGGTATCGTTGTCATCGACCACCAGCACCCGGCGCCCGTGCAGGTCAACGCTGGGGCGGGTGATGATTTTCTCGGCAGAGCCAATACCCAGCCGTGCGGTGAACCAGAAGGTGGAGCCTTTGCCGTACTCGCTTTGCACGCCGACCTCGCCCCCCATGCTCTCAGCCAGGCTCTTGCTGATGGCCAGCCCCAGGCCGGTACCGCAGTACTGGCGCGTGGTGGAGCTGTCGGCCTGCTCAAAGCTTTTGAAGAGCCGGCCCATTTGTTCGGGCTTGAGGCCGATGCCGGTGTCACTGAGGGCAAAGTGCAAGAGCACCTCGGACGCGGTTGACTCCAGCACCCGGATGCTGATGCGCAACTCACCGTGCTCGGTGAACTTGACGGCGTTGTTGGCGTAGTTGATCAGGATCTGGCCGATGCGCAAGGGGTCACCGATGAGGTTCCTGGGCACGGCATTGTCAAAGCTGCACAGCAGCTCCAGATGTTTGGCCTCGGCTTTCTGGCTGATCAGGTTGACCACGTTGTCGATCACCGCTTCGAGCTCGAAGGGCACCGATTCGATTTCGAGCTTGCCCGATTCGATCTTGGAGAAGTCCAGGATGTCGTTGATGATGCCCAGCAGGTGTTCGCCGCTTTGCTTGATCTTGCTTAAATAGTCCTGGATGCGCGGGGGCATTTCGTTCTTCAGGGCCAGGCCCGACAGGCCGATGATGGCGTTCATGGGGGTGCGGATTTCGTGGCTCATGTTGGCCAGGAAGTCACTCTTGGCAACATTAGCCTGCTCCGCTTCAACTTTGGCTTGGATCAATGCGACTTCAGCGTTTTTTCGGGTCGTGACGTCGTTGAACAGTACCACCACGAAATCCAATTTTTTATGCCGTGTTCGAACGGCACGTACAGCCACTTCAACGGCTAGGCGTTTGCCGGTGCTATGTACAAAGACCTGCTCGCATTGATACTCGTCCAACTCGCCTGCCAATAGGCGAGCAGACTTTGCGAGGACGGCTGGGCGCTCAGATGCATCAACCAGATCTACCCATACTTTTTTATGCAATTCCGAAGCGGAAAAACCCAGCATTTCGCACAGAGTCTGGTTGATATCCAGCAATTCATTTGCAGACCCTATGGTTGCCATGCCGACCATTGAACGCTCAAAATAGGCCCGAAAACGTCGCTCGGCTCTTTCTCGTTCCTCTCGGAAAACCCGGCGCCGTTGTGTTTGCCAAGCAAGCAGGGTCATCAGCAAGGCGACAGCCAGAAAAATCAACAACTTCCATAACGTTCTGTTTTTCCAGTCCACCATGAGTGAGTCCGTTTTCACTGAGACCGCGACGTCCAAGGTGGTATCTCCGACCCGACCAAACACCAGGACACGCTTCACCCCATCGGTAGCGGTAACACCCACATACCGGGTCATCTTTTCTGTTGAAGCCAGATACTTCTTGAAGGACTCGGCGCTTCCAATGTTCTTGCCAACATAAGTACTAGGGTTTGGAAGCCGGTAGATGATGTCTCCCTGCCGGTTGTGAACAGCGGCAGCATCTATTGCCCCATTGCGCAGAAGCTCGCTCAGGACATTGTCGAAAAGCTGGGGAGCGGTAAAGATGACGACCACCCCCTGAAGCACACCGTCATTGCCACGAATTGCCTTCGACAGGGAAATAATGTAACGCCCCCCGGTCTCTTTAAAGGGACGGGACAGCCAGTTTCGTCGGGCTTCCTCGACACGGGCATTTCGATGGACTAAAAAGTATTCCTGTTGAGCTGCATCGAGACCCTCAAGCCTGGGCAGGACTTCTGGCATACGGATGCTTGCGGCATCCACAACGCGCCCCATGGAATCAAGAACAAACAAGACGTCTACTTCGGGGAACTGTTGCAACAGGTTCAGCTTGCGCTGGTGGGCTGCTGTGGCGGGCAACTTGGGGCTGGACAGTTCGTCCGTCACCACACTTTGCGTGATCATCTCCGTACGCTGCAGGACCGATGAAATCTGCACATCTGCGAGTCGGACATGTCCCTCGAAGGCTTGAAGTTCCCGGTCGACAGTGGCGTAGTAATCGACGTAGCTATGCCCGCCAATGGATGCAGCGACAAGCACAAAGAACATGCTCAGCAGTATCCAGGCCTTACGGCCTTTACCTTGCACACTGTCAGTCGAGCCGCCCATTACTGGCAGCCCGTCTCACCACAACAGTCACATGAAATCGTGTCTGTTCCAGCCTGGCGTTGTTGTTCGTCGTTGCCATAGCTACGACTATGCCGCATCCTCTCGCCTAGCCAGGTTGAAAAATTTGTCGATTTCATTTGATAAGCTTTTTGATGAAACGAACGACCAGTTGCAACTTCCCACAAAGAATTTGACGCGGCTGGTGATTTCAGAAAGTTCAGTGTTGCGCCTATCTTTTTTCAACCGCAAAGACAAATCCACCTCGCCAATGGCAATATCCGGCAAGGCTACGCTCAACTCCTTGATCGGCCGGGCCGCCACGCTTCTGAGCGTCCAGACAGGCGTTCGGCCTCGCCGCTCCGGTAACCGAGGTAGCCAAAGTCCCCAAAAACGCAGGAGGTCACCGTCATCACGATGTTGGTGAACCGCGGTCGCGCGGACTGCCAGAGTCAAAATTTCATTTCTTTACGCATTGGAACTTGCTGACCTACCATCGCGCCACTTGCAACAGACCGGGGCTGCCCATCCAGACGAGGTCGCCAGAAAAGCCGCTGTTTGTCTATCTTTCGCTGCGCTCAATGCTAGGAAAAAACGCCGGTTTTGTCAGTCATCCAAATCTGAAAGAACGTCCCTGTAAGTCCTAGTCTTTGCTAGGAATATTCCGAAATTTTGAGGCACTCATTCCAGGTGACTTCTGTCGGGGAGCGGGCTGACTTGCCGGATGGACTCAACGCTATGCGGGCGGGGTCGAATTGGCGTCCAACGCGGAAGCTTTTTTTGGCTGGTCTGTCAAGGGGGCGCTTCGTGCAGGGCAACAGCATGGAGGTGCGGGCCTTGTCGCGACACGTGTGGCACTTTACGGTTCAGGTTGAAACCGCTTACTCGCGCGGCTTCCCGCTCGAAGGCTGGGACCAGTACTGCAAGTGCTTGAGCATCCTGCTCCTTGGCGGTGCGCTCCATGGCGGCGCACAACTCGCCGAGCTGCAGTGCGCCAACGGCCCGTGCCGACAATTTGAGCTTATGCGCCTGGGCCTCGACTTGGCTGGTCTTTCCTGCCGCATAGGCACCCAGTAATTCCCCGGTCAACATGGCGGCACTGATGTAGAAGTCTGCGACAAATTGATCCACCGTACCGGCATCGTCGCCAATCAAAGCCTCCAACACCCTTACATCCAGCGGCAGGCAGGGTCGGCGTCGGCCGCCTGCGCTGCGAATGGGATGACCGTCTCCGGCTGCTGCGACAAGTTGGCCAAGTCAATTGGTGTGGCAACCACCTCAGGCTGCCAGCGGTCCAGAATGGCGCGCAATTGTGTCAGTTGCACCGGTTTGCTTAGGTAGTCGTCCATGCCCACGTCAATACAGTGCTCGGCCTCTCCCTTGAGCACATTGGCGGTAAAGGCAATGATGGGCGGGCGGCTCTTGCCGACCTCGGCCTCGCGGATGGCGGCGATCAGCTGGTAGCCGTCCATCAGCGGCATGTGCAAGTCGGTGATCAGTAGACAGTAGGAGCCAGACTGCCAACGCGCCAGCGCTTCCTGGCCATTGTTGACAATGTCGGCCGTTCGGCCCAATAGCACCAGCTGCTGCAGCATCACTTTCTGGTTGTATTCATTGTCTTCGGCCACCAGGATCAGGCTGCCCTGGCGACGGGCGTCTTCATGGGACATGGGCGTGTGCGCCATGGGTGCCAGGCTGGGCTGGATCTGCCGGTCGGGCGCCTTGGCGCGCCCGGCAGCAATCGCCACCGCTTCAAGCAGAGCCCGGCCGGGCAGCGCAGCAGCCATTGCAAGGCCACCGATTCGTCACTGGCCCGCTCCGCGTATGCTCGGGCGTGGCGCAGGTGGACGCTCATATCGTCGGCCAGGCTGTCGGTGCGACCGAAAACCAGGCAGTTCAAGCCGGCCACCTGAAAAGTATCGGCAGCCACGCCCGGCGTTGCACCGAGGCGTGCAAACGGCAACCGCACGCTGAACACCGAACCCCTCCCCAACTCGCTGCCGACCGAGATGTCGCCACCATCGTGATGGTGTTTTTGCCGCTGATTTTTGGGCTTCGCCGCACGCTGTTTTACCGCCGGGTGGTGTTTTTTGGGGGTTCCTTGCTGATTGTGGGGGTGGCACTGGTGTGGCTGGTAGAGCGGGTGTTTGACCTGACGCTGATTAGCGCCTGACGCGGTGGCCTGGGGCGAGGTCGCACCACCAGGCAAAACCATTCTCTGCCTACGTTCAACAAGTGATCTGTGCGATGAAATTTGCACTTTCACCCGGCCGCAGGCCATAGGCTATTCGCAGCCACCCCTGTAGCTCTGAACCGATTTCAGTGGGTGAGCCTATTCGCACAGTGTACTGGTTCATCCCGCCAGATGGCATCAGCTTCACCTTTGGTCAGGACGACAACGCCTTGCTGCTAGTTCAAGCCACTGGCACCCAGGAGTTTGCGCGTGACAGCAAGCTGGCGTTAGCTCGCAAATTGATAGCCCTTATCGCAGATAGGATAAAGGCTGGAGGCCAAGATTGTTAAACATTGAGGTCAAGATCATCGACCCGCGCCTGGCCGGGCAATTGCCCGCCTACGCCACACCAGACAGCGCCGGGCTGGACTTGCGCGCCTGTCTGAGCGAGCCGCTGACGCTGTCAGCCAACGCCTGGCAACTGGTGCGCACCGGCATTGCCATTTGCCTGAAAGACCTGGGTTCTGCCGCGCAGAGCCTGCCGCGCTCCGGGCTGGGCCACAAACACGGCAGCGTGCTGGGCAACCTGGTCGGCTTGATCGACAGCAACTACCAAGGCCAATTGATGGTCAGCGCCTGGAACCGCAGCGACACCGCATTCAGATGCGCCTGATCGCCTTTATCACCCACAGCGCCGACATCCGGCAAATACTCGATCACATCGGGGTGGACTCGCCGCCCCGCACATAGCCCCGGCACGCGGGCCGCCGTTGCGGGCTGACGGTGGTGCGCAGATCAGAGAGGATGTTGCGTCCGAGCCGGACAGGGATCTGGCAGCGCAACCCGCGCCAGACGACGAGGTCGATAGACAAGTCAATGGGAGAGTGAGTTAAACGGCGATTGGCTAGACTTGCCGTGGGGTGGCACCAAGTCCGGTGCACGCTGCGCACCGCAAATCACCCTTCTGAACACAACTCCTGGTAGTGAATCTGGCACGCCGGGCGGCTAATTGTGGGTTTTACGCGGAACGAGGGCGATTCCAGGGTGCGACATTTGGGCTGGCGCGGTTGAATTTCCGATCCGCTTGAGCCAAAGCAATTTCTTGCGAATATGATGACGGGCCGTGCATTGCAAATGGGCGTAGACATGGAAAATAGTCCACCGCAGTGCACACGGCAGCACATTGATCAAGTAAATACGATTTGTTGGATTCCGATGTTTTCATCTCCGACCCATTGTCTCCTTGTCCCCAAAGGGGTTCAGTAGCATGTTGCAGGGCGCGCGGTTGCGAACCATTGTTGCGCTGTTGTTGGCACTAGGTATAGCGGGCCTGGTGCTGTGGGCCAGAGACCAGTTGGTATCGGCACAGCGTGTAGAGCGCCTGCAACTGGAAACCCTGGCCATGGCGTCGTTGGTCGAATCCGTCAGCAACAAGGGTGTGGTCATGAGCGGCGCTTCGCTGATCGGGGTCTTTGATGTCCGAGCCAAGCGCATGTTGTCCAGCGCCGCGGTTGCCATGGATTTGGAGGCTTTGGCAGACTTCGCCACCGTCATTGGATTGCTGCATGTCCAGGGCGCATCAATTCTGAACGCCATTGGCGTTACCCAGGCTTCGTTGAATGCGGCTGGAACGTTTGGCGGGGCAGGTGCCAACTTTTTGCAAAAGCCCTATATACGAAAAGCTTTGTCCGGCGTGTCTGCGGTCAACCTCGAAGTGGATGCCACTACCGCAGAGCGTATGCTGCACTTCGCTGCCCCGGTTTTTGAAGAGCGCTCCACCAGCTCCAAGGTGCTGGGGGTCTACCACCTGGAGACCAATGTCGCGGAGGTCGACAAAGTGCTGGCCAAGTATCTGCCGCGCACCGCGCTGCTGGTGTCTCCCGAAGGCACGGTTTTCGCCAGCAATCGAAGCGTGCAGGATTTGATGCCATTACTTGCACAGTCCGGTGAAACGGCTGAAAAGAACGCGAGATTTGGTTACCTGGCGCTGCGCGCACAGGTCCCGTCTGGAACGAACGGTTTGACACGGTTTGAGGTGAAAGACTTCCATGTCACCAACGTCAAACTGGGCTGGCCGGCAGAACAGGGGGCATGGCAGACTGTGCTGATGGAGCCCAGCAATGACTCCGCTGAAATGTGGTCGCGTCTGATCTTGGGCTTGTCGGTGTTTAGCGTGCTGTTTGGCAGCTACAGCATGCTGGCGCGCCACAATGCCGCGCAGGCCAGGTTCCGGCAGGTGCTGCAAGCCAAGCAGGTAGAGCAGGAAGCGTCCCTGCGTGCATACGCGGACCAGGTGGATTTTCAGGCGTGCCTGATGGATGCGATCCCGACGCCCTTGTTTGTGAAGGATGCGCAAGGTCGCACTGCCGGCATGAACCGAGCCTATGAAGAAGCCTACGGTGTGCGGCGCCAAGACTACGTGGGCAAAACGCTGTTGCAAACCAGTTTGCGCAACCTCGATGCGGCACAGCGTGCGCTCTATTTTGAGGAGCAGATTGACATCATTGCCTCGGGTGCACTGGTTCACAAGAAACGCGAGATGTGCTGGGCCGATGGTGCCATCCACCATGAGTTGTACTGGGGCCAGGGCATTCGCAGAGCCGACGGCACACCAGTAGGCATGGTGGGCGTGATACTGGACGTGTCGGACACGGTGCACGCCAATGTCGCCCTGAAAGCTGCCAAGGAGACAGCCGAGGAAGCGGGTGCCGCGAAATCGGCCTTCTTGGCGAACATGAGCCACGAGATTCGCACGCCCATGAACGCCATCATTGGCCTGTCGGGCCTGGCCCTGAAGAACGAGATGCCGCCGCGCATTGCCGACTACCTCAACAAGATCAAGCAAAGCGGGGAGCACCTGCTGGGCATCATCAACGACATTCTGGACTTCTCCAAGATCGAATCGGGCAAGTTGGAAATGGAGTCCGTCCCCTTTGAACTGGAAGCCGTCATCGACAACGTGGTGAACCTGATTTCTGAAAAGGTCGAAGACAAAGGGCTGGAACTGCTGTGCAAGGTTGATGCCAACATCCCCAGGACTTTGGTGGGCGACCCGTTGCGCATCGGGCAGATCCTGATCAACCTGGCCAACAACGCGGTGAAGTTCACGCAGCAAGGCAATGTGCGGCTTGCCATTTCCATTCGGGAGATGCAGGGTGACACTGTGCTGCTGCAATTCAGCGTAACTGATACGGGGATCGGCTTGGCGCCAGAACAGGTCGGCAAGTTGTTTCAGAGCTTTGCTCAGGCGGATCGCTCCACCACCCGCAAATATGGTGGCACCGGGCTGGGCCTGGCCATCAGCAAAAGCCTGGTGCAAGCCATGGGCGGCCAGATTGGTGTGGACAGCGTGGTGGGCGCGGGCTCCACCTTCTGGTTTACCGCCAGCATGGGGGTGGGTTCCAGCGAAGGCATGCTGCCCCGGCCCGGCATTGATTTGCATGGTCGGCGCGTGCTGGTGGTGGACGACAGCGAAGCCGCCGCGCTGGTGCTGGCTGACACGCTCTCTGAATTGGGGTTTGCCGTAGACCAGGTGAACTCCAGTGAGCGGGCGTTGGCAAGCCTCAAGCAGGCCGACTCCGACGAGCGGCCTTACGACTTCGTCCTGATGGACTGGCAGATGCCAGGGATGGATGGCCTGGAGACCATTCAGGCCATCCAGCAACAACACATCCGGACTGCGCCTTTGGTGTTGATGGTGACCGCGCACCGCCGTCTGGAACTGATCAAAGGCGCCGAGAAACTCGGAATACACCATGTGCTGGCAAAACCAGTCAGCGGCTCCATGCTGGTCAACACCATGATGGAGATCATGGGGCAGGGTTCGCGCCAGGTCACCCATGTCAGCGCCAAGGTGGAACCGGTCGAAGGCCAGCTCGGACACCTGGCCGGTGCTCGCATCTTGCTGGTGGAAGACAACGAAATCAACCAGGAGGTGGCCATCGAAATGCTGAGCGAAGCTGGCTTTGCTGTGGAGGTGGCCGAAAACGGACAGATCGCCGTGAACTTGGTGCAGGCCCGTTTTGCAGAAGACCTGCCCTATGACATTGTGCTGATGGATATGCAAATGCCGGTGATGGACGGCTGCACCGCATCCCGATTGATACGCGAGAGCCATGGTGCAGCGCATTTCCCGATCGTGGCCATGACCGCCAACGCCATGAAGGAGGATCGCGATCGTTGCCTGGCAGCCGGCATGAACGCCGTGGTGACCAAGCCCATCGACCCAGATGATCTGTGGCGCGCCTTGCTCAAATGGGTCAAGGTGCGCGATGGCATGGGTGTACCCGTCGGTGCAAGCCTGCGGTGCCGGGTTCTGTCGATGCCGGGAACCTGATGCAGGAATTGCGCACCATCCAGGAGCTGAACGTGGACCTGGGCCTGACCCGAGCCTCCAACAAGCCCGATTTCTATGCCTCCATGCTGCGCAAATTTGTCGTGGCACAGGAAGACGCCACTCTGCGATTGCGCCTGGCGCTGGACCGGTCGGACATGGTCACGGTTGAACGCATTGCGCATACCCTCAAGGGCGTGGCCGGCAATCTGGGGGCCACCGTATTGCCGGTGATGGCCGAGCACCTGGAAA
>ERZ795030.6347-NODE-6347-length-10392-cov-4.152075_pt1 | contig 10392 bp, 10 predicted proteins | sample MGYA00375122_ERZ795030 | MGnify/ENA primary metagenome ERZ795030 (study PRJEB30165, sample SAMN05720146) | activated sludge metagenome | isolation source: anaerobic digester from wastewater treatment plant | place: Japan | collected 2015-04-20 ...
TCATGGACGAGCGATGCGTCCAGAACCTGGCCGTGTACCTCACGAAGCACGAGGTCCGCGCCATCGGCAAGCCGGCCATCGTGGCGAAGATGCCCGTGATCCGCTCCATCAACCAGCTGGCCTACGAGGAGCAGTTCAATGAAGGCGACATCGCCGTGATCGGCATATCCGACTCCGACGAGCTCGTGGACCTTCCCGACCTCACGTCGGTCAGGGAATACGCGGCGAAGAACCCCCTGCTCCTCACCGCCGAGGAGCGGGCCGAACTCGACAAGTTGGAAACGATGACCCGCGAGGAGCGGTGGAACTACTGGCTCGAGGAGCTCTCGAACTGCATCAAGTGCTACGCCTGCCGGGCCAGCTGCCCCATGTGCTACTGCCCGCGCTGCACCGTCGAGGTGAACCAGCCCCAGTGGATCAGCGTCCCGGCCCACGAAATCGGCAACGTGGAGTGGCACATCATGCGGGCCATGCACCTCGCCGGCCGGTGCGTCAACTGCGGCGAGTGCACCCGGGCCTGCCCGGTCAATATACCGCTCCGCCTCCTGAATCAGAGAATCATCGCGGACATCGCCGTCAACTTCGGCCAGTCCGAGGAATACGCCCTCGCCGCGTTCAACCCGAACGATAAAGAAGAATTCATCAGGTAGAAAGCCATGACAGATAAAAAAATCTTGAAGAAAGGCTCCCTCGACGAGCTGATCAAAAAGCTGAAATCGGGCGGAAAGCGCGTTTACGCTCCCGTCGACAAGGGCGGGAAGATCCTTTTTAACGAGGTCGATTCCGCGGCGGCCATGGCCGCGGACTACGTACAGACGACCCTCTCCGCCAAGGACGTGATCCTGCCGCGGTGCGAGGAGATGATGCGCTTTACGACGGGCCAGGGCACGGTCGCCATGGAGAAGGAGCCCGACATGCCTCCGTCGGCGGTCGTCATCGGGGTCCGCCCCTGCGACGCCCGGAGCCTCGCCGTGGTGAACGCCGTGTACCTCACGGACTACAACGACACCCTGTACAAATCAAAGATCGACAACACGACCATAATCGGGATCAGCTGCGCGAAGTGCGACGAGTACTGCTTCTGCACCTCCGTGAACGGCTCCCCGGGCGGCACCGAGGGGAGCGACATCCTCCTCACCGAGGTCGAAGGCGGGAACTACCTGGCCGAGATCGTCACCGAGAAGGGAAAGGCCCTGGCGGCCGCGGCGCCGGAGCTTTTCACCGCGGCCGGGAACGAGGACAAGGAAAAACACCTGGCCGACGTAAAGGTCCAGTTCGATATCAAGGCGGTGACGGCCAAGCTCCCCGACATGTTCGACGCCGGGGTCTGGATAACCCAGTCCCTCCGCTGCATCGGGTGCGGGACCTGCAGCTACGTCTGCCCCGCCTGCACCTGCTTTGACATCCAGGACGAGACGGACGGCAACCGCGGTGTCCGCCTCCGCTGCTGGGACTCCTGCGGCTTCGGGCAGTTCACCCTCCACACCTCGGGTCACAATCCCCGCGAGGTGCAAAGCCAGCGGTGGCGCCAGCGGATCATGCACAAGTTTTCCTACCAGCCGGACCAGCTCCAGGTCACCGGCTGCGTCGGGTGCGGCCGCTGTTCCCGGGCCTGCCCGGTGGACATGAACATCCTTGAACACATCAAAGACATTTTCGAGGCCAAGTAATGGAAGAGAAAAACGTATACCAACCCTATCTCATGCGGATAGCCGCCATCATCGACGAAACGCCTGACGTCAAGACCTTCCGCCTCGAATTTATCAACGAGGAAGAGGGAAAGAACTTCAAGTTCACGGCCGGGCAGTTCGGGGAATACTCAGTGTTCGGTGAGGGCGAAAGCACCTTCTGCATCGCCTCGTCGCCGACCCGCGAGGGATATATTGAATGCACCTTCAGGAAGATGGGGCGGGTCACCAAGGCCCTGGCCTCCCGGGAGATCGGCGACACCATCGGGTTCCGCGGCCCCTACGGCAACACCTTCCCCATCGACCAGTGGAAGGGCAAAAGCCTGCTCTTCGTCACCGGCGGCATCGCCCTGCCGCCGCTGCGCTGCGTCATCTGGAACGCCCTGGACCTCCGCGACAACTTCAAGGACGTCACCATCGTGTACGGCGCCCGGTCGGTCAACGACCTGGTGTACAAGCACGAGCTCGAGGAATGGGGCAAGCGCGGCGACGTGAAGCTCATCACCACCGTGGACCCGGGCGGGGAGACCGCGGACTGGAAGGGCGAGGTCGGTTTCGTCCCCACGGTCCTCGAGAAGGCGGCCCCCTCCAGCGCGGACACCATCGCGCTCCTGTGCGGCCCTCCGATCATGATCAAGCTCACCATGCCGGTCCTGACCAAGCTCGGCTTCTCCCCGGACAACATTTTCACCACCCTGGAGAACCGGATGAAGTGCGGCATCGGCAAGTGCGGGCGCTGCAACGTGGGCAAGTACTTCGTGTGCAAGGACGGCCCGGTCTTCACCTTCGCCCAGGTGAACCAGCTGCCGCCGGAGTATTAAGAGAAAAGCGATTTCACACTGGATTGCATCGCTTTGGCCGGAACCGTAAGAGGAAAATAATCCTGGATAGTGATGCTTCATGAAACACCGTCAATAACTGAAGCGTTGGCAGCCATCAGCAAGGCGAGATTGAGATCTACTGGCAATTTAACGCGGCATAACAAGGGGATGGTTCCATTATTTTACCGCACAGGGATCATGGTGTCTGCTTCTGGAACACTTTCGTGAAGAGATATATGCCGTACCCCATGAAACCCAGGCCCATTAATATAAATATATAATTCTCTTCGCCCCCTTCCGTTTCCAGGGACGATTCTCCCGGATCGCCGGGATTATAATAAACATCGACACTCCGTTCGGCGCAATATTTTTTCGCCTTCTTCTCCCAGTAGTCCCGGTCCCCGGTCCCGGGCCCGAAATAAAACCTGCTTCCCCGGCGCGGCACGCCGGCTACCTCGTAATCATACTCCACTTCAAGGTAATAGGAAACCGTGTCATTCCGGCTTCCATACCCGTAGCGTCCGCCGACGGAGGAGCTTCGGTGCTTCGCCACCTGGCATTTTATAAGCTTTCCCCTAGTCGAGGGCCAGTCAGCGCTGTTTCCCGCCGACCTGATCAGATATACGAAATAAACCAGAGTTACGATGCCGCCTGCAAGGCACAGCAGGGCCAGTACCGAAAGGGGTTTGCCGGCCATCACCTTACGCCACATTAGATCTGCCCCTGCCCGGGGATCGCCGGTACCCGCCATGATTCGGCCGGTGTTTCCATGTGTATTATCTCCTTTCTGTGGTGCCCATAATTGCAGGATAACTATGCGTAAATGACTGTATGATGATGTAGGAATGATGTCAATAATTATTGATTGTCAATGAAATGCGGTTCCCCCTACCAGTACTTTTACTGTTGACAGGGATGGAATACAGTTCATATAATACTGATAGTGTCGTTTTGACCGGACCTGGAACATGAGCAATAACCCGGGTAGTGAGGCTACTTCCTGCGTTAAAAGATCAGATAGATGGCATTACCGAATATTGAAACATTATTGGCATGGCTGCCGGAATCAGGATACAGCATTCCAGGTTTTCTGCATAAGACAAGGATCATGCAACGTTTGTCCGGTTATACGGCTTATATTGCACGATCCGCGGTCATTCAGGAATTTGCGTCAGGTGCAGTTGCGGCATTCCGTATCGAACAGTCCGCGGCTGTTGCACGCGTTATTCCCCGACTTGTCGTAACCGACTGAAAAATAACTCCGCCAAGGAGGAGATGGTGCCACGATATGGTTGTTTTGAATTAAGCACGACCTGCGGCAGTTGCGGCCAGCCCGCGCCGGTAAACGGGCCGCTCCGGCGGATAACCTGCGGCAGCTGTCACAAACCGATCGTCATATCCCCAGACATTATCGGCGGCTTCTTCAATGAATTCGAAAACGAACGGGAAAGCCTCGGCGACAGCGAGGGAAGGGCCGGCACTCTCATGTCAGGGGCCGGAACGTATAAATACAAATACCGGGAGCTCATGCCGAAATGCGCCGGCTGCGGGACGCCGCTGCCCGAATTCGACGCCCATACCGATAGAACGAATTCGTGCGAAACGTGCGGCGCAAAAATTGAAGTGTATCCGGCGCCGCCCTGGCTCATAGAGATCGTCCCATCGGCGGTACAGTGCATGTCGCCCGAACGGGAAACAACCGGCGGGGAAAAACAGATCGTACAACCCGATGAAAGCTCTCCGGCCCCGGTCGTAATGAGCTGCCCCCAGTGCGGCGGCGCCCTGAAGATAACGGAAAAAAGCGATCGCGTCCTGACGTGCGGTTACTGCAGGGTCGACGTCTATATCCCGGACGCCGTCTGGACCAGGCTGCACCCGGCAAAGGGTACGGCGGAGTGGTTCGTCCGCTTCGAGGGAAAGACGGCCGCCAGTCTCGCAGCCGAGCGGAGGAGAAAGGATGAAAAGGACGAAAAGGCCGCCGTCAAGCGCTGGAAGCCGAAGAGGAAGGCCGCCCGGAAGACGTCCTGGTTTAAAATTTTTGCCGTCGGGGTCGCGTCGATAATTCTTCTTCTCCTCTTCGTCACCGTCGCCATGAAATTAATGGGGTACGGCCGGGAACGGATCGAAGAGATAATCGCGATCATAACACGCGTTATCGGCATCTCGATAATTGTAATCGTGACTGCCTGGGGGGCCCTTCACATGCACATTGCCTACTGGTTCGGCACGCCCGGAAGATGTAAAAGGGCCATGACCAGGCTCGCCGAAAAGCATGGCTGGAAGCATGAGGCCGCTGAGTACAGCCTGTGCATGGGACTGATCAATGCCGTTCACCGGGGACGGGATATCGAGATATCCCCGGACGACGATTACGCCATCGAAGTCGACATAGACGACTCGCCCTTTTACCTGAAAACGGAACCGCCCGGCTACCCGCCCGAGGGTCTTTTCCGCTTTTCTACCGGTAACGATCTTTTTGACAACGCATTTCCCATTCGCTATGCCAAACCGGAAATTGTCAAAAAAATTGAACGCTCCCCCGAGTTTCTTGAAACGACAATGTCGCCGCTCCTCTGGCTCCTGGGCCGCTGGGACAGGCTGGCCATGCTGAAGCTCGACTGGTCGAGCCTCGCCGTCCATCTCGCGCCGGGGCACGCGGAGGCCCCCTTGGTCCCGCTGCGCTATCTGAAGCCGGGCGACATCGAGCCGCTCCTCGAAGATATGATAAACGCGGCGAAAGCGATCGAGGCGGTTGCAAAGGGCGGGAAACCCGTTCTGCCTGAATGACGGCATGATGAATCGCTATAACGGAGGCACGATGATGGATAAGCAGAACAATCAATTCCGGGGCTTCGGCGATGGCACTTCCGCGGTCCACAGGACCGAGGGCGCCGATTACGCGGAATTCTTCCAAAATGAGGAAAAACTGAAAAACGGCGACCTGGCGGGATTGAACCTCTCCACCGGCAAGGTGCGGAAGTATGCCGCCGGGGACGAGTTTATAGGCATCGTCACCCCTGAAGCGGGATTCGTGGCAAACGCGAAACATTCCGACGACCCCGGTTATACCCTCGTAGGGCTCCTGGGGCAGCTCGAATTCAAGGATGACCAGGTCGTCGTCGAGAACAGGATCATAAAGACCCTGGACGGTAAAAAAATCGGGGTATTGCTGAAAAGCGGCAAGGCGTTCATCCGGTGAGCACCGCTGCGGCTGTTCATCTCAAAGCATGACATGCTCCAGGTTGAGCACAATACATCAGCATGAGGAGAAGCCATGGCACTTACAAGCGTAGGCCTTACCTTTACTTCAGAGTGCCCGCATTGCAGGAACCCCCTTCCGGTAAACCAGGCATCGGAGACCACAATCTGTTCTAAATGCTGGCGGGAGGCGCCCACCCCCGTGAACGTGTGGGAGTTCTTAATAGCAGGGAGAATCGTCGAGGCGGGCGACATGGAGGCGGAAACGGACTCCTGGGCCACGATCATGAACGCGGCCCTGGGCAGCGTCAGGCTGACCTTCGGCAACCTGGCTCCCCGCTGCGGGGGGTGCGGGGCATTTCTCTCCCTGGAGAGCCTTTTTGCGCTCGCGAAGGAGGGGAACACGAAATTCTCGTGCGGCGCCTGCGGCGCGGTCTCGAGCGTACGCGTGCCACCCCCCTGGTTCGGCAAGGTGGCGCCCTTCGCGGTACTTCTCGTGGGAGAGACCGCGCCGGACGGAAGCGGCGCCATCGCGGGGTCCCCGGAGGGGGTCGGCATGCGGTGCTATCACTGCGGCGGTCCCCTGCCCCTTGACGGATCGAACCGCACGGTCACGTGCACCCACTGCGGGCAGGACCTCCTCGTGCCGGACGACATCTGGCTGCGACTGCATCCCGCCGTTGCCGCGCACCCCTGGTACATCCTTCTCGACACGGGCGAAGTCGCGGCAATGCTTCCCGAGGAAATCGACGATTTCAACGACCTGGCGGCCCTGCCCGGCGGCGACACTGCCCTGCTCTGGAAGGAAAACGCGTCGGGACGCATCGGCCGCGCCGACCGGAGCGGCGGGCTCCGCTGGCTTAACAAGAAGATCCCCCTGAGCGATCATGCGCGGCTCCTCTACGCTCCGGAGGAGGCCCTGCTGTGGGTCCTTGACCATGAAAAAGACATTGTCCAGTCCTTCCGGGCGGACACCGGCGCCGCCGCGGCAACAATTAAAAAAAAGAAAAACAATCCGGACTTCATCACCGCCGTGGACCACGAGGGTATCGCCGCTTCGACCGACGGGACCCTCCTGGTGTACCGATGCTGGGAAGACGACATTAACGCCCTGCGGCGCTTTGATTCAACAGGAAAACGTATCCGGCTCTGGCCCGGCATCGATGACGGGGATCTGCCCAAAAAACGAACGGAATGGGACGAACTCATGGACCGGCCGGCCAGGCCTCCCGATGGGGCCTGGATAGCGGGCGGTCCAAAGGGCGCCCTTTATTTTATCGAACGCGAGACCGGACGCTTTGCCGGCTTTGACCGGGAAGGCGCGCTGCAGGGGATCGTCAAACCCGATTGCGGCTGCGTTGAAAAGATACAGGATTGCGGCGTGTCCGGTGACGGAAGCGTATACATTCTCTTTGACCATGCGGAGACCATCAATGACATCAACTTTTCCCATGTGGGCAGGATAAGCCCGGACGGATCGTTCACGGTGCTGGCAGGGCCTCATGCGAAGAAGTACAACTCTTCCCTGGGCACGGACATGGAGCGAATGTCAGTGTCGGAAAACGGGGACATCCATCTGTGTGATCGCGGCTTTAATAATTTCCGTATTCTCGCGGCGGACGGGTCCCTGGTCTGGCGAAGCCCGGCCACTGAGAAGTATGACGAGAGCCGGGCCGAAGAGCTCGCAGAAGCCAGGGATTCCTGATGTATATGTCCCACAGCACGAGGCTAGACGAGAACCTGCTTGAAATTGACATGTCCAAGTTCCTTCCAATAAGCCGTTTTAATCTGCGGTATTCCGCTCCCTGCCGCTTCCGGGCTCAACACATTCAGCAGATATCCGACCATTAACGAGCTGACGCTGATGACAATAAAACTCGCGATGATAAAATATATGACTGATTTTTTCGCGAAGAAAAGATACGTCTGGGTAAATAGAAAGTCAGTTAAAAACAAAAATGCGACCGCGGAAAGTCCAGCGGCCAAACCGAGCAGACCGGTCGAGATTGTGCCCCGCACATTTTCAGGGAATCTCTGCAGTAAATGCATCAGGAACCCGGGTTTTAACATTCGACTTTCTTTCATTTCACAATATTTGATTTCAATGTATATACATTATCCCACTACACGTTGGGACAGGTTTCAATATTATTAAATATTTTTTATAAAACTAAAATGTTTGTTGATATTTTTTGTCAATTATTCTGATATAAATAAAGGGCCATGAAATAACATAGCCTACCATACCACCTACTCACGGCAACATGGAAATAGGGTCATATTTAAAAAAGCTGCGCAAAGAAAAAAATTACACTCTTAACGATGTGGCTAAGAAGACAAAGATGTCAGCAAGCCTCCTTTCTCAGCTTGAAAATGACAAGGCTTCCCCATCTTTGAATTCGCTCCAGGTCCTTCTGAGATTCTATGGCGTCGGCCTGTCGGCTTTTTTCAACCAGGTCGAAAAAAATGACTTTTTTATACTTAAAAGCAAAGATGCCGAAACCTTTACAAGCAAAACCGAGAACGTTATCCTCACATTCCTGGCCTCAAAGCTCCAGAACACAAAAAATGTTTCATTTAAAGCCCAACTGGAGCCGCACTCTGAACTTATTATCGCCCAGCTGGATGATGATATACAGGGAGAGCGTTTTATATATATCATCACAGGCTCCGTTGAGATTGTATTTGATAAAAAAGACAGGCTCGCACTCACAAGCGACGATTCGATAATATTCAGGTCCTTTGTATCCTGCAAAATAATGAATACAGGATCGCGCGTTTTAAAACTTATCGTCACCGGCACGCCGCCTCTTATTTAATCATTTATAAACAAACCCGCCCGGTTATTCATTTTTCGGCAAAAACTACTTGACAGCTATTTTGATATAATTAAATTTATTTTAATTTAATTGAATTTTTTGTCACCTCTTTTCCGCCTAATTATCTTACAATTATATAATAAAAAAACTTGTCGGGAGGTGTTCAATGGCAAGATCCGCCATCATATTGTTATCTTTGATCAAGCTTCTTTATCTTGTCGGCTGCGGCACCCGGGTCCATCAGCCCGGTAATCCGGACCTTTCATCAGCACTGATACAAAGTATACCGTATTTATGCAGCCAGAGATACATGGGCTATCGGGGCCATTATGGATGCGCAATCCTGATATATGCGGCGTCTGCCGATCTGAACAATTATTCACTCCGCGCTCCCTCCCATCAGCGGATTGAATCCGCCGATGGGCTGCAGAAAATATAATAAATTCAGGAGGCAAAAAACATGAAAAACCTGTACATGACAACACTCATTACGGCAACGATCATCGCAATGAGCGGGTGCGCAAAAGATCAGATAAAGGAACCGGTTAATGTGGGCGCAAACAATGCTTTTGTGACGGCATCGAACAAACAGCTGGCGAAGTATCCGGTCACCGGATTCGCCTATAAAAGCACATCCGTCCCCGGCCAGCAGTGGAAAACATGGGCCCGCGTAGCCGCTCCGGTTGTGAAGGATATTCTGGGAAAAATTCCCGACGGCTATGTCCTTGAAGTACGCGGGCATGCCGATTCCAGCGGACCTGAAAACCAGGAAGGGGGAAAACCGGGCAACATGAACCTTTCCCGGGACCGGGCGAAAGCGGTGATCCAATCACTCGAATCCGCAGGCATTGAATCGAAGAAAATCACCTATAAAGGCGTGGGCTCCTCGGAACCCCTGGCGGGATACCCACCGCGGAGCGGCCAGCAGCGCAGAGTGTCTTTTTCCGTTGTACCTCAATAGATCGCACCAGCGATAATCTCTGCGGCCATGTGTTCTAGCGGCCCATGGCCGCACACTCTTTTTCATGATCGGTGAATCGAAGCCGCCACGGGCAGATGTTACGAAATAATTCACAAATGAAAAAAAACAGTACCATGAATCTCATCCGGCACTCCCTGATGGCTTTATTCACATTTTCAGGGTGCATGGCCACCACGGCGGAACAAGCCGGTCCGTCGCCCCGCTTTTCAATATTATTTGCCGGAGACATCCTGCTCGCCAATGAAGCGGAACGATATATCGAAATGGAGGGTATCGACTATCCGTTTTCCAGGATTAAGAACGATCTCAGAAAATATGATTTCATATTCGCCAATCTTGAAACACCGATAACCGAAAGGGGAAAACCGGTCACCGCCAAGCCGTATATATTCAGGATAAAACCCGATACCGCCGGTTGCCTGAAGGACCTGAAGCTGGATGTCGTTTCAATAGCAAACAACCATTTAATGGATTACGGACTCGAAGGGATGGAGGATACGCTTTTGCATTTGAAAAAGATGAATATTCGCCATGCTGGCGGTGGTATAACATTAGATGCAGCACGACGGCCCGCACAATTAAAACATGGCGGGACTGACATAATTATTCTTGCGTATAACGAAAGGCCGCCTGCCGCCTTTTCCGCATCAGATCAGTCACCGGGAATCGCACCACTCGATTTCAACATGATCAAAGAGGATATTGGACTGAACAGATGCAATGACAATATTATTATTGTTTCCCTTCACTGGGGCATTGAGCAAACAATCGAACCACAGTCATATCAGATATCACTAGCACATAGAATCATTGATTCAGGAGCCGATGCCATTATCGGGCATCATCCCCACTGGCCCCAGGGTATTGAGCTGTATAACGGCAAA
>ERZ795030.6349-NODE-6349-length-10388-cov-4.676377_pt1 | contig 10388 bp, 7 predicted proteins | sample MGYA00375122_ERZ795030 | MGnify/ENA primary metagenome ERZ795030 (study PRJEB30165, sample SAMN05720146) | activated sludge metagenome | isolation source: anaerobic digester from wastewater treatment plant | place: Japan | collected 2015-04-20 ...
AACAATGGCTACAGCATGCCGTTTTTGATGCAAGCTGAGACGTTTGCCCAACAGGCTTTCAAGGCCATCGAGACACAAGTCAGCTACCGCGTGATTCCCTGGCAGATGGGCGTAGTGGCCAAGCTGCTGCGTCTGTTGCCCAACTGGCTGTTTGACAAGGCGCTGGCCGGGCGCCCCCGCAAGCCACGCGCACAGGGGTCAGATTGAAGCGCCACCACTGAAACACTGGTGTGCACGGATGATGGTTATCGTCCTGGATTTCCTCCGAACAAAGATTGTGCATCGCCAAGATCTTTGTGCAACTGTTGAACTGATTGGCGCTGATCTTCAGCCAGCCCAATCCACACCTCAGTGGGCTTGCCCTGTAACGGCGATGCGGACAAGGCGGGGCATGATGTTCCTGAGATTGAATCGGCAGTTCAATCGACATGGCGTTTCGGATATGGAACCCTCTGAGTCAAAGTAGTTGTCGCCTGCAAGAACTGCAGATGATCCGCATCAATGCGATACCTTTTGAAACGAAAACTTACCCCGCGAAACCCAAAGAACAGGCATTGAGCAATGCACGTGAATGAGCGAGGAGCCAAGAAGCTCCAATACATCGCAGACGAACGCCATCTTTCGCATGACACCTTGACTCGAGGAATCGGACATCAATCAGGCTCGGGTTTTGCCAGCCAAGCGCTCAACGGCCACTTGGGGTGTCGTACAGCGTTTGACAGCGATGAATAGAAGCCATGATCTGCACATCTGATGCCGTGAAATGGGCCTGTTCAATCACCAACTGCGCCAACAGCGGCGCGATTTGTGCGAATTTGATCGGCCTGGTGTCACACCGGCAGATGCAGCGCTGCGTCAACCCTGACTCAAGCAACACCAATTGGCATGTGATCTGCGTCGCAAAGACATGCACGGCCAGAAGCCGCAGCACAGTTGGTGCGGCAAAACTGGCTACCGGCCTAGTGGGAGGGCAAGGAACTTGACCTCAACCTCAGAGCGTCAAAACCTGATTTGCCTGATTGACCAAGCCTGCCAAGGCGGTGTCCGCCTGCGTATGGCCTGATGCTTTGCCTCATACCTCTTGCACCTCAAAACTGGTGGCGATTTGCGCCGTCTTGCCCAGCATGACGCTGGCCGAACAGTATTTGTCGTGGCTCATGGCAATGGCGCGCTCTACTGCCAGCACCGGTACGCCCCTGCCAGTCACGGTGAAATGCAGGTTGATGTGGGTAAACACCTTCGGGTCGGTGTCCGCCCGCTCGGCGCTGAGCTTGACAGTGCAGCCGCGCACATCGTGGCGACCGCGCTTGAGGATCAGCACCACGTCATAAGCGGTGCAACCGCCGGTGCCAGCCAGCAGCAACTCAAGTGGGCGCGGTGCCAGGTTCAGTCCGCCATTTTCGGGCTTGACGGCATCGGGTGCGCCATCCATCACCATCGCGTGACCACTGCCAGTCTCGGCCACAAACCCCATGCCAGAGCGCGTACCCAGAGCGCCGGTCCAACTGACTGTGCATTCCATTTGCATGATCCTTCAACAAGTCAAAGAGCGCAATTGTCACGTTTTCCCCGCTTTGTCTGCCCACTTATCATCAGCCACCTATGAAAAATCCTGATCTGACCTCATTTGACTACCTGAAAAAAATCCTGACGGCCCGCGTTTATGACGTGGCGATAGAAACCGCGCTGGAACCAGCCCTGAACTTGAGTGCCCGGTTGAACAACACCGTCCTGCTCAAGCGCGAAGACCAACAACCGGTGCACAGCTTCAAGCTGCGCGGCGCCTATAACAAGATGGCCCACATGAACCCGGCGCAACTGAAAAGCGGCGTGATTTGCGCCTCCGCTGGCAACCACGCGCAAGGCGTGGCACTGAGCGCGCAGCGGCTGGGCGCGCGCGCCGTGATCGTCATGCCGACCACCACGCCGCAGGTCAAGGTCGATGCGGTGCGCGGCTTTGGCGGCGAGGTGGTCCTGTTTGGCGACAGCTACTCGGATGCTTACAGCCATGCCGTGGACCTTGAAAAAGAGCAAGGGCTGACTTTTGTTCACCCGTTTGACGACCCTGACGTGATCGCCGGTCAAGGCACGATTGCCATGGAACTGCTGCGCCAGCATCAAGGCCGACTTGACGCGGTGTTTGTGGCGATTGGTGGGGGTGGCCTGATTTCGGGTGTGGCCAATTACATCAAGGCCGTGCGTCCCGAGATCAAGGTGATTGGCGTGCAGATGAATGACTCGGATGCCATGGTCCAGTCGGTTAGCGCACAGCATCGCGTGACATTGACTGATGTCGGTCTGTTTTCTGACGGCACTGCAGTCAAATTGGTCGGTAAAGAAACATTCCGCATCACCAGCGAACTGGTGGATGACTATCTGCTGGTAGACACTGACGCGGTGTGTGCTGCCATCAAGGACGTGTTTGTTGACACCCGCAGCATCGTCGAGCCGGCCGGCGCGCTGGCGGTGGCTGCCATCAAACAATACGTGGCCCAGCACAAGACTCAAAATGAAACCTATGCGGCCATCTTGTGTGGTGCCAACATGAACTTTGACCGCCTGCGCTTTGTCGCCGAGCGGGCCGAGGTGGGCGAAGAACGCGAGGCCCTGCTGGCCGTGACGATTCCTGAAGAACGTGGCAGCTTCAGGCGCTTTTGCGAGCTGATTGGCGACTTGCCGAGCTTTGGCGGTGCCAAGACTTTGCGCAACGTGACAGAGTTCAATTACCGCATCAGCGACGCAAACAAGGCACATGTGTTTGTCGGCCTGACCACCGCCGCCCGGGGCGAGTCCGGCAAAATTGCCGCGTACTTCGGACAGCACCACTTTGAGGCACTCGACCTGACCCACAACGAACTGGCCAAGGAACACATTCGCCACATGGTGGGCGGGCATTCGATGCTGGCAAAAGACGAGCGTCTGATGCGCTTTGTGTTCCCCGAGCGCCCTGGTGCGCTATTGAAATTCCTGAGCATGATGCGCCCAAACTGGAACATCAGTTTGTTCCATTACCGTAACCAGGGTGCCGACTATGGCCGCATATTGGTCGGGCTGCAGGTGCCCTTGGCAGACAACGCGGCATTCACCGACTTTCTGCAAACCCTGGGCTACCCGTGCGTGGAAGAGACCGCCAACCCGGTGTACCAGATGTTTTTGCAGTCATGAGCCTAACGCTGGACGGCAAGCTGGTGGTGGCGATATCGAGCCGCGCACTGTTTGACTTCGAGGAAGAAAACCAGGTTTTCGAGCAAGGCGACGACCGCGCCTACATGGCGCTGCAATTGCAGCGGCTCGACACACCGGCCAGGCCAGGCGTGGCGTTTTCGCTGGTTCAAAAGCTGTTGGCGTTCAACCAGCCTACCCCAAATGCGGTGGTGCTGCCCCAGCCAACCGCCAGCACAGTTGATGGCAAACCCAGTCAGCCAGTAGAGGTCGTGATCCTGTCGCGCAACGACCCGGTGTCAGGCATGCGGGTGTTTCGCTCGGCGCAGCATTACGGACTGGCCATTGAGCGCGGCAGTTTCACGCGGGGTCAGGCACCCTGGCGCTACCTGAAGCCGTTGCACGCCAATCTGTTTCTGAGCGCCCATTTGAGCGATGTGCGCGCTGCCCTGGCGGCCGGGGTACCAGCCGCGCAGGTGTACCCGCTGTCAGCGCACGCCAGCGATGCTCACCCTTTCGAAGTGCGGATCGCGTTTGACGGCGACGCGGTGCTGTTCAGCGACGAGGCTGAACGGGTATACCAGGCACAGGGGCTGCAGGCGTTTCAGCAGCACGAGATTGAAAAAGCCGCGTTGCCACTGCCTGACGGCCCTTTCAAACCTTTACTGGTGGCGCTGCAACGGCTGCAGCAAGCTGGTACACCTCAAATGCGCATCCGCACTGCGCTGGTTACTGCGCGCAGCGCACCCGCGCATGAGCGGGCGATTCGCACCCTGATGAACTGGAACATCGAAGTCGATGAAGCAATGTTTTTGGGCGGCCTGTCCAAAGGCGAATTCTTGCGTGAATTTGAGCCTGATTTCTTCTTTGACGACCAGACCGGCCACATCGAGTCGGCCGCACAACACGTGCCATCCGGTCATGTTGCGAGCGGCGTGCGAAATCAAGGGGTCAAGCAAAGATAACTTCCCCGATTTGCACCGGCGGATTTGGGCGCACAGCGTCGTTGCAAGTCGCTTGTTCAGTAAGGCAGAAGGGTTGGAATCAGCACCGGGTACGTTGTGACAAAACCATTGCCTTGCTGACCTTCCATGTTGCGCCCCCAGGCCCAGGCTGAGCCATCCGATGTAAGCCCAAGCACGTGCTCGCTGCCCGGCGCAATCGACAGCCAATTGGTGGCCGTGCCAATCTGTATCGGCGTGGTTTTGTCAAGCATAGTGCCGTCGCCGAGCTGCGCCTGGCTGTTCGAGCCCCAGGCCCACAGGGTGCCGTCGGTCTTGGTGGCATGGTTGTGCATGCGACCCGCCAGCGCAATGGCCCAGCGGAAGTCTTCCCCGACCTGGGTCGGGGTACCTCTGCCACCCAACAAATCTTCAGCAGTCTGGCCTCCTGGCTTGACCTCAATGCCCAACTGGCCGTTGCCATTGGAACCCCAGGCGAAAAGCTTTCCATCAGAGCGAATCGCCAGCGAGTGCTCCCCTCCCGCTGACACCGAAATCCATCGACTTGATGGATCAGGCCCAATTTGCGTAGGAACACTGACTTGCTTTGTATACGGCACCATTGTCAAGGGCATCAAGCCCAACTGGCCCCTGGTGTTGTCGCCCCAACCCCAAATCGTGCCATCCGCACGCCGCGCAACAGTATGACCGTCACCCGCAGAAACCGATGTCCAATTGGTGGCAGTGCCGATTTGAATCGGAACGCTGCTGGAGGTCACCGTGCCCAAACCCAGTTGGCCAGAGGTGTTATTACCCCAGGCCCACAGCGTCCCATCTTTTTTGATGGCCATCGTGTGCGACTTGCCCGCCGCCAGCGCGACCCAGGTGGTAGCGGTACCGATTTTGGTCGGCGCATTTCTATTGACAGCAGTGCCATCGCCCAGTTGACCAGATTGGTTAAAGCCCCACGCCCACAGTGTGCCGTCAGCCCGAAATGCCACTGAATGGAATTCTCCCGCAGCAACCTTGGTCCATGTCTTGACGGTACCGACTTGAATGGGTTGCGCGCTATCGATCGTGGTGCCGTCACCCAACTGTCCCTGCAAGTTCCTGCCCCAGGCGAACAAACTGCCGTCGGACTTCAACGCAAGGGTGTGAAAACCACCAGGCACCAAGGCTGTGAACGCCGCCTTGACCGTCAGCTTGGTGCTGCCCGCAACGGTGCCTACGGTGGCAGTCACGGTTTCGGTGCCCACGGCCTTGGTGGTGGCCAGGCCGGCCGTGCTGATCGTCAAAATGGTGGTGCTGGCAACCGTCCACTTGGCAGAGCTTGTCAGGTCCTTCGTTGATCCGTCAGAGTAGGTACCAATCGCGGCGAATTGCTGGCTCAGACCAAAGTCCAAGGTGGCATCAGCCGGCGTGACACTGATCGAAGACAAAGTCGGTGTCGTGGGAGGTGCCGGTGTGCTGTCGCTGCCACCGCCACCACAGCCGGCCACGATAGCCAGCAAGATCAGGAGAAAAATTCTGGTAATGATGATTTTCATGGTATTTCAGTTTGCTAGGGGTCACAGGCAAGTCGCTTCATGGGTGCAGCCTGAAATCGATTCTAGTCTTTGAACATCTGTTGTAAAGCACAAGCAGGCCCGACTTGTCGCGGCAATTGCCTGTTCCGGGACTTCACCTGCAAGGAGCCGGTCTGATGACTTGCATTGGTCACGCGAATCGTCCGCCGGGCGGCTGGTGCGGGCCGGATTTGCCAGCCCCTAGCCCATTGGCAGATCCAGGAGTTGATTCGAATTGGGCCGCTGCGGTCGGTTGTCAGCCGGTGGGCCATTGGTCCGGCACGCGCAGGGACTGCGACCCTGCTGCGGTGCAGATGCAACAAGCTCATATGCAGTTAGCATCGCGGTCCAAACTAACGTCAAACCGTCCACTTGTTCTGCCAGACCATGATGCTGTCCCAAAAATTCGCTGCCTTCAAAACCTTCACAGCGCAGGCTTGGGCGCTCACCAAGCCCTACTTTGCTTCAGAGCAAAAATGGAAAGCCAGGGTACTGCTGGCATCGATTGTGGCGCTCAACCTGGGGTTGGTCTATATGGCGGTGCTGTTCAATGACTGGAACAAGCTGTTTTACGACGCGTTGCAAGAAAAAAATGCTGCCGTGTTCTGGTCGCAACTCGGGCGCTTTACCTGGCTGGCATTTGGTTTCATTGTCATTGCGGTATACAAGTTTTACCTGACGCAACTGCTTGAAATGCGCTGGCGCGCCTGGATGACGGGTCAATATCTGGACCGCTGGCTGTCAAACCAGGCGTTCTACAAACTGGAGCTGATGCGCTTTGTCACCCCCCGCGACGACCCCAATGCGGTGCCGCAAACTGCCAGGAACCCGGACAACCCAGACCAGCGGATTCAGGAAGACATCAACAGTTTCACCAGTTACACCATCTCGCTGTCAATGGGTTTGCTCAACGCCGTGGTAACGCTGGCCAGCTTTGTTGGCATTTTGTGGGGCTTGTCGGGCAGTTTTGCCTTCACGCTGGGCGGCACCGGGTTCAACATTCCGGGCTTCATGGTCTGGATGGCGGTGCTGTATTGCCTGGCGGGCAGTGTGCTGACGCACTACATAGGCCGACCGCAAATTGCGCTGAATTTTCAGCAGCAGCGCCTCGAGGCCGACTTTCGCCATCACATGGTGCGGGTGCGTGAGTACAGCGAGTCGATTGCGCTGGACCGCGGAGAATCGGTCGAGCAGAGCCAGCTTGATACCCGTTTTGGCCGGGTGCTGGGCAACTACCTGGCGCTGATCAAGGCGCAAAAAAGCCTGATCTGGTTCACCAGTTTTTTTGGCCAGGCAGCGATTGTGTTTCCGTTTGTGGTGGCCGCACCACGCTTTTTCAGCGGGGCCATCCAGTTGGGTGAGTTGATGCAGATCTCCAGCGCTTTTGGCCAGGTGCAGGGCTCGTTGAGCTGGTTTGTAGACAACTACAGCAGCCTGGCTGCCTGGCGCGCCACAACCGACCGATTGACCAGTTTTGAAGCATCTTTTCAGGCTCTAGCCCTTACTGATAAAGCGCTGGTAGCTATTGATTCAATAGCTCTTGAAACTCCCGACCTGGATCTGGAATTGCCCAACGGGGTGGTGCTGCTGAAGCAGGCTCACCTGAGCGCACGAGCTGGAGACAGCATCTTGCTGCAAGGTCCGTCAGGTGCGGGCAAATCCACGCTGTTTCGGGCGCTGGCTGGTATCTGGCCATTTGTCAGTGGCCACCTGCAGCGCCCCGCCAACAGCATGTTCATCCCGCAACGACCATACTTTCCGAACGGGCCACTGCGCGACGCGCTGGCGTACCCGCAAAGCGCGGCACTGTACACCGATGCCGAACTGCAAGAGGCGCTCACCAGCGCCCTGCTGCCCAATCTGATGACCCGGCTTGACGAGGTCGGGGCCTGGAGCCAGACACTCTCGGGTGGTGAGCAACAACGCCTGGCGATTGCCCGGGTGCTGCCGAAAAAGCCAGCCTGGATATTTGCCGATGAGGCCACCAGCGCGCTTGATGCCAAGACCGAAGAATCCATCTATAAAACACTTCTAGCCCACGTGCAGTCTGTGCAAGGCGCTATTGTTTCAATAGCTCATAAACCCAGCGTGGCAGCTTTTCATAGCCGACGATGGGTGCTGGAAAAAGCCCCCCAGGGGAACCCAGCCAGCTACCGGATTCAGGCTGCCGAGGGTGTCAACTGAAAAACACCAGCACCTGAGCAAGGGCTTCAGGCTGGTGCTGACCCACCTCTGGCTCAAGTCTGAGTTTTGTCAGCCTTGTTGATTTTGGTCGGTGAGTAGGTAAAAACCTCGGTGGCAATCGCACCAGGTGTAGTCTTGACACCAGGCAACACCAGCTCAGCCTGACTTTTGACCTGCTGCTGCACCTGCACCGCGCTGGCGCTGGCGGTCCAAAGTGACTTGAGATGGTCAAGCAGTATTTTGGACAGTGGCTCCGGCGGCGGATCTTCGGCCTTTTCAACCACCGGGCGGTGGATGGTCCAGTCTTTGGTGCCGGTGGCGGCATCTGCACCTTTGCGGGTGGGGTCAGAAACACTGCTGTAAACACCTTCACCGGCGCTGGGCTTTTCAGCCTGGTTGACCAAGTTGATCACACTAGGCGAAGGCGCTGCGGCAGGGCTGTCAAGCGCAGGCGGATTAACTGGTGCTACCGGAACCACTCTACCAGTCGCAAGCGAAGCCGACTCTGCGGCGAGTGGCCGCAAGCTCTGGATTCGATCAATGGATGGTAGTTGCATGGTGTATCAGGCGGCAGAATGGGTCTGGGTCTTTCCTCCGTTCGTAGACTCATTAACGGCAGAATTGATGGGTAATTAAGGCCCATTTTTAAAAAAACTGGCGTTTTTGATGTCATCGGGCAGTGCAGCCGCTGAAATCAGTCAGGCAAACGGGCCTCAACGTCCAGCGCATATGTGCTTCGGTGAACGCCCATCGGCAACATTGCCCGCCAGCAAAGCGAGTCCTTTGGCACGACAACGTTCCCCCAAAAAAGGATGCTCATGCGGCTCACCGAGTGTTCAAAGGTCTTTCGCAACTTTGCCAAAGGTGCTCAGCATGAACTCAAAGTAAGGTGGCACGCACTCCAGATGCCCGGCTGGCTTCACATTGCAGTCGGTCAGGCTGACCAGTGCGCCGGCACCCTGGTCCTGCATCACCCGCAAGGTGTGGCTTGAATTCAGGTACGAAACCGTGGTGTCGTCCCGACCATGAAAAAGATGCACCGGCACCTCCGGGCGCCAGACATCGACATTGCTTTGGGTTTCAATGGCGGACCGGTTGTCGGCAAAATAATTGCCAAGCACGGTGGGCATGAAAGTCACATCCGATTCCCCGCCCAGCAGCAGCTTGAGGACGAAATCGCGCACATTGTCACGGTCCGAATCACTGAGCAAATGCAGGAAACCAGGACTCAGAAAGAAACCGAGCACAGGGTATTGCTGGCGAGCCAGTTTCATTGCTTCATCGAGCGTCAGGAGCACGTTGAAGGGGCCGGCGGCGGGCATCACGCTGACAATTTCCTGACGGTGCGTCGAATTGCCGGCCTGCAAGGCCCGGTGCGCTGCCATGGTGACATAACCACCTTCCGAGTAACCCGTCAAAAACAGTTGCCGGTTGTCGACGATGCCCTGCGTCTGGCGCCAGTACTTGGCCGCCGTCAGCAGGTCGATCACGGCGGATGCAGAAGGTGCCGACAGCAAATAGGGATGTTCAGCCCCCTTGCTTGCGCCGTAGCCGACGTAATCGGCTGCCTGGACGATATAGCCCATCGAAGCGATGATCACCTCGGGGCTGGCCGGTTCGGACAGACTGCTCGGCGCTTCCAGGTCAGTTTCAATGGTTGCATGCTGGTAGCCGAGCAGCGGACTTGGCGCGCCGACAGGCTTTTGTGGCACGACCACCAGCGCCGAAGCGAGTATTTCCTGACCATACCCATCGAGCGTCAGATAGGTCAGTCGATAGGCTTTGACCGCATATTTTGGTTTCAAATACGGCTCGGATTTGCCAGCAAGCTCAATCTCAGACGCTACTTCAGCGGCCGAAAGGGTCTTCAGCAGTACGGCATCAGTGAAATGGCCCGGCCCGTTGACATTGATGACAGGTGACTCGGGCACCACAATGGGCGGTGGACTGGGCACCACAACCGGCGGAGAGTCCCCACCCGAGCCACCGCCCCCGCAGCCGCTCAAATACCACACGCAAGCCAGCAGGCCGAACGGGCGCATCCACTGACTGCAACGAGAAATAGCCGATTTGATCTTCATACAAGCCCCCATTTCTGGCAAAAATATGTTCAAGCCGATTTTCCACCATTGCCAATATACGCTGAAAAATAAGCATTTCAGCTCGCACCACGGCAACCGGGAGCCTGCCGGACCGATGGCGTTGATCACGGGAATCGACCCCTGCGCGGCCAGCTTGTGCCAGCGTCGCAGGCCCACAGCCCAGCTTGGGTCAATCAACCGGTGCAAGACGTTGCGCTGTGGTCAGTGCGCAGCCGGTGTTCGATCAGGCCAACAGGCTCCCGGGCATCACGGGCCTGGTTGCCATGCGTCACCCGTCACTCGCATAGGGCGATATGCGCTGCCAGTGCTTCGCCCATTGTGGTCGTTGAAGCCTCTCCGCCCAGATCAGGCGTGCGCGGGCCATGCCTGAGCACCGTCTCGATCGCCCGCACGATCACATCATGTGCCTGGCGAAAGACACCTTGTCCATGACC
>ERZ795030.6350-NODE-6350-length-10387-cov-4.287650_pt1 | contig 10387 bp, 9 predicted proteins | sample MGYA00375122_ERZ795030 | MGnify/ENA primary metagenome ERZ795030 (study PRJEB30165, sample SAMN05720146) | activated sludge metagenome | isolation source: anaerobic digester from wastewater treatment plant | place: Japan | collected 2015-04-20 ...
ACAAGGGCTATGCGTGTTCGAAGTGGAAGACGGCCGTGCCCGCGCGCGCGTTGGTGTAGAGCACGGGGAAGCCGAGCTGATCCTCGCTCGCGTCGAGATCGATAAAGAGGTCGTACACCTCGTTCAGCACCTCGCTCGGCCGCGCGTCCTGCCGGTCGATCTTGTTGATGACCACGATCGGCGGGAGCCGCCGCTCGAGCGCCTTGCGGAGGACGTACCGCGTCTGCGGCAGCGGACCTTCGGACGCATCGACGAGCAGCAGCACGCCGTCCACCATGGCGAGCGTGCGCTCCACCTCGCCCCCGAAGTCCGCGTGGCCTGGCGTGTCGACGATGTTGACGAGCACGCCGCCGTAGTGGACGGCGGTGTTCTTGGCCATGATCGTGATGCCGCGCTCCCGCTCGAGGGCGATGTTGTCGAGGGCGCGCTCGGCCACCCGCTCGTTGGCGCGGAACGCGCCGCTTTGCGCGAGCAGCGCGTCCACCAGCGTCGTCTTGCCGTGATCGACGTGGGCGATGATGGCGACGTTTCGCCGGGCGGGGGCGGCCGCCGTCGGCGCGGGGGACCGGGCGTCCGACATCCCCTCAGTATAGCGGCCGGAGGAGGCCCGCCGCCTCCGGACGTCCCGGCCCTTCGTGTAGACTGTCGGCCATGCCCGACTCCGCGCCCGTCCGGACCGCGCTCGTCACCGGCGCCTCGGCCGGCATCGGCCAGGCCATCGCCGAAGTGTTCGCGAAGGAAGGCTTCGACCTGGTCCTCACGGCCCGGCGGGGAGACCGCCTCGAGGCCCTCGCGGCGGACCTCCGGCAGCGCTTCGGGCGCCGCGTTGCGACGATCGTCGCCGACCTGGCGGACCCGGCGGCGCCGGCCCGGATCGTCGGGGAGATCGCGGCCGCCGGCATCACGGTGGACGCCCTCGTCAACAACGCCGGCTACGGCGTGCCGGGGAAGTTCACGGACACGCCGTGGGAGGCGCAGCGCGACATGCTCCAGGTCATGGTGATGGCTGTCGCCGAGCTGACTCACCGCCTGCTGCCCGGCATGATCCAGCGGCGCTACGGCCGCATCATCAACATCGGCTCCGTCGCGGGCCTGGTGCCGCAGTCGGCAGGGCACGCGCTCTACGGGTCCAGCAAGGCGCTCGTCACCGGCTTCTCCCAGTCGATCGCCCTCGAGTGGATGCCCCACAACGTCTACGCCACGGCCGTGTGCCCCGGCTTCACCTACACCGAGTTCCACGACGTCAACCACATGCGGGAGCAGGTGAGCAGGCTGCCGAAGTTCATGTGGATGGACGCCGACACCGTCGCCCGCGAGGCATTCGAGGCCGTCATGGCCGGGCGGATCCTCCACGTGCCCGGCCGCTTCTACCGTATGGTGGTGTTTCTGGCGCGCTACACGCCGCGCTGGCTGGTCCTGGCCGTCGTGAAGCGCGTCTCGAAGACCTACCGCAGGACCTGACGGGCCTTCGCCGTGGCCACACTCGGCCCCGCCGCGCTCGTCGCCTCCCTGATCGCGCTGGGCCTCGCCGAGCGCAGGGCGCGCGACCTGGCGCGTCGCGCGGTGCCGCTTCGGATCCACGTCAACGGCACGCGCGGCAAGAGCACCGTGACGCGCCTCCTCGCCGGAGCGCTGCGGGCGGGCGGAATTCGCTGCCTGGCCAAGACCACCGGCACGGAGCCGCGCCTCATCCTCCCGGACGGGAGCGAGCGCGCCATCCGCCGGCGCGCGCCCGCCAGCATCCGCGAGCAGCTGTGGGCGATGCGGCAGGCCCGGGCCCTGGGAGCGCGCGCCGTCGTCCTCGAGTGCATGGCCGTCGAGCCGGAACTCCAGGCCGTCGCCGAGCGCGACATGATCCGCGCCACGATCGGCGTGATCACCAACGCGCGTCTCGACCACGCGGAGGCCATGGGCGCCACCGTCGAGGACGTGGCGGCCGCGCTGGCCTTGACCATCCCGGAGCGCGGGACGATTGTCGTCGGCCCCACGGGAGGGGCTGACGTGATCGCGGCCGCCGCGCGCGCGAAGGGAGCCCGCCTCGTCGTCGCGGCCGCAGAGTCGGCCCCGCCTGGCCCCGACGTCAATCCCGGCCCCGACGCGGGTCTCGGCACGCATCCCGATCTCGGCCCCGAAGCCGGCTCCCGCCCCGACTGGTGCGCCGACAATGCCGGCATCGCGCTGGCCGTCACGCGCCTCCTCGGCATTCCGGACGATGTCGCCAGGAGCGGCATGCGCGAGGCGGCGCCGGACCCGGGCGCGGCGCAGCGCGGCGCGGTCGACGCCGCCGGCCGGCGCGTCGAGTACCTCGACGCCTCGGCCGCCAACGATCCGGAGTCGCTCGATCGGCTGCTGACGCCGCGGACCGGACAGGCGCTCTTCGTGTTCAATCACCGCATGGACCGCCCGCTGCGCCTGCGCCAGTTCGCCGAGGCCGAGCCGTGGTCCCGCGACACCGATCGGCTCGTCGTCACGGGCGACCGGCCGGACTGGCTCACCTGGCGGCGGCTGCGCCGGCGGCTCCCCGGCGGGCGGCTGGCGTTTGAACGCCCGTCGCGGCTGGCGGCGCGGCTGGCCGCGGACCTGCGCGCCGACGCCGGCGCCACGCTCCTGGTCTTCTGCGGCAACACGAAGGGCTTCGGCCGCGAGCCCCTGCTTGCGGCCCTGCGGCGGCGCTGACATGGTCGAACTGGCTCTGGGCCTCGGGATTGCGCTGAACCTGCTCTTCACGGAAGTCTTCGGCCTGGCCTCGGGCGGCCTGGTCGTGCCAGGCTACCTTGCCCTCCACCTGTCGCAGCCTGCGCGGGTCCTCTCCACGATCGCGGTGGGCTGGCTGACCTACGCCGCGGTGCGCTACGGCCTGGCGCGCCTGATCATCCTGTACGGCCGCCGCAGGTTTGGCGTGACGGTCCTGACCGGGTTCGTGCTGCACGGGGTCTGCACGTGGGCGATCGCCTCGGCCCCGGCGCCAGCCGACCTTCGCGTCATCGGCTACATCGTTCCCGGCCTCCTCGCGAACACGGCGCTCAGCCAGGGCTTCTGGGCGACGGCCGGCACGACGCTCGTCCTGGCCGTGCTCGTGCGGTTCCTGCTCGCGGCCTTGAGCGGCGTGCTGCTGTAGGGACGCAAGGCATGCCGGCCCGCCCGGGCATCGTCCGCCTGCCGCCGTGGGTGCCGGCCGCTGCCGGTGTGGCCATCGCGGCCATCCTCGCCGCGCAGGCCGTCGGCTGGCTCGCCCTTCCCCGCTGGCTGGCGCCCTGGGAGCCTCCGGCGGCCCCGGGCGTGGAGCAGCGCGCCGAGCGTGCCGCACGCATCTGGCGCGAGGCGGCGGGCGAGATCGCCCGCGCGCGGGGCGTCTCGGCCGATGAGGCGCTCATCGGCAGCGAACTCACGCCTCTCGTCACGACGCTCGGCGCGCTCGAAGCCAAGCGGGTGGCGGCGTCCCCGGCATGGGCCCCGGCGCTTGCCGAGCAACTCCACGCCGCGGGCATCGGGCCCGGCGACACCGTGGCTGCTTCCTTCTCCGGCTCGTTTCCCGGCCTCAATCTCGCCGTGGCGGCCGCGTGCGAGGCCCTGGATGCCAGGCTGGTTGCCGTCTCGTCCGTCACTGCTTCGTCCTTCGGCGCGACCGACCCGGGGTTCACGTGGCCCGAGATCGAGGCGCGCCTGGTCGGAAGCGGGGCGCTGCGGCCCGTGTCGGCCGCCGTGTCGGCGGGCGGCGACGGGGATCGCGCGCTCGACCTGGACGAGGAGGGACGCGCGCTGGCCGCCCGCATCGCCGCCGACGCGGCCCGCGAGCTGGGTGCGCGCCTGCTCGAGCCGTCCACGTTCGAGGAAGCCGTGGCCGCGCGGATCGCGGTCTTCGACGCCGCGCGGGGCGCGAGGCGTCTCGCGGCCTTCGTCAACGTCGGCGGCACCGAAGCGAGCCTCGGGCTGTCGCCGGCGATCCTGCGCGTGCGGAGCGGATGGCTTCAGCCGGTCGTCTTCGACCGGTCGCCCGGGCGCGGGCTCGTGGCCCGCATGGTGGAGCGCGGCGTGCCGGTGCTCCACGTGCTCAACGTGCGCGAGTTGGCCGTGCGGTGGGGCGTGCGCTGAACGCCGGGCCGGATGGCCGGCTGAACGTCAGCGCGCCGACAGCGGAGTGCGGCGTTCGGCCGGGCGCTGGTCCTGCGCGGCCGACTGCTCGTGCCGCGACCGGCGGCGGCAGGGGTCCTCGCCCATGATGAGCCCGCGCGACGTGCGCCCGCACACTCGGCAGCGCAGGAACATCCGCGTCCCGTCCGACTTGACCGAGTAATCATGGCCGCTGAGGCAGCACCCAAGCCGCCGCCAGATCGACGCGGTCATTGCCTTCCCCCAGGGCTGGAGTGCTCGAGCGGCAGGCCGCCCGGCGCCACTTTCTAACGCAAGTCCAGTGTTGTCAAGGGAATCCGGGCAGCCCAGGCCAGATTCCGCGCAAATCCGTGCATCCGTGTGCAGCCGACGGGGCTGACCGGAAGGTCGCGACAGCCGTACGCGCTCCCGAGCCCCCGGCTGCGGGCAGGTCGCTCGATCACGAGGGAGCCGGCCGCGTCGATGACGGCGATTGCGCATGACAACATCCCCTGGCTTCCGCTTGCAGCGGATCGTGGCGACCGGCCGCTCGGGCAGGTGATCTCGCGACGGACCCAGGGCGCTCAGCGATCGGCCGACAGTGCGGAACCGTCGGGAATGCCGGATGGGGGGATGGGTCGAACCGGGGCATCGGCGGCGCGATGGGATGGGGCCGCTCCCCGGGGCGGCGCCGTGCTACCGAGCGCCTGCCGGATCGTCCGCCGGGCGGGGATAGTCGGGAGCGTCGGCAATCTCCACGCGCGTGAGCGCGTCGGCAGCCCGATCCTTGGCGAGGCGCGACCCGGTCAGGCACCGGCCGAGCTGCGCGCGCAGCCGCTCGAACGGCTGAAGCCCCTCGACGCTCGTGCACGGGCCCGCCTTGGCAGGGTGCGAGCCGTCAACCTCGATGACGTCGGCGTAGAACCTGGCGGTGGCCGCCATGCCCGGAATGACTTCTTCGAGCGACTCGATCTCGGCGCCGCCGAAGCACGCCGACGCGCCGGCATCGTCCCAGCTCGGATGCCGGCGGTACCCGTAGACGAGGTCGGTGCAGATGCGGGCCGCCTCACTGGCCGCGCGCGCGGCCTGGACGTGGCACAGATCCATCAGGATCGGCACGAGATCGCGCCAGCGGCCGGCCGACGCGGCATCATCCCGAGTGCGGCGCTCCAGTTCGACGACGTCGAGGGCCTGCTGGCGCGCGGCCAGGAGCCAGGCCAGCGCGTCCGCCATCGGGAAGCTCACTCCTTGTCGCGACGCCTGATAGAGCTTCGCGCCGGCTGGGTCCGTGGCGCGCTGCAGGTGGCGGAGCGTCCAGAGCCAGAGCCCCATGGCGGTGGCCAGCGCGCAGGTCCCCGTCCCGGGTCGCTGCGACGCGAGCGCGCGCATCTCTTCCACCCAGGACTCGAACTGGCGCAGGAACACCTCGCCGATCATCGCATGCGCCAGCTGGCGGCGCTGCACGGCCTCCGGCCCCTCGTAGGTGGCCTCGAGCTGCGCGTCCATCCACTTCTGGCCGAGGAAGCCTGGACTGTCTTCCGTCAGGCCCTGCCCACCCAGCAGGCTCACCGCCTCCCGGATGACGTTCGCACCGTGCCCCGTGTTCCAGAGCTTCACGGCCGGCGACAGGACTCCCGCCACCGCCTCCAGCAGGGTTGCCCGCACGCGGGGGTCGCGCCCGAGTTCCGCCAACCGTTCCGGCGAGCGCTTGTGCGCGGGCCTGGCGGCCTCTGCGAAGTACTCCTCAACCAGGTCGGCCGTGCCGGCGCCTGCCGGTTGTCCTTCCGCCGCGAGCTGGTCGAGTTCGTCAAGGGCCCGGGCCGCGGCGAAGCCCAGCGAGGCCGCCGCCTCTCCCGTCGCCCAGACGTCGACCAGACGGTGCAGGACGTCCTCTTTCTGCTGCAGGCCCAGCTCGTAGCGCGGCGACCCCGGCTGCACCGTGCGGCTCCCGCGGAAGCGGCGGCGCTGGTAGCGGATGATTGGCTCGACGGCCGACAGGAGCTTGGCGGCGGTCATCAGGCCGACCGTCACGCGGGTGCGGCGGAAGACGGCCTCGACAATGTCGCCGTGCGTCACCCTCGGCACGATGACGCCGTTCTCGACGTCGTAGCCGCCCAGGATCCGATCGGCGGGCACCCGCACGTCGAAGACGGGATTGCGGCTCGACGAGAGCTGGTGGACGAGCGTCCGCGCCGGCAGCCCGCGATCGAAGACGCCGGGGTCCCCGGCCTCGAGGATCACGGCGCAGGTGCCCTTGATGCGCTCGTCGGCGGAGCCGACCGCCGCGGTGACGAACTCGGCGAACGCCATGCCCGTGATGAACCGGCCGCGCTTCCGGACGCGGAGCACGGGTTCGCGTCCCCCGCCCCACTCGGCGACGTCGACCGTGCCGCCGAGGAGGCCGGTTTCGACGCCGGCGTCCGGGATGGGTTCCGTCAGCGCGAAGGCGCCGCGCCTGGCCCGCCCCCCCGGCGCGGCACCGGCGTAGTTCGCGCGCTGGCGCTCGGTGCCGAACATGCGGATGGGCTCGGCAGCGAGGACGCACGCGAGGTACGTGGTGGCCGCTCCGGCATCCACCCAGGCCAGCTCGAAGGCGGTCAGCGCCGACGCCAGGCTCCGCCGGTGCGCGGCCTGCGCGCCGGCCGCGTCTTCGCCCGAAGGTCCGCCAAGGCCCGCCTCGTCGAAGGCGTCGAGCATCGCCTGCTTCTCCGGCGTCCACTCGTGGGTGAGCCGGCCTCCGGCAGCCACGAGGCGCGCCACCGTCCCCCGCGCGACGCCGCGGGCCGCCACCGCCAGGCGGCGAAGATCCTCGCAACCGCCGAACCGCCAGAGGATGGCGCGCGCGTCGTCATCGGGCAGGCCGTGCAGCATCTGAGTCGTCCTTCCGTGAGGGGCCGCGCCGCGGGCAGGACGCGGAGACGAGGACTAACGTACTTCCGTTCCACGGGGGGATCAATGGTCCGCCCCGCCTGCCCCGTCCGACGCACCCGTCCGCCCGTCCCGCGAGCGCCGGTCGTCCGCGCCCGCTCCAGGCCCGTCCGTTTCGCGTTGCCGCCGTCCCGGCCTCGGGTTATGGTGGTGCAAACCAAGGAGCGCGCCATGACCGACGATCTCTCCCGCCGCACGTTCGTGAAACTCGGCCTGACTGGCGCGGCGGCCCTCGCCGTCCGTCCCGCGCTCGGCGCGGCGGCCCCGCCCATGCCCGAGCGGCCGCTCGGGCGGACCGGCCACATGGTGCGCCTGTTCAGCCTGGGGGGCCAGGCCTCCCTCGAACAGCCGGACAAGCACGATGTGTCGATGGCGATCATCAACCGCGCGATCGACCTCGGCGTGAACTACATCGACACGGCGGCCGCGTACGGCCGGCCCCGCGCGGCCGACACGCCGCGCTGGAAACTGGACGGCATCAGCCAGACGTTTATCGGCGAGGTCATGGCTACGCGGCGCAAGGAGGTCTTCCTCGCGAGCAAGACCGACGACCGGACGCGCGACGGCTCCCTCCGGCTGCTCGAGCAGAGCCTGAAGCTGCTGCGGACCGATCACCTGGACCTCTGGCAGCTGCACAACGTCATGCGCGACGAGCAGGTCGAGCAGATCTTCGCAAGCGGCGGGGCCATCGAGGCGCTCCTCAAGGCGCGCGACGACAAGATGGTGCGCTTCCTGGGGATCACCGGCCACTACGACCCCGCTCCGCTCATCAAGGCGCTCGAGCGGTTCGAGTTCGACGCCATCCTGATGGCGCTCAATCCCGCCGACCCGCACCGCTTCCCGTTCAAGACGGAGCTGCTGCCGCTCGCGAACCGGAAGAAGATGGGCGTCATCGGCATGAAGATCCCGGCGCGGGACCGCCTCCTCCGTCCCGACGGCGTGTCGACGATGAAGGAGGCGATGAGCTACACCCTGACGCTGCCCGTCAGCACGGTCGTCGTCGGGTGCAAGACCGTCGAGCAACTGGAGGAGAACATCGCGATCGCGAGAAGCTTCACGCCGCTGCCCCCGGCCGAGATGGCCCGCCTCGAGGGCCTGACGGCGAGCTACGTGGCCGACGCCGCGTGGTTCAGGCGGCCGCCGGCGGCGGGCGGCCCGGTGGAAAACGATCAGAACACGGACTGATCGGGACTCGGGGTCCGGGTTTCGTGACTCGTGGTCCGGGTTTCGTGACTCGGGGCCCGAGTTTCGCGACTCGAGGCCCGGGCTTCGGGATTCGGGGGAGGAAACGCGATGCAAGCCATCGTCCTTCGTGAACTCGGCGGACCGGAGCGGCTCGTGCTGGAAACGGCGGCAGACCCGGCTCCCGGCCCGGGAGAGGCCGTCGTCCGCCTGAGGGCGGCGGCCCTCAACCGCCGCGACGCGTGGATCCGGCAGGGACAGTATGCCGGCATCAGGCTCCCCATCATCCTCGGGTCCGACGGAGCGGGAGAGGTCACCGCCGTCGGCGAGGGCGTGGATCGGGCGTGGCCCGGCACCGCTGTCGTCATCAATCCCAGCCTCGAGTGGGGGCCCGACAGCCGCGCCCAGGGCCCGTCGTTCCGCATCCTCGGCCTCCCCGACCACGGGACCTACGCGGAGCTCGTGAAGGTGCCGGCCGCCAATCTGTACCGGAAGCCCGCGTCGCTCTCGTGGGAGGCCGCGGCGGCGATTCCGCTCGCCGGCCTCACGGCGTACCGGGCGCTCGTCACGCGCGCCAGGCTGCAGCCGGGAGAGACCGTGCTCGTCACCGGCGTCGGCGGAGGCGTGGCCACCTTCGTGCTGCTCTTCGCGCTGCACCTGGGTGCCCGCGTGGTCGTCACCTCCGGGAGCGATGCCAAGATCGCCCGGGCGCGGGAACTCGGCGCCGCCGGCGGCGCGAACTACCGGCTCGACGGCTGGGGCCAGGCGATCGCGAGGCTGACCGACGGCGGCCCCGACGTGATCGTCGACAGCGCGGGCCGCGAGGCGTTTCCGACGCTGCTGGAGGTCGTCCGCCCGGGCGGGCGCATCGTGACGTTCGGCGCCACGACAGGCTCGGCCTCCACGGTCGAAGTGCGCCGGGTCTTCTGGAAGCAGGTCGACATCCTCGGCAGCACGATGGGCACGCCGGAGGAGTTCTCTAGCATGCTGGCGCTCTTCGATCGCGGCCTCGAGCCGGTGATCGACCGGACGTTTCCGCTGGCCGCGGCGGCCGACGCGCACCGGCGCATGGACCAGGCCGATCAGTTCGGCAAGCTCGTCCTGACGATCCAGCCGCAGGCGTGACCTTCTTCCTTCGGGAAGAGCGGCGTGCGCGGATCGGAAGCGAGACGGCGGCGGCGAAGCTCGAGGCCGAACACGAGCGCCGCGCCTGCTCGCCGGAATCGGCAGCGGCCTGGCCGCGTTCGAGGAGCGCCCCGCGCAGTCCGGGGCTTGCCGGGTCAGAGAGCCTGGTCACCGAGGTCTGCGCTGCGGTCGCTTCCGTACGGCCTGTCTGCAGATTGCGCAGCGCGGTGATGCTGATCGGGAGGCCGAGGACGGACCGGCAGCAGGGCATCATCGGCAACGCCTGGCGATCGCGCAGGGTCCCGGTCAGCGGCTTCGGCAGGATCTCGAGGACGATCGCGCCCTCACCGGCCCACCGCCTTGCCCCACCGGGCTTCGAGCGCTTCGAGAATCGCCTCGGCATGGTCTTCGTCGATCCGCAGCAGCAGCGGCTCGCCGGCGGTTTCGACCGCCAACACGAGCCGGGTGCTCGACAGGAGGCCAAGGCGCTTTCGTTCGATCCTCGAGCAGGACGCGGCGGCGATGTCCCGGTAGCGCACGCTCCGGAGGGCGGCGCCGCCGCCTTCGGGCGTGACGCGCAAGCGGTCGGAGGCGAAGACGAGAATCGCGCCGAACTCGCGCGGCCCGTCGTCGGTGCGGGCGAGATACTTCACCCCGCGGAACGTCGGGTCGGGAGACGGGGCCGAGGCGGTCCCGGTCTGGCGTCCGGGTGCGGTGCCGGTGCGTCCCTCGCCCGACAGCGCCGCCGGGCGCGCTGCCGGCAGCATCTCGAGCAAGGCGCCGCGCTTCCAGCAATACGCGCCCGCCGCCGCCACGCCCAGCGCCACGATCAGCGCAGCGACGACACCGGTGCCCAGGCGGGCAGGCGCGTTCCCGGCGCCCTCCCCGCGCGGGGCCTCCGCCCGCCCCGGAGCGCCGGCGCGGAATGGAAGAGGCACCTGTTCCTGGGCCCGGTGCGCGCCCGACGGAGTGGCCTGCGCCCACTCTCCGGATGACACTCGCGCCGATGGAGAGCCCGCCAGCGCCGGCGTGGGACCCGCAAGCCGATATGCGCCGGCCCTCG
>ERZ795030.6368-NODE-6368-length-10363-cov-6.918219_pt1 | contig 10363 bp, 12 predicted proteins | sample MGYA00375122_ERZ795030 | MGnify/ENA primary metagenome ERZ795030 (study PRJEB30165, sample SAMN05720146) | activated sludge metagenome | isolation source: anaerobic digester from wastewater treatment plant | place: Japan | collected 2015-04-20 ...
ATGGACCGCGTGCTCGCCATAGGCATAGAGGCCTCGAGCGAGCTTGGCGACCCCGCGCGCTTCACGCTGTGCTGCGAAATCATGGGCAAGCACTCGAACATCATACTCGTCGACGAGTCCGGCACGGTCGTCGACGCCATCAAGCGCGTCAGCCCCGCGATGTCCGGCGCGCGGCCGATGCTGCCCGGACTTCAATATTCGCTCCCGCCCGCGCAGGAGAAGCGCGACCCGCGCGCCGCCTCGAGCGAGGATTTCCTCAACGCGGTTTCCGGCGCGCAGAACCCCGCCAAAGCGCTCTCGCAGAAATTCTTCGGCATTTCGATGAAAACCGCCGAGGCGCTGCTCGAAAGCTTCGGCGCGGAAGGGCTCGGGCGCTTTTTCGACGAAATCAGTCATAAGGCCGAAGCCTGCCTCCTGCTCGGGGAGGACGGCGCGCCGTATGACGTGCTCCCGTTCAAGCCCGCGGGGGAAGCCTTCGCGCCCATGGAATCCGTAGGCGCGGCATACGACGCGCTCTACGAGCAGCGCGAGCGGACGGAGTGGGTCAGGCGGCACGGCACGAGCGCGCGCAAGGTCATTCTGAACAACATCGAGCGCTGCCAAAAGAAGCTCGAGCTTTACGCGGACGCGCTCAACGCGGGCGAGAGCATCGAGAAAAACCGCCTTTTCGGGGAACTTTTGACCGCGAATCTCCACCGGCTCGCGCCGGGCGCGGATTTTGCAGGGGTGCTCGACTATTACAGCGACCCGCCCGCGCAGATACGCATCCCGATGGACCCGCAGATTACGCCCGGAGAGAACGCCCAGCGCTATTACAGGAAGTACCGCAAACTCAAGGCCGCGCGCGATATGGCTTCCATGCAGCGCGGCCAGACGCTCGCCGAGCTCGATTATCTCGAGGGCCAGCTCGAGAACCTCGCCAACTGTACGGCCGAGAACGAGCTCGAGGAGCTCATCGAGGAGCTTCGTTCCGAGGGCTACGTCAAAAAGGACAGGGGGGAGCGCAGGAAGCGGAAGCTGCCGCCCTCGCGGCCCATGCGCTTCACGTCCTCGGACGGCGCGGAGATACTCGTGGGCAAGAACAACGCGCAGAACGACGCGCTCACCTTCAAAACGGCGCTTCCCAACGAGATCTGGCTGCACGCGAAGAACATACCCGGCTCGCACGTGGTCATACGGGGCGGGGGAGAGCCGCGGGAAGCGACGCTGCGCGAGGCTGCGGCGCTCGCGGCGTATTACAGCAGGGCGCGCGGCAGCCAGAACGTGCCCGTCGATTACACGCCGCGCAAATACGTCAAAAAGCCCGGCGGAGCGAAGCCCGGCATGGTGATCTACACGACCAACCGCACCGTATACGCGACGCCCGACGAAACCCTCATAAAGCGCCTCGCACGGGAGCCCCGCGCGTGAATGAACCCGATGTTTGCGGAATAAGGATAGGTATAACGCAAACGGAGGGATACCATGAAACAGGCATTGCGCGTCGCGATGGCAATCGCTCTCACCATAACGCTGTGCATAAGCCTCGCGGCCTGCTCGAAGGCGGGCGAGGCCGCCGAGGACCCGGCGGAGGAGACCTCGGCGGAAGAGAACGGCGGCTACACGGGCTACCGGCAGACGATACTCTATTACATGAGCGACGACGGCTTCGTCGTGCCCGTGAAGCGCGATATCCCGTGGGAGGAAGGCATCGGCAAGGCCGCGCTGAGCTACCTCGTCGACACGGCCGACAACCGCGCGGACACGGGCGAAATGGGCCTCCAGGCGCTGATCCCCGAGGGCACGACCTACACGCTTCGCATCGGGGACGACGGCATCGCCGTGGTCGACCTGATCGGCCTCTCCGCCTGCAAGGACGCGGCGGCCGAGAAGGCCATGGTCCAATCGATCGTGAACACGCTCGCAGAGTTCACGCGCATAGACGCCGTGACCATCACCGTCAACGGCAAGAAGGTCAGCGCGCTGCCCTGCGGCACGAAGCTCAAGGAGGCCATGGCGCCCTTCGCGCTCAACGCGGAGGACGGCGAGGTCAGCGCTTCGACCGAGGGCGCGTCGGCGCTCACGCTCTACTTCCCGAACACGGCGGGCAGTCTCAACGTACCCGTGACGCGCTACATCGAGGGCGGGGCGAACGTCGAGAGCGCGGTGCGCGAGCTGATACTTGGGCCGCAGGCGGATGGGCTTCGCTGCTGCTTCCCGGAAGGGACGGAGCTTCTCGCCGTAAAGGTCGAGGAGGGCGTCGCCACGGTGGATCTGAGCGGGGAATTCCTCGGCGCGCAGTATACCGAGGGGCTCATCGAAGCCGCGTATGACACGCTGTTCCTCACCATCGGCGGCATCGAGCAGATCTCCCGGCTCGAGCTTATGGTCGAGGGCGAGCCCTGCGAACTCGTAACGGAAACCTCCGCGCCCGTGTTCGCCAACGAATTCAGGTGACCATGCACGGGCGGATATCATCCGCCCGCGGCGAAACCGGAACCCGCCAACGGATTTAAACAACCGTGTAGGGGCGGATATCATCCGCCCGCGGCGCAAACCAAACCCGTATACGAAGGAGAAGCGCGATGAAGCTTTTGATCGCAACCAACAACGCCCACAAGACCGCCGAGATCCGGGCGATTCTCGGCGGTCATTTCGATGAGATATTCTCGCTCAAAGAAGCCGGGCTCGACATCGACGTCGTCGAGGACGGGGATACTTTCGAGGCCAACGCCCTGAAAAAGGCCGTGGAGGCGCTGCGCGCGGCCGAAGGCATTGCGGACGCCGCGCTTTCCGACGACAGCGGGCTGATGGTGGACGCGCTCGGCGGCGCGCCCGGCGTGCACAGCGCGCGCTACGCGGGCGAGGGGCACGACGACGGGGCGAACAACCGAAAGCTTCTCGAGGCCATGCGGGATGTGCCGGACGGGGCGCGCGGCTGCCGCTTCGTGAGCGCGGTCGCGCTCGCGAGAAAAGGAAGGGAGCCGATCGTCCGCCGGGGCACGGCCGAGGGCGTGCTGCTTCGCGCCAACGCGGGGGAAAACGGCTTCGGCTACGACCCGCTTTTCTATTATCCGCCGCTGGACAAGTCCTTCGCGCAGATGGACGCGGCGGAGAAGAACGCGCTCAGCCACCGCTATCGCGCGCTCAGCGCGCTGCGGGAAGCGCTCGAGGCCGAAAGGAATTCGTGATGCGGGTCCTCGTCATGTCGGACAGCCACGGAGGGCTCTCGGAGATCCGCCTCGCCGCGCGGGCCGCGGGGGAAATCGACTGCGCGCTCCACCTCGGGGATTTCGCGGGCGACGCGCGCGCGCTCGCGAGCCTTTTGAAGGCCCCGGTCCACGCCGTGCGGGGCAATTGCGACGCCAGTCCCGGCTACGAAACGGAAAAGGTCGTCACCCTCGCAGGCGCGCGCATATTCATGACCCACGGGCATCTTTACGGCGTAAAGTCGGGCGTGTGGGCGCTTGCGGAGCGCGCGGAGGCGCTCGGCTGCGCCGCCGCGCTCTACGGCCACACGCATGTTTCATCCGTCGCGGCGCAGGGGCCGATGCTGCTCGTCAATCCCGGCAGCCCCTCGCGGCCGGTACTCGGGCGAAAACGCTCCGTCGCCGTGCTCGAGATCGAAAACGGCGACGTGCGTCCCAGGATCATAACGTTTTAATCGAAAATCAAGAATGGTAGCGCCACGACACGAGGCGCTTTTCCATATACGCCACGCCGTAGTACATCAGCGCCGCGAGCACGCACAGCACCGCGATGCTCGACATCACGAGGTCGAGCTTGAACACCTGCCCGCCGTAGACGATCAGGTAGCCGAGCCCCGCCTTCGACACGAGGTATTCGCCCACGATCACGCCGACCCAGCTCATGCCTACGCTCAGCTTGAGCGCGTTCATGATGGTCGGCACCGAGGCGGGGAACACGACCTTGGTGAAGATCTGCATTTTCGTCGCGCCCAAAGTGCGCATCAGGAGCTGCTTGTCGCCCGTGATCTCGTTGAAACCCGCGAGCACGCTCATGATCGTCACCACGAGGGATACGAGCAGCGCCATCGCGATGATGCTGCTCACGCCCGCGCCGAACCACACGATGAGGATAGGCCCGAGCGCGATTTTGGGCAGCGCGTTGAGCACCACAAGGTAGGGGTCGAGCACGCGCGAGAGCGCGGGGCTCCACCAGAGCAGTATCGCGATGAGCGTGCCGAGCGCCGTGCCCAGCAGGAAGCCCACGACCGTTTCAAAGAGCGTGACGCCGATATGCAAAAACAGATCCCCGGCCGCGTACAGGCGCGCCACGGTCTGGGCGACGCGCACGGGAGAGCTGCCGATGAAGGAGTCGATCACGCCGACGCGCGCGAGTATCTCCCACATGGCGATCAGCAATATAAGCAGCGCGTAGCGCGCGATGGTGACGAAGCGATCCCTGTTTTCGAGCTTTTTGAGAAACGCCGCGTGCTCGGGGGAGTAGGCGGCAGCTTTTTCAGACTTCACCGACGTCGAGCTCCTTCCATACCACATCGAAGTAATCCTTGAATTCGGGCGCCTTGCGGCGGGCGATGGGCGTATCCCCGCGGCTGAGCGATATCTTATGCTCGTTCTTGATGCGCGCGGGCCTCCTCGTGAAAACCAGCAGCCTGTCGCTCATGGAGATGGCCTCCGAGATGTCGTGCGTGACGAGGATGGCCGTCTTGTGCTCGTTTTTGATGATATCGTATACCTCGTCGCTCAGACGCAGCCGCGTCTGATAATCCAGCGAGGAAAAGGGCTCGTCGAGTAGCAGCACATCCGGCGAGGTCGCAAGCGTGCGGATGAGCGCAACCTTCTGGCGCATCCCGCCCGAGAGCTGGCGCGGGTAATGCTTGGCGAAGGCCGAAAGGCCGTAGGTATCGAGCAGGCCGAGCGCGCAGTTTCGCGTCTGCGGCGTGAGGTTTTTCTGCACCTCGAGGCCCAAGAGAATGTTGCCCTCGACGTTTCTCCAGTCGAGCAGGTGGTCGCGCTGGAGCATGTAACCCGGCTTGAAGCCGTCGATGCTGACGCTTCCCGAGGAGGGCTCTATGATGCCCGCGATGAGCGAGAGCACGCTCGTCTTGCCGCAGCCGGACGGGCCCACGACGGATACGAACTCGCCCCGCTTCACCTGCATGGAGAGGTGGTCCACAGCGGGCGTTTCCCCGCTGCGCTCATGATAAATCAAACTGACATCGTTGATGTCAACGACAATATCTTCCATACTCGCCTCCATGCCTCAATGTATTCCCTTTGGAGCCTTCGGGTGAACATGACGGCGTCCGCCGGAGTATTATGGAGCATGAAAGGCGTGATCAGTATGCAGACAAGACCGTCGATGGTATGTATCAAAAAGGGCAGCATCAAGCGAAGAACGCTGCGCAGCGCTCTGATTTTCGCGGTCGTGGCGATCATACTGCTGTGCTGCGGCGTGGACTTCCTGCTCTCGCTGCTCTTCTCCGGCGCGACGGTGATCGTCGTGCGGCTGTTCGTTTTCAGATGATCCGGAGCATGTAAAAAGCCCCGCCGATGTGGCGGGGCTTCATGCGCTTTGCCGTATCAGACGCTGCGCTCGACCTTGCCGGAACGAAGGCAGCGGGTGCAGACATTCATCCTTTTTGTCGTGCCGTTGACGACGACGTGGACGGACTGAATGTTGGGCGCCCAACCGCGCCTGGTCTTCCTGTTGGAATGGCTGACCAGATTGCCGGACATGACGCCTTTGTTGCAAACCTCACAAAACTTGGCCATGCAGTACACCTCCTTACCGACCGGTAGCGTAACGTTTTGCTCAAACATTGCTATTATAGCGGAAAGGCTTTCTATTTGCAAGAAGAAAATTGCAGATTTAATGGACTCTCACAGCGCTTCCATCTTATGAATCCGCATGAAATCGAATTCAGGCATATTCGTTTTAAGGCGATGGAACAATACGCATAGATAGTCTGAAAGGAGGAGCGCGTAATGAGCCCCATCTATGAGGATGAGTATCTGCCTTTGGAGAGAAATCTCTCGAGGAAGCACCGCAACAAGCAGGGCGGACAGAACGATCAGGCCGAACCGAATCGCGACAGGGAGCGTGAAATGCGCGGCGATAAGGAGACCAAACCTCTGTGAACCTGCATAGGGCAGCGACACATGCCCGACTGCCCGGCTGATTGACGGTGCGGGCGACAAAGGGGTCCTCTTTCGGGAGGACCCTTTTTATCCGCGCCGGATTTTCATTGCAAGGCGCCGCGTCATTTTCCTTTTGCCTTGACGTATTCGACGGCTTCCTTGCCGGTCAGGTGCTCGACGTCTATGGCGACGAGATGCGCCTTTTCGCATTCCGCGACCGCCTTCGCCCGCGCCTGCTCGGGCAGGTTTCCGGAATACTTTTCCACAAGCGCCCCGAACGCCGCGAGCCGCTCGTCTCCCTCGGCAACCCGCGCCCTGCCAAAGGCGACGGCGCTTCGAAAATAGGTCGTAAATTCTTCGCCCACGATCGTATCCTCGTCGACGACCGCGAAGGATACCTTTGAGTTTTTCATGATCGCGTCGATCTTATGCCCGGCCCTCGCCGAGTGGAAATAGATTTTGCCGTCGAAATAGACGTAGCTCAGCGGCACCGCGTAGGGATAATCCCCGTCGCCCAAACACGCGAGAACGCCGTTCGTGCACCGCTCCATGACGGCGGCGGTATCCTCCTGCGAGAGCAGCTGACGGATCCTTCTCATTTGACGGAACATTTTATTTCCTCGCTTTCCTTTATTCCATTCTTTTTGTTATGTCGTCGGCGGCTGGAAGCCGAGGCCGTAAGCCGCGTCGTACGGGCAGAACATGATCAGGGCGCCCGCGTCTATGCCGTAGACGAGTTTACGGATGCGGTGCGCCTCCGCGCGGGAGCATGCGCAGATGAGCACCCGCCTCGCGCTGCCGGTGAACGTACCCAGCGCCTCGAGGGAGGTCACGCCGCGCTCGATGTCGGCGTTGATGCGCATGGCGACCTTTTCACCCTCGCCCGTCACGATGACGGCAAGCTGGCCCGCCGTGAGACGGTAGGTGATTTTGTCGATCAGCACGGTCGCGACCACGCTCATCAATATGCCCTGCAGCACCGCGTCGATGCGGCCGAAGGCGAGGCCGCCGAGCAGTATCACGCAGCCGTCCGTGATGATCGAGAGCGTGCCGATCGAGACGTGCGGCAGCTTTTTTCTAAGGCTCATGATCAAGAAATCCGTGCCGCCGGTCGACGAGCCGCGCCGGTAGATCAGCGCGAGCCCCGCGCCCGAGAGCGCGCCCGCGAAAAGCGCGGCCATGATCGCGTCGCCGGAATAGGCGGGCAAAAGCGGGAACACGAGGTCGAGCAGCACGGTCACAAACGCCATGGTTTTGACCGACTTGAATAGGAACCACTTGCCCAGCGTGCGGTAGCTGACCAGTATGACCGGGATGTTGAACAGCAGCGTGAGCACGCCTATGGGAAGTCCCGTGTAATGGCTCGCGATCACCGACAGTCCCGCGATGCCGCCCGGCGCGAACTGCGCGGCCGAGGCGAAGCTGTAGATGCCCGCGGCGTACAGGGCGCCGCCTATGAGATCGGAGGGGAGATCCTTGAGAAAATCGGCCAAGTTTCTTTTGAGTTCTTTTCGCATATGCTCACGCCCCTTTCGGCTACGCCCGCGCGGCGCCGGTTTTCCGGCGATTTTCAGTATAGCAAATGCGCGGCGGGGATGCAATGCATGGGTATAAGCGCATGAAATCAAAGGGCCGACATCGAATCGGCCCCGCAGTTCCCGTCCGCAGGCGGCGTTTTTTGATTGTCAATTACCCCGCCGCACTTATATCCCCATTTCCTTCTTGACTTCCGCGAAGCAGCGCACCGCAAAATCGAGGTCCTCCTTCGCGTGCCCGGCGGAGACCTGCGTGCGGATGCGCGCGCGGCCCTGCGGTACGACGGGATAGAAGAAGCCCACGACGTACACGCCCTTTTCGAGCATGCGCGCGGCGAACTCCTGCGCGACACGCGCGTCGTAGAGCATCACGGGCACGATCGGGTGCGTGCTCTCGGGCACGTCGAAGCCGAGCTTGCCCAGTTCCGCGCGGAAATAGCGCGTGTTCTCGTGCACCTTGTCGCGAAGCGCCGTCGATTCCGTGAGCATGTCGAGCACTTTGATCGAAGCCGCGCAGATCGCGGGCGCGACGGTGTTTGAGAACAGATACGGGCGCGAGCGCTGGCGCAGCAGGTCCACGACCTCCTGCCGCGCGGCCGTATAGCCGCCGCTCGCGCCGCCCAGGGCCTTTCCGAGCGTGCCCGTGATGATATCCACCCTGCCCATGACGCCGCAGGCCTCGTGCGTGCCGCGTCCGTGTTCGCCCATGAAGCCGACCGCGTGGCTGTCGTCCACCATGACGAGCGCGCCGTATTCGTCCGCGAGGCCGCATATTTCGGGGAGCTTGGCGATAAAGCCGTCCATCGAGAACACGCCGTCCGTCGCGATGAGCTTGACGCGGCAGTCCTTCGCCGCCTCGAGCTGCGCGCGAAGGTCGGCCATATCGCTGTTTTTATAGCGGAAGCGCTTCGCCTTGCACAGGCGCACGCCGTCGATGATGCTCGCGTGGTTCAGTTCGTCGGATATGACCGCGTCCTGCTCGCCCAGCAGCGTTTCGAAAAGCCCGCCGTTCGCGTCGAAGCAGGAGGTGTAGAGGATCGCGTCGTCCATGCCCAGGAAGTCCGCGAGCTTGCGCTCGAGCTCCTTGTGGATCTGCTGCGTGCCGCAGATGAAGCGAACCGAGGAAAGGCCGTAACCCCATTTGTCGTAGCTCGCCTTGGCGGCTTCGATGATCTCTTTGTTGTTGGAAAGTCCGAGGTAGTTGTTGGCGCACATGTTGAGCACGCCCTTTGTTTGGGTCGTGTCGATGCGCGCCCTCTGCTCGGTCGTGATGACGCGCTCCTGCTTGTAGGTGCCGGCGGCCCGGATGTTTTCCAGCTCATTGCGGAATGTTTCGTATGCCCGTTTCATGCTGCCTCCTTCGTCATGCCCAGTTGAGGATAACCTTCCCCGATTCGCCGCTGTTCATCGCGGCGAAGCCCTGCTCGAATTCCGTATAATGGAAGCGGTGCGTGATGATCGGGTTGAGGTCGAGCCCCGCCTCGATCATGGCGATTATCTTATACCACGTTTCGTACATCTTGCGCCCGTAAATGCCCTGAAGCGTCAGCCCCTTGAATATGACGTCGTTCCAGTCGATGACCGTGCCGGGGCCCGCGATGCCGAGCAGCGCAACCTTGCCGCCGTTTCGCATGGATTTCAGGAGTTGGTTGAGCGCCGCGCCGTTGCCGCTCATCTCGAGCCCCACGTCGAAGCCCTCGACCATGCCCTGGTTTTTCATGGCGTCCTCGAGATTCTCGTGCTTGAGGTTGACCGTCTGGCTCGCGCCCATTTTTTTCGCGATGGCGAGGCGGTAGTCGTTGACGTCGGTGATGATGATCCTCCTCGCGCCGTTCTGCTTGCAGATTCCGGCCGCCATCATGCCGATGGGGCCCGCGCCCGTGATGAGCACGTCCTCGCCGACCACGTCGAACATCGTGGCCGTGTGCGCGGCGTTGCCGTACGCGTCGAAGAATGAGATGATGTCCTCGCTGATGTCCTTTGAAATGGCGATCACGTTCGTTTCGGGGATGCGCAGGTATTCGGCGAACGCGCCGTCCCGGTCGACGCCCACGCCTTTGGTGAACTTGCACCAGTGGCCGTTGCCCGCGCGGCAGTTGCGGCAGTGGCCGCAGACGATGTGCCCCTCGCCGGAAACGATTTGGCCGACGCGGTAATCGTGCACGCCGGGGCCGAGCGCCGCGATCTCGCCGACGTACTCGTGGCCGATGGTCATGGGCGGGCGGATGTGCTGCCGGCTCCAGGGGTCCCAGTTGTAGATATGCACGTCCGTGCCGCAGATCGCGGTTTTGTGGATTTTGATCAGAACCTCGCCGATGCCGGGCTCGGGGACGGGCACCTTGACCAAGTCGAGGCCCTTGCCGTCTTCGCGCTTGACGAGCGCATCCATCATGCCTTGCATATGACGCCTCTTTTCATGGATTTGGCGAGACAATGTGTCCTTGCCTCACACACAAATTATATCCCCGCGCTCGTCCGAATACAACAGCGCTATGAAAAAAACGGCTGATAAGCATACAAAAACACGGCCTGCGTTCTGCCCGTAAAAACAGCAGTCCGTGTTTGACGGACAGACTCAGTCGAGCGGGATCTCCTTGCCGGTCTTGTCGAGTATGTGGCGGGCGCCCGCGCGCGTGACGACGGCCACGCCCTCCGAGAACGGCTCGGCCTTGTCGTAGAGCGGCTGTATCGCGTACACGCCGGTGGGGGCGATGTAGCCCCAGA
>ERZ795030.6379-NODE-6379-length-10340-cov-5.965095_pt1 | contig 10340 bp, 8 predicted proteins | sample MGYA00375122_ERZ795030 | MGnify/ENA primary metagenome ERZ795030 (study PRJEB30165, sample SAMN05720146) | activated sludge metagenome | isolation source: anaerobic digester from wastewater treatment plant | place: Japan | collected 2015-04-20 ...
AACGGGGGGAAGCGCGGTAGAATCGCAGAGAATCTTTGAGGGAAATCTTGCTACCAAACCGTCCGATCCTACTAGGACGGGATATACTTTTAGCGGCTGGTATAAGGAGAGCGAATGTATTGATCAATGGAATTTTGTAGTCGATACTGTCGCGGAGCCGATAATTTTATATGCTAGATGGATAGGCGAAACTTATACCGTTACATTTGATAAACAGAGCGGAATGGGAGGAACTGATAGCGCAATCGCTACATACGGCTCGGATATGCCGACTGCGACCGCTCCGACTAGGACGGGCTATACATTTACCGGATATTGGGACGCTACCAGCGGCGGAACGCAGTATTATACCGAGTCAATGGCGAGCGCGAGGAGTTGGAATAAAGCGGAAAATACTACGCTATACGCTAGATGGACGGTCAATACATATACGATAACTTTTGATAAGCAGAGCGGGACTGGAGGAACTGATAGCGTAACGGCTACATACGGCGCGGCTATGCCGACTGCTACCAAGCCGACTAGGACGGGCTATACCTTTGACGGATATTGGGACGCAACGAGCGGCGGAGGAACGCAATACTATACCGAGTCAATGGCGAGCGCGAGGAGTTGGGATAAAGCGGCAAATACTACGCTATACGCCGGATGGACTGCCAATCAATATACGGTAACTTTTGATAGTAACGGAGGGAGTTCGGTAGATCAACAGACAATAAATTACGGGGAAAAAGCGACTCGACCGGTAATACCTACTAAAACGGGTTATATTTTTTCGGGGTGGTATAAAGAATCTACTCTAACCAACCTATGGGACTTTGGCTCGGATAGCGTAACGACTGATACTATACTTTACGCCGGATGGGTGTTTGATTCTAATCCAGCTCTATGGGCTAAGAGCGTAACGGCGGGGACGAGTTATTCAGAGTTTAATTCCGTCGCTGTAGATAGTTCGGGTAACGTTTACGCGGCGGGGTATCAAAACGAAAATGGAAGTTTTACTTATGGACCCGGGGTAAGCGTCGCGGGGACTTATAGCGGCGGCGACTATGGCTATAATGTAGTTCTAGTTAAATACGACTCTTCGGGGACGGCTCTATGGGCTAAGAGCGTAACGGCGGGGAATAACTACTCGCAGTTTTATTCTGTCGCGGTAGATAGTTCGGGTAACGTCTACGCGGCGGGGTATCAAAACGGAACGGGAAGTTTTACTTACGGAGAGGGAGTCAGCGTCGCGGGGACTTATAGCGGCGGCTACTATAGCCGTAACGTAGTTTTAGTAAAGTATAACTCTACCGGAACTGCGCTGTGGGCTAAAAGCGTAACGGCGGGGACAAATGAATCGCTCTTTAATTCTGTCGCGGTAGATAGTTCGGGTAACGTTTACGCGGCGGGGTGTCAAGACGGAACGAGAAGTTATACTTACGGAGAGGGGGTAAGCGTCGCGGGGAGTTATTCCTACGGCGCTAATGTAGTTCTAGTGAAGTACGACGCGACGCCGTAGGGGGCAGTAGCCCCTTCAGGTTGCGCCCTACGGGCGCAACCTGAAGGGAGTGGGAGAGAGGCATTATAGATTAATGATGAAAAATATTTACGAAATATTGAATAATGGAAAATCTAAAAAACACCTTTTGTTGGGCAATGGTTTTTCAATTGCCGCTAATGCGTTAAAACAAAGCCGCATATGTGTCAAAATAAATTTGACACATATGATGCTATACCCGCCGCGTCGCTTCCCGATAGAATTTGACACATATGGAGCTATATGCGTCGCGTCGCTCCCTGAGAGAAATTGACACATATGCGACGGGTTAAACATTTTCAAATATTAAAAAAAACGCCGAAAAGGCGGTTTTTTTAATATTTAATTTTTATCCTAAAATATCAATTTTTCTTCCGATTTTGGGGTCGGTTAATACATTTTTGCTTTGATTTTCATCTTGGGATTCTTCGTTTTCGCCGTCCGGTTGTTTTTCGTTTTTCTCTTTCTTGTTTTGCTCTTTAGATTTCTCTTCGTCTTTAATTTTTGAGAATTCCTCGTTAAGGTCTTTGGTTTCCGGGATCTCTTCCGAGTCTTTGATCCCTTGCTTGTGAATATCGCTATTGAGTATTTCTTGCTTTAATACTTCGTTTTCCTTCGTAAGAGCCTGTTGCTTACCGACTCTGTTAAGTTGTGAAAAAAGCGTTTGTAATTCCAGGGGATTAATAGACATTACCTATTCCTCTAACGTTCCCTCTCTTCTTCTCTATACGGAGTAACGTTAACCTCCGAACCTTGTAGCGTGAAGAAGACTTTTTTATATTCGGTTTTAGTTTGAAGATAAGCGCTCTTTATATAGATCTTAACGCCCGGAAATGCAAGTTTTGACGCGATAATTCTACCTTTTGTCTTTAAATTTGCTAAATATTCGTTTAGTTGATCGATTTCTTCTTGATTTTTTTTGATAATAGTCTTTAAATTGATCGATTCTTCGACCAGTTTTTTGAATAATTCCTCTTTCTCAGGAGTTAGGTTTTTCATAACTTTTTTTTGATTTTCAAGATTGGTTAGGTTTTGTTGCAACGGCTCGAGTTCTTTGTACGCTTTGATTTTCTCCTCTTCAAGTTCGTTAAGCGTTTGTCTCTTTTTGGGGTCTATTCCTACTTCGCAAGTCGTCTCGGTTCCGGATACCGAACCTATGGTTTTTGATTTGATCAATTCGCCCGCTCTCATTCGTCCGCCCACTATCGCCGCTCTTTTACCTACGACGGCTATCTCTTTTGTCGCGTCGATGTACGAATGCATTACTCCGTCTTGAATGTACGCCCCCTCCGCCGCTTCGACTCTTGCATTTTCAACGAACTTTGCATAAATATTGCGTCCCGCTCTAATGAAGCCTTCATTTTTACCCATAACGCCTTGACTTATGATAATATCCCCTTCCGCGTCAAGTTCGCATTTTCCGACGCTTCCGTGTATCTCGATATTTCCGGCGGCTTTTACGCTAAATCCGTCCTCTACGTTGCCGTTTATTATAACGTTTCCGAGGAATAAGATATTGCCGACTTTTAAGTTGACGTCGCCGTTTACGGTATATACCTCTTCTACGACAACTTTTCCGCCGTAGAGCAATACTTGTCCGTTTTTGTCGGCAATAATCTGTAGACCGTCTTCGGAAGCGTGAGTGTTTTTACCGGGATTTAACGAGCAGTCTTTACCGATTTTTTGAAGTATGAGTTTGCCGCTAATCGTTCTTCCCGGCTCCCCCTTGGTAGCCAGCTCTTTTACAGCCAATATCTGACCGGCGACGACGTTCTGGACTATATTTAAGTTTTTAAAATCGACTTTGCCGTCCTCTTCGACAAAATGAACTTCGTCCTTTGTATTGAAATTATACACAATTTCCGCATCTTTACCGTTTTTGGGTTTAATCCCCTCGGCGATCAAAATTGGCTCGTTATAAATAGGGTAATCGATTATTCTGTTTAAAACGTCCTCTTTTATACCGACAACCGCATTGTTGCTCTTTAAAATGTTGCTTATTTCATCAATTTCCAGGTCGTATCCGCCCGGTTTCGGCGGGGTTAGCACTAGATAGGCTTTCATTTCGTCGGATGTTACCTGAACGCTTGCCGAAGAGTCGGCCGTAATGTTCAACGGCATCTCGCCGATTCTTGTATATTCTCCGCTTAGGTTTTTCAAAACTTTTTTTACCATTTCTCGGTCGAAATTTTGAACTCCTCTTGTTGAAATGATATTCAATATTTCCGATTCCGAAATCTTCTTGCCTTTGCCGATCGGCGGAGTAACTTTTAATAAAACTCCTCTGCTTGTAACTCTCAAGAACGCTTCCGAGTCTTTATTTGTTATCTGGTTTTCTATATCGTAATCTGCGGCGTCGTCAAAGTTCATATTATCCGACATTAGATTCTGAAAAAGTTCGCTTTTTAAGTTGGATTTATAGACGTTTACGACAAAATCTTTTTTACCTAAACCAAAAACGCCTTTTGAGCCGAATTCTTTTATCTCATAGTCGAGTTCGCTTATATCTACGCCAAGTTCTGCGCTGGCTTTTGAAAGAGCTTCTTCCAGACTAGAGCCGGATATTTCGACGCTCGTCTGATTTAGCTCCTCTTCGATAAGTTTTTTTAGTATCTCTTTTAATTTTTGCATAAAAACTCTCTGCTTATAAGATTCCCTCTTTGATTTCAGCCAATTTTGCTTTTAGTCTGATGATCGCTTTCGTATGCAGTTGACTTACTCTCGATTCCGTTACGGCTAAAACTTCTCCTATTTCTTTTAAAGTAAGGTCTTCGTAATAATATAAAACTAAAACTTTTTTTTCTTTGTCGGGCAATTCGTTTATGGCGTTTACGATCAGTTGCTTGACCGAATCTCTTTCAACGGTAATATCCGGATTCATTTTTGAAGGACTTTCAATTGTGTCTAGTATAGAGATTTTATCGTTGTCGTCCCCCGTAAACCAAGGATCGCTTAGAGACATTACCGAAGTCGAGGATATTTTTGTTAGGGTCGAATAGAATTCTCTTATATCAAGATTAAGTTCGTCTGCAATTTCCTGATCTGTGGCGATTTTTCCCGTCGTCCCCTCGATTTTAACGATCGCCTGTTCAACCTCTTTAGCTTTAGTTCTGACCGATCTGGGCACCCAGTCGATCGATCTTAGTTCGTCGTATATCGACCCTCTAATTCTGGTAACCGCGTAAGTTTTAAATTTGACGTTTTTCTGAAGATCAAACTTTTCGATAGCGTCCATCAGTCCGAATACTCCGAATCCGACAAGATCGTCGTATTCAATATTGCCGGGTTTGCCCATAGCGACTTTGCCGGCAACGTATTTAACAAGCGGAGCGTATTTTTCTATAAGGAAATCCCTGAGTTTTATATCCTTGGTTTTTTTATATAAAATCCAAATATCGTCTTCATTCATATCTGATAATTTATTATTACTATTCACAGCTATCCCCCCAAGAAAAATATTAATCCGTTTGTATTAACAAAAATAACAAAACTAACACGACGGCAATTAGAATTATTCCAATAATCCAAAAGTTTTTAGAAAAGAAATTACCCTTTTGAGCGCGTTCCGGAGCGTCAATCTCCTCTTTTGCCGCCGTTCTAACTTTGACATTCTCCCCGTAAAATGCGACGCCGTAAATACCCGGTCCAAACTTTACCTTTACGCGTATGCCTCCGTCCGTAACTACCAAATCTTCGAGTTCGGCGTAAATTATTTGAGGTTCGTACTCGTCAAAGCTAGTCGTTCCCGATAAGAGATTGTTTATATAAGACGCTACGGCTCTATCGTCCGTGATCTTTACGGCTATCGTCTGTCCCGGCTTTAGTTCGCTAATAGGCGTTCCTTCGACCGGAGATATATCTAATTCGATTTTGATAGTCAGAATTTGGTTTTTTTCTAGTTCTATCTTCTCTTTTTCAGTTTTTTTATTTTCAGAAGTTCCGGTTTTATCGTCGTCGGGGATTTTATCCCCTTTATTCATCTCAAAAGCGTCGGTTTTATTAACCTTTAGTTTGATAGCGGTATTTACGTCTCCGACGACGCCTATAATAATCTCCGTCAAAAAATTTTTTAGAGATTGTTCGTCAATCTCTTTGTTTCTTGATAATCTTTCAAAAAAATGAACCGATTTGGAATTAATTAGTCCCGTATAAAAATTATTCCGGAGATTGAGATTGATACTGCGAGATTTTTCATAATTCAATAAATCTTCCTGATACTCTTTCCAGCGTTTTTCAAAATCAAACTCAATCGCCGATTTATCGTTATCTCTGATTACCGCGTTTGCTTTTTCTATCGATTTATTTTTAACGTCGTAAAAGAAAATAAAAGCTCCGTAGATTTTATTTGTTTGAGCTATAAACTTTCCTCTGATAACGTAAATATTTTTTTCAACAGATTTGATTATCTTTACGGCTCCTTCAACGTCGTCGCCTGTAAATTTCAACATCAGTTTAGCCAGATCAAAATCGCATCCCGTTTCGCTTTGAAGTTGTAGTATTTTCTGATCCGACATAATTTATCCTTAATTTATGATTTATCCCGTTTTATCATTGTTTGAACGGCTCTCGCCAGCTCTTCATTTGTAGCTTCATATCCCAATTTTTCTTTGAGAGTCGCGGAGTTATCGGAATCGTTATCGTAGCTATATTCGTTTTCAGAGCCCATGGAGCTTGTCGATTCGTCGAGAGCCGTTATATCTTCAACGTTGTCGATTTTTTCGTCAAGATCCGAGAATTTGTCTGAATAAAAAAAGTTTTGATTTTCGCCGTCGTTAGCGTCGTTTTTATTTTCATAGTCGGAAGTTTCACTTTCTTCCGCAATTTCCGTAGAGTCGCTTTTATCGTCGTTGTAATTGTTATAATCAAACGGGTCGACTTTTTCGTCGATCGATATATCTACATTTTCGCCTTTGGCGTCGGCGTCGCCGTCCGAGCTCTCTTCGGAGGCGGACAAATCTATTTTTAATACGTTTTTTAATAAAAAAACGGCGCCGAATAAAAATCCGAAAACGGCCGCGCCGCTGAATAGAGATCTGGTAAAAATAACAAAAAAAGAGTTCCCCTGCGCTAAATTTATTAAGAAGAAGAGAATAAAAAAAACCGCCCCGGCGATAGATGGAATTTTAAAATTCATAACTCTACCATAAATTATATATATAAACTAACAGTATAATCTATTAATTCTATATTTGCAAACAAAAAATTATTTAGAACCTAACAATTTTAGAAAAAAATTCTTCAAACCTCCGCCTTCCTTGAACTCTATCCCTTCCAATCTTGATACGATATGCTTTATACTAACCGACGCTTTGCTTGTCGGGTCCAAAACTAAAAACGGCGTCTGTTTTCTTACGCTTTGAGGCACGATCAAGTCTTCGTAAACCATTCCGAGATTATCTACTTTGATGTTTAAGAACTGACCGGCAATATTGATGACCCTTTCGGCTACCTTTCTCCCTTCCGATATGCTAACGACTCTGTTTACGACCAGTTTAAGCTCCAAAGCGGGATTGCTTATCTCCGTAGCGATGATCTTTATGATACCGTATGCGTCGGTAATCGCCGTCGGTTCGGGCGTCGTTACGATTATCGATTCGTCGGACGCTACGATAAACGAGAGAACGTTCTGACTGACCCCCGCTCCGGTATCGATTATCAAAACGTCGGCGTATGAAAGAGTATCCATCTCCTCTATCAAAAAATGCCGCTCCTCGTCGTTGAGATTTGCGATCTTGGAGAAGCCCGACGCTCCGGCGACTATTTGTATGCCGTAGTTAGTGTCTATGATTATATCTCTCATAGTTTTTTGTCTCTTTATTAATTGGAAAAGGTTGTATTTCGGAATAATACCCAGGCATATATTAACGTTGGCAAGCCCCAAATCGGCGTCCATGACTATAACTTTTCTCCCCAGTTGCGCGTATGCGATGCCGAGGTTTACGGCAATGTTTGTTTTACCCACGCCGCCCTTACCGCTCGATACGGTGATAACCCGCGTTTTTTTTCTTTTGTCCGTATTTATATCTTTTTGCATCATCTTTCTTAAGTTTTCAGCCTGATCGTCCATTTTGTCTCCTACCACATATAATTCTAATATTTAGCTAAAGAAAAAAATATTTCAGTTTCTAATCCCTTTATTTTTGATATAATGTTAAAAATATCCGCTTTCTCAATATCGTTCGGCACTTTTTGCCCGTCGGTATAGTACATTATCGCCTTCTTTTTATCTATGCAAGCATTAATTATCGCTCCGATCGAGTCCGACTCGTCAATTTTGGTAATTATTACGTTTTTATAATCAAAAATATCAAAACTTTTAAAAATTCTCTCAACCTCTTTCTGTTTTGTATTAGCGCTAATCGTTAAAACAAATTCAAGAGCGCAATTTCTAAGATCCAATAACTGCTTCATTTTCAGAATATTAATCTCGTCTTTTTGACTTCTACCTGTCGTATCGACTATGATCATATCGGCTTTTGACAGAGCGACTACTCTTTGCAACTCCATATTATCTTCGATATTCATCATTTTTACGTTCATAATCTCGGCGTATTTTTCAAGCTGAAACCGGGCTCCAAGTCTGTATCCGTCGATCGTAATTAGCTCGATATTTATCTTGTCTCTTATAGCGTTGGCGGCAATTTTTGCCACCGTCGTAGTCTTGCCGACGCCCGTAGGACCGACTAAGACAAGAACTTTTTTTACGTTATCTAGTTTAAAACCTCCGGAAATCTGAAGATCCTTTTTAATATATTCATAAACAAATTTATGAACTTCAGATTTGTCGTTAATCTTTGATAAAGGCAAACTTTTATTGATCTCTTCTATCAGTTCATTAATAAAATCGTCAAAAAACTCATTTTCCTTAAGAATATCTTTAATTTCTTCTAAATTGGGGTGGATATTTTCCCCCTTGTTGAATTCTTTGTATTGAATAACTTTTTCAAGATTATTGAGTTTTTCCATCAATATGCTTAGCGAAATGGATTCTCCTTGAATGCTGTTTTTGACGCCCGAGTCGATAGGGGGTTTTGCCGCCGGAACGGTTTTTTCGGGAGTCCCGGAGCCTTTAAGGTTTGATTGCAGATAAGCAAAACCCTCTTTCGATTTTTTTAGATATTCGTCGTCGGAAATGCTAACCAGAACTTTGACGTATCTCTTTTTACCGAACCCTAAGAACCCCCCTTCCGCGTGCTCGGTTCGTCTGATTATCATGGCTCTATCGCCGTATTTCTTTTTAATATCCATGATAGCTTCGTCGTAAGTTTTTGCGGTAACGTAGTCGTACTTCATTTATATCCCCCCAACGTATCTTACTGCCGACCGTCTAATGTAATACTTTAAACTATTATTGTCAATAAACGGCTGCGGTCAAAATTATATATTATGCTTCAACTTTTTCTTTATCTTTTTCTTTATCTTTCTCTTTATCTTTTTCTCTATCTTCAACGGCAATTTGGCCGAATAATATCAAATCGACGTCCGGCAACAACTCTTTTGTCGATAGAACGGCGATATTTTTATGAATATGAGAGCATATTTCCCATAAAGCTTTTCTTATCTGCGGTTGAGTAACTATAACGGGTTGAAAACCCTTTTCAAACATCTCGGTAACTTTGTCTTTTATTGCGTTTTGTATCAAATGTAAAACGTCCGGTCTCAATCTCAATATCGGGAAACCCTCCTTATCAAGTTCCATATTTTTGTAAATTTCCTGCTCGATTTTTGGGTGGACTCTCAATATGTTGAGTTTTCTATCCTCCGTGAGATATTTATTGCATATTACTCTTTTTAGCGCTTGTCTGACGTACTCTATAAGCTCAAAAATCTGAGTTTGAGGATTATGCTCCGATAAGGTTTCAAGAATAGTGATAAGATCGCGGATAGAGACCCCCTCTCTCAATAAGTTTTGCAATATTTTTTGGATCGAAGACATCTTGTAATCCTTCAAAACGTCTTCGGTTAGCGTCGGGAAATCCGATTTGAAAGCGTCTATGATCTGTTTGGTCTCTTCCCGTCCCAATATCTCATGGCAATGAGTTTTGATTAGCTCCTGAATATGCGTAGAAATAATGGTCGGCGGATCGACGACGGTATATCCGAGCGATTCGGCTTTTTCTCTGTCGGATTCTTTTATCCATTTAGCCGGAAGTCCGAAAGCCGGTTCGGAAGTCGCCTCTCCATCGACGGCTTCGTACCCTTCCCCCATAGCGAGAAGATAGCCGATTTTTATGCTATGCTTGCCGATCTGCTGTCCTCTAATATAAAATCCGTATTCGTTAGGAAGAAGCCGCATATTGTCTTGAATTCTTATAGGGGGAACGATCATGCCCATATCAAGCGCCAAATTTCTTCTGATGCCCGTTATTGAATTAAGCAGTTCCGCCCCTTTACTTTTATCAACCAGCGGTATTAGTTCGTAACCGATGTATAGAGATAGAAGATCCGTTTTGATAAGCGACGTAACGTTTTCGGGACCTTTTTGCTCCTCTTTTTGAGTTCCGCCCACTTTATCCGTTCCTTTTTCCGTTCTCTTTTTATCGGCGCTATAAAGAGCGTATCCGGAACCAAACATAGCGATAGAGAGTAGCAGAAGGATTATATGAGGGAATCCCGGCAGTATCCCCAATACCAGCAAAGCGCCGCCGGATATAAAAAATATTTTATATTGATTGGCTATCTGTTTCCAAACCGCCGTTCCAAGCGAATCTTTTGCCTGAGAACGGGTAACTATAAGACCGGTGGCGGTGCTTATCAACAGGGAGGGTATCTGACTGACCAAACCGTCGCCGATTGTAAGCGGTATATAATTTTGAAG
>ERZ795030.6381-NODE-6381-length-10335-cov-17.318385_pt1 | contig 10335 bp, 3 predicted proteins | sample MGYA00375122_ERZ795030 | MGnify/ENA primary metagenome ERZ795030 (study PRJEB30165, sample SAMN05720146) | activated sludge metagenome | isolation source: anaerobic digester from wastewater treatment plant | place: Japan | collected 2015-04-20 ...
CCCGCCGGCGCCGACCAGGTGATCGTGGACGATGCCTTCGCAATGGTGAGTGTGCCGCTGGCGCTGCCTTCGTAGTTGGGGTCGGCAACCGTCGCCACCACCGAGTAGCTGCCGGCGTTGACCGGCACGGTGGCGCTGCCCGAGTACGTCACGTTGACCGCCAGCCCGGACGGCACAGTCGTCACCGTAACCGGTCGCGCCGAGCCGTTGTAGGTCTGAGTCAACCCGCCGAGCGTCACCGTGGCCGGCGTTTTTGTGAGTTCAGGGATCAGCTCAATCCAGTTGCAGTCGAAGCCATCGGTGTTGCACGAAAGCTGGAGCAAATCGGTGCCCGCCGCGAGCGTGACGCCCGTCACTTCGAGGGTCGTGTACGCATCCCAGCCGCCGGTCGCCGGCACCGAAAGCGGGCCGGCCACGACCGCACCCTTCCAGCGCAACGATACCGCACCGGCCGAGGTCGCGCCGCTACCGTTGGCCACCCGCAAGCGCACCGTGTAGCGCTCCGTAGTCGGCACGGTGACAGTGTAGCGCAACCACTCGCCGGCATCGATGTAGCCCACGGCCTGCGCGGACGCGTCGTTGCCGGTGGCAAGCTCCACAATGTCCACCTCGTTGGCGGTGCCGCCGGCGCGCACGGTCGAGGTGCCCTGCCGGGCGTCGGTATCGTGGTAGGCGACGCCCTCGCCGCCTTCGTCGTAAGCTTCCGCCTCGATGCGCAAGGTGCCGCGGCCTGCGACCCACGGCGCCCCGCCGTGACCGTAGGTGCCGGCAGTGCCGACGATCACCGTCGCGGTGCCGGTGGCCGTCTGTGCGTCGTTGCCATACGCAGTCGCGGTGATCGTCTGGCGGCCGAGCGCGGACGCGGTCCACGCGAGGGTCCACTTACCGGTGCCCGAGTTGTAGGTCGCGTTGCCCAATGAGGTGCCGCCAAGGCTGAACGCCACATGGTCGATCGGGTGGCCGGTACCGGGCACCACCGTCGCTGAAAGTGTGACCGTGCTGCCGACGGTCGTGGCGACCGACGGAGTCGCGGCGACGGACGTCACCTGCGGCTTCGTGGTGGTGACGGTGGCGTTGATCGTGATCGAGTCGGTGCCGCCGTGGCCATCGGACACACGCACGACAAACGAATCGGCGCCGACGTAGCCGGTGGCCGGCGTGTAGCGGACCAGCCCCGCCGCGCTGGCGCTCGCCGTGCCGTGGGATGGCGCCGTGGCGACGCTCCAGCTGAGCGTGTCGCCAGTGTCGGCATCCGTGGCCGCCAGTTGCACGGTGCTGGCAGTGTTGAGCGTGGAGGCCAACGACGCCGGTTTCGACGTCGTGATCGCTGGCGCGTGGTTGCCGGTCCCGCTAACCATGATGGTGACGGTGTCGTTGGACGAAGCCGCCCCATCGGTGGCGGTCAGGCGAAGCACATAGGTGCCCGCCGTCGGGAAAGTCGCCGTGGGCGAGACCCAGGTTGGATCGGAAAACGTCGCCTGCGCGGGGCCGCTGACCTGCGTCCACTGCTGGGTCGTACGAAACTCCGGGTAGCCGTCGTCGGTCACGGAACCGGCGAGTGTCACGTCTGCCCCGGTAGCGACGGTCTGATCATCGCCAGCCGAGACGACCGGAGACTGGTTGCCCTCGGCAGGCGGCGCCACGACTTGGAAATCGATGCGCGCGCCGGTGCTCTCCAGCTCACCATCACTGGCCCGCAAGTAGACGATCGCGAGGCCGGGGTTTCGAAACGTCACCGTGGGCTCCAGCGAATGCACATCCGAGATGGTGACGTTTTCGCCGGCCGACCAAGTGACCGTGAGCGTGTTGTTAGGCAGTCCGTCGTCGGCCACGAGCGCCGAGAGTTTGACCGGGTGTCCGGCAACGACAGTGCGCGGAGCCGTGGCCACCATCGGAGCGGTGTTGCCAGAGCCGGGGCGCACGTTGACGCGACGCCACGCCGAGTTGCCGTACTGGCCATCGTGCACGACCAGGCGCACATCGTAGAGGCCGGGCTTGGGAAAGACCGCCGTGGTGCGCGCCGACTCGGGAGAGGAAAAGACGACAGCGCCGTTCCCCGAAAGTCCCTGCCACTCGTAGGTGAAACCGGCGCCCGGCATGCCGTCGCCCGTCACCGCGCCGACCAGCGGGAGCGGCTGGTTCGCGTACGCCTCGATCATCTCGCCGGTATCGACATTGCCACCGAGCCCAACCACCGGCGGATAGTGCCGGCGCACGCCGGGCTTGAAGAAATACTCGCGTACATAATCGACCTGCATCTGCACCCGGTCCATCGCGGGATCGGCGCCGGTGTAGCAAAAGTTGATGATCACGTAGCCATCGCGATCGCGCAGCTCGCTCTGGTCGGCTGCGGTGATGTCGTGCCAGGCCACCAGCTGGTCGTCGTAGAACATGAGGATCTTCTCGTCGTCGCGCTCCATGGCCCAGATGTGAAACGCGTCGCTGGGCCGGCGCATCGCGTAGTACTGCATGTTCTCCGAATGCCAGTTCACCACGCCCTCCCAATGGATGTTGTTGGTCGAGGTGTAGCCAAACTCATCGGTCGCGCCCCGGCCCCAGTATTCGAGCACGTCAAACTCGCCGCAGCCCGGCCAGTCGCCGGTCGTGCCGCACATCCAAAGCGCCGGCCACACGCCGGCCTCGTGGGGGATCTTGGCGCGAAACTCGACGCGGCTGTGGCGCGAGAACGAAGGCTTCGCGCTCCCGGCATCCGTGCGCGATGCCATGATCGCCGACGTGTGCAGGTCGTTGACGTTGCCGTAGCGGTCCGTCCAACCCACGCCCTGCGCCTGGTCGGCGCGCAGTTCGAGCACCACCACCCCGTTCTCCACCCGGAGATTTTCCGGGCGCCCCATGAACACCTGGCGCTCGTAATCGTTGCCGTTGCCATCGGTGGCGTTGATCTGCCCCTTGTACCAGGAAGAGACGCTGATTGTGTCCTTGTCCCACACGGCGGGATTGGGCGCGTTATTCTCGGGATAGCCGGTGTTGGCGTAGCCCTGGTCGAACTCGTCGGACCAGTTGAGCTGAAAGTGCGGGATGTTTTCGCCGGAGCCGAGTGCGCCCGCGGCGATGGTCTCGGCAGACATGCCGAACAGGCCGACGGCGGCCGCCGCCATAACAAAGGAGTGAAGCAAGTTCATGGGGGAGATGAGTCAATCGCCCCACGCTGCGCGTCGCCGGCAGGCAGGAGCTCGGGGGACCCTGCCACCGGCCGAAACCCCGAGTCCAGCAACACACCGCACGCACGCCTTTTTCACAATTAACTGGTAAATTAGAATTAAACACCGGCCAAAGGCAGCCCACGCACAGGTCGATGGGCCGCGAGCGGGCGGTGCCAGCGCAGACGACCGCCCGCGCCACACACGCGGGAGGTTGACGCCAGGGCGGGCTTCGCCCAACCCGTAGCGCTCCCATGGCGAGAAGCGTTGTCCTCGAAGGCACCCCACGTTGTGAGCGCTGTCACCTGGCGCCCAGATGGTGCATCTGCGAAGGCATGAAACCGCTCGATCTGCCCGTGCAGGTCGATGTGCTCATCCATCACCGCGAGTACTGGCGGCCCACCAGCACCGGACGCCTCATCGACCGGCTCGTCCCCTCGGCACGCAACCATGTGTACCGCCACGAGACGCCGCCGAAGCGCGAGGACATCGTGCAACCAGGCCGCGAACTCTGGGTACTGCACCCGCGCGGCGAGCCGATCCCCGCCGAGACGCCCCCGCCGGAAAACGTGCAACTCCTCCTCCTCGATGGGAACTGGCGCGAGGCCCTGCGCATGCTCCACACTGTCGAGTCGTGGGGCCGCCGCGTGTGCCTGCCAATCTCCGGGCCCGGCCGCTACTGGCTGCGCGGCGTGCAGGCGCCGGGGCACTACTCCACCATCGAAGCCCTCCTCTTTCTCATCAAAGAGCTGAAACTCACAGAGGCCGAGGCGCACCTGCGCAACCAGTTCGAGCTGCACGTCTATGCCGGACTCCGCGCGCGCGGGGCCAAGATCCCCGCCGCCGAGTACCTCGCCACCTCGCCGATCCGCGACGCGTTTCCCGAGCTGCTCGCGCGACTCGATGCCCACCACCCCGGCGGCGCGTAGGCGCCACCGGCTCAACCTACCACCGGCGCGACGGCCCCGTGCCCGCGACCGCGCCGCAGCCGCTGCGAAAAGCGGTCCATGTACACGTAAAGCGCGGGCGTGATGTAGAGCGTGAGCAGTTGCGAGACCACCAGCCCGCCCACCACGGCGAGCCCGAGCGGCCGGCGCGACTCCGCCCCGGCGCCGAGCCCGAGTGCAATCGGGATGGCGCTGGCGAGCGCCGCGAAGGTCGTCATCATGATCGGGCGGAAACGCACGAGGCACGCCTCGACGATGGCCTTCTCCGCCGAAGCTTCGCCGCGCCCCTTCGCCGCCAGCGCAAAGTCGATCATCATGATCGCGTTTTTCTTCACGATACCCACGAGCATGATCACGCCGACATAGCCCATGATGTTGAGCTCCTCTCGAAACGCCAGGAGCGTGACGAGCGCACCAAACCCCGCCGCCGGCAACCCCGACAGAATCGTGAGCGGATGGATGAAGTCCTCGTAGAGGATGCCGAGCACGATGTAGATCACGAGGACCGCGAGCGCGAGCAGCAGGCCCATGCCCTTCTGCGAAGCGGCAAACGCCTGCGACGTGCCCATGAAACTGTGACTGACCGTCGCCGGCAGCTCGCGCTCCGCGATCTCCGTGATCGCCGCGTTGGCCTCGCCGAGCGAAACACCCGGCTTCAAATTGTACGAGATCGTGACGGCGGGCATCTGGCCGATGTGCGACACCGTGAGCGGGCCCACCCCGCTGCGCAGCGCCGCCACCGCATCGAGCGGCACGAGTTGCCCGGACTTGCTGCGGATGCGCACGAGCGAGAGCGCCGCGGCCTCGCGCTGGTACTCAGGCGCCACCTCCATGACCACGTAGTACTGGTTCGTCGGCGTGTAGATGGTGGAGACCTGCCGGGAGCCAAAGGCGTTGTAGAGGGCATCCTCGATCTGCTCCGGCGTCACGCCGAGGGCCGCCGCACGATCGCGCTGGATTTCCACCCGCACCTGCGGACTGGTGATCTGCATGTCGGAGTTGACGTCCACCAGCTGCGGCAGCGCGGCCAGTTTCGCCTCCATCGCCGCGGCCACGCGGTAGAGCTCGTCCATGTCGGAGCCGAAGAGGGAAAACTGGTACAGCGTGCGCGACTGCATGCCGCCGATGCGGATCGGGGGCGGCTGCTGCGCGTAGGCGCGGATGCCAGGCACCACGGCAAGATCGCGCCGCAGGTCGGCGACGACCTGGGCCGCCGAGACGCGCTCGCCGCGCGGCTTGAGGCGGAGCGTCATGCGCCCGCTGGAGCTGTTGGCGGAGGACATGAAGGCCTCGACGGCGGGGTGCTTCGCGACGATCGCAGCGGCGGCCTGCTGGTGGCGCACCATCTCCTCAAACGAAATATCCTGCGCAGCCTCCAGGTTGATATTCACCAGCCCCGTATCGTCGGTCGGGATGAAACCGCGGGGCAGCAGCCAGGCGCACACGCCGGTGAGCACGGCGAGGATCAGGGCCGTCGCCACCGTGACGGGCTTGTGTCGCATGCTGAACGCGAGCGTGCGCCGGTAGAGTCCGAGCATGCCCTCGATGAAACGCTCGATTCCCTGATAGGCCGCGCCGTGCCGCACGCGCTCGCGGTGCGGGTGCAGGAAGCGGCTGCACAGCATCGGCGTGAGCGTGAGTGAGACCAGTCCCGAGACGAGGATCGACGCCGAGATCGTGACGGCGAACTCGTGCAGCAGGCGTCCGAGCAGACCGCCCATGAACATGAGCGGGAGAAACACCGCGACGAGGGAAAGCGTCATCGACAGGATCGTGAAACTGATCTCGCCGGAGCCCTTGAAGGCCGCCTCGCGCACCGGCATGCCCTGCTCGATGTGGCGCACGATGTTTTCGAGCATGACGATGGCATCGTCGACCACGAAGCCCACTGAGAGCGTGAGGGCCAGCAGCGAGAGGTTGTCGAGCGAGTAGCCGCAGAAATACATGACAACAAACGTGCCGAGCACGGCCATCGGGATGGCCACCGCGGGGATCACCGTGGCCGCGAGCGAGCGCAGGAAAAGGAAGATCACGAGCACCACCAGCGCCACGGCCAGCAGCAGCGTGAAACGCACGTCCTCCACCGACTCGCGCACCGCTTGCGACTGGTCGCGGAGGATGTCGAGCTTCACCGATTCCGGCAGCTGCTCCTGAAAGGCGGGCAGCAGCGAGCGCACGCGCTCGACGACCTCGACCGTGTTGGAGCCGGGCTGTTTTTGCACGGCGAGCACGATGGCACGTTCGCCATTGAACCAGCTCGCCGCGCGGTGGTTTTGCACGCTCTCGATCACCTCGGCGAGCTCGCCCAGGCGCAGCGGCGCCCCCTTGCGGTACGCGACCACAATCGCGCGAAACTCCGCCGGATCGATGAGCTGCCCGTCGGCCAGGATCTGCATCGACTGGCGGGTGCCATCGAGCACCCCCGTCGGCAGGTTGACGTTGTGCGAATCGATCGCCGCACGCACCTCGTCGAACGAGACGCCGTACGCGGTGAGCCGGCGCGGATCGAGGCGCACGCGAACGGCGTACTTCTGCGAGCCGTAGACGAGCACCTGCGAGACGCCGGAGACGCTGGAGATGCGCTGCGCGAGCATCGTCTCGGCGTACTCGCTCACCGTGGACAGCGGGAGCGTGGGCGAGGCCAGCGTGAGGTAGAGGACGGGCTGGTCGGCGGGGTTGGTTTTGCGGAAACTCGGGGCGGCCGGCATGTCGCTGGGCAGCCGCCGCTGCACCGCTGCGATGGCCGACTGCACGTCCTGCGCCGCGGCGTCGATGTCACGGTCGAGGGTAAACTGGATCGTGATCTGCGTGTTGCCGAGGCTGCTCGTCGAGGTCATCGAATCGATGCCGGCAATGGTGGAGAGCTGTTGCTCAAGCACGGTCGCGACGGCGCTGGCCATCGTCTCGGGCGTCGCGCCGGGCAGGCCGGCCGACACCACGATGGTCGGAAAATCGACCGTGGGCAGATCGCTGACCGGAAGCAGCCGGTACGCCATGGCGCCAAATACGCAGAGGGCGACGGTGAGCAGCGTCGTCATCACCGGACGACGGATGCAAAGCGCGGAGAGGTTCATCGGGAGGCGGCGCGGAGGTTAGGGCTTCCGGGCGGCGGGGGCGCCGTCGAGCGTGCGGATCTCGACGCGCACACCGGGCACGAGGCGGAGTTGCCCGTCGGTGACCACGGTTTCGCCTTCGCGCACGACGTTGTCACCGAGGAGGGTGAGCCCCTCGAAGCTGCGGACCGGCTGCACCGGGCGCAGCTCGACGGTCTGGTCGGCCTTCACGACGAAGATCTGGCTGCCCTTCTGCCCGGGCATCACCGCGGCGGTGGGGACGACGAGCGCGGCCGGATCGCGCCCGAGCTCGGTGCGCACCTCGACAAAGCGGCCGGGCCAGAGCGCCTGGTCCTCGTTGGGAAACACGGCCTTGAGCGTCACCATGCCCGTGGTCGGGTCCACAGTGTTGTCCACAAATTCGAGGACGCCGTGCAGGGTGCGCGGCGTCATGTCGTGCGTGGTGCAGGAGACGGCAACGGGGCCGGCGGCCTGAGCGGCCTGCAGGGTGCCGAGCACGCGCTCGGGGACGCCGTAGGCGACGGCGATGGGCGCGATCTGCTGGATGGTGACGAGCGTGCTGGCGGCGTCTCGGGCCTTCACGAGGGTACCCTCGTGGAGGAGGCGTTGCCCGGTGCGGCCGGCGATGGGCGCGCGGATCTCGGTGTAGCCGAGGTCGAGCTCGGCGTTGGCCACGGCGGCCTCCTGCGCATGGACCTTGGCGAGCGCGGTCTCCTCCTTGGCGAGGAACTGGCCGAGGAGTTCGGCGGAGACGACCGACTTGGTACCGAGCTCACGGTAGCGCGCGGCGTCCTGTTGCGCGATGGCGAGCTCGGCGCGAGCCGAGGCGAGCTGGGCGCGCGCGATCGCGAGGGCGTTTTCAAACGGACGCCGGTCGAGCGTGGCCAACAGGTCGCCCGACTGGACGGATTGGCCCTCCTGAAAATGGACCGCCTGCACCACCCCATCGACCTGCGCACGCACCTCGACACGGCGCAGCGCCTGCACCGAGCCGACCGACTGCTCGACCAACGGGACAGAGTGCCGTGAAGCCTGGGCAACCTGGACCGGCACCGCCGCGCCGCGTGCGCCGGCCCCCGCCGACTCGCGGCCGCAGCCGGCGAGCAGGAGGCATAGGGCGGCGGCACAGACTGGAAGGACGTGAAATGGCGATAGGTTGCCCGGCAAAAAGCGCATGAGGGGGAGATTTATCCGGCAGGTAGCCGGCGGTCGCAAGACGCAGCGACGGGGCAAACGTTACAATCCAGAGGCCGGGGCGCGGGCCCGGGATGAAAAAACCCTGACGGCAGCCAAAGATTTTTGCTTGCCGTGTGCTGCGGAGCCTCCGTACTACCGGCCCTCCTCCGACTTTGTGCGGAGGAAATGCCAGGGTAGCTCAGTGGTAGAGCAGAGGACTCATAAGCCTTTGGTCGCGAGTTCAATCCTCGCCCCTGGCACCACTTTAAGCTCCAAGCGTCTGCAAAGGCGTTTGGAGCTTTTTTGCGTGCGGGCGCGGCGGATCAGCAACGCACGCCACACCGCTGGAGAAACCGGCGCAGCGCGCGCACCGGCATGGTGAGTTTCCACGACCAGGTTTGCTTTAACGCCTGCAGGCGGGCCTCGCCCTCTTCGCGCACGCGGACGATTTCGCGGTCCAGATGCGCGATATGGATCGAGGCGAGACGATGATCCTCGGCAACCGTTTCAAAATCCTGGCGCCAATGGGACAACTGGGCCGTGAGATCGGCCTCGCGGGACTGCAACTGCTCCACCTGCCCGGCCAGATTGGTGGCGTGCTGCTGCGTCAGAGCGAGTGCCTTCTCGGCGGTGGCCAGTTGCTCGACTGCAACCTGCCACTTCGACTGCCAATCAGCCCACTCGCGTCCGGCCAGATGCTCCAGGTAGGCCAGCTCGGCCGCAGCCGAATCGCCGACGCCCAAGGCGCGCAATGCCGGCGAGAGCTCCGTCTCTGCCTCACGCCACCCACCCCAGGCATCAATCCGGGCGGGGTGTGCCAGGGAATCGCGGTAAAATGATTCCAGCCGGTCGCTGATGGCGCCCAGCTCGAAATGCGTCCGGGCAAACTCCGCGGCGTTGGTCGCGAGGCTGCCGGCCAGCGCGGCATCCGCCCAGATGCGCTGGCAGGCGACGGCCATCTCTTCGGCGGAGCCGTGGGAGAGCAGCACGGCGTCGAGCCCGTTGCGCAGGAGCCGGCCGACATTGCTCGCCGGAGCGACCACCGGGCGCCCCATCGCGAGCATCTCGGGCAATTTCGAGGGCAGGCGGTAATCGTTGAACTCACCGGTGTGTCCCGGCTGCACGAGGGCATCGGCGAGGGCGAGCAACTTGGGCAGCAGTGCCTTCTCGACAAAGCCCATGTCGACGACCTGCGCGGACCACTCCGCCGGGAGGGGCTCGCTAAATTTCGTGGAAAACAACCCGGTGCGGATGAGCCGGGTGGGAACGCCGCGGGCATTGAGCAGCGCGACCGCCTCGTAGAGCTCCCGGATTTCGTGCTCGTTGGCAAAGGTGTTGGAGCCGGTGTAAACGAGCACCTTCTCGCCGTCGCGCAGCCCGAGCTCGGCGCGCAACGCCGGATCGGCCGGCTGGGGCTTGTAGAGCGAGAAATCCACGCCCGGCGGCAACGTGAGCACGGGCGCGCCGGCCGGCACAAATTCGCGCAACGTATCGACGATCACCGTGCAGCCATCGGCCACGCGCAAAAACGCACGCGAACGCACCGGATGACTGAGGGCGCGGGGTGCCAAATCCGCCCGCTGCAAGCCGGCCGGCGCACGCAGCTCGTCGGTGCGACAACGCAACATGGCCGACAGCAGGTGATCCTCGTTGTCCTCCAGGTGGACGAGCGTGCGACCGGGCACGAGATGCCGGTACGCCACCGCAAAGCGTCGCACGTTTTCCCGCGGCGTCCACGCGTGCAGGATATCCGCACCGCGACCATCCGGGAAACACCGGGGCGACGCCAGGACCTCGTCGTACGTCATCGGCGCAAAGGCCGGATCGGCGATCACGCGGATCGTCTCCTTGTCGGACGGCACCGCGACCACACACGCATGGCCGCGCGCCGCGAGCGCCCGCGCAAAAAGGCCGATGTGGTTCAGGCTGTTGGCCGTGAAGTCGCCGTAGTTGACAAAGAGGATGTTCACGGAGTGG
>ERZ795030.6383-NODE-6383-length-10335-cov-4.198638_pt1 | contig 10335 bp, 11 predicted proteins | sample MGYA00375122_ERZ795030 | MGnify/ENA primary metagenome ERZ795030 (study PRJEB30165, sample SAMN05720146) | activated sludge metagenome | isolation source: anaerobic digester from wastewater treatment plant | place: Japan | collected 2015-04-20 ...
TGAAAGTTCGTGAAAACTAAGGAACCGCCGTGTACGGAACCGTATGCACGGTGGTGTGAGAGGTCGGGGGAATTATTTAATTTTCCCTCCTACTCGATTACGATAATTATCACAAATTCATTAGCTGCTGTGGTTTGTGCACATTGGGAAATAAGCATATGCTTGCTAGTATCTGAACCTTACCCCGCAGGGTATGAGCAACTCTTTCAAGAAAACGTCCTTTTAGAGCTGCTTTTTCAATGAATTTAATGAAAAAGTGCAGGTCAAAGCACTGCACTTGTAGTTTATTAATGTTAGTTACGAAGTCCTAATCGCTTTTCGAATTCTTTTATGCACTCATCAAATAATTTCTCTAATTTTGTAATCGGATGACTGGAAACAGTGTTTTTTAAAAAGCTTTCCGCATTAGGCACTATCCTTTCTTCGGCTAATATTATTCCACCTCTTCTACGCATGTCAACTCCTGCTCCGTAATCACAATATAAACTATTCCACTCTTTTAATAATTCTTGTGAAAAAAAAGCTTCTGTAACAAGGTTCGATATTTTATCCGTAAGGAATGTTTTAAACTTTTCTACACAATCTTTTACGTCAGAATCTTTTTCACCTATTAAATTTGTATCTTCTGGATTTGAAATATAGTTTGATAATTCGGATATAAATATATTATATAAATCATCAACTGGCGTTAAACTACGTGAACCTAAGAATAATGATATTTTATTAGCTAATCGTCTGGTTAAAGCCTCAGTTGTTTTAAAATGAGGGGGGTTTAAACTATATATTTCTTTTTGACCCTTAATGAATGCTTCTCGCACATTCAGATATAGTAATGGCAGTTTTTTATAATCATACGAAATAAACAATTTAGATTTATCGTTTTTAGAAAAACTTTTCTCGTAAATATCCTTATCTATCCTTATATGATTTAACAATGAAGCGATTTGATCATAACCATTTTCATCATTATTCGTGTTACTTAATCCACTTAAATAAAACGTCGATTTTTTAATTCTGCCATTGAGCAAATGTGAATAATCGCTATTATCAAGATATTCTAAAGTTTTGTCTATTTGAATTTGTGAAAGATATCGTTGTTTCTGTTCTGTCAAATCCTCTTCGGGATCAAAGTCTTTTTTATTGAACTCTTCGAAAAAAGTAAGTGCAAAATATATTTTTTTATATCCAACGCGTGAAGAAATGTGCTTTAATATTACACCTGTATTGTTGTCCATATTCACTCGACTGTCATCAACAATTAAAATTGCATCTACGTTATCAAATTCGAATTTCGTGCTGCCTTCAAAGCTATTATTGCCTTCAGATTTATGTGCAATACCAACTGTATCAAAGCAGCATATGTTGAGTAATTTAATATCATCTGATAGTTTTGAGTTGTAAGGGATTTCAAACCACAGCTTTTCCACTAATGGAAGAACTGAGTTTCCGTAATATTCTATATTTCTTGAAGTGAATACTGAAATGAAATTTTTGAAATTATCTGATTTAACATTAGAAACATTACATATAAAATAACTATCTTCTGCATTTGGATCAACGCTAATAACAGAAGAGTTACTTTGGATTTGTAAAATGATATTATCCTTCTTTCTTTTTATAAGGTTATAGATATCAGCATTAAACTTTTCCACTGTAATTTTAATTTCGTTATCATCTGATGATTTTAATATACTTGACAACTTTTCCAAATAGAAGCCATCCATATTTGAATCATTGTGGGCATATTGAAAAATTGATTTAGCAATTTCTTTGCATTTGTTACAAACAAAAGTCCAATTGTCCACAGCTTCTTTATTTTTTTCAAGCGAACGGTTTTTCGAATCACACCTAATATGCTTACCTAATAAAAGCCTTATATCAAAAACATTAGCAGGATCATTATAAAATGCACTGATAATTTCATCATCTAATGATGAGCCATTAATGATAGACGATATAGTGAGCGCTTTAGTTAAGCCACGCTCGACACAGTCAAATACTTGTTGTTTCAACAGATTATCAGAAATAAATTTAATTGCAAATTTGTAATCTTTTTTTTCTTTTGAAAAATAATATTCAGCGGAAAATGTGGTTGTACGCGAAGTGTCGATAAATGGGAAGTTGATTTCAGTATCTGAAAAAATTGACATCTTTCTTATTATTGAAGATTTGCCAACACCTGCACGTCCTAATAAATATATTTTTATTTCATCTTCCCTTAAAAAAGTATTTGAAACAGTATAGTCATCAGATAAATCAGAATTATCAAAGTTGTCTTCATTATAATTAAAATAAAGAGTGTTGCAATACGACAATAGTAATGGAGAACTAATGTTTTCAATATATGACGGATCATTATTAATTAAATCTTCAGCTTCATTAACAGTCAATTCATTCTGAATTATGTATTCTAAGAGTTTACATAACCGTTCGGAATTGTTGGATGTAATTTTGATTTTCCTTCTTATACGTCTTTTAGATTTTGGGTGAACATAATCAAACTCAATTTCCTCGTTTGCTTCTGACAGAACTCTTGTTGTTATAATACTCATTGAATCAGTTCCTTTCAATTCACTTAATAATTTAATTATACCCAATAATCCAAATTTGTCAAGTGAATTGGAAAGAAATATTATTATTATAATATTTCTTTTTTTATTGCTCCATTTTCTGAAAATAAAATGGAGCAAAGTATTGACAAGTTCTTTTTAACGTGATACAATATTCCTGTATTCTAACTATGTTGGAATTTTGATACGCAAAACTGTGATATATTCGATTTGTAATCCATTATAGGCTAATGATATGGATCGGTATATAAGTAGGAGGTGAAAAAACATGGACTATATTAAAAATGAGGATAGTGGAATAGAAAAATATAGAGAAATAAGACCTTTTCGCTGCCCAGTGTGTAATTCAAGGGTTTGCGACGTTAGAAGGTGGTCACGCAAAGATAAAGCTAGATTTTCATTCCTGCATAGTGATGGGTTAGACGGGGGACATTTCATTACTTTGTCCCAAATGCAAACACCATATGTGGATGTCGATTACATAGACAAAAGTAATATCACAATTTAATATTTTCTTTAGTACAGAAGGTCGCATTCCTGCCTTGAGCGGCAGGGCTAGTAAGGGCAGACGAACTGACACAAGCTATTTTAGCTTATGGAGTTCGTCTGCTTTTTTCTGTACTGATAAAAGCTCTATTCTGCTGAAAAAGCGGAATGGAGTTTTTTTATGTTTACAGCAAAATGGCAATGTTACATTGCTAAATATCCATAACCTCCGTTTTGATTTTCACCCAAACAAAAATCAAAACGGAGGACTTACAAATGCCAAAGACTTTTTTCATTATGAATGATAGAGCTGATAGCTCAAAGGGATACACACAGGTATCAGAAGATTACATCAAGGGATACATTGACGGCTTTAAAAACGGCAGACCGTATTTCATTAACCTCGGCTATGCCGTTATGGAAACCAATAAGGAGCATTACTGCTCCTTTTATAAAGACTACCGCCGCCACAGATATTTGGCAGAAGAAGCCGCTAAAATCGGAGTACTTTCTTATGACACACTCAACAACGATGAATTCAGTGGCTCAGATATTGTTGTTGATACATCAGAACGATTTGAAGATGTGATTGACAGAAAACTTATAGCACAGAGATTGCCTGAACTGATTTCAAAGCTGAACGAAACAGAACGAGAGTTTGTTCTTGATATTTACTTTCGCAACATTAGTGAAAGAGAGCTTGCAAAGAAATTTCTCGTTTCTCATACCGCTATTCAAAAACGTCATAGGACGATTATCAAAAAACTAAAAAAATATTTTTGAAAATAGGTTGCCACCCCCCTCTTTTTTCGGCTTAAAAAGTGAGGGGCAAAAAACTCCTCAATCAGATTTTTGAAAATTGAATAACAGCACATCAGAAACGTTCCTCTCATTTACCCTAACAAGGTAAGCGAAAAAAGAGATACGCCACGACTCACAATTTCACGAACGGTAAGCAGGCAGCGACAAAAATTATGGTTTTGACCAAATTCGCTAAGCACTGCTACTGTTTTAGAAAACATAAAGACGAGCGATAAATATCATCTTTGAAATATGGGTTGCTCCCATTACGCAATGACCGATGAGAGGCATAATGATACTTCCGTTCAGACACGATGACGTGTAACGGCTATCCCACAGGAATGGGTAGAGGTGAAAGTCCTATGCTGCTTCTAAGCAAAGAAGCAATCTGATGTGTTCCCATTAGTCAGGGGCGTTGAGAACAAATATGACTTATTTATACAGAAGCTTTTAGGCGGAGAACTAACTCCGCCTATTTACATATCTGATTTAGGAGGATTTTTATGAACAAATACATTTCAAGAGGCGATATTTACTATTCATACTTAGGCGAGAATTTCGGACACGAGCAAGGCGGAGTTCGTCCGGTTCTTATTATTCAAAACAATCTTGGTAACCTTCACAGTCCGACGGTAATTGTTGCTCCGATTACAAGCAGGATAAAAAAGACCACTCAGCCAACACACGTTTATATATCTGAGCGAGCAAAGCTTGATAAGAATTCTGTAATACTATTGGAGCAAATACGGACGATTGACAAATCCCGACTGAAAGAATACCTTTGCAGACTTCAATCCGATGAAATGGAATCAGTTAATAAGGCTATTTCAATCAGTTTGGGAGTATAAAATTCAAATTAAATAATTTTTAGTTGCACTAGCTTTTTCATTTGACCGACTGCCAACAAAACCGCTTGACATTAACGCTTTAAAGTGATAAACTATAAAGGAGAGATATACAATGGAAGTTTCACAGATTTCAAGTTCATTGGCAATTATGACAGCATTAAAGGTGCTGCTTGATAATGGATATATTAATTTGGCAACATACGAAAACATCATCAAAAATGAATTCAGCGGTAAAGCCGCTGCTTAAAGGAGGATAATTATATGTTTGGAATTACACTTGACCGAAACCGTCCGAGAAACGTAGTATTCTACGGACGAGTTTCCACAGAACACGAAGCTCAGATTTCTGCTTTGGAAAATCAAATGCAGTGGTATGACGATATTGCAAAACGCTTTCCCAACTGGACAATCGTTGACAGATACATAGACGAGGGTATCACAGGCACTCAGGCGAAAAAGCGCCCTTCGTTTATGAAAATGATTGAGGACTCTAAGACCGGAAAGTTTGACTTAATCGTTACCCGTGAGGTTTGCCGTTTTGCAAGAAATACGGTTGATACTCTCACAAACACACGAGAGCTTCGCAATAAGAACATTGAAGTCTATTTCGCTGATGACAACATCTGGACAATGGACGGCGACGGAGAACTCAGACTTACAATTATGGCTACTCTGGCACAGGAGGAAAGCCGAAAGGTTTCCGAGCGTGTTCGGGCAGGACAACATATCAGTCGCAGTAAAAACATCTTGTACGGCTGCGGCAATATCCTCGGTTATGATTTGAAGCGCAATATGAGTGCAGATGGAAAATGGAATCCAAGCGAAAATACCTATGTTATCAATCCCGAACAAGCTGAAACCGTCAGAATGATTTACGATATGTATGAACAAGGTTTGGGCGGTCAGAAAATCGCAAAAATTCTTACGGAAAGAAAACGACTGAACCCGTCGGGAATTGTGAAATGGACTTTCGGCTATATTCTCAAGGTTATTCCCAATGCCACTTACAAAGGCTATATTACCTATTTCAAGTCGACAAGCAACAATTATCTTGAACAGAAGCGCATTTTGAACCACAACAAAGACACCTATGAATATCACAAGGGTAATTTTGAACCGATTATCTCTGAGGAACAGTGGGAAAGATGTCAGCAGATACTGAATGCAAAGAAAAAGCCGACACTTGTTGTTAATGGTGAAACAACAAAGGTCAGCAAGCGTTCGTCAAGCGATGTCTGGGTTAAAAAGCTTCGTTGCTCCTGCGGTTCATCTTTTAGAAAGAACCGTTATCACAAGGATAACAACGGCGGTATTACCTACAATTATGTGTGCTACAATCAAGTTAATTACGGCAAAGCTTCAGCAAGAGCAAAGTCAGGTCTTGAAACCGAGGGATACTGCGATGAAAGACCTATTACCGAGTGGAAAATGAATATGATGGGCAAATGTTTTCTGCACGATGCTTGGAAAACACAGAAAGAGGATTTGCTTCTTACCTTGCAGTATATTCAGGAGTATTATAAGGCTGAAACAAAGCAAAGCTCACAAAATAACGTTCTTTTCGTTGAAGCTCAGATTAATAAAGTTGATAAGAAGCTCAAGAACCTCATAAATATCTATACCGATGGTGATATTTCAAAGGAAGAATTCCAGTCCATGCGTAAATCTTACGATGACGAGCTTGTTAAGCTGAAAGAGCAGAAAGACTCTTTTGGAAAACAACAGGAAACGGTTGAAAAGTGTATGTGCGATATGTCGGCAATAGCTAACGCTTTGGCTGCTATGGTGGATATGTCCGAACCCGACCTCTCAAAACAGTTTATTGATAAGGTAGTAACATCAATCGTTCCGCAGGGCAACAAGTACGTTTGGAATTTTCGCTTGGACGGTAATAGCGAGGGTTCTGTAAACTACATTGCAGACGGAAGAAAGACTTGTCCTGATATTCATCTGGACAACTGTTACACTTCATCATCAGATGCGTCTTCGGACGTTTCTGACTTACATATTTACAGCCTTTTGCCGACGGTAAAGGCTTCCCCTGAAAAATTATCCCTATTAAGAAACCTGCACAGGCTGCATTACGCTAAGGTAGTCAAACCTGAATTCGCACTCGTATGGGACTTCAAAATCACATACGAAATGGCGAAAAACTGGAGAAAAGCACATAATGCTTATCTCCGACAAAACCAATGGAAAGACTTGACCGTAAGGGTTTGTCTTGATGTTGGGTGATAAAGTAAACGACGCCCCTGTTCTTAATTGAACAGGGACATTTTGTGTATTGTACACTATTAACTCTTTTGCAAATCGTCGTTATTTATAAAAAAGAGAAAAGTTAGAAGAGGTGGTTGACAAATTACCGTAGATAGTGTAAAATAAGTTTAGCAAAGGTAATTCTGCAATGCCTTTGGCTAACGCATTTGTATAGGAGGTTATTATTATGAAAAAATCTTGTAAGGGTAGCAGTTGTATAGGGTACCTTGAAGAAAAAATCAACGAAATTGATTTTAGTTCAGACCTGTCAAGAAACGGAAAGTTTAACCGAGCTATTATAAAGGCTAATAGTTGTACTGTCGAAGGATTGAAAGTCTATGCCAGAGATTTGAAAAAGTTCAAATCTTCAATCCCCGCTGATATCAACTACCCCACAGCCTTGCAGGTTGCAGTTGATGAAAATAACGAGCTGATATTGGAAGAAGTTGAAAAAAAATTAAAGACGGCGTTAGAGTTAACAACTTTGCAGACCAGATATGAAATTGAGATTTTATGGTTTATATATCTTTCTGCTTTGCAAAATGATGTTATGCAGGTTGGGGGTAAAACAGCAAAGGCTGAAGACTTGACAGGTCCTGAAATGGTTAAGAGGCTCGTTGAGTTGCTGATGCTTAATCGTGAACAGGATAAGGACATTATCGACAAAATAAAAACAAATCTTCTTGAATGGAAATCAGAGGTGATATGATATGAGTCATAAACAACTGTTTGATTATATCAACGAATATTATGGGCTTCGGGGTGTATTTATATCTGATCTTGCTAAAAATTTAGGGATATCCTATAAACACGCCAATATATTGACAATTAAAGCTGGTTACAGAAGGACGAAAAAAACAAAAAATGTTACTTTTACTGATTTTTCCAGTGATAAGAATGTACAATACATTGCGAGTAAGACTTAAGGGGATCGAATAGTAATGATCATCGCAGCATTCCCAGCAACCGGAAAAACTTATTTCTGCGCAAAGCATCCAGATATAGCTGTAGATTTCGAGTCTATGCCCTATAAATATTGCAATTATTATGAAGTAGTATCAACTATTTATAATAAGGAGTTGATAAAGGGTGCTTATGAACTGAAACTGCGGCAGGGCTGGGAGGTAGAATATTCTAAGGCAATAATGGCAATTGAGAATGCCAATCCTAATCTATATATCCTGATACCGCCTGCGGTTAGGGTATTACATTTGCTAAAGAACGCAGGTGTCAGATATACGATGGTTTATCCCAAAGAGGAACTATTGCCAGAATACATAGAGCGTTCCCGCATCAGAGGCAACTCTGAAGATTTTATCGATGTCATCACCAATTTTTGGGGTACTTGGATAAATGCCGCTAAAGCGGATAAAGGAGCTGGCCAAAAAATAGAGCTTGCTTCAGGGCAGTACCTGACGGATGTTGTAAAATTATAGATAAAGGATGCTTTGGATATACTGCATAAAGAAAGGTTGGTGTTTTATGTTCGATTTAATTCCATCAGCATACATGAAAAAGCTTTTTTCAGAAAAAGGCTTTGGACTGAATGAGTGGCAAAAAGCAATACTAATATGGAATTCCCCCATAGGTTGGGAGGAAAGAATGTTCGCTTTGAATGAACATCTGAAATCAATAGGCGATGAAGTATTAAAACGGCAGATTGTACAGCGGATCGACTTTGAAAACGCTATGTTAAATCGACTCATGCAAAACAATGGCGGTTTCGTATATGTAGTATGCGAAGATACATGGGGTAATGCCGGTTTTTTTCACGATTATCGGATGGCTAAGGCGTATGCATTGAAATTCATGGAGGAGAACGATACTATTTGCCGAATCGAAAAACAACTTATTGTAAGCAGTGAAGAGGATTTAACTGTAAAAACAATAAGCTGGTGGGATCCTTATCTTTTCCATAACAAAGATAAATCTCCTTGGAAAGCTGAGGAGATACCATATGAGGGTCAGGATGTTGCATACATAACTCTTGACAGAAACGGACAAATAGGGGATTTGGTTTCAAGAGAAATGACTCTTGATGAACAGATGAGCGTTGAATATAGCCCGGATAGATTTGAAATGCAGTATTTTGAAATCCCATTTGAAGGTGTTGCAGGTACGCCTGTAAAACTTATATACGATTTTGATAACTATGACAATTACGGTATTTTGCTTACCGATACTGCAGAGTGGAATGATTTTTTACGCAGCCCCCATTTTAAAGACTTTTCGGACATAGCAGTGAATGTTGTTTATCTGACTGAACAGGGACTCTGGAGTCACGAGCATATAAATCCATTGTACCTTGACTTTGAAACACGACCAGCCTATTCTTCGTTTGATCAGAAGGGGCAAACATACATAGCAGCTATGATGGCGATTTCCACCTATTGTCAGTCTGACAATAATAAAGAACATAACGCTGAAGTTGCTATTGGCACAGCTAAAAGATATAGAGATGTATGCCTTGAAAGCTACATAGAAAATGAAAAGAATAAAAACCATATACATGATTATGCAAAAAGCATACATGACATTATAATCTGAGGTGTAATATGACCAGAAACGAAGCTTATGACAACATCACCTACTACCTGAAATCACGCTTTATTAAATTTCATAAAGATGATTATGAGAATACGAAAAGGCTCACCATGGCTTATAAAGGGTATATAAACTGCCCGAATATGGCTCTGGAAAGCTGTATTTATTTTCACTCGGATTGCATGGAGGGCCGAGTTTACTATACTGAGCTCGGTGCTAATATTTGTAAAAACAGCGCGCATCAAGCTGAATTATATCGACTGCTGAATTATATAAACGCTGCCGTTTGGCCGTGCACCAGCGATGGCTCTGACGGGGAATTATACCAGCCATATCATTTGCATACTCCACGAATTTATGTGACTGAAGATGGTTGCTATGATATAACGGCAACCACTGTTATTCCGTATGATTTCTATGATGTCGCAGTGCTTGAAACCGAAGATTATATGACAGCCTTTATACCTGAGCTGATGGATAGATTAAGTCCCGCTATTTTCGGAGTTCTTAGTGGAAAAATTACGGCAGAAGATGCAATTGAATATGTAAAGACAACCATATTGAATGAGGATTAAATGATGGCTGATAGGAGGATAATGCATTGAAAGACGAATTTGAATTAAAATTACAGGAAGATTTCCCCTTTATGAAGCAAAATCGAGTTGATGGTGAAAGAAATACTTACAGACGCTTTGGATGCGAATGCAGCGGTGGCTGGTATAGCCTCATACATAATCTCTGTCAGGAAATCACAGAAAAATATGCTGAGTATAAACTGCCTGTGGACATCATTATTCTTCAAATCAAAGAGAAGTTTGCCACATTAAGAT
>ERZ795030.6384-NODE-6384-length-10335-cov-3.967607_pt1 | contig 10335 bp, 11 predicted proteins | sample MGYA00375122_ERZ795030 | MGnify/ENA primary metagenome ERZ795030 (study PRJEB30165, sample SAMN05720146) | activated sludge metagenome | isolation source: anaerobic digester from wastewater treatment plant | place: Japan | collected 2015-04-20 ...
TATTGACTACTGACGTTTCTGGCAGAACAAAAAAAAAGAACTGAACTATAAAACTGATGGAATGGTCATTAAGGTTAATCAGTTATCCTTAAGGGAAAAATTAGGGTCTACCACCAAGAACCCACGCTGGGCTATTGCCTTTAAATTTCCGCCTGAACAGATGACCACCATAATCCGGGATATTATAGTAGGAGTAGGACGTACTGGTGCTCTAACACCGGTAGCAATCCTTGATCCAATCTTTATTTCGGGTTCCCGGGTTCAAAGAGCGACTTTGCACAATGAAGATGAAATAAAGAGGAAAGATGTACGTATTGGCGATACGGTTCTGGTTCAGAAGGCTGGTGAAATAATACCAGAAATTGTCCAGGTTATTAAAGAGAAAAGAACCGGTAAGGAGAAAGTTTTCCAGATGCCAACCAAGTGTACGGTGTGTGGTTCTGAGGTAATTAAAATTGATGGTGAGGTTGTTTCCCGTTGCAACAATATTTCCTGCCCGGCTCAGGTTAAGGAGACTATCAGACATTTTGTTTCCCGCAGCGCTATGGATATTGATGGGTTAGGTCCGGCTCTAATTAATCAGCTGGTAGACCAGAAAATTATTAAAGATTTTGCTGACCTTTATTATTTAAAGAAGGAAGATTTACTGAAGTTAGAAAGAATGGCTGACAAATCCTCTGATAACATCATAAAGGCGATTGAAAATAGTAAAAATAGGCCTCTGGACAATCTAATCTTTGCTCTGGGTATTCGCCATGTAGGGATATTTGTCTCCCAGCTACTGGCGGAAAAGATCAATAATCTGCTCGACCTGGAAAAATTTACACCTGATGATTTGATGCAGATTGAGGGAATTGGTCCCATTATGGCGGAAAGTATTATTCTGTTTTTTCAACAAAAAGAGAATAGAGCTTTAATAGAAAAACTCTTCAATGCTGGTGTTAATTTCTCTCAGGAAAAAAAGACCGCTGAAAAACAATCTTTGGCAGGAAAACAATTTGTGTTAACTGGCACTTTAGAGAATTATACCAGAGAAGAGGCTAAAGAAATAATTGAAAAAAAGGGAGGCCGGGTTACCGGCAGTGTTACCAAAAAAACAGATTTTCTATTGCTTGGCAAAGAACCAGGTTCCAAATATCAAAAAGCGCTTGATTTGAAGATTAAGATTATTGGAGAAGAAGATTTTAATGAAATGATGAAAAAATGATAAAAAAAGGAGAGTGAATGCTATTTAATGGAGAAAAAATTAGTTACCCAAAAAGAAGTTGAAGAGCTGGCTGAATCGGCAAAATTAGAATTGGATGAGATGCAAAAGGAGCAGTTTTGTAAAAGATTGAATGATTTCCTTCATTGCTTTTCTCAATTCAGAGAGTTAAATATAGCCCATGTTCTGCCCACCATTCAGATAGCTCATTATGCAAAACACTTTCATGAGGATATGGTAAAACCATCCTTAAGCCAGAGCGAAGTTCTTGCGATGACCAACCACCGGGAAAATGGTTATTTTCGAGTTCCTAGAATTCTTTAATTTAAAGTGTATTTATAATTTGTTTTTATAACTAAGTCAGGGGGGATTTAGAATTGCCCTTAAATGAGCTGAAAGCTGTTGATTATTTAAAGCTGATAAGAAAAAGAGAAATTAGTGTTGAACAGACGGTCAAAGATATTTTAAAACAGATTGACCGGCTTGAACAAACCTTGAAAGCATATTTATATATTAATAGAGAAGGGGCCCTGCAGGAAGCCAAAGCGATTGATAAAAAAATATCCTCAGGCGAAGATATACCACCTCTAGCCGGTCTACCCATAGCCATAAAAGATAATATTTGTACTAAAGGAATAGAGACTACCTGTGCCTCTAAAATGTTAAAAGGGTTTATTCCACCTTATGATGCCACAGTAATCAAAAAGATAAAAGAGGCCGGTGGAATAATTATTGGAAAGAATAATCTTGATGAATTTGCCATGGGTTCTTCTACAGAAAACTCTGCTTTTCAAACTACCCTTAACCCCTGGGATATTACCCGTGTTCCGGGAGGTTCCAGCGGTGGTTCGGCAGCAGCGGTAGCCGCTCATGAGGCCCTAATTGCCATAGGTACTGATACCGGTGGTTCAGTCAGAATACCGGCATCTTTTTGCGGTATTGTAGGCTTAAAACCAACTTATGGCCGGGTATCCCGCTATGGGGTTATCCCTTATGCCTCCTCCATGGACAATGTTGGAGTTTTGGGCAAGGTGGTAGAGGATACTGCTCTGTTAATGAATATTATCTGTGGTTATGATGATTATGATTCTACCTCAGCTGATACTCCCGTTCCTGATTTTCTGTTATCCTGTCGGGAGGGAATCAACGATTTAAAGTTTGGAGTACCACGAGAATTTTTTGGGCCGCAGGTTGATATTGAAATAAAAGAAAAGGTCAAAGAGGCTATCAACAAAATTGAGCAGATGGGAGGGAAGTTAGAAGAAATTTCCTTGCCCTATTCAGAATATTCTTTTCCGACCTATTATCTCATCGTCTCTGCTGAGGCCGGTTCAGGCTTAGCCAGATTTGATGGGGTGCAATATGGCTTAAGAATAGAAGATAACGACAACCTGGAAGATATGTATAAAAAGACCAGAAGCAAAGGTTTTGGTGCTGAGGTCTTATACCGGATCATAATGGGAACCTATGCCTTAAGTACAGGTAACTATGATGATTATTATTTGAGAGCTCAGAAAGTGAGAACTCTTATCAGGAAAGATTTCGAAAATGCCTTCCGAAAAGTAGATTTGTTGGTTTGCCCTACTTCTCCCGAGCTTCCCTTTAAGAAGGGAAGGCAGCAAAAAGACCTTTTAGCTCAGTTTTTACCAGATGCCCATATCATACCGGTTAGCCTGGCTGGCTTGCCCGGCTTGTCACTCAATTGTGGTTTTTCAAAAAAAGTGCAACTACCCATTGGATTGCAGATTATTGGGCGACCTTTTGAAGAAGAAAAGGTGTTGAGAGCTGCCTATAACTTAGAAATAGAATTAAAAGAAGTTAACTCAGTTCAACCAAATTTTACCTTTAACTCTGTTTCCGGATAAACAATAAGAGTTGTTTTCCAATTTCAGATAAAGAGAATAAATTAATTCTTTAAAAAACTGAGGAGTTTTTCATGCTAGATGATATTGTAATTGGTTTAGAAATACATATACAGCTGTTGACCAAAGCTAAGATTTTTTGTAATTGCAGTACCACTTATTTTGATCAGGAACCAAATACCCATACCTGTCCGGTATGCTTAGGTTTACCGGGAAGCCTGCCGGTGCTCAATCAAAAAGTGGTGGAGTTTGCCTTAAAAACTGCCTTAGCCTTAAACTGTAAAATCAACCAGACTAACCTTTTCCATCGTAAAAACTATTTTTATCCCGATTTGCCTAAAGCGTACCAGATATCCCAGTTTGATCAACCCATAGCTATAAATGGTTTTCTGGAAATAGTCCCCGAAAACAGTCGGACAGGTAGAACGATTAGGGTTAACAGAGTGCATATGGAAGAAGATGCCGGTAAGTTGATTCATCTGGAAAGAGATGGGCAGATTGTCTGCTCTCTCGTTGATTATAACCGTTCTGGTATACCATTGTTAGAGATTGTAACTGAACCGGATATCTGCTCTCCGGAAGAGGCTATTGCTTTTTTGCAAAAATTGAGAACTATGGTACAGTATCTGGAGGTTTGTGATGGCAATCTAGAAAAAGGATCTATGCGTTGTGATGCCAATATTTCCATCAGAGAATCACGGACAGGTGCTTTGGGTACTAAGACTGAAGTTAAAAACATGAATTCTTTCCGGGCAATTAAGAAGGCCCTGGAATTTGAAATTACCCGACAAAGAAGATTGTTGGAAAGGAGTGAGCAGGTATTAGCAGAAACTAGAAGGTGGGATGAGGCAAGTGGTAAGACTCTGTCTATGCGGAGTAAAGAAGAAGCTTTAGATTATCGGTATTTTCCGGAGCCAGACTTACCTCCCTTAACTATCGAACAGTCCTGGATAGAACAGGTTAAAAATAATTTACCAGAATTACCTGAACAGCGAAAAGAAAGATTTGTTATTGACTACAAGCTTTCTAACTATGATGCGCAGAGGCTGATAGAGGTGAAATCATTGGGTAATTATTTTGAGAATGCCGCTCAATATTATCAGGATTATAAAAATTTAGCTAATTGGGTGCTTGGTGAGTTACTGAGGTGTTTAGGTGAAGGGAATATCGCTATTGAAAGTTGTACCGTCTCTTCCAACGACTTAGTGGAGCTATTGCAATTGATAGATAACAAAACTATCAGCGGGAAAATGGCTAAAGGTATCTTTGAAGAGATGTTTAAAACAGGGCAGAGTGCAGCCGATTTAATTAAAAAAAGTGGAATCACACAAATTAGCAATGAAGCTCAAATTAATGATATAATTAATAAAGTTATTGAAGATAATCCAGAGACAGTACAGGATTTTAATGCTGGCAAAGAAAAAGCCATACATTTTTTGGTGGGTCAGGTTATGAAACATACTAAGGGCCGGGCACAGCCGGACTTAGTCCTTAATCTGTTAAAAGAACGAATAGATAAAAATTCCTGAGAAAAATATTTATATCATATCAGTCTTTAAAATAATACAATAAGGAAGGAGGTATCCATATGGGAAGATACGTTTGTACAGTTTGTGGATATGTTTATGATCCCAAACAGGGTGACCCCGAAGCCGGGATTGAACCTGGAACATCCTTTGAAGATTTGCCTGAGGACTGGGTTTGCCCTCTATGCGGTGCCAGTAAAGATGAATTCGAAGAGGAGGAATAATTATGGCTGTCAAGGAAATATCCAAAGATATATATTCTGTGGGTGCTATTGATTGGAACAGGAGACTCTTTGATGAGCTTATTCCATTGCCGGAAGGAACCAGTTATAATTCTTACCTGCTTAAAAACGAGGATGATGCCTTATTGATTGATACGGTAGATCCCTCTAAAATGGCTGAATTTTTTCACAATATTAACGAATTGCAGGTAAAAAAAATTAGCTATGTAGTTGCCCAGCATGGAGAACAGGACCATTCGGGCTGTATTGGTGAAGTGCTCAAACGATTTCCGGGATGCAAGGTAATTGCCAATCGTAAGTGCATGGATATCCTGATCGATGAATTACATTTAACAGAAAAAAATTTTTATGAGATTAAGGATCGGGGAACTTTTCTTTTCGGGGAAGAGGAAATGCAGTTTATTTTTACTCCCTGGGTACACTGGCCGGAAACATTTTTAACCTATCTTCCTAAAAAAAAGATACTATTTACCTGTGATTTTTTTGGTTCGCATCTGGCTACCAGTGAATTGTGGGCCTCTGATAATACTGCTCTTTATTTTGCTGCCAAACGTTATTATGCAGAAATCATGATGCCCTTTCGAAAAAATATACAAAAACATCTCCAGATGCTACAGGAATTTCCTGTTGATCTGATAGCGCCCTCTCATGGACCAATATATAAAAACCCGAGTTTTATTCTGGACTATTATCAGGAGTGGGTGTCTGATACTGTCCGGAAGGAAGTAATAATCCCCTATATATCAATGCATGGCAGCACGGCAGCTATGGTGGATTATCTGGTGGAACAACTGATGAAGAGAGAAGTAAAAGTTACCCCCTATCATCTGTCCCATACCGATATTGGTGTTCTGGCAATGGCTCTGGTTGATGCAGCTACCATTGTATTAGGCTCACCTACCGTAATTACCGGTCCACACCCCCAGATTGTTTTTGCTACCTATCTTTGTAATCTATTGAGACCAAAAGCCCGCTTTGCCGGCATTATCGGCTCATTTGGCTGGGGTGGTAAGATGGAACAGGATATCTTGCAGATGCTGGGAAATTTAAAAGTCGAACTTTTACCATCAGTGATCATCAAAGGGTTCCCCAGGACTGAAGATTTTCACAAATTGGATTTACTGGCAGATCAAATTGTGGTAAACCATCAAAAAATTGAGTAATTTGATTTCTTAAAAGTTGAGGTAAGCAAAAAATGAAAAAAAAGTATTTGTTCCTGGTATTAATCTTGTTGATATTTACTACTGTAATCCATACCTCAAATTCTCAGGAATCAATTGATGATTTTTTGTACCATGATTTTAAAGATATTGAGAGCTTTGGTTATATCAAGGTAAAAGTACAGGGAGAACAGTCTTTTTTAATTGGTTTAAATAGTGAAGAGCTTACCAGTTTTGCCCGTCTGAAATATAAGAATAACTTTGCCAGTATCGTTTTTCAGGAAATACCTGCCGAGGAAGCATATCTCTATGAGGAAGAAGAACAGGCTAAAAAAGTTGGCAGCATCTGGTTTAGAGTATGGACGATAGGAGATGACTTTCCCATAGTCTATTATGTGGAATGCAGGGCAGGCAGTTATAAAAACTATGATATATGGCATGAGGAAACTTTAGGGTTTAGTGATGTGAAAGGAATTAAGCAGGTAGTCAGAAATGAGCTGACCAGGATGATTGAGAATCTGGCTATTACCTTTTTTAAGGTACGTGGAGAAATCTAAAGGAGAGCTGTTTAATTTCAAAAATTACCATAATTAAAACAAATTTAAAAGAAAGAAGACTAAAAGAAGAATAAATACAGTAATATTTGAGGAAAAACGAAGCAGTAAAAATTAAAATGTATATGGTGTTTAGGTCTCTGTTAAGATGGATATAAAAAACCTTTGGGAAGATTATACAGAATTACCTAAGAGCGTATTTGTGTTATTCTTTGCCCAGGTAATCATTTCGTTGGGTAGTTTTGTTTTTCCTTTTTTAGCTATTTTTTTTACCAAAACATTATTTTTTAGCGAACAGCAAGCCGGATTCTTTGTAATGATTGCCACCGCTGCCAAAGTGCCCGGCTTACTCTTAGGGGGAAAGTTGGCCGATGTTTTGGGCAGAAAAAAAACATTCATTATCTTTAGTATCCTTTCGGCACTCTTCATTTTTTTCTGCATAATAGTCAGGCAAGGTGTAATAATTCCCTGGTTACTTACTCTATCAGCAGTCTTTAATGGAGCAAACTACCCGGCTATGAAAGCAATGGTTGCCGATTTGACCAATCCGGATAATAGAAAAGCCGCCTTTTCATTATTGTATTTAGGAACAAACATCGGCTTTGCCATTGGCCCCTTAGTGGCGGGATTATTGTATAACAATTATCTGAAACTACTCTTTGTGGGGGATGCCCTTACTACTCTTATAGCTGTTTCGTTGGTCTATTTTCTGATTGAAGAATCTATTCCCCGGCAGGAGAATATGAGAGATACCTCTACGTTAGATTGCAGTACAGAAAAAGCAGAAGAGGGGAGTATTTTACGGGTATTACTCACCAGACCCTTCCTGATTATTTTTACCTTAATCTATACCCTGTATTCCTTTATTTATGTGCAGAGTGATTTTACTCTCCCTATTCAGATGTTGAAGTTATTTGGGGAGACGGGGCCACAATATTTTGGTACCATTATGACTGTTAATGGAACAGTGGTTATCTTTTTTACGGTGATTATTATTCGAATAACCAGAAAAGTTAGGCCAATTATCAATGTTTCTTTAGCTGGATTGCTTTATGCCTTTGGTTTTGGAGCCATTTATTACAGCAATAATCTGTTTCTATTTTCCGCTACTACAGTTTTATGGACCTTGGGAGAAATAATTGCTACTACCTATTCTGATGTCTACATAATTAACCATACTCCCAGATCTCATAGAGGCAGGTTCAGTGCCATTATTCACATCCTAATTGGTTCTGGTTTTATTTTTGGTCCCTATCTATCAGGGTTATTCATTAATTCCTTCGCGGTGGAAAAGATATGGCCTATAGTCTTTATTTTAGCTCTCTTTGCCTCTTTTTTAATGTATCTTCTAAATTATTTTGAAATTAAAGCAATTGATTCAATAGAACAATCCCCATTAGAGGAAGAAATAATTTAAATAAACAAAACCGGATTCTCCTGAACACTTTTGTTTCAGGAGAATCCGGTATATTTTTCTTGTGACATCAGATAAAAGGGTTAAACTGAATCCGGAGTTACTCTTTATTCCTCAGTTTTATTGAGGAGAATAGCCATCTTTTCTTTAAGCTGATTGAATTTGGTGCTATATTTTTTTTCTATTTGATTTAGTTTTTGCTTTAAACCTTTATCTTGTTCTAAAATCTCTTCCACAGTCAATTCTTTGATGATAATTTGATTCCCCTGCTGAAAAGTCTGCAATCTCTTTTCCGGATTTTTTTCCAGATCCTCTTTAACATATTCAATTAATCGGTCTACCTCGTCCTGAAAGTCTTTCTGGACCTGTATCAATTGATCAAAATAGTTTTCTATATCTGAGGAACGATTTATTTTTTTTAGATTTTCTACTGCCAGGAGACCCCTTTTCCTTTTATCAGCGTCATAAGGATTACTCTGAAAAGTAAATGATCTTAGAAAATTATTCTGTACCTGTCCAAAATATTTTTCAGGTATTTCTTTTAGATGGTGCCATAGCTGGTCAGGTTCAATCTGATCTTTATAATATTTAGCTAGAATTGTATCTATTTTTGTATGTTGTTTTATATCAGCTATTTCCTGAGAGTTGAGCTTATCGCTCGAAGTTTTTTCCAGTGCTATTTCACGGGCTGTTTTAAGAAACCCCATTTTAGACTACCCCCTTTTAAATAAATCAAAAAAACGGTCTTGATATAGTGGAAAAAGGCCCCAGCGGTCTAATTCTATCTTTAGATCCTTGGGATCCATATCACCATGTCTAACCATATCAAACATGGTATCAATCTCCTTTTTAGCTATCAGTGGAATACCCTGAGCATCACGCGCTATGGCTTGATAACCTAAGTTGTTATAGGTAATTAATCCTTTTTTTCTTAATTCAGGAAACTGGGACTGCAGAGCACTTCTGGTCATCATATCCAGAATAAATTTTGAGAGAGAAATATCCCATAAATCGCCTTCTCCTCTGATAATTGCTGAGAGATTATCACCCCTTCGGTCAATATCCCCTGCTATTTTGTCGGCTACTGATTCTATACTTCCGGAAACGAAACTCATTGAATCGACTTCTCTTTTAAAATGAAAACGATAAAGAATATTAGCCAGATCAGGCATTTCGCTGGCAATAGCTAAGAGTGTATTCTTAGCTTCTTCACTAAAACCTTCAATCCGTAAAATGTATTCCGGAGTTATTAACTGAGGTCTGTACCAGCTGACCTTTCCCTCTCTCACCACAGTTTCAGCCTCTCCTTTGGTAAATTCCCGGTAAACAGGTTCTGTTAGAACATGGTAGTTTACTTCAGACGAACCAAAAGAGGAAAGCAGTTGCTTGGGCCATTTTAATACTTTAGAATGCTCAAAAGCATATTTTATTCTTTCATCCATATCCATTTAATCTGCCTCTTTAAGCTATAATATTTGAAGTAATATTTTTATATTGGGGCAAAAGGTATAACCATTCAATTCCATAAATTTCCCTCTTCACATTTTAACGAATTATTGGAAAATGTCAAATCATTGACTGAGTCTGATAAGAATAAAATTCTAAAAGGTAGTTTTAGAATATATTTTGTTGTATAGTTAGCAAAAGGATGGACTTGCCGGACAGGGCTTGTGAAAATTAAATATACACGTATATAATAGGTATCAATAATTTTTAATTGGTATTAAATAGTCGTGGGAGGATATGGTGTGAAAAAAATAATAATAGGGGTAATGGGTGGAGCGCAATTTATCAATCCAGAAGATGAAGAGTATTCCTATCAAATAGGGGCACTTATTGCCCGTGAAGGCTGGGTCTTGTTGAATGGTGGGCGGGCAGCCGGAGTGATGGAGGCATCAGCCAGAGGTGCTAAAGATAATGGAGGAGTCACTGTTGGTATTTTACCGGTGGATGACCCTGATTGGGCATCTCATTATATAGATATCCCCATTGTTACCGGAATGGGTATGGCCCGTAATGTGATTAATATTCTTAGTAGTGACCTGATTGTTGCTTTGCCGGGAAGCGCCGGAACTATCTCAGAGATTGCCCTAGCTCTGAAATATGGGAAAGAGGTTATTCTATTCAGATTTGAAGTCGGTGATTGGATTAAACCGTTTCAACGGGAGAGGAAGGTGCATCATATTAGCGAAGTAGCAAAATTGGGAACTCTTTTAAAAGAAAGGCTGGCTGCTCTTTATAACTATTGAAGGCGAGGTATTTATGTCAAAACTATTGCTACGGGTTGATGGGTCATGTATTCCCAATCCAGGTAATATGGCTATTGGAGTTGTTATCTATCGGGATGGTGAATTATGGAAAAAAATTAGTGAA
>ERZ795030.6403-NODE-6403-length-10309-cov-3.707626_pt1 | contig 10309 bp, 11 predicted proteins | sample MGYA00375122_ERZ795030 | MGnify/ENA primary metagenome ERZ795030 (study PRJEB30165, sample SAMN05720146) | activated sludge metagenome | isolation source: anaerobic digester from wastewater treatment plant | place: Japan | collected 2015-04-20 ...
GCACAATCTTCTATTAGCGTTAAATTGTATTTTTTACAAATTTCTAATATTGGATCCATTTCACAACATTTCCCATAGAGATGGACAACAATAATAGCCCTAGTTTTTTCTGTGATTTTGTTTTCTATGTTTTTTGGATTTATGTTATAAGTTTCAATTTCAGGTTCTACTAAAACAGGTTTTAAATTATTTTGTATTACAGAAAGAATGGTTGCGATATAAGTGTTGGAGGGAACAATAACTTCGCTATCGGCAGGTAGGTTTAAAGTTTTTAAAGACAGGACAAGCGCATCGAGGCCAGAAGCAACTCCTAAACAATATTTTACTCCGCAGTATGCTGCAAATTCTGATTCAAATTTTTCAACATTTCTCCCTAGAATATACCAACCGCTTCTTAAAATTGATAAAAAACTTTTCTCATATTCTTCAAAAAAAGGCTGATTGAGACATGCTAAATTTTCATATTCTATCATAAATATTTCTCTGTAATATAATCGTTTGGATCATAGAATTCAGACGCGATACATAATAAAATACAGCCATCTTTAAACTCTTGCATAGTATGCCAATCCTTTGGCTCTAATATGAGTCCCTGATCAGGAGAAGACAGAAAATAATTGTTTTCTGTTGTTCCATTATTAACATAAATCTCACAAGAACCTTTCAATGCTATTAAACACTGGGTGGTTTTATGATGACGATGACCACCTCTTATAATGTTATCATTTTTTAAATCATAGATGTAAAAAATTCTTTTTATTTCAAAAGGAACTTCCTTTAACTCTTCAATGGCTATTAAGGCACCTCTTTTATCAAGATTCTTTTTAAAATGAATAATTTTTGCCATTTTTTATCTCGCTTTTAAGTTAAGTTTTAAAATATAATTTTTTTTGCCTATTAAAAAAAACAAGATGCGAAAAGGGATTTTCCATAAAGGCTTTTTGAAAAAGGTTGGTTTTTTAAATTTTTCATTTACTGTAAAATCAATTGGAAATTTAGATTTTAATTCTTCATCAAATTTCTTAAGAGTATGAATATAAGGCAAATATAAATGTTTTATGATTTCTTTTGATAAGTAGTAAGTGTTTAAATATACTTCATTTTCGTTAATAAATTTTAATCCATGAAAATGGAAAAAAACCAAATTAAACTCTTTTTTTAAAGCTATTTCTTTAAAAATTTTCTTATTAGGATCGATCAATTGATATTGCTGAACATTCCAGGGGGCTACCCCTGCGCCTAAATTTTGAATTTCGTATATACCTCTAAAAACCTTTGGCCAATCGTCTAAGTATTTTTGATCTCCAAATTTCCCATCTTCATATCGAGCATAACACCAATTTATACATTCATTCTTCCACCAATCTAAGACAGTCAGGCCATCATCATTGTTTTTAAAAGTCATAAATTGAACACAGTATTTTCCACTTTTTTTTGTTTGGTCATATCTTTTTGTATATCTATGAGAGATGATTGAAACAGAAGCGTTTCCCATTTCTTCTATAACCGAATTTGGATTGGAATAAAAAAACAAGTCTGAATCTATGTAAGTACAGGAATCTAATTGAAAGAATTTTAAACAGAACCAAATAATTGAAGGTGTTGCCGTCCAACAATATTCTCCCAAAGTTCTTTCGTTTTTCACTTTTAATAAATCAGAATTCCGCTCTAATTCTTCTAAAGAAATAATTGTGACACTGGGAAGATCTAAGGATTTTAATATTCTATTGCAAGTTTCATCAAAAGAAAATATATATAGATGGAAATTATCTTCCGTACTTTCTTTTAAAGAATAATACATTGAAAGACCACGGGTTAAATAATGACTATCAAAAAGAGTGCAGTAATTATATATTCTATTTTTTTTCAAATAAAAATCCTTTAGAATAAGATGATTTTATATTATAAGAATCTATCGAACTAAAAGAAAAAACAATATCGTAAGAAAACTTATTAAAAAAATCAAGCAAACTTTTTTCATTAAAAAACCATGCAGGATAAGATGCATTATAAATTTTAGGATTTACTTTTTGAACAGTAATCCTATCATATTCTTTTTTGTGAAAAGCAGTTCTATCTAATAATATATATTTAATATTTAAGCTTAGAACATATTCTAGAAATTCATACGGATTTTCTATATATTGCAGTACACTTGAAAGCAATAAAACATGCGGGTTTTCCGTTTTTTTATACAAATCAATAGTTTCATAGAACTTCAGATTATTATCCTGAAAATCAGTTTTTCCAACTTCTACAAATTTTTTTTGCTCCACAATATTCCAAGAAAGTCGAACTACTTTTTCTAAAATATTTCTATTTTGAAAATATGTACTTCCCAGGCTACCGCCAAAATCTAAAACATTAAGTGTTTCATTTGTTTCTTTTGAAATCAACAAAAAACTCGCAAGAAGGGGCCATGAAAATTGTATTGAATTAAATAAAACGCTATCTCTTTCATAAACTGCTTCTCCGTTTTTTACTTTTAAGATAGCCGTTCTAACTCTTTCTAATATTTTTGCAGAATCATATCCTGAACATTTTTTTTGGGCATCTGCCCAACAGTTATAATCTCCATACCAGCCATATTTTCTATTAAATAAATAAGTTAAAATATCTAACAATATTGGCGGCATGATTTTTTTTAATATTTTTTTTATCACGAAATCAGCCCTTTAACTTTTTTTATTAATCTTTTGAAAAAACTTTTTTTAAGAGAAGAAAAAAAAATTTCCATATTTTTTTTTGCAAATTCATTTTCTACAGGCATGATTTTTTTTATAGAAAAATTTTTGTTTAGGTTCTTTATAATAAAGCTGTCTGTTTTTTCCGTACAATGAGATGCATCTTTTCCAAATCCAATATTTTGAACATAACTTATACCCGGGTAAAGAGTTAATTTGTTTTTTAAAAAAGCGCTAAAATACCATCTAATAGCCCAAGAATTGTTTTTTCCTGCAATTTGATCTCTAAGCATTTTTGTATAAGGATAATTATTATTAAAATCTGCCTCTTTTTGAAGATTATTTTTTAGAAGTTCTTTAAGAAGCTTTTTTCCATCATTTTCAAAAATCATCCAGCGATCTTGCCATGTACCCCAACCCCAACAATCTGCTCCTTTTATAAAAAAGGTTTCGGGTAAATTATCTATGGGGTAAACATACCCATGAATAGATGCTACCTTTTCTTCTTTTTGGTATAACTCCAAAGCCTCGTTCATAAATTTTAAAAAATAGGGGCTGGTAACTAAATCGTCTTCTAACACAATAATTTTCTCATATTGATTCACAATATAAGTAACCCCATCTATAATATTATTGGCAAGCCCCCAGTTCTTATCTCTTTCTATAATAGAAAGGCTTTTAAAACCAGTTATTGTTTTTAAATATGCCCTTACCTCTTTTACCTTTTCTTCTGCTCCTAATTTAGCTCCATCGCTATAAATAAAAAGATCGCTCTTACTTGCAAGCTCATTTTTTTGCAATGCTTGTATGGTTTGTTGGGTATGGCATGGGCGGTTATAAACAAAAAGCACTATGGGGGCTAATGTTTTTAGTGGTATAACTTCTTCTTGTATCATTTTGTCCTCAATTATTTTTAATTTAATTATTGCCCTTATTTACCTTGTTATTTATATCTAACTTGGATACATATTTTTGTTTTGGGCTTGTTGGCTTATCTGGAATGGTTAAAATAAGTAGTTCTTTTTCTATCATTGGCTTTAATATCGATGCTCTAAAATGTTCTCGATGGCTAAGCCCTAAATGCTCCATTATTTGGCCTGTGGTTTTAGGGGTGATACAAAACTGAAGCACAGCTTGCTCGGTAACTTGATCGGTAACTTGCTCGGTAACTTGCTCGGTGGCAGTTTCTAAATAAAAAACAGCTTTTGTTGTATCTAAATCACTTTCAAAATCTATGGCTTTGTTTGTGTAAGCTTTCCAACCAGCTATCATTTTATCAAATCCATAGCCTGCATTTTCGGCTAATTTTACAGCCCTAAAAAGCCTTGCTAATATTGGATTTCGTGGAATTGAAATATCATTTTTTAAAAAATATTCTAAGGGTTTTGGGCAACTTCCTGCATTTAAAAACTCATTTTTCTGCAAGGCTTCTACGGTCTGCCTTGTATGCCATGGGCGGTTGTAGGTGAAAAGGGCTATGGGGGCGGGTGTCATTATTTAACCTTAATTATAATGTTTTTAAAAATTGATAGTCTGGCGACATGATTATACATTGTTTTTTTATACCATAAACAAAAAAATAATCAAAATTAATGCTCTTTCTTTTTAAAACACGCATACATTCTCTTGCTGTTTCCATTTCTCCTTTTCGATCACAATCGTCAATAATTATCACAAAAGATTTTGATAAATGCGATAAAGTTAATTCTACGGCGTAAATTCTAGAATATCGTTCAGAGCCTTCTGGTCCATCAATAATTATTAAATCAAATAAATTATTGCCAATTTTATTAGATAACTCTATATAGCTATTTGTTTTTTTGTTTTTATAAATAACTTCTTTAGTTTCTGGTGTTATGAATTCAATATTTTCTGAAAGAGAAATCTGCTCTTTAAAAAAAGATAGCCATTTTGTATTATGTTCTATTAATTTTAAAGAAATTTCAGGGTAATATGCTGCATATTGTGAAGATAATTTTGATGTTTGCCCAATTCCGCACTCTAATATTTTTTTAGGCTTTATTTCATTTAGAATGCGAAATAAAAAATATATAAACGAGTAGTTAGCAGCACCACCACTTAAAGAAAAGTTTTTGTTTTTTAACCAAGCAATATCTTGAATACTATCTCTGAATATTTGAGCGTAAAGTATTTCTTTTAAATTGTGTTGGTTTTTTAGAAAAAAATTTCTAATTTTTTCTATCATTTCAAATCCTCCAGATTAAAAAAGCTTTTAATTTTAGAAAAAAGATTTTTTTTGTGCTCTGATCAAAAAAATCGTAAAAAAAAGCAGCTATCGACTGAGATATTAAAGTAGCAAGGGCAGCGCCAAAGATACTAAGTTTTTGAATTAAAAAAAAGTTTAAAATTATGTTTGAGATAACTCCAAATAAAGTTCTTTTTAAAGCGATCTTTTGTAAATTTTCTATTAAAAGCCATTGACCGCTTGCTACCCCCAAAAAAACAAAAATCCCCGCCCAGATATGAATAGAAAGAACCGATGCCGCTAAAAGATAAGCATCGCCGTATAAAAAACGAATTACCCAATCCGATAAAAAAGTCATGGGCAGCGCAATGGCAGCAGAAATCAAAATCATTAAAGAGTAAAGCTGCTGCAATCGCTTATAATAAAGCTTTTCATCCTGCTTTTTTGCCTCTACAATCGACGGAAAAAGAGAACTGGTAATGACGATAGGAATAAAATACCACACTTCGCTGATTTTTACCGCCGCAGAATAAAGCCCTACCGCAGTTTCACCCAGCATTTCTCCAATCATAATCTGGTCGATTTTCATATACACCATAATGGCAAGCCCCGATAAAATTAAAGGCCAACTGTCTTTTAAAAGGGTTTTTATCTGAACCAGATAAGGGGTAAAAATAAATTTTTTATTTTTTTTAAAATAAAAGATCAGCATCAGGGCTGTTCCTAAAGCAATTTCTGCCAGCCCTGCTATGGCAAAAGCCATGAGGGGCGCTTTAAAAAGAATAAAACCCACCCTTACCGCCGAGTTCACAATAAAAGCTGAATTCATGGCAATCACAGTATTTTTTGATCTTAGCTTTGCCTGATTGTGATAATCAATTACCATAAACGACTGAAAAATAAACCCCGCCGAAGCAATCACCACCAGCCAGAAGGTGAGGGTATCTTGAGGTTTTAAAATAGAAATAGCGGCTCCCGAAGCAAGAAAAGCAAAAACTCCCCCCGCCAGACACAAAATAAAAGCAGAGCTTAAAATCTCATTTTCTTTTTCAGGGGTTTTTACCAGTTCCCGCACCGCAATGCCGTCCAGTCCAAGGGTGGCAAAAGTTCCAAAAAGCGCCGAAAAAGCCAGAGCATAATTCCAGGTTCCAAAAAGCTCGGGGCCAAGATAGCGGGCTACCCACACTCCCACCACCAGCCCCATGCCCATGCGCAGAATTTTATCAAAAAAAAGCCACCCGATATTTTCAGTGATTTTTTTTAAATTCTTTCGGCCTTCAAACTGCCGGCGAATAAAAGAAGGTAAATATTGTTCCCAGTTTTTGATCATTACCCCACACTATCTTATCTCAATTTCAGATAATAAATATAACCATTTTCTCCGCCTGGGCTAAAAAAACGGCGGTAGAGGGCGGTTAGACAAAACCCGCCAATCAAAAAATAAGCGGTAGAAATATATTCCCGAGCCGATTGAAAATCTTTTTTAGACAGGGCTTCGGTTACTTTATTTTTCATGCCATTGCCCAGCCCTAAATCAAAAAAGGTAACCCACGAGATAATAGAAAATAAAGTAGCCCAGATACCGTATTTTAGATTGCCAAGATACTCTAAATTAAGAGGAACCATTAAGAAAGAAAGAATGAGTGCCCCGCCTTTATAAAAAAAAGACATAAAAGTTTGTTTTAAATAGTTTTCGGTGCGACCGCCCAAGGTATAGTTTTTTTTAGTCACGAAATTCAATGTTTTAATAAAAAGTTTTAATATAAAATTTTCAATTTTTTTGATCCATAAACTCAAAAAACCAATCAATGCTTCTATCCTTTGCCAAATAATGCTTGTTCTGCTTCTTTTAAAATTGCTATCTTAAGGCTTTTTTATTTTGAAAAAGCTTCATTAAGTCAAATTATAATTAAATATAACTTTTTTTATGCATTTTGTGTAAAATTTCTGAGAGTTAGGTTTTATAATGCTATCAAATTAATCCAGCTAAAAAAACAATGATAAAATAAAAAAACAGTGTTAAAGAACTCACATTTTACTTTTTAGTTATCCTTGATATTGCTTCCTTGATATTTTTTACAGGCTTATTGTAAATAGAATTTTAGTTTAGAATTTTAGAAAATAAACAACTTACCCCTACCCCTCTCTTGTAAAGCAAGGGGGATGAGTTCTGCCCCTTTTATTTACCCCCCCCCCAGTCTTCGACTTCCCCCCTTCTCTTGGTAAGAGAAGGGGACGGGGGATGAGTTATTTGTTCTAACATTATTGAAAGCTAATAAAATATAAATTTTTTCCAACCCCTCAGTCTTTCAGACTGCTCCCCTTAAAAAGGGGGGGAAATAAAAATCGGGAATTGTCTCGATACAATTGCTTCGCAATCACTCGACAACCAAGTAATATAAAATTGCTAATGCAATTACAGGGCAAGCGGATAATATACATAAAAAAACAAGGGACATAAAAACAAGGTTATCGAGTATTCAAGCGAAGCGAAGAATGTATCGAGATAAGCTTGTTGTATAAAATTTTAAACTAAAATTTGAATATTAAAGCTTTTCTACTTCTTCTATGCTAAGGCCTGTAGCCTTGGCAATAATTTCGAGATCTACTCCAAGGGCTTTAAAATTTTTGGCATTATTCATGGTGCTTTTTTGCATTCCTTTTTGCATTCCTTTTTTTATGCCATCCTGCATTCCTTCTATTCTACCCTCTTTTTTGCCCTTTTTGGTAAAATAAGCTTCAAAGGTGAGCATGTGTTCGCCTCCTTGTCCCTCTTTATTTTGCACTAATTTTATTATTTCTGCTTCATTAATGTTTTTTGTATATAACACATATATTAAATAAGACTCCGAATCGGCTAAATGGGTTAAGGCTCCTATCTTATGCAGGTTATCTAAAATACTTAATACCGCACCCATGTCATCTTTTTTAAAGGCACTTTTAAGCGCTATCAAAGAAGATCTTAACTTTAAATTATAATCTAAATAACCGCCCGTTTCAAGGTTTAAATTAGCAGTATCATATAAGGTATAGTTAAAATTTAATATATTTTCTTTTAAAGGGTTAGAGATATCAAACAAATCTTTAAATTCAGTAGGAATATTCCATTTTTGAACCCCATGGTAAAAAACTAAGGGCAAAATCATTCTAAAATCTTTTTTATTTTTATAATCTTCTTGAAACATGGCAAAAATGTAAGATAAAATTTGTAAAAATAAGTGGTTAGCTTTTGGCGGGGTTGATTTATGTTCAAGCAAAAAGTAAATATCGGTAGGCTTGCCTTGAAGAGTGGTTTTTAAAACCATGTCAGAAAAATAATTTTTAAAATCGGGCTGAATATAAGAATTATCGCAATATTCAAGGTTTTCTAAATCAAGCAGGGGCACTATTTCTTTTGGCAAGGCTTCTTTTAAAAAGTCTTGGGCATTTTTTTTGTCTTTAAGGGTGGTAATAAAAAAATCGTTGTGAATATTCATGAAAATTTAAATTAACCAATTTGGATAAAAAGTCAAGGGAAAAAAACAAGGTTATCCAGTGTTTTTTGCAAAGTAATCTAACAAAGAATTTTAGTCTAAAATTTTATTTTTTTGCTTTTGAGAAAAATTTTTAATCTCTTTAACACTTAAAATAATTTGCACTAAAAGGGCACCATTAAAAAACACTCCAAAAGCACACAATAAATAAAACATCCCAGAAAAATGAAAAATTTCTAAAACAAAAGCAATAATCAGTAAAAAATCGCGGGTATCGGTCATGCCTAAATAAAACCTGCCCTTAGAAAATTGCTTTTTTCTTTGATCTTTTAAAAGGTATTTTTTTGTATCGGTAATATAACCACTTAAAACATTACTATACAAAGAGGCAAGCATTAAAATAATAACAACAAAAAAAGAATGTTTGCCTGTATCAAGCACAAAAAAACCCACTGCCGAAAAGTAAAAAAACTCTTTAATGCGATCGGTAAAGCTATCTAACCATGCCCCAAAATCAGAACCTGTTTGGGTAAGCCTTGCCACTTCGCCATCAGAAGCATCTAAAACTCCGGCTAAGAAAACTAAAAAAGCCCCTAATATAAGGTAAAAAGGTGTGTTAAGATGTAAAAATAAAATAAAAGCAGCCCCTAACCCTGCTATTAAAGAAGCCAAAGTTAAAACATTGGCCGAAATTCCTAAAAAAATTGCAAAACGAGTTGTAAAACAAGATAAACGACGGGCAGTATAATAACCCACAATACCATCCACAGGTTTTGTTTTATGCATTTAAATTTCCTTTTTTGTTAGACAAGGTCTTACTGTTAAAAAGATATCTTTTTTTACAACTCTATTTACTTGAACTATTTTTCTTTTTTTAAAAGCTATGGGTAAATTTTTTAAAAACCAAAAAAAACCTTTTAAAAAGCTTAAAAAAGGCAAAAAACTTTTTCTAAAAATTGATTGTTTTACGCTTTTAAAAAAAAAGAAAAAACTGGATAAAAACAAAGCAATTAAGCTATTAAAAAACCTAAAATTTTTAACAATAGTGTATAAATTGGCATAAACAATAAAGGCAAATTTTTTAGAAAATTTCTCATTATCCGTTTTTTCGGGCATACCTATATGAATTTGCACACTGGTAGAGTGCAAAATATTTTTAAACCCTAAAAGCCATAACCTTTGCCCAATATCGTTATCATCTCCGCCAAACAAAAGATGTTCATCATATCCTTTAAGTAAATCCCAATTTTTTTTACTGATAAAAAAAGCTGCCCCTTGGGGGGTGCCTATGGGTGATAAATGGAGCTTTAAAGCTTGCTGGCAAGAAATACTTTTTTTGTTGTAAGAAAAAATAAAATTAACAAAACACCCATAACCAAAAATTTTATCTTCTGTTTCATTTTTTAAACAAAGGGAAATAAGCCCTATTTTTTCTTGATTTTGCCATATAGCTAAAAGCTCTTGCAAAAGGTTGGGAATAGTTAAAATAACATCATTATCTAAAAAAAGAATGTGTTCTCCTAAAGCTTGTTTAACTGCATAATTAGCAGCATAGTTTTTAGAAGCATAAACAGGGCTTTGAATCAACTTTATCTTTTTTTCTTGCTCTAAAAAAGCAACACTGCCATCGTGGGATCCATTATCTACCACAATCACTTCATAATTGGGATAACTTAAACTTAAAACCGAAGGCAAGGTTTTTTTAAGATAGCTTAAGCCATTAAAATTGATAATAATAATGCTGATTTTGGGGTTCATATTTTAAAACACATAACCTTTTTTATAATGAAAGTATTAAATTTAATAAAAAAAACAAGCAGAGCTCAACTAAAATGTCGTTAAAAATGGTTTCAGAATATCCGGGTATTAAATTTAATAAAAAAAACAAGCAGAGCTCAACGAATTCCCTTATTTTTACGATAGATTTGTTGTTTGAATAAAAAATA
>ERZ795030.6412-NODE-6412-length-10288-cov-4.966188_pt1 | contig 10288 bp, 7 predicted proteins | sample MGYA00375122_ERZ795030 | MGnify/ENA primary metagenome ERZ795030 (study PRJEB30165, sample SAMN05720146) | activated sludge metagenome | isolation source: anaerobic digester from wastewater treatment plant | place: Japan | collected 2015-04-20 ...
CGCCCCTGCCGCCATGAAGTCAGTTCCTGCGAAAACGCATGTGAAGCTCGTGCCGGTCTCAGCCATGAAGTTCCTAACGGCGCGGCGGGCCCCCGTAGTATCGATTGGGCATTCTACGCAATGATAGGTACGACGAACGGCATCGTTGGGATCAGTCCATTTCATGATGAAGCCGCGTAGCCTATCAGAGTAGGTAGGAAGACGCGTCGAGCCCATCACGAGCAGAGCCGACGTATGGCCCAGACCCGCCAAATGCTCCGCAACCAGCCTCCCGCCGGCAGCGTTGTCACTTATGACACTGGCAACATTATCACCGAAAATGAACCTGTCCAGCGCGACTATGGGAACTGGAATCGACTGAAGATCAAGGGTGCGGCCTGAGTAGCCGGTGGCTATGTAGATTACACCATCTACATTGTGATCAATTAGGGTCCTCGCAAAGCGTTGCTCTACTTGGACATCCTCGCCAGAGCTGCAAAGGAATACTGTGTACCCGTACTTGAGCGCTGTAGCCTGCACTACTGAGGCGAGCTCAGCGAAGAAAGGAGCAGTGATATCAGGCACTATGAGCCCTATCGTGCGTGATCGCTTGGTACGCAGAGTTCGTGCGAGCGAGCTCGGCCTGTACTGGAGTTTCTCCATCGCCGCCTTCACGATCCGCTGCTTCTCAGGAGACACCGATTCGGGCAGGTTCAGGTAGCGCGAGACCGTGGTTCGCGACACGCCGGCAAGCGCAGCGACATCAGATATGGTTGCCTTACGCATGTGAGCACCTCGACACGCTTGAGTAATCGATCACGTTCGAGACAAAACAGAGTAATCGTAGCTTCGTTAATCAGGCAATATGCCGATAGTATGGATTCGGTATCGATTCCAAACCAACACTACCATACTCCATCTGTGTCCGTCAAGGGAGATGCGCAATCCGGCGAGTTGGACATGTGCACATTCCGGGCCAAATCGTCCGGGGCAGCGACATCGGCTCGGAGTTGAGGCGCACTGGCAACTACGCCACGGGATCGCCGCGTAGACTCGCCGAACTACCGCAAGCAAGATGCTTTTGGGATGGTGCCCGCGTTCCGCATGCAGATGTTCCCATTTCGGCGTTTGGGCGATGCTCTGGGCATCCCAGTCGGATGGCAAAGCAGCCTTCTGCTCATTTCCGAAATGCCTGCGTTCCATATGTTACATGCGGAACGTAAGGTGGTGATTGGGAGTCGTGGCAGATAGGATGTTGTCGATGTGCAAGACTAGGGGGATTCTGGGCATTTGTCACCAGAAGGGGTTGAGCCGTCGCCAGATTGCCGAAAGCCTGCAAGTTGCCCACATCACTGTGGGCGATGTGATCAGAACAGCCAGTTCCTCATCATTCCGCCGCGCCTGCTCGCCGTTATGGGTCTCGCAGAGTCGCGACATCCTGAAGATCATCGGCGATCGCAGTCAGCTGTTCTCCACGATCATTGCCGACCAACTCCCGGTGGAAGGCCCATCAGCAAGGGAAAGCGTCGCTAGTCTCCAATCAGAGACTGCAGACAATCTTCAGCCGGAAATGCGGGTTTCTCCAGCCGAAGATGTAGTTACTCACCAAAGCATGCCGCCCTTGGATGCTGATCGTTGCCGAATGCTGCAGTAGGCGATCCAGTATGGCTACGGCCGGCACTGAATCGCCGAATGCCTCCCGCAATCTGAGAATCCCTTGCTTAGGGTGTCCTCCTATCGTGATGCCGGCATCAGGTGGTGAAGCGTTCAACAAATGTATATCTGTCGCGACTGTCAGGCAAGATCGTGACCACTTGTTTGTCTGGGCCCAGGCCCTGGGCCACCTGTAACGCCGCGAGAACATTGGCCCCAGATGACACTCCACAGAAGAGCCCCTCCTCTTCTGCTAAGCGATGACACATACCGACGGCGTCCTTCTCCCCAACAGCGATGACTTCGTCGGCGAGTTCAGCCACTTGCAGGAGGATGCCTCCGCTATAGCCTTCAATAACGGGAACAGTCAGCTTCCCGTTCCTCATTGTTCGAGATTCCTTGGGTTCAACTGCAATGATCTTCACGGAAGGGTCAACGTTGCGAAGAGCCATGGCCACACCCACCAATGTGCCGCCCGTTCCTATTGCAGCCACGAAAGCGTCTACCTTGCCACTGGTTTGTTCGAGGATTTCTTGCGCAGTCGTATCCTGATGCGCAGCTATATTGTATTGGCTACTAAACTGCCTAGCCCACCAAATGTGCTCCGGATCCCTCTGCTCTTTCTCATGGCAGATCTTCCGCGGAATAAACTCAACCAATGCCCCATGTACACCGCTCTCTTTCAGAAAATCTCCATGCTCAATGTCCACCTCAATGACTTCGGCTCCGTATGCACGGCACATACGAATCCTTTCCTCGCTTGTTGCGTTCTTGGGTACGTAAAGAGTCACTCGATAACCCTTGGTCGCCCCCACAAACGCCAATGCCGTCGCAGTATTGCCCGTGCTCGCCTCGATGATATTCATTCCTGGGCGCAACCGGCCCTGTCGTTCCGCCTCCTCCACCATCCGCAGCGCGATTCTATCCTTTATGCTCCCGCTAGGATTCAGGTACTCTGGCTTAACGGCAACCCCGGCACTTGAAGCGGGAAGCAACCTTGAAAGCTTAATCAGTGGCGTATTCCCTATCCGAGACAAAATGCCGCTGGAGAGCATGACAACCAACCTCCTTGTACATGACGCATAGACAGATTCAAAATCATAAACTGTAGCTCCTTGACAACCACATAGCAATCTCCCGGGTGATTGGGCCAAGTCCTCTAGTAAGGAGCGCAGCCCCGATTCTCGCCCTCAGAAGCCCGACCTCTCTCCAATCAACACTACCTGTACACGGCCCGGCGACTTATGCCAACCGTGCTCCAATACGACCGTGGCACAGCAAATCTTGTCTGACCTAGAGCAACTCGTGCATTCGGCTGCTGACGCACAGGGGAGATCATCCAAGTGGTGCCGCCTTGCATTGAGCGGAGCGGCGACTTGCTTGACTCGTGCAAGACCTTCCTCTACAGTCCGGACGATCTTGTTCACTCCGGCAAGCACAACTACGCGCCTCGGACCGAAGATGACGGGAGCGACCCGCGTTCCTGCTCCGTCCACGAAGATGAGTTGGCCGCGAGTCGTGACCGCATTCACGCCCGTTAAGAACACGTCGGACGTGAGCGCTAGGTACTTGTTCTTCTCATCATCAGCGACAGGGGAAGTGATGCCGTGACGGTAGCGTTCATATACCACATTGCCCCTCCCCTTCAGCCTTGGCACGACTCCAGTCTCTTCAACAGTCACTGAGTCTCCAAGGCCGATCGTTGCATCATCCGGTATCAATGAGAGAACCAGGGCCATGGCCTCTTCTCTGTCCTTTGTGTAATGGCCCTGGAAACCGTTCCGGTCTAGATGCGTAAGAGTAGTCCTTACCTTACTGTCATGGTATGTGGCCCAGCACTCCTCGTAGCGCTCCACGATTCAACCTCCTAGCGGCTTCACGAACCCCGAGTATCTCCAAGCAAATACTGCGATCGCTATCCCGATAAACACACCTACTAGTCCGATGATCGATATGAGACCTGCTTGAGCGTGCGTATTCAGCCGCCCCTCAGAGCAATGATAACCCACGAGATAGATTGGGTTCTGATAGGCGAATATGAATACCGTTTGTGCAACAACGAAAACCACCATCCCGAGCACCCATGGATGAATGCCAATCTGCTGCGCCGCCGGCATGAGAGAAACCATGAGGATAGTAACCAGAGCGTTTGATGAGACGACCGCGAAGCGAAGGGCTATCACGATCAGGCCGACGAGCCACAAGAAGTAGAGCGGATGTTGGGTAACCCTTGAGATGTAGGGAGTCAGGGCAGCCCCTAGCAGCGAGTCGACGTGCGTAGCCGGAAGCACTATGCCAAGTGACAGTGAGCCGGCATAGAAGATGAGCATGCTCCAAGGTAAGCGGTCGATCTGCTGCCTATTGAGGACCCCCGTCCCGATCAGCGTCAAAAGGCTCAGCAATGTCACACTGGCGGATTCGATATGGTGCAGCCTCTCGGTCATCCAAAGGCCGAGCGTCACCACCAGGATTATTGAAGTCACTACCTCGCTGCGCGAAAGCGGTCCCATAGCGCTCAACTCACGGGTCAGATAATCCCTCGAGTTCCCCGACATCTCTTTTGGCTTGAACAAGTGGATTATCGCCGCCATGACTATGACACACATCGGAAGCACCAAAGGCGCCGCTTGAACGACCCATGTAGTCCAGCTCACCTCGTAGCCCCTCGGCAGCAGCCCGACTATCACAAAGCCGCATATATTTGCTGTCATATAGAGAGGCGTCGCCAACACGAAACCGAGAAACATGCTCAAGAATAGTCCGGCTGAATGCCGGCCCCTCTCGGGCAGACCCAGAGACTCCGCCATACCGAGAACAAGCCGACTGGCAATGGCAGCCTTCCCATTGGCAGTGGCGAGCGTAGGCGAGAAGAGCATTCCTGCGAGGACCAACCCGATACATTGGCCGGCAAATGTCGGGGGAAGGGCCAGTAACGTTCGCAAGGCCAGCCTCTTGAGCAGCCCGGAATTCTGAACGGCCGCCCCTAGGGCGATAGCTCCCACAGTCAACCACCACATGGAGCTTCCGAATACCGAGAAAGCTACCGAAAATGTGGTGGCGCCCGATAGAACAAATGCAAGGAACATCGCCAACGATACGACGAAATCGTCGAACGGCCCGTGAATCCAGTTGATGGCAGCCCAGACGACCACACCAAGGGCACGCATCGCCTCCACCCCGAGGCCGGCCACAGGCGGGCTAAGCGAGATCCACAATGCGATGATCGTCGCAATTGCAGATACTATCCAGCGCGAAGTGCGCTGCCGGGTCTCCACTGCCACCGGAACTCCTCCTCGAATCGAAAGGTGCTAGACGGTCAAGCGGGCTAGATACGCTACATTCTCTACACGTTCCATATCTAGAGCAGTCTCAATAATCGAGTCGCAGGCCGCGACGGCCAACCGGTGCGCAGAAAGGCTTCGGAATTTGGCTTCGAGCCTACCCCAATCCACATCGTATCTCTGCCTTGTCGAATGGATGTAACTCCTGGCATGCTTGTGGCCGGAGTCAGTCACGATCTCGACCGTTGCCACCCAACCTTCCTGAGTGTTGAACTGGGCATCTGCGAAATCGTCCACTTCCAACGTGACACGGGCCATCATGTCTTTCACGTCCGGGTCGCTCATCACGGCAGGCGAGAACCATGCGGGTCCGGGTTCAATACCCTTCAGTAGTGCAGCCATAGTGAACGGCAAGCTGAATTCGGCATCTACGATGTTCCCCGGTGAATAGTCGGCAAAGTTCCTGACAACATGGCCAGACGTCTTGACCGCCACCTGCGTGATCTGCGCAACATCGATTTCGACGTCCCTGAGGATCTGTTGCGCCGCGTGCAATGCGGGCTGAAGCCACATGCAGCACGGGAACCACTTGAACCCGACGGTGGACAGGTGAAACTGCGTGCCAAGACCATGAACCAGGGCGTCGGGATCAAACCGATCGGATCCAATCATGCGCCAGAATCCGATCTCGGAGTCAAGTACGCCCAGCGGGCCGAGGAACCCCCCTTGAGCAAGCAACGAAGCCCATAGCCCCGAAGCCGCCTGCTGCCCCCAGTTGTTCTTCGTCCAATGCCGCGGTTTCGCCCAGCGCGATACCCAAAGAGGCAACGGCGTGTGAGCAGCCGCAATCCCGAGGAGGCTCTCAAACTGACTCGCTGTGAGGTTCAACAGCCGACCGCAGGCCGCTGCGGCGCCCAGTGTCTCCGCGTAGAATAGTGTCGCCACCTGACTGAGGCGCTCGGGCGATGGGATACATGCGCCGGCCACCCTGCAGCCCACCTCGAATCCGACGACAACGGAAGCTATGAACTCCCTGCCGGATGACCCTAGTTGCTCTGCCAATGCAAGAGCCGCGGGAATCACCGAGGCTGATGGGTGCGATACATTGGTGGTCTCCTCGAAGTCGAGAATGTCGACGAGGAAGGCGTTCATGTATGCGGCCTCGAGGGCATTGATCCCATCCCGCTGCCCAATGATGGTGCACTTCCCGGTGGCCTCGACTCCCCTGAACGCGTCGAGCATCGCACGAGCGGGCACTGTCTCGCCGCCCCCGACGGCGCAACCGATGCAATCGAGCAGAACTGCTTTTGTACTCTCTATGACATCGCCAGGGACGTCATCGTATCTCAGGCCGGCGGCGAACTCAGACAGCAACCGAGTGTTACTCACATTCATCACTCCCGAGGTTCACGCCCTTTGTGATAGGATAAAATGAACCAGGATCTTCGCCATATCGAGGACTTGCGCTATTTCGACGTACTCAACGGGGGCGTGTGCAACACTGATGTCGCCAGGCCCGAATACTACCGCAGGCACCCCAGCGACGCCGGAAATCAAGCCCGCGTCCGACCAGAATGTCGCGCCCATTATCGCCGGTTCCTTGCCCCTTACCTCCACGATGGAATGAACCAGCGAAGTGACCAACGGCGAATCGAGTGGAGTCGTAAACGGCAGAGCCTCAAAGCTTGGTTTGTCCTCGAATCGCCACTGAACAGTTCGCGTCTCGCGCGACACCTCGCACCCAACTTTGGCCGTCCGGCTTATTTCTGCAGCAGTATCCTTGAGATAAGCCTCGACTTCTTCCGGATGGACGATCGATGGGTACCTGCAGTTCAACTTCACTGAGCACCGGTCTGGGATGGTGTCGCCGCGCCCGCCCCCGGATACTCCGACCGGCGCCAAAGTCGCGGGCCCAAGTAGGGGATCCACCGTAATGCCTACCCTGGAGCCGTATGACGCATGATGGAGCAGCAAGAAGCGAGCAGCCGCATCAATAGCATTCACGCCGAGTTCCGGGCGGCTGGAGTGGGCGGCCTTCCCAGCGAATCCTACATTGAAGTTGGTAGACCCTTTCTGCGACACATATATCCCCAGGTCGCTGGGCTCGCACACTATTGCCATGTCGGGAATAGGCCCGTTTCTCAGAAGCTCATGCGTCCCGTTGGACGTCGAGCCCTCTTCGCCCGTCACCCCGGCGAAAACCACTCTGCCCGGGATTTCCGCCCCCGTGGACGAGAGTGCCTTGATCGCAAGCACTGCGCCCGCTATTGAGCCCTTGACATCCGCCGCCCCGCGACCGTACACTCTGCCGTCTCGGATTACCGCTTCATAGGGGCCTGCGTCAGGGCCCTGCCAGTTGCCCCCTGGGACGGTATCCATATGGCAGTTGATCATCAACGTCGGCCCAGAAGATGCATCTCCTATCACGCCCAGAACATTCGGCCTGCCCGGGGCGACTTCGCGGAGTGAGGTTTCGCATCCCGCCTCTGTGAGTAAGCCCTTTAGGTAGAGCGCAACCTCCGCTTCGCATCCATCCTGTTGGGAATGGCTTTCGCGGCGGATAAGCTGACCCATAATATCTGGAAGCAACCGGGCTAAGGAGCCATCGAGCGCCTCCCAGCAGCAAATTAACTGATCGGACCGGGGAACTGATCTCAACTATGACCCTCCTCTGGATAATCCGGGGGCCGGCCAATGGCAACCTCTGGCCGGCCCCCGCGCCTGTTACTTGATTATCCCTACCTCACGCAAGTACTTCTCCGCGCCCGGATGCATCGGAATGACCATGGCGCCCTGGTCTATTGTCTGCTTTACCAGGGCCAGTGTGGCTTCCTTCATCTGCGGGTGGCCCTTCGCGAGTTCGTCGGTGTTCTCCGCAATAGCCTTGACAACGGCATAGACGATATCGTCAGGCACGTTCTTATTGCATATGACCAGCCCGAGCATTGGCATAGTATAGACAGGCTTGTCCTGCCCCTGTATCACATTGGCTGGGGCTTCCTGAAGGGGCCAGTATTTGCGTTCCGCCGCAACAGCTTCGGCCGCTCTTCTATCCATCGGGAGCACCCGGACGCCAGTCGTGGTCGCGAGATCGATGAGCGCGCCGGCAGGCGGGGTCAGTACCTGCAACGAGGCATCTATGGTTCGATCCCTAAGGGCCTGGGCAGACTCATTATACGTCATGATCTTCGCGACGTAATCGCCTTTCTTGACCCCATGCTTCTCTAGATAGAATTCGGCCTCGGCCTGACCCGATGCCGAGTTCACCCCCAGAACCTTCCCCTTCAGGTCCTGGATCGTCTGGATCTTGGAGTTCTTCAGTACGACGAATGCCTGGCCGGTGGAAGGCAGGCACCATGCTGCCCGGATGTTCTGATGCTTTTCTGTGAACTCACGGCTCCCTTCATAGCCATGGAACACTATGTCCAGGCCGGCGCCGCCGAAGTCTAGATCATACGCGTTGACCAGGCGCACGGCGTTTCCTGAGCTAGAAACGCTCTCCGCCGAAGCGGCGATAGCAGGGATTTTGTCGTTGATTAGCTTCACTATCGTGTTCATGTACATGAAATACGCGCCGCCAGTTGAACCCGTTCCTACGGCTATGTTCGTTTTCTTGGCGGCCGCCGCCGGTTGCCCATAACCTACCACGAGAAACCCAACCAGTAGAGCAGCCAACAGGGGTACCATGACTCTTCTAGCGCTGCTTCTAATCTTCATTTCCGCCCCTCCTAATTGCGTTTTCTAGAATCGACCGTGGCATACAAGGCTAGGCGGCCCTCGCTTTGTTCGCTGCAGGACTTCGCATGTGGAACAAGGCGAACAGCCCCGCCAGGAGCACCGCAGCGCCGAGCACTAAGGGTCTCCTGCTGATGATGAGGACCACCGCTACGCCCAACAACAGCGCGCGTTCAAGCCATCGCAGATGTCTACTCATATGACCGATCATGGCACCGGCAAAACACCATACACCGACAGCTGCCGCAAGAGAGTAACCAATTACGGCTTGCCAACCGCCTGACATCAGCATCTCTGGTTTGCCCATAAAGGCATAGGCCACGAAGAACGACGGGATCACAAGGGAAAACGCCTGCCAACCCGTCTCGAGATAGCCCGACCCGGCAAGCCCCGCGCCCGCCACTGCGGCCATTGCGAATGGCGGCGTGACGTTCGACATGATACCGAAGAAGAGCGAGAACATGTGGGCCGCAATTGGCGGAATGCCGAAGTCGATCAGCGGCGGGATAATCATCAACACCACTAGGAGATAGCAGGCTGTTACCGGCAGCCCCATGCCTAGCACTATGCTAGACACCATCGCCAGCGCCAAGAGCAGCCACATGTTGCCTCCCGCCAGGGCAGTCAGGATATTGGCCAGTTTGAACCCGGCCCCGCTCATCATGATTATCCCAACGACGATGCCCACACATGCGCAGGTGATGGCTATTCCGACGGCATCCTTCGCCCCATCCTCGACCGCCTTGACCACCGCCAGGAAACGCTTCAGGAGCGACCCCCGGCTCTGGATCATGATCAGGACGCAGCAGATGCCAATAGCTGCTATCGCAGCCCTTTCAGGCGACTGCTGCAGGATTGCGAGTATACCCACCATTGCAATGATCGGGAGTGTCAAGGGCCAGTATTTGCGCATTACCTGCTTCATGGATGGTATCTCTTCAGCAGGCACGCCCTTCAGGCCATGCTTAGCGGCCTCGAAATCTACAGCCGCGAATACCGCCCAGTAGTACAGCAGAGCCGGAATCAGCGCCGCCTTGCAGACGTCCCAGTACGACACTCCGAGGATATCGGCCATGACGAATGCAGCGCCGCCCATGACCGGCGGCATGATCTGCCCCCCGCTCGAGGCGGCCGCCTCAACAGCCCCCGCGAAAGCCGGCCTGTAGCCCACTCTCTTCATGAGGGGTATTGTGACACAGCCAGTTCCAACCACATTGGCGACGGCAGCGCCTGACATGGTGCCGAACATGCAGCTGCCGGCAACCGCCATCTTGGCAGGGCCGCCCCTGACGTGGCCCATCAGCGACGTGGCAAGAGAGATCAGGAACTCGCCGCCGCCAGCCTTTGAGTAGACGATTCCAAATAGCACGAACAGGAACACATAGCTCGCAGAGACGCCCAGGGCCACCCCGAATATCCCTTCAAGGCTGTAATAGAGGAAATTGACTATCCGTTCAAATGAGTAAACCCTGTGACTAAACGGGCCAGACAACAGATGCCCAAAAGCAGCGTACGCGAAGAAGACCGCGCAAGTGATCGGAATAGCCGACCCGGTACTCCGCCTTGTCCCTTCCATCATCACCAACAGCGCGATCACGCTTATCCAAGTCTCGAGCCGTGTGTACTTTCCAGGTGTGAAG
>ERZ795030.6414-NODE-6414-length-10285-cov-31.940665_pt1 | contig 10285 bp, 10 predicted proteins | sample MGYA00375122_ERZ795030 | MGnify/ENA primary metagenome ERZ795030 (study PRJEB30165, sample SAMN05720146) | activated sludge metagenome | isolation source: anaerobic digester from wastewater treatment plant | place: Japan | collected 2015-04-20 ...
TCGTACAGGCAAAGCATCCATAATGCGCTTGTCGGGCAAGAGGTTGCGTTGTAAGTGCGAAGCATCCATACCGTGCACCGATTGGGAAAGGGGTGATTTCTTCAGGATGCTTCGCCCCTACCAATAAACACGGAATATACGGTGTGCGCCAAGGCTGACGATAGAGGTCGCCCCCGCCCGCGGTAACCTGCAAGCCGTACGGGCAGCATGCCTCAATCCCCCGGCCGGCGCTTTGGCGTATAATTTGGGGCGGTCAACCCGCACTCAGAAAGGTGGCATATCGTGATCAGGCAATTTATTTCAAAAATCGAATTTACCCCGCGCGCCCTGCGCGATTATCTGCTCATCCTGCTCGGCTCCCTGGTTCAGGCGCTCAGCCTGCGCCTGTTCCTGGTGCCGGCCAGCCTGGTGAGCGGCGGCATCAGCGGCGCCGCTCAGCTTCTGCACTACGCGCTCGGTTGGCCAATTGGTTTGGTCGTGCTGGCTGGCAACCTGCCTCTGTTCGTTATTGGCTGGCGCTATTTGGGCGGCCCGCGCTTTGCTTCCCGCACCATCCTGGCAATCCTCAGCTTTTCCATTTTTACCGACCTGCTGATTTATCTGACCGGCAATTCCGCCCTCACCGAAGACCCGGTGCTCAACACGGTGTTTGGCGGGCTGCTGCTGGGCATAGGGCTGGGCATCGTCTACCTCGGGCGCGGCACCAGCGGAGGAACGGATATCCTGGGGCGCATCCTGAACCGCAAGCTGGGCATTTCCATTTCCATGGCGTATATGATTACCGATTCGCTGGTGGTGCTGATGGCGGGTTTTGTGTTTGGATGGGAAAAGGCGCTGTATGGCTTGTTGATGATTTACCTCTCCGGCGTAGCCGCAGACCTGGCTTCGGAAGGCGCGAACATTACCAAAGCCGGCTTTATCATCACGCTCAAGCCCGACGCGGTCATTAACGCTATCCAGGATGAATTGGACCGCGGCGTGACGCTTATTCCCGTGGTCGGCGGCTACACCCGCCAGGAGCGCGCCATGGTCTACTGCGTGGTGACCGCTTCGGAGGTGATGCGGTTGAAAACCATCGTGCACGAAGTTGATAAGAACGCTTTTATGGTTATCGGGCAGGTGAGCGAGGCGCTGGGTGAGGGCTTTAAACCCTTGCAAGAAAGCTGAACGGCTCGCAAACTCCCAAGCGCCCGCCTGTAAAGGGGGCGCTTGCTCTTTTAATGCGTCTCAGGCGGTTCTGAGGGCGCGGTCTGAGGGCGGCGGATGGGCTCCGGGCGCCAATTTTCCTTGCCCGGCCTTAGCGCGCCCGGCCAAAGCAGCAGCCCGAGCGCGAACAGCGTGAAGAACAGCCCGCCGATGAGCCCGGTGGGGGCCGGCCCAAGCAAAGTGTTGGGCGCGCCTTTGTGGGCTGCCAGGCCCAAAGCGGCAATTCCATTGAGGGCGCCGTGCCCAATCACCGCCGGCCAGACGCTGCCCTCCTTAAACGTCAGCCAGCCCAAAAGCGTACCGAGCGCGGCGCAAAACAAGATCATCCCCAGCATACCCAACCAGGGATAGCCCGGGTAGTCAAAGCCGTAATTATGCCCCATGGCGATGATGGGCGCGTGCCAGACGCCCCAGATAACGCCGGTAAGCAGGACGGCCTTGCGCTCGCCCAGCGGGAGCAGCTTGGGAAGCAGGTATGCCCGCCAGCCAAATTCCTCGCCAAAGCAAAACAGCGCGTTCAGGATGGGCGCGAGCAGCAGCGCCTGGAGCGTGTTCATCAGCAGGTATGCCCAGGGTGAGATATTTTGGTCTGGCGCGGCGGCCGAAAGTGCCGTTCGCAGGCCCTCAAGCCCGCGGTCAAATGCCGAAGGAAAGAGCGCGAAGTAGAGCGCGGCGCCCAGGATGGTGCCGACCGCCGGAAGCACCCAGGCCAGCAGCCAGTAGCGCCAGGGGCGGCCGAAGCGGGCCGGCCTGAGCCACAGGTCGGCTTTGCCTTCGCGCGTGAGCAGGCGCGTCAGCAGGTTTGCCAGGGCGGGCGCCATCATCACGCCGCCCGCCAGAAGCGCGGCCGCCAGGCTCAGGTTCAGGCTGGGGATGAGCATGGGGCTTTCCGCCAGGCCGCCCTTCAGATAGATGACCAGCGAAATCAGCCAGGCAGCCCCAAACGCCAGGCTGAGGAATATCCACAGGCGCTGCTTGTTCGCTTTCTCAATCAAAGTCAGATTCCTGCCTTCCGGCGGTTGCAGTCCTTACACAGCATCTGGCAGTTTTCGGGCAGGGTCTTTCCGCCCAGGTGCCAGGGGGTGATGTGGTCGCCTTCCATCTCCGTGAAATCGAAATGCTGCCCGCAGACCCGGCAGAGGCCGTTTTGCCTTTCATACGCCGCTCTCTTTTGGGTTTCGGAGAACGAACGGATGTTTAATGTTTTCTCGTTGCGGCTCAACACATAGGCATAAACGCCGCGCTCCTGTTTCGCATCCGTTATTGTGGAACACAGCTATTGTAACCAATTCCGCCCGCTTGTGGGTTTTTCTCCGCGGCGAATTTGTAGGGGCGAAGCATCCCAAAATGGACGACCGTCTCATCCAAAATGCTAATCGAGGATGCTTCGCCCGTACGACAGCATCATCACCGGGTTCAATGAGGGAACCTGCCTTGCAGGCAGTTCGCCCTTCCGACGGCTCCATTAGCGGCTTGAGAAGAACAAGCCGCCCTACGAACTTATCTGCGCGTTCCGGAAGACAGAAGGTATGAGATGTACTGGTTTAGTGAGACGCCGTTTTCTTCAGCCGCGTTGATTAAATCAGCGTGAAGCTGTTTGGGAACACGTATAGAAATCCGTCCACTAGCGCGTTTGACGCGTTCTTTGAGGGCTTCCAGGCTGACTAATTCATTCTCCTCAGGGTTCAATGCGCTGGCTTTGTAGTCCCGGGTGGCGTCTTTTTCCCACGCGTCTGGTTTTACCGCTGGCAGTTGATTCAATTTTTTGAGAAGTGTCTCAGATGCTTTCATACTGATACTCCTATTTTTTGTATACATCTCCGCGTGGGCCAATTCTGATGATGACAACAGCATCCTTCAGAACGTCCACATAAAAAACAATACGGTAGCCGCCGACTCGAAGCCGAAAGAAGTTTTCCTCACCAACCAAAGGCTGGATATCACCGGAGCCGATTAAGATGTTCTCAATAGCTTTTTCGAGCCTCCGCTGCAGAGACTCGGGAGCCTTTTCGAAATACTTCGCGGCCTGTTTTGTGAACTCAATTTTCATTCCGGCCCCATGATATGCATATATGATAGTACAGGTAATGACAAATGTCAAATATCTTTTGCACGCGTTGGCTTTGAGGAGACTAATAATTTTTACGTTGCAGATAACAATATCGCCGATTCTATTTCGGTCGAACTTCACTTTTCTTTGTATTTGATGGAATTGACATTTTTACCAGGGGGTTTGCCACATTCCTTCATTTGTCGGATATCTTTTTAGTTCGGATAGCATCCACCCGCAAACCCCATTCATTGGTAAAATTAGCGCCTTGAGGACCCAGATGAACATGACCCCTGAACAACCCGCCTGGCTGGCGCAAATCCAGCATTTTGGCACCGCCGATTACCTTTCCAACCCCCGCCCGCGCCTGAACGAAAGCGTGCGCGTGCGCCTGCTCACCCCTTTGGGCGCGCCCATCGAACAAGTAGTCCTGCGCACCATCCCCAACGGCGAACAGCACTTCACCGATATGCGCCCGGGCAGTGTGCAGGCGGGCTGGCGCGCCTGGGAGGCGGACCTGCGCGTGAACGAGCCGCGCGTGCCCTACCGCTTCGCCATCCGCACGCGGGAAGTGGTTTGGTGGCTGAACGCCGCCGGCATCGGGCAGGGCGTGCCTTTCTCGCTGTTTGATTTCAAACTTCTGGCGGATACCCCCGCCATCCCCTGGCTGGAACGCTCGGTGTTTTACCAAATCTTCCCGGACCGCTATGCCAACGGCGACCCGGCAAACGACCCGGTGAATGAAGCCCTGCCTTACCGCGACTGGCGCAGAAAAACCTTCCCCTGGGGGCAGCCCGCGCCGCACACCCCGGGCTTGCTGCCCTTTTACGGCGGCGACCTGGCTGGCATCCAAGAAAAGCTGGACTACCTGGAGCGTCTGGGCGTGAACGCGGTCTATCTCAACCCGATTTTCAAGGCTTACACCAATCACCGCTACGACGTGGCGGATTACGCGCATGTGGACCCGGTTTTGGGGGGCGATTCCGCCCTGCAGTCCTTGAGCGAAGCTTTGGCGCGGCGCGGCATGCGCTATATTCTGGATATCGTCCCCAACCACTGCGGCATCGGGCACCCCTGGTTTCAGACCGCAAAAGCGAACCCGGAGAGCCCGGAGCGGGAATATTTCTTCTTCGGGGAAAACCCGGAAGACTATGCCTCGTGGCTGGGTTTCGGCTCCCTGCCCAAATTGAATTACAGCAGCCAGCGCCTGCGCGAACTGATGTACCGCGGCGCGGACGCCGTCATGCGCCGTTGGCTGCGCCCGCCCTGGAATGCCAGCGGTTGGCGCGTGGATGTGGGCAATATGCTTGGGCGCCAGGATGCCCAGCAATTGGACCGCGAAATCCTGCCGGAAATCCGGCGCGCGGTGAAAGAAACCAACCCGGAAGCCTATTTGGTGGCAGAAAACTTCTTTGAGGCTGCCTCACAATTACAGGGCGACGGCTGGGACGGGGTGATGAACTACTCCGGCTTCACCGACCCGCTCTTGCATTGGCTGCGCCCCTACCAGCAAAGCGCCGTCCATTGGCAGGGCAAGCTGGGCGGGAGCGAACGCTGGCCAACCGACCTGGTTTTGCGCACCTGGCAGGAACATCTGGCGGCGGTGCCCTGGGCGATTGCTTTGCAGCAGCTGAACCTGATAGACAGCCACGATACCGCCCGCATTCGAAGCGCGCTGGGCGGGAACAAAGCCCTGAGCAAGCTTGCCGCCGCTGTGCAGTTCTGCTTCCCCGGGGTGCCGTGCGTGTATTACGGCGATGAAATCGGGCTGCGGGACGAGGAAGGCTTTGGCAGCCGCGCCTGCATGCCCTGGGATGAAGACCAATGGGACCGCGGCTTGCTTGCCTTCTATCAGAAGCTGATTGCCTTGCGCAAAAACAGCCGTGCCCTGGCGGAAGGCGCTTTCCAGATTTTATTTGGAGACGCGCGCAGCCTGCTTTTTCAGCGCGTCTTGGGCGGGGAGCGCGTTTTGGTGTACGCCAACCGCTCGGAGGAGACTATCCCGGCGCGGGTGCTGACCCTCCCGCAGGCAGGCTTTGTTGGAAAGGAAACTTACCGCGGGCTTTTGGGCCTGGGGCGGGCGGAGGCGGAAAACGGGTCTTTGCGCTTGCCGGCTTTGGAGCAAGGCGCGGAAATCTGGCTTATGGACGGGGACGCGGGGCGGTAGGCTGATACCTGAGGCGAGAAAACGCTGGCGCTTTGTATCGCGCAAATAAATTGTATAATAGGAAATAGAATTTCTGACTTGTGATTAAGTAATTTCAGAAGGGGCGTTTTTTTGATGGACGAGCTGAACGCGCGAAAACCAGAGAACGCGGCATCCTGGGATGGGAAAACCCCGGCTCTTTCAATCTGCATCCTCACCCTGAACGCCAAAGCTTATTTGCGCGGCTGCCTGCGCTCTATCGCCGAGCAGACCACTTTGGGCGCTCTGCAAGGAGCTGATGCGGCGCCCTCCCCACGAACAGGCACCCCGTCTTATGAATATGAGATTATCGTCGCGGATAACGCCTCGAATGACGGCACGCTGGAAATGCTGGCGGAAGAATTCCCATACGTCCGGATTATTCGCAACAGCGCCAACCTGGGCTTCACCAAGCCGGTTAACCAAATGCTGGCCGAGGCGCGTGGGGATTTCTTTTTGCTGCTGAACCCCGACATCCTGTTGATTGAGGACGTTTTTTCGCCGATGCTGGAATGGATGCGCGAAAATGAGCAGGTGGGGGTCGCCATTCCGAAGGTTTTGAACGCGGACGGGAGCTTTCAGAAGCAGTGCCGAAGAGGGGAAGCAAGGCCCGCGGAAGTGTTTGGCTATTTCTTCCGGCTGGGAAAGCTCTTCCCCCGGAACCGCGCGCTGAACGGCTACCTGCAAAGCTGGCTGCCCGAAGACAAGGTCGCGGAGGTGAAGGCGGTTTCAGGCTCGTGCATGTTCATCCGGCGCGCGACCTGGCAAGATGTGGGAGCGTTTGACGAGCGTTTTTTTGCCTACCAGGAAGACAGCGACTACTGCCTGCGCGCCCGAAAAGCCGGCTGGAAGGTGATGTACGTGCCCATCGCCAGCATCGTGCACTACGGCGGGGAGGGCGGCAGCAAGGCACAGCCAGCCAATTCCATCCTGGAATGGCACCGCTCTTATTATCGGTACTACCGCAAACACTTTGCCCGGGAATACTGTTTCCCGTTCAACTGGTTTTTCTACCTGATGATGGGCGCCAAGCTGATGTGGGCGCTGATCAGGAACCTGTTTCGGAGGGTTAACCGATAAGAGCGCCGGAAGGCGCTCTGTTTGTTACTGCTTCAGGCAGTCGGGAACGCTCCGCGTTCAAGACAAAAAACCACCTGCTTAGCAGGTGGTTTTGATTTGATTGGGGGAGAAGCCTAACGGCTCAGGCGCAGAATCGCGGCAGCGTCTTTCCCGGTGATGTCTTTGTGTTCGCCAAACACCCATTGGTGCTTTTCCACGCGCGCCTGCACCTTTTGGGCGGCTTCCTCGGGGTCTATGCCGTAAGCGGTCAGCGTGGTGGGCATGCCCAGGCTGTGGAAGAAAGCCGCGGTTGCTTCGATGGTCTGGTTGACGCGGTCTTCATACTTTTGGGTGCGGAGGCCAAACACGCGGTAACCGTACTGCAGGAGCTTGGCTTGTTTTTGCTTGCGTTTGTACCACAGCAGCCAGGGTAAAACTGCCGCCAGCGTTTCGGCGTGGTCCAAGCCGTAGAGCGCGGTCAGTTCGTGCCCGATTTCGTGGGTGGCCCAATCCTGGGGCACGCCGCGGTTGAGGGTGTGGTTGAGCGCGCAGGTGGCAGACCACATATAGTTGGCGCGGGCGGTGTAGTCGGGCGGCATTTGCAGCGCGGAGGGGGCCAGGTCTATCAATGCCATCAGAATGGCTTCCGCCTGCCGGTCTTGCACCACGGCGCCGACGGGGTAGGTGAGGTACTGTTCAGTCACGTGCACGAAGGCATCCACCAGGCCGTTGCGAATTTGCTTTTGGGGCAGGGAATAAGTCGTCTCGGGGTCCAGAATAGAAAAGCGCGGGAAGACCAGGTCGCTGCTGAAAGAGAGTTTTTCCTGGATACTGCGGCGGGAAATAACGGCGCCGTTGTTCATTTCGCTGCCGGTGGCGGGGAGGGTGAGCACGCTGCCAAACGGCAGGGCTTCTTTGACCTGGGAGAGGCCGTCGCCCGCCAGAATATCCCACGGGTCGCTGCCGGGGTAGAGGGCTGCCGCCGCGACGAACTTGACGCCGTCGATGACCGAGCCGCCGCCAACCGCCAGCAAGAAGTCCGCGCCCTTCTTTTGAATTTTCTTCACAGCTTGCATAAGCGTGTCGTAATCGGGGTTGGGTTCAATCCCGCCAAATTCCAACGTCTCGCGCTTCTTGAGCGCCGCCATCACCTGCTCATAGACGCCGTTCTTCTTGATAGAGCCCCCGCCGTAAAGGACCATCACTTTGGCTTTGCGGGGGATGAGCTTGTTAATTTTCGCGATGGTGCCGGTTCCAAAAACGATGCGGGTGGGGTTGTAGAATGTGAAGTTGTCAATCATGAGACTTTCTCCTGTGCGGGTTATCTGACAAGGCGCTGCGGTAGGGGAGCCTTGCGGTGGATTATATCCCAGTGCGGGCAGTTTGGCGCCGGGTTGTCATGGGTTTGAGAAAAGCGCGATGCCCCCTATGCCAAGGCAGCCAGGCAGCGCGCTTCGCGTGGGTAATAAGGGAAGAACCCAGCTCTTTGCCGGCGCTTGGGATGAGCGGCCGTTGGCCGTGCAGACCCGCGAAAGGACTAACGCTCAGGTAATTCAGGAAACCCGCGGAATATTACAGCTTCGCGCGGAACTGCGCGCGGGGGTGGTAATGCACATGCACGCTGCGTAAATCCGGGAGGCTTTCCAACAAGGTCTTTTCCACCTGGCTGGCAATCAGGTCCCCGTCGTGCACGCTTATCTGGTCGTTTACGCTGATAGTCAGGTTGATAATGTAGTACTGCCCGAAGCGGTGAGCCAGGATGCTGTCCACTTCCTGCACGCCGGGAACAGCGCGCACAAGGGCGGTGACTTTGTCGTTCAGGGGCTTGCCGGGCACGGTGTCCATCAGGGCGGCAGTCGATTCGCGCACGATGGAAATGCCGGTGCGCAAAATAAAGAACGCGACCAACCCGCCAGCAGCAGGGTCCATCCAAAGGTAACCCAACCTGCCCATAAAGATGCCCAGCGCGGCAGCCGAAGCCGCCAGGATATCGTTGCGGTGGTCCGCCGCCAGCGCTTCCACGGTCTCGTTATTGGTGCGTTTGCCGATGCGGGAGGTAATCACGAAAAGCGCGATTTTGACGAGGACAGTGCCCAGCGCGACATAAAGAGCGAGCAAACTGCCCCCGGTGAAATCACTTTTTCCTTGCAGCAAATGGATAAGCGTGTCGATAGCGTTCCAAAAGAGGGTCAGCGCGGTGGTAATCACAAAAGCGCCAACCACCAGCGCGCCAACGCTTTCGTATTGGGTGTGTCCGAACGGGTGTTCGTCGTCCGCTGGCTTGTTGGCGGCGCGCACGAAAACAGACACTACCAGGTAGTAAACCACATCAGAAGTGGAGTTGATGCCGTCCGCCAAAAGCGCCGGGGAACTGCCGAGAATGCCCACGATGGACTTGACCAGGGCCAGGACGATATTCGCGCCAAGGCCAAGCCCGACCGAAAGGTTGGTTTGTTTAATACGTTGACTGTTATCCATGCTGATGCTTTCGTGAAATTGGATTAAGCATACTCTATCCTGAGCGAGGCGCGAATAAATTCAGCGCGGCACGGCACAGCTGTTTTGTGCCGCCGGATCGGGTCCCCGAAGCGTTCCCCACCTTACGCGTCAATTCCGACAGCCTTACGCATGCGCTTGAGGACAGGCGCGGCGATGGCGCGCGCTTTTTGCGCGCCCTGGGCCAGAATCTGATCAAGATGGGCCCGGTCGGCGATGAGGGCAGTGTATTTTAAGCGCGCCTCGGCGAAGTATGCCAGCAGCAAGTCCGCCAGTTCGGATTTCAACGCTCCGTACGCCAGGCCGCCGTGCAAATAGAGCCCGCGCACTTCCGTCAGCCGCTCCGGAGGGGCAAAAAGGCGGTAGATCTGGTACAGGTTGCAGGTATCCGGGTTTTTGGGCTGCTCGGGCGGGGTGCTGTCGGTGACGATGCGCATAATCTGTTTGCGCAGCTCTTTTTCGGGGGCAAATATGGGCAGGGTGTTATTATAACTCTTGCTCATCTTGCGTCCGTCAATGCCGGGCACGGACTGCACATCCTCAGAGATGAGACCCTCAGGCAATTTCAATGTTTTGCCATAAACGCGGTTGAAGTTTTCGGCGATGTCGCGCGTGATTTCTATGTGCTGTTTCTGGTCCAACCCGACCGGCACAACGTCGGAATTGTAGAGCAGGATGTCGGCGGCCATTAACACGGGGTAGTTGTAGAGGCCGGCGTTCACGCCGTCATCGGCGTCGCGCCCGGCTTCCAGGTTCTTATCCAGCGCGGCTTTGTAGGCATGCGCGCGGTTCAACAGCCCTTTGGGTGTGACGCAGCTCAGCAGCCAGGTGCATTCGGGGATTTCAGGGATGTCGGACTGGCGGAAGAAAATTGATTTATTCACGTCCAATCCCAGGGCAATCCAGCTGGCGGCGACCTCGTAAATCAGATCCTGGAGTTCCTTGCGGTCGGGCGTGGTCGTCAGGGCGTGCAGGTCCGCGACGAAATACATGCCCAGGTATTTTTCGGTGAGGGCAAGCGCGGATTTGTACATTCCGAAATAATTGCCGATGTGCGGGTTGCCGGTAGGTTTGATGCCGGTCAGAGAGATGGGTGGCATTGCGTTTTCCTCAGTATAGTCAGTGGAGGCTAATTATAATCCAGGTTCAGACCAGCGATTCAGGCTGTGGATGGGAGAGACGTGGGGATGGGAATATAGAACTGCTGGTCAGGAGACAAGCAGAAGCAATGCATATGGGCGCGACAAGCCGCAGGCAGTGCGCAGCAGGGCTCGATCCCCTGAAGGGGA
>ERZ795030.6418-NODE-6418-length-10280-cov-4.499951_pt1 | contig 10280 bp, 5 predicted proteins | sample MGYA00375122_ERZ795030 | MGnify/ENA primary metagenome ERZ795030 (study PRJEB30165, sample SAMN05720146) | activated sludge metagenome | isolation source: anaerobic digester from wastewater treatment plant | place: Japan | collected 2015-04-20 ...
TAAGTCAACCTCATAAGCGCTTATGAGAAGTAGCCAGCGGACCGAGGCGGGTCATTTATTTTAATTTGCAATCCTGTGAGATTGTGCTATACTATTTGAAGCGGGTCAATACTCCCATACATCACTGTGGTGACGAACCGCAGAACTAAACGCCCAATAATGGGCGTTTATTATTAACTTGCAATTCGCAAAATATCTGCTATAATAAGTTTACAGCCTTTCTTGAGATTGGTTGTCTCCCTCAGGGACGCCTGAGGCGCCGCGCGGCAGTATGGTCGGGGTTTGGGTTCATTCCAGCCCCGACCGACTTTTATAGTAAAGCTTCCTGGTGCGTAGCCCACTGTAAGTGTAAGTGTAAGTGTAAGGAATATCAGACAAGCCAGCACTTGATTTAATAGGGCTGGCTTGCCATTCAAAAAGGAGGCTTAGATGTCCCTATTTTAATCCATAATTTGTGATATAATGCCTATGTATAATGTTTGTGGAGGAGAACAATTGTCAGATAATAATAACCTGCCTACACCACCACCTGGAACTTATTACGATAAGTCTGGCTATCTGAAAGATAAGGAGACGGGGAGGTTTGTCAAAGGCACTAAACCAGGCCCAATGGTTGAAATGCGTAAAGAGACTGGTAGAGGGACTACTACCAAGTCTCTTGCTAAAGCAATTAAAGATGCCTTTGAAGTCCGCGTTGATACAGTCGATACGCTTGACGAAAATAACCGCATCCGCAAGAAACGTAAAGCTATTATGGCAGACGCTCTCGCCCAGATTATCACTACTGGCGAAGTGTTCCTGCCTGGCTCTTTTGATAGGCGTGGCCGACTCCGCCCAGGGAAACATTTTGAGTTTAGCGCCGATGAGTGGCTCTCTAACTTGATAAAATTGTTACGCTATATAGAACCACCTGTAACCGAAATCGGTCTGTCAGAAGGAACCAAAGGCATCATCTTTGATATGCCCGTCAAGCGGAAAGGGGATGATGATGACGATGATGATATTGTCGTCCAGAATGTCCAACCCGCCCAAATCACCGATGCAAGTTATGAGACCATCGAAGAGGATGAGGAACAAGAGGAATAGTGTCGGAAACTTTTAACTTCTCAAAGATGGCAAATTTCACGCCTAAACAACAAGAGGCGTGGGACTCACTATTCAAATACCGCTTCACCCTCTTTGGGGGCAGCCGCGGGCCTGGCAAGAGTTATTGGCTGCGCTGGGCTTCTCTCGGCTGGCTCTTATATTGGTCTAATCATGGCTACCCTGGTCTGGTCGCTGGACTGTTCACCGAAACCTATTCTAAACTGCGCGACCGCCAAATCAGCAAGATCGTCTCCGAGTTCCCCGATTGGCTGGGCACTTTGCGGGAAGGTAAGACATTGGGGCTGGGCTATTACATCAACAAAGAGTATGGCGGTGGCGTGATCTGCCTGCGTAACATTGATGACACCGCTAAATATAAGTCGGCTGAGTTTGCCCTGATAGCCATTGACGAACTGACCGAACATGCCGTGGACGTTTTCAATATCATCTTGGGTTCACTCCGCTGGCCTAACTTCCCCGATACCCGCTTTATCGCAGGCTCTAACCCAGACGGTATCGGGAACGAGTGGACAAGAAACTATTTCATCGACCATATCTATCCTGAGGAAATGCGCCCATACTCCGACCAGTTCAACTTTGTCAGAGCGCTGCCCGCCGATAATAACCATCTGGACGAAAACTACTGGATGATGCTGCGCGGATTACCCGAAGACCTGCGCCGCGCCTGGCTCGAAGGCGATTGGGACGTGTTCAAGGGATTGGCATTCCATAACTTTAATAAAGCCAAACACGTTGTAGAACCTTTTGAAATCCCCGATTATTGGACACGCACAGTCGGGATTGACTTCGGCACGAATGCTCCATTCTGTGCCCTGTGGATCGCCCGCAACCCAGATAACGGACGGGTAGTAGTGTATAAGGAGTTGTATAAGGCTGGACTCACCGACCGCCAACAAGCCCGCCTTATCCTGGACAACTCAACTGACGAGGAACTGCATATCATCCGCTTCGCTGACCCCAGTATGTGGAATAGTCGGGGCGATGAATCATCCACTTCGGCAGCTAAAACCTATGTTGACAACGGGTGTATAATTATCAAAGGCAATAATAATCGTCTCAATGGGAAACGAGTCATTGATAGATTGTTGATGCCTATGGAAGACGGACAGCCAGGTATCTTATTTTTCAATACCTGCCCAAATATTATCAACCAAATGAGCCATTTAATGTATGACAAGAATAGAACTGAAGACGTAGACACTCACATGGATGACCACGCGTACGATGCGCTACGCTATGCCCTGTCTAACGTGCGCGATTATATGGGACATAAGAAGCTGCCAAAGATTGAAAAGTCTCCCTTTGCCCAACTTGAAAGGATTTAATTATGCTAACCCTATCCGATGCTAAAGCCCACGGCGAAGAACTGTTAAACCGCTATTCTAACTTGCATAAACTGCAAGATAAGATGGACGAGATGATTTTTATGGAGTGGAAGAACAAGCCCGAAAATAAAAATCTCAAATTTACCATCTCTCCAGAGCCCCGCAATGAATTTTTGGGCGCAATGAGGCTACTCACCGCCACAGACCCGATTATTAATGTCCCTTCTGACAAGAATGACCGAGAAAGTATTGAAAAAGCTGACCTAATTGAGCGTCTGTGCAACGCCGTCATCTACCAAAGCGGCAGAATCATGCAAAAACCCGTGCATTACGACCTGGTTTCATCCCTTTTACGCTATGGACAGTTCCATTTGGCTATCATCGACACCGATGACCTGCTTAATTTAGCCCAAAAGTCCAATAAAAACATGTCCAAAGCCGCCAGAAAACGTTACGAACACATAAATAAGGCTACTCCATACTTACTCGAGCCACTTGACCCTAAATGTGGCTCTGCCGAGTTTGATGAGTATGGACTGCGGGCTTATTACCGCCAAACCAGCGTAACTTATGCCTATTTGTTCGGAAAATTCGGCAGATTACCAGAATGGGAACAGCGCGCACCCACCGATACCACCACTTACCACGATTATTGGGACTTGGATGTACATTACGCTTGGGTTGAGGGTATGGACGAGCCGCTTATCGGCGGAAAACATAATATGCCCTGCATTCCCATCGTGGTTCAGGGGGGAGAAGGCTCACGCCTGAACGAAGAACCCGAAAAACAGTTCCAGCCGTTCTTGTATACCATCGAAAAGGGCGAACTGTGGGATAGACATAACCTACAGCTATCCGCATTGTTCACTAATTTGTTCGCTGTCGCAAGCAACGCCACCTTCATCCACAAACAGGCCGTTCCTGGCGAAACCGAAATGGAAGTGGACTGGTCTGTGCCAGGCGGTATCTTGCATTTGGGGCCTGGCGAGGACTTCCAGCCCGCTGAATTTAATGTGTTCAATAAGGACACGCTGTATAGTATGGACTTGTTAAACAAGATGATGGAAGAGTCCAGCATCTACAAACAGACTCTCGGCGGGCCTACTGCGGCTAATCAGGCTTATTCAACGGTGGCATTACTCTCCCAGTCTGGACGCCTGCCTCTCGTGGCTACCCAGCGCACAGGCGGGTGGGGCATCGGGACTGCCTTTGAGCTAATGTTCCAGATGATTCGTGATAGCGGTAAGAAACGGACTGCCCTGTCCAAAGAGGGCAAACTTGAAATTGACCCAATTGAAATCCCAGAGAACCTGATTATTGATGTGGCTCTGGATATGAGCCTGCCACAAGACAAGTTACAACAGGCTAATACCGCCGCCATGATGGCGGATAAGAGCTTGGCTTCGGTATCGTGGATCCGCGAAAACATTCTCAATATCGGCCAGTCGAAGGACATGGACAAGCAAATTACCCAAGAAATGTTCGAGCGCCAGATGACACAGGAATACTTTACAAAGGCTATGGAAACTGAGATTAGAAAGCAGATCGCCGCCGAAATGGAAGCACAAGCCCAACAAGCCCAACAGGCTCAACAACAGCAGATGGCCATGATGCAGCAACAGGCTGCGCAACAAGCGCAGGCTGTTCAACAACAATCAATGGAGTCGCAGCAGATGGCCGCCTATGTGCAAGAATTACAACGCCGATTAGCCGAGCAGCAGGCTGGTTCAGCCGCGCCAGGTGGTTTAGAACGCTTGGCTGGTATGACCGCTGGAGCTGCCGCACCTAATCAACAGTTTAATCCTGCTATGGGCGGCCTATCTCAAATTGTCGCGGGAGCGGTTTCTGGACTCGGCGAACAACCTATCCCCGCAACAGGAGAGGCTCAAGAGGCACAAGAGGGTTAATATGTTAGATGTGATGCAGGTTGCAGATATTTATCTGATGGCTAAGGCTAATACCAAAAGCCAATTTACTGTCTTGGAACAAGCCTGGTATCTGCCAGCAGCCGATGCTGCCGTAGCTATGCTGGCTGGGCTGATTAAGAGCGACAAGAACTTGAGCCAGGTCGCCCAGCAGCATCCTGAAACAATGTCAATATTGAGCCAATTCGGAGGTTAAGATGCCAAAACCAAGAATTAACGATGATGATTATTATCCACCAATTAAAAAGCCAACCCCAAAACCAACAACTCCTCCAACAACTTGGGAACAGCAATCCTATTGGGAACGCAAAGCCGAACAGACCAGGCTGGAACAACAGAAATATTTAGAGATGATGGAATCAAGCCTGATGGAACAATGGGCAGCTGCTAATCGCAGAGCCACGTTGGGAGTTGATACTTATGGCGAAACAATGAGGCCGCTTTATGGCTATAACCAACAATTTCAGCAAACAATTAGTGCTTCGCCTTATGTGCGCTCTATTTTAGCCGCCAAACCAGGTAGCGCCGTTCTTGAAGGGCTTGTTAGAACTGGCTATTCTATTCCTAATTATCTACAAGCTGTAGAAAATCTACCCCGCTATCAAGCAAAAACGCCTGCCTACGGCGGTCAGAATGTGCGCCGTTGGTGGACTAACACTATGGAACAACAGGGCGCAGCTGGATTTGCACTCAATGTCAACGAGCGCCCCATCCAACCTTATACAGGTCAAACATACCAACCAGCTTATCTGCCAGATTATACCTTTCCAGATTATGGCTTTGGTGGTTGGGGTGGTGGCGGTTCGTATGATTACACTTTCAATCCATTTTATCGGAACGCTGAAGCTACACGCAAACCATCTTATTATGAAACTTATCTTACTTGGAGAGTAAAGTAATGCCACTTCCTCGTCCGCCAGAATATTACGAAACACCAGAACAGCCCCCCGCGCCACAACAGCCTACGCAACCAGAGCAACCCAGAACATTGCCTTATGAGGGTGCTGTTTATTACCCGAACCCAATGGAATTGGAGCGCTGGAGAATGCAGATGGCACAGCGCGAAGGCTATGTGCCAACTGATTATACAGGCACGGACTGGCAACGCTTTGTGCCAGAGGGCTGGGAGCCGCGCGGATATAGGAAGGTTTGGTATTCATTTAGTCGCGACAATCCTAACATGGTCTTGTGGCGTACGGCAGAGCGTTACATAGCCGACCCAAGCGCACCGCCTGCTATCTGGGATACTACTAAAACAATTCAAAATTACTGGCACGACCCACAGAACATCATCCGCTGGTATAACTATCTGCGCGTCCAAGAGTCTGACTATATTCCAGAAGCCTTCGTTGACCCAGATTTTGTCAAGAACCAGTATTCTGCTCTGAAATATTACAATGCCAATCTTGACCCAGACAATTGGAAGCCATTGCCCTTTGGAGAGGACGCTGCTTACCAAACCTTTTTCCAGCCAGATATTGACGGCGTCTCTTCCTACCAAAGATACAGTGATTTATATACAACCGAAGAAATAGCCAAATCTTTGGCTGCATCACAGGCGGGCGCCAGCACCAGCGAGTTGATACGGGTGGTTGATAAGGTCAATGCTGACATTGAGAAGCTGAACCAGTTGGAGCAGCAAGCCAAAAACCAAGAGATTACCGAGCAGGAATACAACGAAGTTGCCATAGCAACGCTAAACCAATACAACACCGATGTCGAGACACTTGCTCAAATCTCACCAGAGCTGGCTAATCAAGTGGCTGGTGAAGTACTCTCGCCCCAAGCTGCCCAAGAATGGGTGCAGAAGATGGGCACAGAAGCGGTGGGCGTCCCAGAAACAGACGAATATTATCTGGGCTATAAGAAGGTTAGCTACAAAGAATTGCCCTGGTGGCAACAAGCTATGATAACCCTGTTCTCGCCAGCCCAGCGAGGCGTTGAAACCGAAATAGAAGGCAGACCCGTTGGCAGCGAGTTGATAGGAACTGTGGCTGTGCCCGCCCTGATGTCTGGACTTGGCTGGGGCTTTGCCATCAGTAAAGCCTCACAGTTAATCGGAATGGCATTAGCTCCATTTACGGGCGGGCTTTCAGTTCCCATCTCGTTTGGCGTATCGTTTGCAATTGGCGTGGCTATTGGAGCTTATCGGGGCGCAAGCGCTTATTTGGGGCAAACCAATGCGCTGACCGAACAAATTGATAAGTTCAATACTCTTTTCAATGTTCTTGACGAAGGAACAGAACGCGCCATCGGTATGCTTTTTGTAGGTGGAAAAGCCGCCTATGAGGCGTCTGGGCGTTTAGAGAGAGGTGAGCCTTTATTTGATTGGAGCGCAGCCTGGAAAGCATCCAGTATGTTCTGGGAAACGGCTGGTGTCGGATTGGGCGATGCCACATTTGACCTGCTCTCAACTGTTTCTGGAGGGCCGATTTCCGAAACTGGCAAAACTGTGTGGGACTTCCATCGTGGCGTGCCAGTCCCTGTGGCTAAAGAAGGTCTTAGCCCAATGGGGATGTATGATGTTTATAATGAGCTGACTCAAATCAACCAAAAACAAAAGGCTGGCGAACTTAGTGAGGACGAAAAGTTCGCCCAGTTTGACGCCACCATCGCTAAATACATTGACAAATATGGCTACTCTGGCTCAATGAATAACTTCTTAGGTCAGATGTTCGTCTCAGTACAAAACTATCTGCCCGCCTTTGAGGATTTGGGCTTGTCGAAATACGCTGACAATATGGCTAAAAAGGCGATGGACGCTAATAACTTCGTTGAAGCCCAGAGCTGGAAAGCGCTTTCTAATACAGCCAAAGCTGCCCTGCCCCATCAACCATTCACGGACGCCCTGCCGTTCCCCATCCAGAACATCTTTGAGAGCATATTTGCTGGCGAAGGGATGCGCAGAATTTCCCCTAAAACGGCTGAGTTTCTGCGCGGCACACAGAATATCGGCAAGGTGATGGAGGCTTATCGCGGTCAAGTTTTCTCTGGCACGCTCATCCCGACTGGCAGGATGTATGATTTGCCAGCCATTGAAGGGCAGCCAGCCGTAAGACAGGGCGTGTTTGAGCTGAATGATGGCAGGTTGGTTGTCTATGACCCGCAAACCAAGAGACAAACCTTATACAGACCAGAAGACTTTGAAGCAACTTATGGCAAGACACTCCAACAATTAGAGGCAGAAGGTCAAGCTAAATTGCTCCGCTCTGTGAACATCGCTGAGTGGACACGAGCGGTGGATGAGCGCGTTGCCAAAGCGCAAGAAGAATATCCCGATAATTATCCTGGCGACCCAGATAGGTCAGCAGCTTATATTTACAGCCCAGACGGCAAAAGAATTGGCGAAGGGCGCATCAATCTTGACCAGGTGCGCGACAATAAACCGTTCTATGAGTTGAACCAGATTGAAGATGACCAAGTGGTCACATGGACTATCCGTAAGGCTGATGATGTGGCTGTTTCTAAAAAGTATGCCGATGGAACTGTAGTTGATTTGCAGGACACATTACCGAGAGTTAGTTTACAAGAGCGCAGCATTTTCAAGGTTTCAGAATATTATGCTGATATGCCTCTGCCAAAAGAGCTACAAACAGCTACCGATGAAGAGCGCATGCTTTACAACGATTTAGCTCACATGCTGGGCGAGAAGCCTATCTGGCAATCCATCGTCCAACTGGATGCCAATATGCGCGATAGGAAGCTGGAAATAACGCCCTCTCCAGATTCAAAGATAGGTCAGTTATTCTACAAACTGGCTGACCTAACCCCTGTTGCCAAAGCCGAGCGTATGGAACGGATTTTGTCAGAGGTTCTCTTTGAGGCGCAGGTCATTGCCAAACACGACTTTGAAACCACCTACCGTATTATCAAGTATTTGGGCGGAGCTGATGTGGGCGAAGTAGACGAGCTGGCTAAGAAGTTAGCTGCCAGCCCGATGGTTAAATCGGTCTACGAAGGTCTGTCTGGCTTTGTCAAGCAGGGCGGTAAGTTAGATGATATTTTAGTCCAATGGCGTGCCAGTGCCCGCAACCGTGCCACTGTGCTCACAATGGCAGATGAGATTGGTGTAAAGGCAGAGCACATGTTGGGCATGAAGGATGCCGATATTCTGCAGAAATTAAAAGCAGCTGCGCCTGACAGATGGGGCGAGTCTACTGAAGCTGATGTGAAACGGTTATTGTCAGCGTTTCGTGGCAAGGACGCCCTGGCGCTATACGATAACGAAGCCATTGCCAACACCTATGTCAAGATGATAGAGAATTTGGACAAGGTCGCCATAGAAAAATATGGGATTAAGCCAAAGCCGACTGCCCTTAGATTCACAGAATTATTAAAACAATTATTGGCAATGGGCGTGATTACTTACAGCCCCAAAGCCTGGATTAACAACTTCTTGTCCAATGAAATGGTTATGAATATGTTCATTGGTAATGATGTGATAAGAACAGCTACCGCTGCCGCGAAATATCTTAAATCGGCAGGTGTTGAGGATGCCAGGCTTTACTTACTTGGAGATGAGGTTGGCTTTCAAAAGAACCTGACTGGTTTGGGCAAGTCATTATCTAAGGCTCTTGACAACAAGAACGACTGGATTACCAAGACCAAAAAGGGTATCGGTCGCTTCCAAGACCTGACCCGTGTCGGCAAGGCTTATGGGCGCATTGAAAACAATGCCAGACTAAAGGCTTATGCTGGTGCTTTTGCCGAAGGCTCACGCGCCCCGATTAGTCAGACAAAGCCAGACCTTGCAGCTAAGATGCGCGCTGGCGGGGCGTCGGACGAACAGATAAAAGCATGGCAATTCGCTGCCCAGAACGCAACTACTCCCGAAGGCGTAATAGATGCGCTGAACGGGAAGATAGAATACAACCAAGTTTCTTATGACAGCATCGCCAAAGTTATCAACGATATGGCTGGGGGCGACCCAAACAAAGTCCTGATTATCAACGATTTAATGGACAAGTATGGTTTGCGCGAAGACTTGCTTGCCCGCCTGCCAGACATAAAAGACCGCGCATCTGCAGATGCAGTCAAGGAATATATCTATTACAAGGGCTTGGAAGGCTTCAAGGCTGGACAAGCTAATGCCATTATCAATCGGGTGAATGAAATCCGCAGCAGCCAAGAAGGGATGTTGGGGCTGCTTTATCTTTCCAACGAGCTGGATGCCAGACGCCTGAACATGCAGTATTCAATTAACGAGCGCTGGGAAACTGTGCTCAATAAGATGACGGAGCTCATCCAAAAGGATGGGGATTACGAGGGCGCTAAGCGTTTATATGAATCAACCCGTGAGATAACTGATTTTCAATACGAGAGTGAATATAACTTCCGCGTGTCAACGCTGGCTGCTGCAATGGAGCAGGCGGGCAATGATGACTTTGGCAATCGTTTCAAAGTATTGATGGAGCAACAGTTCAATAATGAGCGCACCTACTTTGACGACACCCGTGCCATTCGTGAGAGGCACGCTTCTCCCGAAGCCGAAGAAGACATCCGCATTCCGCTTTACCAAGAGATAAACCAGCGCACTGCTGAGTTCAGAAAGGTTGAGTCCGACCTGCGCAGGCAAATGGCTGAGCTATTTTCAGAGATGGCGGCTGCCAGTGGGAGAACCTTCAACGGACTGAGCGGCGACCAGCTGCACGCCAAGACCACCGCCTTTATGCGCAGGCAGATGTCCAGAATGGACGAGTTTGAAAACAATACCGATAACTTCTATCGGAGCATTGAGAACATAACCGACCCTGCTCAGCGCGCTAACCTGAGCCATCAGTTTTATGAGGATGTCTACAGACCTGCTTTGGCAGAAATCCGCGATTCATACAAGAGAGAGGCTTTTGATGCCTACTGGAACGCTCCAACCGAAGCCGAGCCAGTCAAGGTGGCGCCGAGAGTTGAGCGAACCAATGTAGACCAA
>ERZ795030.6419-NODE-6419-length-10277-cov-4.245940_pt1 | contig 10277 bp, 6 predicted proteins | sample MGYA00375122_ERZ795030 | MGnify/ENA primary metagenome ERZ795030 (study PRJEB30165, sample SAMN05720146) | activated sludge metagenome | isolation source: anaerobic digester from wastewater treatment plant | place: Japan | collected 2015-04-20 ...
CCGGTGGGACCGGTGACGAGGAACAGCCCGTAAGGCAGCGCGGCCATGCGGCGGTCCATTTCGGCGTGGATATCCGGCAGATCGTAACGTTCGGCGGCGGCGTAAATGAAGGGCAGCGGGAAGAAGGAGTTCACGTCGCCGAAGGAGGCGGGCACGCCGTTGGGGGAGAAGAGGAAGGGGAAGCGCAGGGTGTTGCGGCTGCCGGGGCGCGCGAGCAGCGGGTGCGGGCGGCCGGCCGCGCGCTCGTGGCTGAGCAGATACATATACCCGTAGCGGTGGCCGTAGCCCCAGTAGCCGATGCCCTCCGGCCAGGCGCCGTCCTCATCGAGGAATTCGAAGTAGTGGCGCACCCCCGCTTCGGCGAGCGCCAGCACGCGCGCGCTCTCCGGGGCGAGATCGCCCAGCGCCAGCGCCAGCATCCCCGCGCCGCCGTTGCAGACGGTGTTCCAGTTGCAGTCCGGGCGGCGGTAGTACCACATCTCCGCGCCGGCGGTGCCGTTGCGGGCGAGGTAGGGCCGCAGGGCGCGCGCGCGGGCGGTCTCCACGATGCGCGCGCGCTCGTCAGCGGTCAGCTCATCCGCCAGCCAGTCATAGGCCAGCGCCAGCGTCGCGCTGTTCTCCCCGTAGGAGAGGTCGAAAATCGCATCCGGATCGCTGATCCCGTCGCGCCACGTGATCCACGACCAGTATTCCCAGCCCGCCATATCGCGCAGGTAGTCCAGCGCGGCGTCGCGGTAGCGGCGGTCGCCGGTCATGCCGTAGCGCACCAGCAGCGTCACCACGCGCGTCTGCGCGCGGCGCGCGCGGATGAGGTGCCAGTTGTGCCCGGTTTCATTCACGGTGATGGCGCGGTCGGCAGAAAACGCTTCCGCTGTATCAGCCACGTAGGCGGCGGCCTGCCGCAGCAGCGGGTGCTCCGGCAGCGCGCGCAGGCGCGCCCAACGGTCGGCGGAGACGAACAGACGGTGTGAGGCGGCGGTTATCATGCCTGCTATGTTCGGCCGGCACGCGGCGATTCCTGCCACATCTCCTGCCGATGCGGACCGCGTGCGGCAATCACCCTCTCCGGCGGGTCTGTGCTATACTGGCGGCGATCATGCGCGTCATGGGGTACATTGCGCTCTTCCTGTGCGCCGGCGCCATCGCCCAGCCGCCGCCGGCGGCGATGGCGCTGGCGCGCGGGCACGCGGCGCGCGCGGCGGGGGATTTTCCGCTGGCCGAGCGCTGCTACCGGGCGGCGATCACCGAGGCGGCGACGCTGCCGGCGGATGATCCGGGCGCGGCGGAGCCGTACCTGGCGCTGCTGGAGCTCTACGCCGACTGGAAGAAGCCCGACGAGATGGAGGCGGCGCTGGGGGAGTTGACGGCGCGCCTGGGCGGCGGGCCGCCGGGGGCGGCGCGCGCCGGGGCCCACGTCTTCGCGCGGGCGGCGCGCGTCCAGCACGCCTGGCGGTCTGCGCGCGCCCAGGTGCTGTATCAGCACGCGCTGCGCCTGTATGAGGCGGGCTATGGCGGCGCGGACGTGCGCCTGCTGCCGGTATTGGGCGCGCTGGCCGAGCTGTATGGCGCCAATGGCCATCAGCGGGAACAGGCGGAGCCGCTGTGGCAGCGCGCCATCGGCATCGTGGAGCGGGACGGCGGCGCGGATGACGCGCGCCTCGCCGATTTGCTGCTGCGCCTCGCGCGGCTTCACCTCGATTGGCCGGAACGGGTCGGCCTTGTCGAAGACGAACTTGGGCGCGCGCTGGAGCTTCGCGAGCAGGCGTATGGCAGGGACGATCCGCGCGTGGCGGAGGCGCTGCTGGCGCAGGCGGAATACTACCGCCGGCCCACGGTGCAGCGCTATCGCGAGGCGGAAGCGTGTGCCGGGCGGGCGCTGGCCATCCTGGAAGGGGCGTATGGCGTCGGGGATGTACGGCTGATGCCGGCCGTGCAGGTGCTGGCGCAGGTGTATGAGCACGATTTTGGCGATGCCCCGGCGGCGGAGCGCGCGCGGCTGCGCATCGTCGCGATGTATGACGCCGCCTACGGCGAGCGGGATTGGCGGGCGGGGGATGCCCGCATGGCGGTGGCGGCGCTGTGCCTGAAGCAGGAGCGTTTCGCGGACGCGGAAGCCCACCTGCGGAAGGCGCTGGCCACCCGCCAGCAGGTGGATGAGCCGGCGGGGTGGAGCAACGTGATGCTCCTCTCCTGGCTGGGGCGGGCCTGCCACCGGCAGCGCAAGATCGAGGAGGCGGCGGGCTTGTACCGGCGCGCGGCGGCGGTGACGGACCGGCTCTTCGCGGAGGGGCACTTCCACCCGGCGATCATCCCCGCCGTCTACGAGGAGGCCATCGCCTGCCTGCGCGAAGGGGGCGCGCCGGCGGAGGCGGAGGCCATCGCCGACCGCGCCGCCGCCTGCGCGCGCCGCGTCTGGCCGGACGGCGTGGCGCGGCTGCTCTTCAACGCCGAGTGGCAGCGGACGCACCCCGACCCCGACGGCGGCTGGATCATCAGCGCCGAGAGCTATTACCGGCTGGCGCTGCTCATCCAGAGCCGGAAAAAGCTCCCCGACGACCCCGCGCTGGCGGAGATCCGGCGCACGTATGCCGCCTTCCTGCGCGATATCGGCCGGGGTGCCGAAGCCGACGCGATAAAATAAGCCCGCTATTGTCTCACGGGCGAAAAATCCGTGGTACAATAACACCCGCCTTTGAGCAAACCACCCCCCGGTTTCGATAAGGATGATGCTGCCGCCGTATGAACCAGGAAGGGTAACTCGTGAACATCCCACTCAGCCGCTATTACGCCATACTCGCGCGCTATCTGCGCCCGCAGCGCCCGCGCTTCGCCGCGCTGGCGCTGCTCATCTTCGGCAGCATCGGCCTGCAGGTCATCAGTCCGCTCATCCTGTCGCGCTTCATTGACGCCGCGACAGCGGGCGCGCCGCTGGAGCCGCTGCTCGTGCTGGCGATACTCTTCATGGGCTGCGCGCTGGCGCAGCAGGTGGTGGCGGTGGGCGCCGCCTACGTCGGCGAGAACGTGGCCTGGATGGCCACCAACGCGCTGCGCGAAGACCTGGCGACGCACTGCCTGCGACTGGACATGGATTTTCACCACGAGCGCAGCCCGGGCGATCTCATCGAGCGCATCGAAGGCGACTGCCTGGATTTCTCCAACTTCTTCTCGCAGATGGTGCTGCGGGTGGCGGGCAACCTGCTGCTGCTGGCCGGCATCCTCACCGCGCTGACGCTCATCAACGGGCGGCTGGGGCTGGTGTTCAGCCTGTTCGCCGCCGTCACGCTGGGCGCGCTCTACGCCGTGCGCGGCATCGCCATGCCGTACCAGAAGGCGCATCGCGACGCGATGACCGCGCTGCAGGGCTTCCTGGAGGAGCGGCTGGCGGGCACCGAGGATATCCGCGCCGCCGGCGCCGTCGGCTTCGTGCTGCGCCAGCTCTTCCATTTGCAGCAGCAGATCTATCACGCCGCGCGCCTCTCCGCGCTCTATGGCAACCTCGTGGGCGTCACCGCGGGATTGATGCTCGTCGGGGGGTTGGCCGCCGCCTTCGTGCTGGGCGCGCAGCTCTTCCAGCAGGGCGTCATCACCCTCGGCATCGTCTACCTGGTGCTGCACTACATCGGATTGATCGCGCGCCCCATCCGCGAGCTCACCCAGCAGGTGGAGAGCCTGCAGAATATCGGCGCCACCGTGGAGCGCATGTCCGAGCTGCTGTCACGGCGCGGCGGCATCGCGGACGGTCCCGGCGCGGCGCTGCCGGCGGGCGCCCCGCTGGCGCTGGCGTTTGCGGGCGTCTCCTTCGCCTATCATCCGGATCAGCCGGTGCTGCGCGACGTCTCCTTCGAGCTGCGACGGGGCCGGGTGCTCGGCCTGCTCGGGCGCACCGGCAGCGGCAAAACGACCATCGCGCGCCTGGTGTTCCGCCTGTATGAGCCGCGGCAGGGGAGTATCCGGCTGGGCGGCGCCGACCTGCGCCAGGCGACGCTGGCCGAGCTGCGCCAGCGCGTGGCCTACGTGACGCAGGACGTGCAGCTCTTCCAGGCGAGCGTGCGCGACAACATCACCTTCTTCAACCGCGCGATTACGGATGACCGCATCCGGGAGGTGATCGCCGCGCTGGAGCTGGGCGACTGGCTCGCCGCGCTGCCGGAGGGGCTGGACACGCGGCTGCAGACGGGCGGGCGCAGCCTGTCGGCGGGCGAGGCGCAGCTCCTCGCCTTCACGCGCGTCTTCCTGCGCGATCCGGGGCTGGTGATCCTCGACGAGGCGTCCTCGCGGCTCGACCCCGCCACCGAGCGCCTCATCGAACGCGCCATTGACCACCTGCTGGAGAGCCGCTCGGCGATCATCATCGCCCACCGGCTGGGCACGCTGCACCGCGCGCACGACGTGCTCATCCTGGAGGAGGGCCGGGTGGCGGAATACGGCGACCGCCGGGCGCTGCTCGCGGACCCCGCCTCGCGCTATTTCGGCCTGCATCAGACGGGGCTGGAGGAGGTGCTGGCATGACCACGGATACCATCCCCACCTCCGACGTGCAGGGGCCGACGCTGCCCGCCTGGCACGTCATCTGGCGGCTGATCCGCTTCAAGCCCTGGCTGTGGGCCGGCAACCTGCTGGCGATGCTGGTGGTGAATGCCGGCTACTTCTTCCCCGGCTTCGTGCTGAAGTGGTTCTTCGACCTGCTCTCCGGCCACGGGCCGGCGGGGATGAACGTCTGGACGCTGGCGGCCTGTCTCCTCGCCGGCGAGGTGGCGCTGCGGCTGGGCGTCTACGGATTGACGCTCACCAACGTGCCGTTCTTCGTCCATTCCACCACGCTGCTGCGGCGCAACCTGCTGCACCATATCCTGCGGCGGCCGGGCGCCCGCGCGCTGCCGGACTCGCCGGGCGAGGCGACCAGCCGTTTCCGCAACGACGTCTTCGAGCTGCCGCTCTTCGCGCTGTGGATGAACGACCTCGTCGGCGTCATCGCCTGCTGCGCGGTGGCGCTGGCCGCCATGCTGCGCGTGAACGCGGGCATCACCGCGCTGGCCATCGTGCCCTTCATCGTGGTGGGCGTCATCGCCCACCGGGCGACGACGCGCGTGGAGGAGTATCGCCGCGCCAGCCGCCGCGCCTCCGGCATCGTCAGCGGCTTCATCGGCGAGCTTTTCGGGGCGGTGCAGGCGGTGAAGGTGGCGGCGGCGGAGCGCGAGGTGATCGCCCACTTCCACGCGCTGAATGAGGAGCGGCGCGCGGTCTCGCTGCAGGACAAGCTCTTCAACGAGATCCTCTATTCGATTTTCCATAACGCCACCAATATCGGCACCGGCGTCATCCTCATCCTCGCCGGACAGGCGATGCGGCAGGGGGCATTCAGCGTGGGGGATTTCGCCTTCTTCGTCTACTACCTGGGGGCGATCAGCGAGCTCACCGCCTTCACCGGGCTGCTGGTGGCGCGGTATCACCAGATCGGCGTGTCGCTGGAGCGCATGGCGCGGCTGATGGACGGGGCGCCGTCCGACGCGCTGGTGGCATATACCGACACCTACCTCGACGGTCGGCTGCCAGAGGTGCGCTACCCCGCGGACTGTACCTACGGGCCGCTGCGGACGCTGGAGGCGCGGGGATTAACCTACACCTTCCCCGGCACGCCGCACGGCATCGCGGGCGTGGACCTGACGCTGGCGCGCGGCTCCTTCACCGTCATCACCGGGCGCAACGGCGCGGGCAAGACCACGCTGCTGCGCGTGCTGCTCGGCCTGCTGCCGATGGACGCGGGGGAGATCCGCTGGAACGGCGAGGCCATAGCGCAGCCGGGAGATTTCTTCGTGCCGCCGCACAGCGCGTATACCGCGCAGACGCCGCGCCTGTTCAGCGACACGCTGCGCGACAACGTGCTGCTGGGCATGGAAAAAGATGACACGGCCATCGCCGCGGCGCTGCACCAGGCGGTGCTCACCGACGACCTGGCGCACCTGGAGGAGGGGCTGGACACGCTGGTGGGGCCGAAGGGGGTGAAGCTCTCCGGCGGGCAGCTGCAGCGCGCGGCGGCCGCCCGCATGTTCGTGCGCGGCGCGGAGCTGCTCGTCTTCGACGACCTCTCCAGCGCCCTCGACGTGGAGACGGAACGCGCGCTCTGGGACCGCGTCTTCGCCCGCGAGGGCGCCACCTGCCTGGTGGTCTCTCACCGCAAGGCCGCCCTCCGCCGCGCCGACCGCATCATCGTCCTCAAAGACGGGCGCGTGGACGACGCTGGCACGCTCCCCGAGCTGCTGAAGCGCTGCGCGGAGATGCGGCGCCTGTGGCACGGGGAGGTGCTGCCGGCGGAGCGGGGGGATGAGTAAGCGTCATACCGCGCTCCGCGCCGCCCCCTGCAGCGCCGCAACCAACGCGTCAAACTCCGCATCCCCGCGCGCCGGCGTCGTCGGGATGAAGACGGTGCGGGCGAGGACGTCCAGCGTCGCCGGGTACATGTCTTGCGTGTAGGTCACCTCCGAGGCGGCGTAGGGGTTGCGGGTTTCGACGTGGGCGCCGCGGCGCTCCATCACGCATTCCCAGTTGGTGTAGACGTGGCGGCCGGTGTCGCGGGGGATCCAGGCGCCGGTGCCGGGGGCGGCGGCGTGGAAGGCGCGGGCGTCCGCTTCGCGCGCGAAGAGCAGGCCCAGGTGAGCGCCGCAGTCGCCATCGGGATCGTTGACGGGACTGAAGGTGAAGGCGGTTTCCTCGGCCAGCGCCGCGCGCAGGCGGCGTTTTTCCGCGCGCAGGCCGGCGAGGATGCCGTCCAGCCGCGTCGCCTGCACGCGCAGCACGGCGCCCAGCAGCTCGCTGAAGCGGTTGCCCATGCCGGCAAAAAGCGGCACCGTCACTTCAGAGATATCGCGGAAGAAGGGGCAGCCGGCGTCGTGGTAGATGAGGCCGCGCTGATACACGTCATCGTGCTGCGTCACGAAGGCGCCGCCCTCGCCGCAAGTGATGATCTTGAAGTAGTTGAAGGAGAAGGCGGCGGCATCGCCGATGGCGCCGAAGCGCGTCCCCTTATACGAGCCGCCGTCCGCCTGGCAGGCATCCTCCACGATGGCGAGGCCGTTGTCGCGCGCCAGCGCGGTGAGGGCGTCCATGTTGCAGGGCAGGCCGCACATGTGCACCGGCAGCAGCGCTTTCGTGCGCGGGGTGATTTTCCGCGCGGCGTCCGCGGGGTCCAGGGTCAGCGAGGCATCCACCTCGGCCAACACCGGCACCGCGCCCACCGCCAGCACCGCCAGCGCGGTGGCGATGTAGGTATAGGCGGGCACGATCACCTCATCGCCCGGCCCGATTGCCAACCCCGCCAGCGCGCAGGAGAGGCCGGCCGTGCCGCTGGACACCGCTACCGCGTGCGGCACGCCGATGCGCGCCGCCCACTCGCGCTCAAACAGGTCGGTTTCGCTGGGCTGGTCGCCCTGATAGCGAAAGAGCCGTCCGGATTCGATCACCCGCCGCAGCGCCTGTATTTCCTCTTCGCCGATCTGATACATGGTATGCCTCCGGGTGGAGGGGATAGTAGGGATTAGGGGTGAGGGATTAGGGGATGGGGCGCGCGCTACAGGCGGTTGTCCTGATACGCAAACGACAACGTGACAACCCCCTCACCCCTAGTTGTAGTGGGTCGTCACGATGTACCTTGCCGCGTCCATCGTCGGGAACGCCCGCCGTGGCGTTCCGGGTCCCGTAGCTCCACCCGGTGTGCCACCGTGCGCCCCGGAACGCCACGGCGGGCGTTCCCGACCAGCGGTCGGTTCGCAAATCACGATACAACGTGACGTACCGCTACACCTCACCCCTAATCCCTCACCCCTAACCCCTACGCCGTCCTCCCTCACTCGTTACGTCTACTCCTCTCCCTCGCCGGCGCCTTCCTCGCGCAGGGTCAGGCCGATGCCGAAGCTGCTGTTGTCGAGCAGGTTATACCAGCCGGTGGTGAGCCACCAGTCGTCGCCGAACGGTTTCAGGCGGAAGTCGAAGAGGGCGTTGGCGCGCGGGCTGCCGGGATCGAAGATGTCCGCGCTCAGGCGGACGTTCGGCGTGAAACGGTAGTCAGCGCCGAAGCCGAAGCGCGACTCCACCAACCCGTAGCGCAGCCAGGTGCGCGAGCCGATGCGGTTGCCGAACTGCATGTTAAACTTGCTCGTGCGGCCGATATCCGCCACCCCGGCGCGGAACATATTATCGCGCAGCCGCACGTCCACGTTCAGGTCGGAGCGCGGCGACGGCCCGCCATGCGTGATGCCCATGAGGCGCGCCTCGGGGATGGCGCGCGTCTCGATGAGGATTTCGCTGGCGCGGGTCACTTCCTGGGCAATATCGCCGACCTGCTCGCTGGTGCGGCGCAGCCGCTGCGAAATGGCGAGGACGTTCTGCGCGGTTTCCGGCGCCACCTCGACGAACGGGCGGGTGATGCGCGGCAGGTCGGCGCTGGCCGTCTGCAGGTTGCCGGCGATGGTCGGCAGCGACGCGGAGGCCGTCTTCGCCTGCGCGGTGACACTTTTCAGGTCGGCGCTGGCCGTTTCCAGGTTCGTCATCACCGCGCGCAGCGCCGCCGCCAGCTTGTCGTCTTCCAGCACGCCGCCGGCCACGTCCACCAGGGTATTGACGCGGTGCGTGATGCGCGCCAGATTCGCGGAGGCCGTCTCCAGATTTTTGACCAACTGCGTGTCGCGCAGTTGCGGCGAGAGCGCATCGCTGATCTCGCGCACGTCGCGGGACACCGCGGCCACGTTCGCCAGCACCAGGTTCAGCGCGGTTTCGCTGCCGGCCAGCGCGCGGTCGAGGGTGGCGGTGAGGCGGGCGGCGTTATCGGTGGTGGTGCGCAGATTTTCAATGGCCACGCGCAGATTCTCCTGGGTGCGCGGGTCGCCCAGCACGGTGCGCAGCCCGCCGGTCATCGCTTTCAGGTCGTTGACCAGCGCATTGGCGTTGGCGAGCACTTCGTTGATGTCCGGCTGCACGTAGCCATCCACGACCATCCCCTGCCGCACGCGGAGGCCGCGGTCGCCGGAGGCCGGCATGATCTCCACGAAGCGCTCGCCCACCAGTCCGCCGATGCCGATGGTGTAGAGATCGTCGGTGTGGACGACGATATCGTCCCGCACGCGCGCGGTGAGCTGCACCAGGTTGTGCCGGCTGGCGAGGATTTCGAGCCGTTCGACGAAGCCGACCTTCACGCCGGCCACGCGCACTTCCGCCCCCTCCTGCAGCCCCTGCACCTGCGCGAAGGTGATGTGGAAGTAGTACGTGCCGCTTTCGCGCCGCCAGCGGGTGAGCGTCGTGAAGACCAGCACCAGCAGAATCAGGCCGGTGAGGAACATGATGCCCACGCGCAGCTCGTTGGAGAAACTGATATTGCGTGCCATGATGCTGTCCCGCGCGACGGCCGCGCCGCCGCCTCAACATGACCGATACGGCTCACACCACCTGGATCGGTCCTTCGGTGTCTCCCTCGATAAACTGGCGGACCACCGGGTCCGTGCTGTTGCGCACGTCCTCGACCCTGCCCACCAGCCGGATGCCGCCGTCATAGAGCAGCGCCAGGCGGTCGGCCATCGCCATGGCGCTGCGCACATCGTGCGTCACCACCACCTCCGCGAGCCCCAGCTGCGCGCGCAGGCGCAGCATCAGCTCGTCAATCGCCGCCGCGATCACCGGGTCCAGCCCGCTGGTGGGCTCGTCGAAGAGCAGGACCTCCGGGTTGCCGATGAGCACGCGGGCGATGCCCACGCGCTTCTGCATGCCGCCGGAGAGGTTCGCCGGATACAGCTCCTCGGTGCCGGGCAGGCCCACCATCCGCAGCTTCTCCGCCACCTGCGCCGCGATGGCCTCCTCCGATTGATTCGTATGCTCGTAGAGCGTGAAGCCGACGTTCTCGCGCACGGTGAGCGAATCGAAGAGCGCGCCGAACTGGAAGACCAGCCCCATACGCGCGCGCACCTCATTCATCTCTGACTCCGTCATCGCCGTAAGGTTCCGCCCGAAGACGGTGATGAGCCCGTCGGTGGGGCGGATGAGCCCGGTGATGAGGCGCAGCAGCGTGGTTTTCCCGGTGCCGGAGAGGCCCATCACCGCCAGAATCTCCCCCGGATAGATATCCAGGCTGATGCGGTCGAAGATGCGGCGCTCTCCGATGGCGTAACTCATCTCCCGTATGCGAATGAGCGGTGTCCCGGTCATGCGACCACCCGACGCAGCTTCAAATAGCGCAGTATGAGCTGCTCGAACGGCTCGGACGTGACGGTGCGCACGTAATTCACGCCGAAGCG
>ERZ795030.6422-NODE-6422-length-10273-cov-8.139656_pt1 | contig 10273 bp, 10 predicted proteins | sample MGYA00375122_ERZ795030 | MGnify/ENA primary metagenome ERZ795030 (study PRJEB30165, sample SAMN05720146) | activated sludge metagenome | isolation source: anaerobic digester from wastewater treatment plant | place: Japan | collected 2015-04-20 ...
ATATTCAAGAAAAATGAAAAGCATTAGAGAGATCGATTTGACTGGGAAAAGAGTTTTTTTACGCGTTGATTGGAATGTTCCTCTTGGACAGGATGGTATTTTGGACGATTATCGAATATCTGCTACGATTCCAACAATAAAATATTTACGTGATAATGGTTGTAGAATTATCATAGGCACTCATGTCGGGCGTCCTGACGGGGAGATAATCCCAAGTTTATCAACAAAAATTTTGGCTCAAAGGTTTTCACTGTTAGCAAAATTTCCTGTATCGGCCACCGATTATATTATTGAGTCAAATGTAAGAAAACACATTCTCAAAATGAAAAAGGGTCAAATACTGGTACTTGGAAATTTACGTTGGCAGCCAGAGGAGGAGCACAATAATCAGACTTTTGCTCAGATAATCTCTGGTTACGGAGAGCTTTATGTCAATGATGCATTTGCTGTTTCCCATAGGGCTCATGCTTCGGTTGAAGCAATTACAAATTTTTTGCCAAGTTATCCAGGATTTTTACTTGAAAAAGAAGTAGCAATGCTTTCAACTTTAAGCGCTAACCCCAGACATCCTTTAGTTTTAGTTTTAGGCGGTGCAAAAATTAAAGATAAAATTGGGTTAATCAGAAAATTTGTTGTTAGATCTGACAAAATTATTGTTGGCGGTGCGATTGCAAATACTATCAGATATTTTTTAGGTGAGAAGGTCGGTGTTTCAATTAAGGAAACCAATTGTGAAGCAATAGTTGAAGAGATTATTGATATTGCCAAAGATAAATTAGTTCTACCCGTCGATGATAAAAAGTATATTATGCCCGACGGACGTTTTTCAGTTTTGGATATTGGGTCTAGATCGGTAGAAAAATTTGCTCAAATTATATCAAATGCTAAAACAATTTTCTGGAATGGAAATATGGGCATGAGTGAAAAAGATGGATTTTCGGCAGGAACACTTGGAATAGCGCAATCGATCTCTAAGAACCCCAATGTTACGATTGTAGCCGGGGGAGATACGGTCGGATTTGTCAGAAAGAACAATTTGTACGATAAATACAAGTTTGTTTCTACTGGCGGAGGCGCTACAATAGAATTTCTAGCTGGTAAAAAGTTGCCTGGCCTTTTGGCTTTAGGCTATTATGAAGATAGTTAATAACTAAATATTCCAAGGAATCTATGTTTATATCACTACGTGAATTGTACAAAATGGCAGAAGAAAAAAATGTTGGTATTGGCGCGTTTAATACTAATAATTTAGAAATTACTCAAGCGATAGTATCTGCTGCCGAAGAGCTGTCGCTACCCCTAATAGTTCAAACCACGCCGGGAGCAATTGAATATGCTGGACTAAAGGAGCTATTTGGGATAGTAAAGACTTTGATAGATGAGTCAGCTGTTCCACTGACTATTCATCTAGATCATGCCAAGGAAATTGATTTAATTAATCGATGTCTTGATATTGGCTATAAATCGGTGATGTTTGATGGATCAGATTTGCTATTTGAAAATAACGTATCTGAAACTAAAAAAGTCGTTGATTTAGCTCATAAGTACGGTGCTTTGGTTGAAGGTGAAATCGGTGTTGTTGGCAGAAGCGAAGAAGGTAGAGAAAAAGTTTTGCAAAAATACACTGACCCTGATCAGGCGGTTAATTTTGTTAGATTGACCGGAGTAGATGCGCTAGCTGTTTCGATTGGTAATGTACACGGTGGTCCGACAAAAGAAAAAATCGATCTTGATTTATTGAAAAAAATTGATCAAGTGGTTGATGTCCCACTAGTTCTTCATGGTGCCTCTGGTTTAAGTGGAAGCGATATTGTTCAAGCAATAAAATTTGGTATTAGAAAAATTAACATCGACACTCAAATAAAAAGATCTTTTAAAAAAGGTCTGCAGGAAAATATTGATGACCCCGATAAAGATTTGCGCGATTATCTTTCAGACGCTAGAGAAGATGCTGAAAATATAATAAAAAAGTATTTAAGATTATTCAATAATATCGAGTAGAAAATATGAAATTGTATGATGTCGTCACAATAGGTGATTGTTTTGAAGATATTTTTATATTCCCAGAAGATGGAAAAATTATTGATGACAGAGTATTTTTGGCAGGAAAGGGTTTATGTTTTGGCTACGGCGATAAAGTTCCAATTGAAAATATCATTTACCAAGTCGGTGGTTGCGCGGCAAATACAGCAGTTAACTTTTCTAAACTAAATTTAAGTGTCGGAATTATCTCTGCTGTTGGAAAAGATAGCCAGGGAGAAAAAACAATTCATTATTTAGAAAATTTTGGCGTCGATACCAAGATGGTAAAGCAAAAAAAAGAATCTAACAGTAACATATCAGTCATTTTAAGTTTTAAGGGCGACCGAACAATATTCACTTATCACGGAGTCAATGAGCTATCTGATTATGTCCCAACAAAAAGTCTTAATACTAAGTGGATATATCTTGGACCGTTAGCTGAAAAATCAGAAATTGTTGAAAATAGAGTTATTGAAATAATTGCAAAAAAAGGCAGTGGGCTAATATGGAACCCTGGAAGCCGACAAATCAGTCGACCCGTCAAGGATTTAATCCCATTGTTGAAGCTCTGCAACATCTTGTTTGTCAATAGAGAAGAAGCATATCAACTTTCTGATATGTCAAAGAAATCAACAATAGAAGATGTTATGAAATATGTGCATTCGTTAGGCACAAAAATAATTATTGTAACCAATGGAGCAAAAGGAGCGAAAGGTTATGACGGCCAGCGCTTTTATAATATCGCATCGTCTGGGGATAAAAGAGTGGAAGCGACTGGTGCTGGTGATGCTTTCGCCAGTACTTTCGCTGCCAATATTATCAAGAATTCACTTGATGATAAAAACCAAGGATTTGTGCTCGATCGAGATTTGATTGAAAAATCACTCAAATATGGAGTTATAGTTTCCGGTTCGGTTGTTGGTAGCGTTGGAGCTCAAACCGGACTACTCAGTTTTTCGGAAATTCTTGAAAAAGATAAAAAACTGGTAAAAATCGAAGCGTCAATATATACTAAATAATAAATAAAAACAAAAAGAGTGCATTTTAACTCTTTTTTATTTTATGAAAAGACATCTTGCAATTTTTATCGGATCAGCGATAGATGACATTATTTCTGGAAAAAAATCTATCGAAAGCCGCTTTAGCCTCGGGCGAGTTTTGCCGTACGGACAAATTTCCAAAGATGATGAGATTCTGTTGAAAAAATCTGGCGGTGACGTAATTGGTAGAGTGATAGCCGATAATGTTTTATATTACGACAATTTAACTCCGGAGTCGATCGCAATTTTGCGTAAAGAATACAGCAAAGAATTGTGTGTCGATGATGATTTTTGGCAAAGAAAATCAAGCAGCCGTTTCGGAACCCTGATATTTTTAAAAGCTCCTGAAAGATTTTTAGTTCCAATTAAAATTAATAAAAAAGATCGTCGTCCTTGGGTGGTTTTAGAAAAATGAAAAGGCCGTGAACTGGTCGTTCACGGCCGGGACCGGTAGCCGAAGACCCTGGGGTCGTGGCTAATGTGTATGTTGGTGATGTCGTTGACGGACAGCTCCTCGAAGTTGTCGGCACCGTCGGTGATGACAACGCTATGATCGCCGTTGTAGCTGGCGATGTAGCAAGGAATCCGCCGTCCGCTCTCAGTGAACACCACCGTCTGCTCGTTGCCGGCTGTCGCCAGCTCTCGGCAGATGTACTCTTCTGACGCCCGAAACTTCATGGTGGTATCCACCTCCATCATAATCACTATCGTATAATATCGTATATCGTATAAAATTGTATGTCAATATTGACAGCATGTGAATAAATTTGATTTAATATTTTTGTTAGCCCTGAATTATAAAAATTAGGAGTTTTATGGCTCAAGAAAGAGAAAAATTAACTGTTACGATTAAAAAAGAGCTCTTCAAAAAAATCGATGAAGTTGTCGATGGTAAAAAAATTAGAAATCGATCTCATGCTGCAGAATATCTGATTGAGGCTGGTCTGGGAATAGGAAAAATTAAAAAAGCCATTCTTCTTGTCGGAGGAGAAGGTACTCGATTGCGACCATTCACGTTAGAGCTTCCTAAGGCGATGCTCCCGATTCATGATAAGCCGATGGTTTTGCATGTTTTGGAGCAGTTAAAATCACATGGCGTAAATGATATTGTCATGGCGATCGGTTATAAGGGAGAAAAAATTAAAAATTATTTTGGAGACGGTCATAATTTTGGCCTTTCTATAAAGTATGTTGAAGAGAAAAAACCACTTGGCACTGCTGGACCACTTCGATTGGCTAAAAAGTATTTAAAAGAACCTTTTTTTATTGTTTGGGGTGACATTTTATCCCATCTTGATTTAAGTGATTTCATGAATTTTCACAAAGAGCACGGTGGGTTAGCGACAGTTGCTCTAACGACCGTTTCTGACCCATCACGCTACGGGGTGGCAATGCTCAAAGGTAACAAAATCATCGGTTTTGTAGAAAAACCGGAAAAAGGAAAGGCTCCAAGTAATTTGATAAATTCTGGTATGGCGATAATGGAACCGGAGGTGATCGACCAATACATACCGAAAAAAGGCAAGGCGATGGTAGAATATGACATTTATCCCAAATTAGCTCTCGAAGGTAAACTTTTCGGCTACCCATTCCAGGGCCAGTGGTTTGATACTGGAACTCATGAAGCTTATGAAAAAGCGATAAAAGAATGGAAAAGCAAATAAAGTTTAAAAAAAATTAGTTCTTAAGAAAAATGCCTGTTTTGCAGGCATTTTTCTATTGACATAAGTTAAATAAAATGTAATAATTTAATCAGCACTCAACTGAACTGCTTTGAAGGGAGTCGCCCATATGTGCACGCTATATGATGGGCCGTTTTTCGTTGAGAAGGAGGACCCGAAGGGCTTTGCTGCAGTAGTGGCGAACCTTCGGTCCTGGGTCGACAAGAGGATCTTCCAGCTCAAGCTTCGTTGGTGGTGGGTTACCAGGAAGCGCATGGATCATGGCGAATACTGCCGGCTCATGAATGAGCTGGCCGAGGCTGGTGGCTAGGGCCGCCAGTGACACGAAACACAACGCCCCGCACCTGCTGGGCGTTTTTCTTTTTTAATTAATCCAAGATGTTTTTGAATATTAATAATAATATCAATATTTTGGTCGTCATAATTGATCTCTCTCTCTGAATTTGTTAGAATTACTTTCATGTCATTAATTTGGAGACGAAATGGAAATTAGCTCTACTAAACTAGAAAAATCAAAATATAAACTCAAAGTAAAAGTAGAAACCAAAGAGCTGCTTGATTATTTTAAAAAACAATATGAAAAATTATCTCCGGAGGTTAAGATAGCTGGGTTTCGGCCCGGTAAAGCACCGCGCAAGTTAATTGAGGAGGCTGTTGGTCAAGGCAGGCTTTTGTCGGAATCTGTAGATTTTGCAATTCAGAATTCTTATGTCGAGGCGATAAAACAAGAAAAATTAGTCCCGGTTTGTGCTCCCAAGATTGCAATTTCGAGTTATCCAACTTGGGGCCTGGAAGAATCAGAGATCAAAGATCCTCTAGAATATGAGGCAGAATTTGAAGTGATGCCGAAAGTTGAACTCAAAGATTATTCAAAAATCAAAATCAAGAAAAGAGAAATTAAAAAAGTTGAAGATTCAGATATTGAAAAGGTTTTAACTCATCTACGGCGACAGAAGGCAACTTTTTCTGAAATTACAAGAAGTGCAAAAAAGGGCGACAGGGTAGAGATCTCCTATGAAGGATCAATTAAAGGTGTGAAAAAAGATGCGATGACAGCTAAAAATCACCCATTGGTTTTAGGTGATGAAACACTAATACCTGGTTTTGAAGATCAGGTTGTTGGTATGAAAAAAGGGGAAAAAAAGAAATTTGACATTACTTTTCCGACTGATTATCGTGCCAAGGATTTTGCCGGCAAAAAAGCGGACTTTGAAATTGAACTGGTTGATATTAAAGAAATGAATCTCCCGGAGCTTGATGAAAAATTTGCCGAGAGTTTCGGCCACAATAAAATTGCCGAGCTAAAAGAGGCGATAAAGAAGAGTCTTCACACTGAGCTAGAGCAAAAAATAAATTCTGAAATTGAAAATGAGTTGATTGAAAAAATGCTCCCCCTGCTCAAAGTTGATGTTCCTGAAAGTTTAATTGAACAAGAAATTGACAGAACAACTGCTGGGATGGAGGAGCAAATAAAATCTCGGGGTTTATCTTTTGACAAATATTTGGAGAGCATAAAAAAGACCAGGGAGGATTTTCGTAAAGAGATCAGGCCAACCGCTGAGAGAAACGTTCGCATCGGTTTTTTGCTCGGCAAGATTATCGAAGAACAAAAAATTGATCATACAAATCCACAAGCGGGCCGGCTTGCTCTCGACCATTTGAAAAGTAAATTAATTAAATAAGCGGGGTTAGAGTGGGGAGCACGTTCCTTTGGTTTTTTAGGCATAAGGATTTCTCAAAATTATGGTTGTCGCAAATTTCCTCTCAAGTTGCGGCGAATATGCTGACTTTCGCTTTGATTTTGCATATTTACGACCTAACAAAGAGTTTAACGACCATCTCGCTTGTAATGATTGCTTCTGCCATCCCCTCTGTGATTCTGGGACCTTTTTCTGGCGTTGTAACGGATAAATTTCGCTACAAAAATGTCTTAATTTATACCCTGATTTTAAGATTTTTTGTTGTTCTGCTTCTGATACCAGCAGCTCATAATACTTTGGCAATTTTGGAGATTATTTTTATTATGTCAGCAATCGGCCAATTTTTTGCACCGGCGGAGCTTTCGACTATTCCTTTGATTATTCCAAAAGAGCGCTTGGTTGGAGCAAATTCAATATATATGACAACAATGTACGGGGCGCTGATTGTTGGCTACGGGCTTGCTGGTCCGCTGCAAGTAATTCTTGGCTCGAAAGTGCTTTTTTTGTTGATTGCTTTTCTTTTTGCTCTGGCGGCAATCTCTGTTTTTTCAATGTCAAATTTTGATAAAAAAATCGTTTCTCAGATAGATATATTAAAAGTTGCTACTGGAATAAAAAATGTTTGGGCAGCAACTAAAATTGGTATTAACTATATTACAAAAACCAAAGGCGTGGTTTTGCCAATGATAAAATTAGCCGCTGGCTGGGCGATGCTTGGTGCATTTATTGTTGTTATGCCCGGTTTTGCCGAGGATTCTCTCGGAGTTTCGGCAAAACTAGCTGGCCCATTACTCATTGTACCGGCTGGTTTTGGGATGTTGATCTCGGCCTACTATCTAAATAAATATAAAAATATTAATAAGAGCGCGACAATAAACAGTAGCTTTGTAATTTCTGGCATCTCTCTTTTAGTTTTGTCGATTTATTCATATATTGGTTTCTCGACTGTGTTAATACTGGTTGCGATATCCCTCATGATTATTATGGGTTTCTCTGCTGCCAACGTTTATATCTCTTCACAAACTATACTCCATATAAATACCGAAAGTGATATGCGTGGTCGAGTTTTCGGCGTTTCTTCGATGCTGATTAATTTAGCACTCTCGCTACCTGCTCTTTTTGTCGGTGGAATCGCTGATCTAACTTCGCCGGTTTTTACAATGATTTTGGTCTCGGTAGTTGTGATAATTTATGGATCTTCTTTGTTCTTTGAGTAGGGTTTACAAAATTTGCAAAAAATGTTATTTTAGGCTTGCGTTACGGGCTGGTATGTAAGGCGCCAAAACCAGATCGCGTCTGCTATCTAGCAGGGGAGATTCGGTGCTCCCAGCGATGTGTGCCCCGGGTTGCCTTCTTCTCCGTGAGGCTCACCGTAGCGTGACGACCGGCGGCTCCGCCTTTCCGGGCGGAGCCGCCCAACTATTTAAAAAATTTAAGGAACTTTGATGACATATTTAGTACCAACAGTTATTGAAAAATCTGATTTTGGTGAACGAGCTTATGACATTTATTCGAGATTACTAAAAGATCGAATCATTTTTTTGGGTGGTCCAATTGATGATGCAGTTGCCAATACCGTCGTTGCCCAACTCCTATTTCTCGAATCAGAGGACAAGGATAAAGATATTGAAATGTATATCAACTCTCCGGGTGGTTCAGTGACGGCAACTTTGGCGATAATTGATACGATGCACTATATAAAACCTGATGTTTCAACACTTTGTGTTGGCCTTGCCGCCTCAGGCGGCGCTTGGGTGCTTTCTTCTGGCGCAAAAGGTAAGAGATTTGCTTTGCCAAATTCTGATATGATGATTCATCAACCGCTTGGTGGTACTGAGGGTCAGGCTTCTGATATTGCTATCACTGCTGAGCATATAATCAAAACCAAGAAAAATTTGATTAAAATTATGGCGAAAAATACTGGTCAACCAGAGAGTCGAATCGAAAAAGACTTGGATCGAGATTTCTACATGTCAGCTGATGAGGCAAAAAAATATGGGCTGATCGACAAGGTGGTTAATAAGCGCTAATTCATATTCGCGTGCTAAGGTGTTAAAATATAGGTAATGAAAAAACGAGGGGAGCTGGGCAAAATAAAAAGGTCTTTTACCTTAATCGAGATACTGATTGTGGTCTCTATCATTTCTATTATTTCGGCAATAATTTTTGTTAATGTTCGCTCCAGCCAGTCAAGGGCTAGGGATACTAGGCGCGTGGCCGATCTTGAAGCTCTAAATAATGCGATACAGATGTATTACCGCGAAAACGGTCATTTCCCCAGTTTGCCAGAAAATTGCGGGGTTTATTCAGAAGATTACGGTTGGTATTCGGCGATTAGTTCCAAAGATGCGCCGAATTGGGTTAGTGCCGCCGCAAGGGCGGATTGCGTAGATGAAAATTTTATCGTTGGCCTTTCACCAGATTTTTTGGCTTCGTTGCCGGAAGATCCCGGACCAGAATACACGGTTTCTGGTCTTGGCGCTCGGGGCATAATTTATATTCATACTCTATCTCCTGCTCCTGATAGGAGAGAATGTTATAAGCTTTTGTTGTACATGCCAGAAAATCGAAATAATCCAAGATACAGAAGTTTGTGGGATCAAGCACGGGATGGTGGAACCGACAACAACGCTCTTGATTATTCAGAGAGTAGTCCAAACATCTCAGCTTGGTCGCTGTATTCTCCCGGTTGTGCAGCTAGATAATTTTGACTAAAGATCAATAATAGAGTATATACTATTATAGTTTTAAATTTTTATTAATGGCAAAAGATCCACGGACAACAAAATTAGCAAAGTTAGTCGTCAATTATTTTCTTAAAGTAAAGGACGACTCTAATGTGATAATATCTGCTTCGACTGAGGCAGCTGATTTTGTTACTGCGCTTTATAAAGCGGTTTTAGAAGCCGATGCTCACCCAACACTCCGCTTAACGCTTCCCGGTCTTGGTCCGATATTTTATAAATATGCCAAAGAACATCACATCAAAAAATTTCCGGACATTTTTCAGTACACAGTAAAACATGCCGATTATTTTATTGGTGTTGATACAGAAAATAACACCAGAGAGATGGCTAACGTTGATCCGAAAAAAATGACTGATAGACAGATCGTCACCAGACCGATCACCGATTACATTGTCAATGAAAGAGAAAAAATTCGTCGCTCAACTGTCGGATATCCTTGTGTCGCCTTGGCTCAGGAGGCAGAGATGTCGCTTGATGAGTACGAAGATTTTGTTTTTGCCGCTTGTCTGCAAAACTGGGATAAGCTCGGCAAAGAAATTAAAAAGATATTAAAAAAATTTCAGAAAGGCAAAAAGGTTCATCTGCTGGGTCGCGGAGTTGATCTAAAGTTTGAAATACATGGTGATAAAGCTAAAGACGATTTGGACGGTGACAACATCCCTTGCGGAGAGATTTTTATGGCGCCAGTGCGTGAAAGTTTGGAAGGTTGGATCAAATTTGATTACCCGGCGATTGAATCTGGCAAAGAGGTAACGGATATTCGTCTGGAATTTAAAAAGGGCAAAGTGGTTAAATTTAATGCCTCAAAAAATAAGAATTTCTTAAAACAGATGCTTTCAACTGATAAAAATGCCTCATATGTTGGCGAATTTGGCATCGGAATGAATCCAAAAATTAAGAAATTCACTAAAAATTTACTTTTTGATGAAAAAATAGGCGGGACAATTCATTTGGCGCTCGGTATGGCTTACAAGGAAAATGGCGGCGGTAATAACTCGGCAATTCATTGGGATATTGTCAAGGATATGCGTCGAGCAAAGATTATTCTCGATGGCAAAATTGTACAGGAAAAAGGCAAGTGG
>ERZ795030.6423-NODE-6423-length-10273-cov-3.816794_pt1 | contig 10273 bp, 10 predicted proteins | sample MGYA00375122_ERZ795030 | MGnify/ENA primary metagenome ERZ795030 (study PRJEB30165, sample SAMN05720146) | activated sludge metagenome | isolation source: anaerobic digester from wastewater treatment plant | place: Japan | collected 2015-04-20 ...
CACGGCCTTGCTGCTCGACATGATTCACCTGCTTACGGATGACGCCCTGCACCTTACCCTTAAGCGAGTCAAGGCCAAACTGACGGAAGATGGAACGGTCATCATCCGGGCCACCGTGCCGCACACAGCAGGCTCCCATTGGATGCGCAGGATGGAGGAAATGAGGATTCGGCTTGGAGAAGGCACGCCTCATTTCCGGACGGAAAACGCCATCCGGGATCTCATCACCGGAGCCGGATTCGAGATAACCCACTCAGAATCCAGCGCACCCGGTACGGAAGAAATCTGGTTTGTGGCAAGGCCTCAGGCCAAGGCAAAATAAAACAACATGACCAGATAAATTGCAGAGAAAAGTATGAAGGATCGTTTCTACCGGATATTGATGATGCTCTCGAAAGGGACCGGGATTTGGTTTTTCCGCCTGGTTGCCTGGGGCATTGCCGCAGGATATTTCATGTTATTCCCATCCCGGGTTGCCGTCAGCACCCGCTTTTACAAAGCCCTTTTCCCGTCCGAAGGTCGTATTTACCATCTTTACTGCGCCTGGAAACAATTTCATCAATTCACCGACGTCTTTCTCGACCGGTTTCTCCAGTCCGAAGACCACCCCATGCACTTTACGCATGAAGGCTGGGAATACCTGGAAAATGCCGTAAGGCTGCGCACGGGAGGGATTCTCCTTATGAGCCATCTGGGTAACTGGGAACTGGCCGCACACCGGCTTCTGAAATCGCACGGGAAGGACCTTCCGGAAATGAGACTCCTGCTCTATATGGGTCGCAAACACAAGGAGCAGATCGAGCAGCGGCAAAAGGAAGACCTGGCGGCCCGGGGGATTAAGATTATCGCCGTGGAGCGGGAGGGAAGCGCCCCCGTGGATATTCTGGAAGGCATCAATTTCCTCAAAGGCGGGGGCATCGTTTCTCTGACGGGGGACCGTCGCTGGCGGGAAGACCAGCGTACCGTAGCGGTTAAATTTCTGGGACATGAGGCGCTCCTTCCGGAAAGCCCTTTTGTTTTTGCCCTGTTATCCCGGACCCCCCTGTTGATTTTCTTTGCCACCCGGGTCGACAACTTTTCCTATCACTGCCAAGTGCTCCCTCCCGTTTACGTGGACGCGAAAGAACGTAAGGACCGGCAGCGCGCCATCGGGGATGCCGCCCAGACATACGCCGATGGACTGGAAAAAGTCGTGCGTGAGCATCCCTATGCCTGGTTCCATTTTGAACCCTTTATCGGACGGAAAATTGAGGCATGAAGCGGGCTTTGAAAACCATTGCGACATCTCTGGCCCGCACGGAATACATCAGAAAAGCCATTGCGGAAGGCAGCGATTTTCGTGTATATACGAACCGGCCGACTCACCAGGTGATGGTGGGTTTGTTTCTCATGTTCTTCAGTTACGTGATCGGCTGGCCCCTCATCGGCGCCCTCGGCTGGTCGGCCTATTACACCGGGCAACCCTTGATCGTAATTGTCGGTGGACCCGTAGCCTATGCCGTGTCCAATCTGGTCTTTTGGATCGGCGTCTACCTGGCCGGGAGAAGTTATGCGGCGGCTTTTACCAAATGGCTGATCAAGCGCCTGTTTGAAAAGATACTGGGCCCCGCTCATGATTTCTGAAGCCCTGATCACGACAAGAGATAACCGGTCCGCCGAATCCGCAATACTCCCGTATTCAGGTAAAATTATTGGTCAAAGGAATGAAAATGAATGAACTGATTGAGGAATTAAAAATTAAAATTATCGAAACCTTGAATCTGATCGACGTGTCACCGGCGGATATCGATGTGAACGCTCAACTGGTCGGCGGGGATCTCGGCCTCGATTCCATTGATGTACTGGAGCTGGTTATGATGCTGGAAAAAGATTACGGTGTCATTATCGATACCAAGGAACTGGGCATTGAGGTTTTTGCCTCCGTCACGGCCCTTGCGAATCATGTGTTTCATCATCGGTCGGAGACAAATGATTGAACAACCCAAGAATTTTCATCACGGCGATGGGAATCATCAGCCCTCTGGGAAGAGGCGTCGACGAGACTCTCGCATCGATCAAACAGGCCCAACGGGCCGTTAAACCCCTCCGGTTATTCCCCGTCACCCAGCATCCTCTGCCGGTCGGTGAAATCAATCTGCGTGATACGGCGACCGATAATATGCCCCGCACCCATGTTTTGGCCATGGCGGCTGCCGAGGAAGCGATGCGCGATATTAAGGAACCGCCCGACGCCGTCATCATCGGCATAACCACCGGGGGAATGACCCTGACGGAAGACCTGCTGCGCAAAGGTGAGACCGATTTCGAATGTTATCGCTTGCATGCTACCCATACGATAGCCGAAGCCATTGCCGGCCGGTTCGGCTGCCGGGGGCCGGTTCTGACGGTTTCAACAGCCTGTTCATCAGGATCGGCGGCGTTGAAGATCGCAGCAGAGTTACTGCGAACCGGTCAAGCCAGGCATGTTTTGGCAGGCGGTGCGGATGCCCTGTGCCGCCTCACCTATCACGGATTTCACGCGCTTCAACTGGTCGATCCGGCGGGCGCTCGTCCTTTCGACCGGACACGGCGGGGCATGACCGTCGGCGAAGGGGCGGCGATGCTCCTGCTTTCCGCAGCCGAAACGTCACCCCCCGACGCCCTGGCGGAATATCTTGGAGGAGGTTTGTCCTGCGATGCCTACCATCCTGCCGCCCCCCATCCGGACGGTGAGGGGGCATTGCGGGCCATGCAGGAGGCCCTGAACGATGCCGCTCTTACGACAGAGGAAATCGATTATATCCATCTTCATGGTACGGGAACCACCGATAACGACCGGGCCGAAGACAGAGCCATCCGGAAGCTGTTCGGCGATCTTCCGCTGCCGCACCTGTCTTCCCTGAAGGGCGCCCATGGCCATGCCCTGGCGGCAGCCGGCGCGATGGGTGCGGTGACATCGATTCTCGCTATGCAGCACGGTTTTATTCCGCCCAATGTCGGTTTCGCGGAAGCCGACCCCTTGTTGAGCCTGGTTCCCATCCAACAGTCGCAACAGACCCCTGTCAAGAAGGTCCTCGTGAATGCATTCGGTTTTGGCGGCAATAACGCCGTTTTGGCCTTTAGAGATTTGAACGGTCACGTTGCCACTGTTGCGGCGTCTGCATCCAGACCCAAGGCGTCTTTTTTCGTTCACGGCCGCTCCGGTCTCTCCTGCGCGGGAGATCTTGAAGAGACCCTGAAGCGACTGAAAGCCGGCGATCCTTTCCCGGGGATCGTGGCAAACGAGCACATCCTAAAACCTCTGTCCGAGAAGGCCGTCCGCCGCCTGAAGCGGTTGACCCGCATGGTGCTGTCTCTGGCGGTTTCGGCCTGCGGGGAAAAACCGGATCGGCAAGCGCCCCGGTCGGTATTTCTGGGAACAGGCTGGGGAAGCCTTTCCGAAACCCATGATTTCCTGCAGAAACTGTTTACATCAGGTGAACGTTTTACCAGTCCGACCGATTTTGTCGGCTCGGTCCACAACGCACCGACGGGGCAGGCAGCCATCCATTTCCAGGCAACCGGTCCCAATATCACCATGACGGGCGGGGATTGCACCTTCGAGCAGGCCCTGTACTGTGCCGATCTCCTGGTCCGGGATGACCCGATTCTCCTGGTCGGAGCGGACGAATACCATGCGACCCTGTCACCGCTTTTTGATGCATCCCTTGCACAAACGGGCATCCCTGCGGACGGGGGCGGTGCATTGTATCTTTCCCGCCATCCGTCAGGCGCCTTCTGCCAGGTAACTGTCCCCTTTGTGGCTTTTGCGGGTGACGAAATCTCCCGCATTCCGGAAATGATTTCCGCCCTGGGAGGCGTTGCCCGGATCCGGGAACGATTCGGCCTGATTCTGGCGGGCATACCATGGGCCCAGCAGGAAAAGGGGAAAGCACAATTGGAAAATTTCCGAACGTTGACGGATTTTCCCCGTCCCGTGGTTGGTTACCGCCGTTTCCTGGGCGAATTTACCTCGGTCTCTGCCCTGGCAGCGGTCCTGGCGGTGCGCATGGTTGAAGCAGAGCGCATACCGGACGCTTTCTGCCAGGACGGCTCCCCCGCCTTGGCCGGTCGCGGGATACTTATCCTCGGGTTGGGTCATCATGTAACGGCCCTGGAGGTCAATCCATGCTGAAACAGAATCGGAACCCGGGAAAAATCCTGATCATCGGCTCCGGGGTAGGCGGTCTGAGCACGGGCATTCTGTTGGCCAAGCTGGGTTATTCCGTCACCATTGTCGAGAAAAATACCCTGGCGGGCGGGCTCATGCGTGGCTACCGGCGACGGGGTTACGACTGCCCCGTCGGCATTCATTACCTGGGGGCTCTGGCCGCCGGTCAACCGCTCCGACGCCTGTGGGACTGCCTGGGTGTCGCCTCCGACATTGCCCCGGAGCGCATGGGGGTAAATGGGCCTATTGACCGTTATGTTTTTGATGATTTCGAGTTTGACCTTCCTGAAGGCTTGGAAGCCTTTGAAGATAATCTGAGAAAATCATTCCCTCAAGAACAGTCACAGATCACCGCTTTCATGGAAGGACTCCAAAATGTCTTTCAGGGATTTGCGCGCCTGGATATGCTGACCAATACAGCCGGAACAGTCGTTTCTCTGGAAAGTTTTTCTCCCATGGGGGATTATCTGGCCCGTTTGCACTGTTCTCCGCGGCTTGTCAGCGTCCTGGGCGTTCCCGCTACCCTGATCGGGGTCCCGCTCCGGGATTGCCCGCGCTTCTTCTATTACATGATCCTGGCTTCTTATCTCCTTTCGTCCTGGAGACTTAAAGAAAGTAGTTCCCTCCTGGCCGAGACGTTTGTGCGGCGGTTTCAAATGCTGGGAGGCGAACTCCTGAGCGGAGACGGCGCGCTGCATATTCTGGCCGATGCGGATCGTCTTCGCGGGTTGCGTCTGCAATCAGGGCGTGAACTCGCAGCAGACACCATCATCGCCGCTATTCATCCCCAAAATGTCATGTCCATGCTCCCCGGGGAAAGCCTCCATTCCGATCATTCGGCACGAATCAAGGGGTTTGAGAATACAAAAGGACTTTTTGTCGCCACGCTGACTGTTGACACAAAAGGTCATGAGGCGCTCCCCTATAACCTCTACCGGTTGCATCCCGAGGCAGACGGTTCTTTGCAGCACGGTTTATTTCTCCAGATCAGGGAAAGCACATGGCCTGACAAGCTGTTACTGACCATGATGACCACGAGCGGTATTGAATCATGGCGGCCCTGGCTGTATACCCGATCCGGGCAACGGGGCGAAGATTATGATGAGGCCAAGCGAAAAAAGGCTGAAACATTCATTGCCGAAGCGCAGGCGCTTTTCGGCCCCCTGCATGGGATGGAAATGATCGATACCTATACCCCTTTAACCATTCGCGACTGGGTCGGCAGTCCCGAGGGCTCCGCCTATGGCATTATGCGTACGTCAGGCCAACTGATGAAGACATCCTGTTTAAACCGTCCATCCATCCCGGGTCTTTATTTCGCGGGACAGAACATCCTGGCTCCTGGAATCATGGGCACCACACTGGGATCGTTTCAAACGGTCAGGCGTATCATCGGCCAGGAGAGGTTCGGCCGGGAAGTTTGGGAGGGACGCTGTTGAACATTCTGCTGATTTCCACAAATATCATGACGGATCCTTATCCGACCTATCCCATCGGCTTGGATTATGTCGCCCATGCCATCGCATCCCGCCATCAGGTCCGGATCGTAGATATGAATGAGGTGACAAGCGACGACATGCTGGTGGATATTCTTGTGCGGGAGCAACCCGATCTGATCGGTCTTTCTATCCGGAATATCGATACGACCGATTCCACCCATGTAAAGGGTTTTGCGGATAGTATCGGTGATTTAATTCACTTGATCCGAAATCACACCCAGGCGAAGGTCGTCCTTGGCGGAAGCGGTTTTACAATTCTGCCTGCAGAATGGATGCAGCGCCTTGACGCCGATTTCGGGGTGATCGGTGAAGGGGAACGCCTGCCTTTTCTGTTGAACGCGCTCGAAAAAAATGGCGGATCTGACCATCTGCCGGGAATCATCAGAAAGGGCGATCCCATCGTTTTCCCCGAACCCTGGTCCGGCGCCTTTCATCGGGGACCCTTTCCAAACCATCCCTACACGTCATTCTATCTGCAACGAGGAGGCATGCTCAATCTGCAGACCAAGCGCGGCTGTCCTTTTCGCTGCATTTACTGCACCTACCCCCACATTGAGGGAAAAACATTCCGTTTTGTACCGCCTGAGGAAGTGGCTGCAACCGCCAGAATGCTCCAGGACGCAGGGGCCCGCTATCTCTATATTACCGATTCGACCTTTAACGGCGACTATGAGCATAGCCTGGCTGTGGCCCTGGCCTTTCAAAAAGTCGGCGTCTCCGTACCCTGGGGGGCCTTTTTCACACCGACCAAGCCCCCTCCCGATTATTACCGCCGTCTGGCGGAAGCGGGACTGAGACACGTGGAATTCGGGACGGAATCCCTCAGTGATTTGATGCTGGACGCCTACCGGAAACCCTTCCGGCGGGAGGATATTCAGATCGCTCACCAATGGGCAACCAACGCCGGACTTGACATTGCCCACTACCTGATGCTGGGGGGGCCCGGCGAATGCGAAGCCACGCTTCGGGAAACTTTGAGCAAAACAGAAGATTTAAACAAAGCCGTTTATTTTGTCTTCAGCGGTATCCGTATCTATCCGCACACATATTTGTATGATCTGGCGCTCCGGGAGGGGCAAATATCTCCTGCGACGAACCTGCTGGATCCGACTTTTTACTGGTCTTCGGCACTGGACCGTCAAAAAGCCATGGATATGCTGGCGGATCATACGGCAGGAAAAATCAACTGGCTTGTCGGTTCCGGCGCGGAAAAAACCGCCCGGATTCTCGCCCGGATGTATGCAAGGGGGCGGGTGGGTCCGCTTTGGGAGTACCTGATCCGATGACGGCGGATGAAATCAGAAAAGAAGCTGCAACACCCGCGGCGTTGGTCGGGTTCCTCGCTTTGACGGTTGCCTTGGTCCTGAGCGTCTTTGCTCCACATCTGGTCGTCCTTCCTCTGGCCCTGTTTATCATGTGTTGTCTGATTGCTTCATTGCTCCCCGCCATGAGCTTTTTTCTTCCGGCAAACAGCCGGGGGAAAACGGGAAAACCTGTGGTGGCTCTAACCTTCGACGACGGACCGGATCCCGCGACCACCCCCTGGCTGCTCGACTTACTGGAAACACAGGGGTTAAAGGCCACGTTCTTTGTCACGGGTGAACGAGTTGTCCGACATCCTGAACTGGTGCGGGCCATTCTCGAGAAGGGACACGCCATTGGCAATCACTCTTACAGTCATGACGTCTTGCTGATGCTGCGAAGCATGAAACGCCTTTCGGGGGAAGTGCAAAAAACTCAGGAGCAACTGCGCCGGTTTGGGATTGTACCCCTTGCCTTCAGACCTCCGGTGGGGATTACGAATCCGAAGCTTGCCGTTGTTTTGCGCCGCCGGGGGCTATTCTGCGTCAATTTTTCTTGTCGGGCCTGGGACGGTGGAAACCGCTTTGTGCGGGGCATGATTCTTCGCATCCTGGACAAAGTACGCCCCGATGATATTATTGTCCTGCATGATACCTGGCCGCCGGGAGCGGTAACAAGCCGGGACTGGCAAGCGGAAATCGTGTCGATCCTGACCGGTCTTCAGGAAAAAGGCCTGAGGATCATTCCTCTGGCGGCGTTGCTTGGACAATCCGTCATGGTTCGAACAACAAACGATGGCTAATGATTTTCCGTGGTTGTCACGTGTAAAAAAGTATTGATACAGGCGGGGATCAGTGATATTGCTTCTTCCTCAAATGTATCTTGAATGATTAAGGATATTCCGTAACCTTCCGCGCCGGAACCGATAACGCGGCCCGGGAAAAGCGGTCAACGGAAATAAGAGACAGGATGGGAGCGCCGAATCATCGACCGGTAAACGGATCGCGGTTCGCCAACCTGCGTTATGACGGAACAATGGCACTTCATATCTCATGATCGCGACCCTTCGGACGCCATGGCGGTCATTCGGGCGACGGCCCCCGGCGGGTCACCCTGGTATGCCGGGCATTTCCCCGAAAACCCGATCCTTCCGGGGCTGGCTATCTTGGCGATGGTGAAAGAAGCCATTCTGGGGGAAGAATCCGTCCGCGGGACAAAAATCAGGTTCGTGGGGGTCCGCCGGGTTCGGTTCCGCCTGCCGGTCAAACCCGATGACGGATTGATCCTGTCCTTTTCCCGATCCCGGCAGGAAGAAAAACTTTCCTATTCGTTCCAGGTATTTCTGGACACAAAACCGGTTTGCAGCGGTTTGATGACTGCGGAGATCCTTGCGGAAGATTGTCTGGAAGAAAAAATATCAGAAGGTCCTTGATTTCGGTCAAGGCGTATTTATATTCAGGAGGACTGGATGCCTGTGAGCATGGAAAAAAAAGCCCGGATCATCCGTATCGCGGAGATCGTCATTGCCGAACTGAAATTACAGGACATTACACCGGAAACATTCGATCCCGACCTCGATCTGGTGGATGAACTGGGGGTGGACAGTATGGACCTGGCGACGGTGGTACTCGTGCTGCAGGATGAGTACAGTATTACGATTGACGAGGACGACTATCCGAAACTGAGGAACATTCGCCTGATTGCGGACTATATTGAACAGAAGCTGCAGGCGTAATCATTAAGAATACACAGCGGATTCATGGACAGCACGGAAACCATTACGATCACGACAGCGGATGCCGGGAGAAGAAAATGGAAATTTTCCGAACTTTTAGCCGATCCGGAGGTTTCTCTGCGATGGGAGAAGGTCAGGAAATATTTCTTTCTCAGGGAATCAACCTATGACATGACCAACCGCTGCAATATCCGTTGCGATGGCTGTTATTACTACGAGGGGGAAAAGCAGTTCGCCCCGGAAAACCACGATCCGGAAGCATGGCGAAGGCTCATGCAGGAGGAAAAATTCCGCGGGATTACCTACGTTGTCCTGGCCGGCGCCGAACCTTCCCTTGTTCCGGAGTTGCTTGAGGTGTGTTATCAGGAGATACCTTTGGGCAGCATCGCCACCAACGGTTACATCCGGATTCCCGAAAGCGTGGGTTACCGGATCCACATTTCCGTCTGGGGAAACGATGAAACGAGTTTCCGTATCCGCCGGGCCGGAAAACTCCTGCAAAGACAGATTGCCAATTACGCCGGGGATTCCCGGGCCGTTTTTGTTTATACCTTCACCAGAGAAAACATTGATGAGGTCTACGAGGTTATGGACACCATGGTCGGCCGGGATTGCCGCATGACTTTCAACATGTTTTCCGCACCGGTGGGGTACACGGGGAGCTTGCGGCATGACGCGGCTTCGCTGCTCAGAACGCGGCGTACCATGATGGATCTGCTGAGCCGGTATCCGGAGAACACCTTGTTCTCGCCTTATGGTGTCGTGGCCCACACGGAAGCTTACGGCCTTCACACCCTCTACGGCTGTTCTTATCCACGGATGAATGCGTCCACCGACATCGGGCTCGGCCGCACTTTCCGGCAGTATCGGGCGGACCTGTCCTGGGATCGCAAAGTTGCCTGCTGTGTACCCGATACGGACTGTGAAGACTGCCGGCATTATGCCTCCGGCAGCGCTGTGGTGACCGCCCGTCTCCACCGGCACACGACCGATCCGGAAACCTTCCGCTCCTGGCTGGATTATGTGGACACCTACCTGGCCGTCTGGGTCATGAATTACGAAAAGGGGGAAAACCTCTGCACGAAACTGATTGAACCGCCCGGAAAACCGTTTCCGGGTTCCAACGATTAAGAGGGTCGTTTCCAGTGGAAGAAACGACGGGGGAAACGGAAATATTATATGAAAACAGTCGGTTCCTTATTGGATGAAGCCTGGCATGAACGTTACCGGAGAATCGCCAGCCTCAATATCCGGAGTTCCATTTACGATGTGACCAACCAATGCAATCTGCGCTGTAAGGGATGCTTTTTCTTTTCTTCCAATGAGCACTTGGCCGCTCCCGAAGAAACGGACCTGGATAAGTGGTATGCATTCGTCGCCCAAGAAAAGCAAAGGGGGGTCAATCTGGCCATCCTGATCGGCGGCGAACCGACCCTTTACCTGGACCGGGTCGAAGCCTTTTACCGGCAGCTTCCCACCTACTGTGCCACCAACGGCCAGATCAAGATCCCCCGGGACCGTTTTCCCGACATGATGGTGGGTATCTCC
>ERZ795030.6429-NODE-6429-length-10263-cov-4.477567_pt1 | contig 10263 bp, 3 predicted proteins | sample MGYA00375122_ERZ795030 | MGnify/ENA primary metagenome ERZ795030 (study PRJEB30165, sample SAMN05720146) | activated sludge metagenome | isolation source: anaerobic digester from wastewater treatment plant | place: Japan | collected 2015-04-20 ...
GCTCCAGATCGCGGCGGTCAAAGCGCCCGGTTTTGGCGATCGCCGCAAGGCCATGATGGAAGACATCGCGATCCTCACCCGGGGCAAATTCATCTCCGAGGATCTTGGTATAAAACTCGAGAACGTGGACCTTGATATGCTCGGGACCGCGAAACGCGTGGTGATCGATAAAGATAACACCACCATCGTGGGGAGCGCCGGCTCGGAAAAAGAAATCAAGGCCCGCTGTGAGCAGATCAAGGCTCAGATTGAAAAATCCGACTCGGATTATGACAAAGAGAAGCTCCAGGAACGGCTCGCGAAACTTTCAGGCGGCGTGGCGGTCGTGAAAGTGGGAGCCGCGACCGAGGTCGAAATGAAAGAAACCAAGGCCCGCATGGAAGACGCGCTTCACGCGACCCGCGCGGCCATTGAGGAAGGTATCGTCCCCGGCGGCGGAGTTGCCCTTTTAAGGTCGATCGCGTCTTTGGACGGCCTGAAGCTCCAGGGCGACGAAGAGACAGGCGCCCAGATCGTGTATCGCGCGCTCCAGGAACCGGCACGCAGAATCGCTTATAACGCCGGATTTGACGGTTCGGTCGTTGTCAAAAAAATCCTGGAAGGCAAAGGGAGTTTTGGCTTTAACGCGCAGTCCGGTGAATTCTCGGATCTGATCGAAGATAAAGTCATCGACCCCGCCCGGGTGGTCCGGGTTGCGGTGGAGAATTCCACTTCAATCGCGGGGCTCATCCTCACGACTGAATGCGCGGTCGCGGAAAAATTGAAGGAAAAGAAAGAAAACGAAAAGAAACCGGCTTCCAACTACGCCGGCAGTATCCAGTAATACAAACCGGGGACAGTCGCTTTTTCACCTAAAGTGCTTGTCCCCGGTTTTTTTTATCCTCAAACGCATGAACAGCAAGTGAAGAGTTCCCACCGGGCAAAGGTTACGGCACCAGAACTTCGGTATCAGAAACGCGGTCAGCATGATCAGCAAGGCCGCGATCGCCGTTACTTTCACAAAGTCATAGTTCCCAACGTCAAACCAGTTCAGCCAAGGCCATCTGAAAAGCGGCGCCAGATAAAACCCTAAAGTCGCGAGTAATATGAAATAAGCGACCCCGTTCAACCACGAAGGTTGCCGCAAATGTTTTCGGAAGATCGAGCTCTGCAGTTCCTGAAACGTCCCAAAAGGGCAAAGATTTGAACACCAGGACCTGCCCAGAAGGTTGAGAATCAAAAAACCGTTAAACAAAAATGTCCGCGAAATCCCCCACGGGCACGGCGACGGACACGCGCGGCAAAAAACATACGGAACCTTGTAATGACATCGTAAAAGAGGAAACAGAAGCACCGGAAAAAACAAGATCCCGTAGAACCATTGCAATCCCCTTCGCGGGACACCTTGGCCCAAAATACGCTTCATCACCCAACCAACCGTCGCCGCGACCAGCGTCACCTGAATCAATACGGCATAAGTATCACTCCACCAGGCAAAAACGGTCACTCCCAAAAGCATTACAAGAAAAAGCTTGCTAAGCCCCCCACCCGACCTGACGGCCATACCTCCTCCTTCCCAAACCGCGCGCCTGAAAATATTGTCGCTCCAGAATAACATGATTTTCCCTGTTTTAAAAATGGACGGTTCTATTTTTTAAAAAAGTAAATTTTTCATTTTGTCAGTTCCGTTAATTTGACGCGACAACAGGACATTTCTGTTTCGACTGGAAAAAATTTCTGAATTTCTGTTTGACTTCACTTTTCTCTTTGTTAGAATTCCTCCCGTTTGCGTCACACGTTTTTTTAGGACAATGATTTTTGAGCTCCAACACCGTCGGGACTTAGCTCCGGATCCGGGACGGTTGAAGATGATGGCACGGAGCGAAAGACTTGCCACTCTTAATGGATAACGCGAAAACGAGAAATCTGAAAGTGTTCGCACTAAATACTACATATAGTATTTATCCCTTCCAAACACCACAAAATATAGACAAAGTTTATAAAAGTTTTTATCTAACACCCTTTACCGAACAACTACCTGACCGGAGATCAAACCCATGACTGTTGAATCATCCAGGAAGAATTCATCGTCTCTCTCACGCTCACCCGGGGAGGGAATTGAAATCGAAAGATATTTTACAAATGCCGGGGAAAATCCTCTGGATAAAGTAATCTACGATCAGAGAACATCCGTGATCACAAATCCTGACGGCTCGGTTGTTTTTAAAATGGATAACGTGGAGGTCCCGGAGGGGTGGAGCCAACTGGCCACGGACATCGCGGTTTCAAAATATTTCCGCAAGGCGGGAGTTCCCGAGACGGGCAGCGAAACAAGCGTCCGCCAGCTCATCTTCAGGGTCGCTCACGCGATCCGCCTGGCGGGAGAAAAACTTGGAGGCTATTTCAAAACGTCCGGGGATGCCCAAACCTTTGAAGATGAATTAATTCATCTTCTCGTTAACCAAAATTGCGCTTTCAATTCCCCCGTCTGGTTTAATTGCGGCCTTGATCTGTACAACATTAAAGGGAGCGGCGGTAACTGGTACTGGGACCCGTCCACCGATACTCTCCTCGAGACAACCGACGCTTATTCCCACCCACAGTGTTCCGCCTGTTTTATCCAGTCGGTCGAGGATGATTTGATGTCGATCTTCGACCTTGTCAAAAATGAAGCGCGGCTTTTCAAGTACGGTTCGGGGACCGGCACCAATTTTTCCAAGATCCGCGGAAAAATGGAAAGGCTCTCGGGCGGAGGAACGTCTTCTGGGTTGATGTCCTTTCTCGAAGTGCTTGACCGAGGCGCGGGCGCTACCAAATCCGGAGGGACCACGCGACGAGCCGCCAAAATGGTTTGCCTGGACATGGACCATCCCGAAATTGTGGATTTTATTAACTGGAAGGTACGCGAAGAAAAAAAAGTCGCCGCCCTGATCGCGGCCGGGTATTCCTCCGATTTTAACGGTGAAGCTTATAAAACCGTCGGCGGGCAAAACGCCAACAACTCGGTCCGAATCTCTAACGCGTTCATGAAGTCTTATCTCGAAGACGGAAAATGGCAAACCACCTTTCGAACCACCGGGCAGGTCGCTGAAACATTTGAAACGCGCCACCTGATGAGACAGATTTCTTTCGCGGCCTGGGCCTGCGCGGATCCGGGAGTTCAGTTTGACACTACGATCAACGATTGGCATACATGCGCCAATACGGACAAAATACGGGCGTCCAATCCTTGCTCGGAGTTTATGTTCCTCGACAATACGGCCTGCAACCTGGCTTCAATCAACATCATGAAGTATTTGAACCAGGACGGTTCCTTTGACATTGAGGCTTTTCGCCGAACGATCCGTATCTTCACACTGGCCATGGAAATCATCGTCGATCATGCCTCATATCCGACCCAGGAAATCGCTAAAAACAGTCATCTTTATCGCCCGCTGGGATTGGGTTACGCGAATCTGGGAACATTCCTCATGGTCAGCGGAATTCCCTACGACAACCCCAGGGCCTTTGCGGTCTGCTCAGCCCTGACGGCAATCATGACCGGACACGCTTACAAGACCTCGGCTGAGATTGCCGCCGCCAAAGGCCCGTTTGCCGAATATCAGAAAAACGAATCATCCATGCTGAAGGTGATCGAAAAACATCGCGCCGCCGCTTACCAAATCCCCGCGGAACACTGTTGGGATGATCTCCTCAAGGCCGCCCAGGAAGATTGGGATCTTGCCCTGGAATTCGGAAAACACCACGGTTACCGGAACGCCCAGGTCTCGGTAATCGCTCCCACCGGAACGATCGGTTTGCTCATGGATTGCGACACCACGGGTATTGAGCCGGATTTTGCGCTTGTCAAATTCAAGAAACTCGCGGGGGGAGGTTATTTCAAGATCGTGAACCAGTCCGTTCCCGAGTCGCTTAAAAGACTGGGTTATCACCCCGCGGAGATCCAGGATATCATTGAATATATCCAGGGAACGGCTCGCCTTGAAGGGACCCCGTGGATCAATCGCCAGACCCTCGGTGAAAAAGGGCTCCTCGCGGAAGATCTTGAAAAAATCGAGGCCGTTCTTCCATCCGTATTTGATCTCGGCTTCGCGTTCACAAAATGGACGCTTGGCGAGGAAACCATGAAACGTCTCGGATTCAAGCCCGAAGATTATAATCACCCGGGTTTTAACCCGCTCGAGTCACTCGGATTTTCGCGTTCCGAGATCGAAGAAGCCAACAATGTGGTCTGCGGCATGATGACGATTGAAGGAGCGCCTCACTTAAAACATGAACATCTTCCCATTTTTGACTGTGCCAACAAATGCGGAAAATACGGGAAGCGGTTTCTCGAGCCAATGGCTCATGTCAGGATGATGTCCGCCGCGCAACCCTTCATTTCCGGCGCGATCTCCAAGACGGTGAATCTGCCGAAGGAGACAACGGTCGAGGAAATTGAGGACATTTATATCCAGGCCTGGAAAATGGGAGTCAAGGCCGTGGCGCTTTACCGTGACGGCTCAAAACTTTCACAACCCCTCAATACGAAATTCAAAGATTCTGCCGACGAAAAATCCGACCTCCCCAAACTCCAGAGACGGAGACTCCCCAAGAAACGAACTGGCATGACCATCGAGGCCCGGGTCGGTGGACAAAAAATTTACCTCCGGACGGGAGAATACGAGGACAGCGCCCTCGGTGAAATTTTTATCGACATCCATAAAGAAGGCGCCGCTTTCCGCTCCATGATGAACTGTTTCGCGATCGCGGTATCGCTCGGACTTCAGTACGGAGTTCCTCTTGACGAGTTCGTCAACGTATTCACTTTCACAAGATTCGAGCCGCAAGGAATGGTCGAACATCCCAATATCAAAATGTCCACCTCGATCGTCGACTACATTTTTCGGGTCCTCGGGATGGAATATCTTGGCCGCACGGACTTTGTCCAGGTCCCGCCAGACCCCTCCACTCTCGCTTTTGCCCGGAAACGGGAGGCCCGACCCGTGAAAAACGATACTGTGGAGATAAATCTGAAAGAACCCTCGAGAGGAAAAGCTTCCGGGGCTAATGAACATCTTTCCCGGATGATGGGCGACGCGCCCTTTTGCCCAAATTGCGGGCACGTCACAGTGAGAAGCGGCGCTTGCTATAAATGTCTGAACTGCGGAAGCAGTCTGGGCTGTTCCTGAGCGAAATAGGAGTTAGCTTTTACTTTCTCCGGAATTTCGTCGCTCCCCCTCATGGGGGCAAACTATCTTTCCTGAAAAAAAGCCTCTCCCCCGAAAAACAGGGAAGAGGCTTTTTTCGTCAAAACCCTTAAGACTCCGGAGGGAAAATAGCAACCTTTCGTTGCGGGTTTGTTAAATCAAACTCCTTCCGGAACGGACTTTTTGAAATATCACGATCCACCTTAAGCACCCAGATAGGCCCTCTCGGCTTCGTGAGATCCTCCGGCAAAATCATTTCATTATGCACGAGGATTGCGCCCACCACACCTTCAAAAGCCTGGCGAAGCATCCATCCCGCCGCTCCCGTGTAGCCATTCCAGATCATCCGGCCCGGCTCAAACGTCGTAAGGAAATCGGCTGGCTGTTTGTTCGGCTGGCCACCGTAGATTTCAATTTCCTCAGGCGTCACGTGGGCAAGCGGTGAAATCTTTGACCAGAGACGAAATGCGGTCGCGCGATATTCGTCGGCCTTGGCATGATCACCCCGTTTTTCATATTCCTCCGTGATAAGCCTCGCGGCGCGCACCAGCCACTGGACACCATGGCAATACATGCCGTTTTCACGCACTCCTTCCGGATATTTACTGCTCCGGCCAAGATAAGGTTTTGTGTCCTCCCGTAAAGCCGGCCATCCGAGAAGAATGACGCTTCCCCTTTCCAGGACACTCAGCGCTGTGTTAAAGATCGTAACACCACGCTCAAAATTGATCCCGGTCATCACCGACCAGGCGGCGGTCAAGGCGTCAATTTCCCAGACCCCGCTATCCTTCACGCCAATTTCCGTGCCATCGTCGTGGATCGCCCGAAGGTACCGGTCGCCACGCCAGGTCTTCTCAAGAGCTTCGGCAAGCGATTTCATCTTCGCGGCGTAATGCTCCTTCCGCCGGATACCATCTTTGCGTTCAATGGCAGGTAGCATCTCTCGCAAAATGTAGTAGAGGAAAAAACCGAGCCACACACTCTCACCTTTTCCTCCACTCCCGATTTCATCCAAACCGTCGTTCCAGTCTCCCACTCCCATCAGGGGAAGACCATTCCGGCCCATCTTGCGCTCAAGCACCGTATCGATGGATCGCATACAGTGACGATACACTGTGTCCATGCGGGTCGAACGGCCATAAAGCGCTCCCAATCCGTGCTTGTTTTTGGGAAGCGGAGCAAACGGAAACTCAGACGACACATACGACGTCATTTCATCCAGGATGCTATCATCCCCCGTAATCCGGATGTACTCCCCGACTCCCCAGGCAATCCAGAGCAGGTTATCCGAAGCATGCGAACGGCAAGAAAACGCCGACCGTCCGTCCGTCAGAGTAAAGAACCAGTGAAAAACATCGCCTTCAATAAACTGCTGAGAGGCGTGCAAAATAATCTGCTTGCGCGCGAGCGCCGGATCCACCCAGGTCAGGTTCACTGTGTCCTGAAGCTGATCCCGGAACCCGAAAGCGCCGCTTGTCTGGTAAAAACCCCGTCGTGCCCAGATACGCTCGGCAATGGCCTGATATTTGAGCCAGTTGAGATAGCGGTCAAATTCCGGCTGGTTGGTCTGGAGAGTCACCGTCCCCATCATCCCAAGCCACCACGCCTTTGTGCTCTCGAGAGTCTTTCTGACTGTTTCCATATTTTTGTACTTCTGAACCAGTTGCACCGCCTGCCCCTTCCGGTCCGCTTGTCCCAGAATAATAGCGACCGTGCGTTCCCCCCGGGCGGGAAGATCAAGCGTTCCCACAAAAGCCGCGATTTGGGCCTGGTCAGTCAGTTGTGTTTCATCCGGAATTGCATTTTCCACCAGGTACGGGTCCACGGGGCCCCGTCCACTGCCAAAAAACCGTCCCCGCCTGGTCTCGAAGCAATCGGCCGGGATCGACATGGAAACAAAAGCCGGTCCGGAGCGAAAAATATTTCTCGGATTCTCGAAGAAAAGGGCGTCCAGTGTTTTGTCGTACTTCGTTACCAGAGGCCCTGACCGTTCCGGCTGAAACGCGAGCGCCATCTGAAAATACGGCGCCACCCGAATTTTCCGTGGCCGGTTTTCATGGTTGCGAACCGTTAGCAGATACACCCCCATCGGATCTCCGGTCGGGACAAACACCGTAAGCTCCGTCGACAGATTGCCTTTGGACATACGGAAAACCGCCGTCCCGTCCACGCTAAATTCACATTCGTTTTTCGCCGCCCGATCATTCAGCGGGTGGTGGGTCGGAGAATACCATTCCCGGCTTTCCGGCTCGTAGAGGTAGATGGCCTCGGAGGGGATTTCGCGAGTCACCGTATCGGGCCAGTCTGGAGTAAGCCTGTTTTGCTGGGAATTTCCATTGCAAGACGTATGCAACCCGCGATTGGTCACCATCACGGAATGAACAGGGTTGGACATTCCATGGTCAAAAGGCCGCGGCGTGTAAGGCGTTTTTACGGCCAGCGTATTACCCTGATTCTTGAATTCATAGTACGGTTGAGGAGTCCCTTCCGGGATTTCACCGTGTCCGATCAAGAGGGAATGTTTCCCTGGTTGAAAATCTGATGAAATTTTCGTGGGATCAGGCTTTAGATGCTTTGTCACCATTTCAAGCGCCTGTTCTTTCTTCTTCGCGTACCCAATCATAAGACGAACAGTTTTCTTTTCTCCGGCGGCGAGAGGCGCGTGAATCAGAAAACTTCCGATCGGGTCAAACGTCGGACAAGCGGGGGTATCCTTGGCTTCGAGAAAATCAAGCGTCTCGACGATTCTCGGCGCCCAAACGCTTCGAGCCCGGCCGATAAAATCCACGCGCCCGGTCAGAAACCCTTCGGGCGCGATGTCGGACGCCAAAAACCCCATGGACTTGGTGCTTTTATTCCAGGAAAGCATCGCGTTGGAGGCATTAACGTACTGCATTTCAGGGTAAAGCCGCTGATACTGCGTGTGGAACCGGTCATGCATCCACCCGTTAAGCACCCATTCGAGATACGGAATTATTTTGAGTTTCCGCGCTTCGTTCGTCCTGTTCTCCAGCGTGACAGTCCACAGCTCGGCCGTGCTGTCTTGGTCGGGCAACGTAATTTCCACCGAGGTCTGGATTCCGTGGCTCGAGTTTGTAATTCGAAGGACATCTTCAGTTTTTTCAGCTTTTGAGGGCGAAAAATACCTCTCCGGAAAATTTCCGCAGACAGGCCAAGCCCGGTCTTTGCTTTCCGGCTCCTTCGCGGTATCCACCAGAAAAAGAACCCTGCCACAGGGATCCACGAGGTCATAAGAGCGGCGACTCACGTCGCATTCCTTCCCGAGCACTTCTCCGTAGACTTCACTGTTTTCTTTCATGGTAACGCGGTACTCGCGGTTCGCGATCGAAAACTCAGCCACTTGTCTCTTCCTCGATCGCCCGCGAAACGCGCGGACAATCGAAACCACTCCGGTCATAACCGCCACCGAGACAACAAGGAGCAGAAGAGTCTGGGAAGCGGAAAGCGATTGAATCCAGGGAATCAATCCCTTCCCCCGACTGGCATTCTGCATTTGTTCGGCAGTGCTCCAGACATGATCCCATTCCTGTCCGCGTGGCAAATAAAACGGGATTAAAAGCGGAGCCCATGTCGTAAAACGTTTGACACCTTCGGGGATATAGCGCTGGGCCGCCGCGGGACCGATAAATCGCGCTATTTTTTCATCCAGCTTGTCCATCCCGAGAAAGCTCAGGTTCACGAGCGTCGCGACCCGAAGCCCCATGTGATCCATCCATATCAGGATTCTGAAGAAATCAAACGCGAGAATCCAGACAAAGACCGTGAGACTCCACGCGCGGAAATCTCCCGGGGACATTGTCAGACTGTTCCAGGTCGCGAACACGGTCCGGATGGCGCCATCCTGGTTGTACCAGGTTGGATCCGGCATCATGCGGAGGAACGTATAGATGATCGGAGACATCCAGAGTCCCCACCGAAGCACATAGATCATCAATTCGGAAAGTTGCGCCACTCCCGCTTTGGAAAAGAAAAATTTGATCGGGGTCTTATCCTTGTCGAAAAATGCCTGCATAAAAACTTTGTTAAACGCGAAAAGCCAGGTGGCCACGGACCATTTAATGACCCCGTCCAGAGACTCCGTAAAAAGAAGTTTCACGCCGCCCGGACAAAACCCGAGATCCGTTAATCCCCACTTGCTAATCAGCACCGGCTGAACATAATGCCCCAGGGAATTGAAATAGGGATAATTGTGGTAAACGTCCTGGGAGAAACGCGTTGTGACGTAAAGTTTAAACTTGTAGAGAACAACCGAAACCTGCGGCGCGTCAAGATAGAACGCCACCGCGCTACCAAGGAATCCACCAAGAAGCGAATCCACCAGATAAAGACGCCAGGTCTGGATCTTTCCGCAACCACGCGTCATATAGACAATGTCCCGGAAAAGGCTGACTCCGCCAGAGGCAATCAGTCCGATGATGAGACCAAACGTAACCCTGTCGGACATGGCCTTGTCGATATATCCCTGGACAATCATCGCGGCAAAACCAAAACCGACAACCGCTCCCCGAGCGTAAAGAACCGGATTACGGTAGCTAAAAGCAAGACGGTCAAAAAACGGAAGACTTCCGTCGAAGCTCTCGATGATGGTTTTCACCAGCGGAAACACCAAAATTCCCGCGAGAATACCAATCAGATACGGAAACGACATCATGATCTGCTGAGCCGTATGGGTCATAAAAACAATGGCCATCGCGTAAAGAAGGGTCATCAAAATTCCGCTGTAGGCCAGACCTTTTTTCATTCCAGTGGAAACATTTTTAAAAATGGTGTCGCCGGAAGGCGCGATATGCTTGCCGGAATCAAGGAGGATTCCGGTCAGGAGATAAATTTCTCCCCATAGGCCCGCGAAAGAGAGCATGGTAGTCACGATTGAAACAAGAGCCCTGCCCCAAAGCGGCCACGTCCCAACGACTGCCGCGGAACCAAGATTTGCTATCGAAGGCGCGATTACCACGAACAATGAAACGAGAAAAATAAAACCGTGGGCCTTGGGTTCTTTGACAAACCGTCCCTTGACAACACCGCTCATTCCATTGGCAAGCAATTCATTGAAAATAAAAACTACCAGAAAACG
>ERZ795030.6431-NODE-6431-length-10260-cov-8.646056_pt1 | contig 10260 bp, 10 predicted proteins | sample MGYA00375122_ERZ795030 | MGnify/ENA primary metagenome ERZ795030 (study PRJEB30165, sample SAMN05720146) | activated sludge metagenome | isolation source: anaerobic digester from wastewater treatment plant | place: Japan | collected 2015-04-20 ...
TCATAATTCCAAACTACAGTATAGTCTTTGTAACCAGACCAAAAGTCAAAGGTGACTTTGGTAGCAGTGGGACTGGCAGCAGCTTGATCGGTTTGCTTAAACAACCAAGAGCGATAATTTTTGTCCCATGAAGTTTTTTTGGCTTCAGTAAGATTAGTTAAACCACGAGTAGAGGCAATATTCCACAATTCTTTGGTGGAACAATACATGGTGTGTTCAGTGGCCCTTTCTTGACCAGTGCGATCGGGTTCTCGGCGACAGACTTTGTAGGGCAAGGAAAATTGGCTCAGATCACCCCAAGTGCCTTTGTTGGTCCAGCCATAAGCGCTAATTTGCTCTATAGCTTGGGCTTTTTTGGCGGTAGTGCAGGGACCGCCGGGAGTAGCAGCACTACAATTGGCGCCACCAACATGGTTGTAAAGCGGATAATCAGAATATTCAGAAGCGATGTCCAAAAAGTAAGTTCTGGCAGAGCGGACAGGACCAACATCATACTTGTTAGCTTCGGATCCAGCAACCTGACCACAATAGAAAACTCCCATAAATCTGGTAATTCCGCCTTCGGCAACGGCTTCGTAGACGATATCGGCAGTTTGAAGCCCAGACTGAGGGCGGGAATCTTGGTGATTTTCGATCATTACCATAAGGGGACGCCGACCAGACCAAGTATCTTTTTCCTCTTTGGTGTAAAGTTTGCCGTTTAGAGGACAGGCTTCAGTTTTTGGACCGGGATATAATTCTGGTTTTGCCGGATTTTGATCCTGATTTTGATCACTACTTGGTTGGCGCTGAGAGAATGATTTTAATAAACCACCGCTACCTGAGGGCAAAAAATAGTCAAATAAAAAATAAGAAATACCACTGACTATTAGGAATATGCCTAGCAGTCCGAGAATTTTGGTGACTTTGGGGTTCATTAAAATTTTAATCTTTAATAGTTTTAACTATAGCTAATTTTTCGTCTTTTGACAAAGTGACATTATCCCCTTCGCCGTTTTTGATAGGTTTAGCGTAAAGTCGGGTAATATCACGGTTGTGAAGAGAGGTGAGAACAACGCCAGAGTTGGCTTGGTTGAGTAAGGTGAGAATAAAACTTTGATTGCCACCCATGTCATCAAAAGGATTAAACCGGGTAATATTTAATTTGAAATTAGAGTTGTTTTTAGCGGTTGAGTCGGTTGCGGGACGGGATTTGTTTTTTTTATATATTGCTCTGGTAATGAGAAACAACCAAATTAGATTGAGAATAACTAAAACATAGAGCAAAATCATATATTTATTGTAGCAAACCTGGGTGTGCTATACTGGCTTTAGTAGGATGGATTATACAGAAAATAACAAGTTTCTAAAGAAAGATTTGGCTAAGAGCTTGATTTTGAGCTTGATTTCTATTATTTTCATAGTTGTTATATATTTATTTGTTAATTCAAGGGGGTGAAGCTTAAAATGCCAACCATAAAATTTTATAACGTTAAATCACGCAAGGCAGTAGAAGTTGATGTCAGCAAGGTTAAGAAAGTCACTTTGAAAAACGGCCGACCAGCAGCTGAAACCATCGACCCTCAAACCGGCACCAAGATGTTCAAAATCTTGTCTGCTGCTGATGCAGCTTTGTTGAGATAAATAAAGCTCAAAATATTGTAAAATAGACTAACCTCCAAAGAAATTGAGGTATTTGTTTCAGTCTTTGACTGAAAAGGAAAGTCCGGACCACGAAAGACGCAAAACCCAAATAGGTAGGGTCCTGAGTGATCGGGAGGCAATGCTACAGTGACGAATAACTCCGACTTGTCGGGGCGAAGTGAAACGAGCATCCTTTTGGTGGAAATCTCAAGTTGAGACGTTAATATCTGGTCTTTGAGAGTCTCAGGTAGAGAGAAAAGATAGATAATACCTAAACAGAATCCGGCTTATCAATTCTTAGGAGGTTTTTGCTGGTCTATTTTTCCTGGGCATTAAAACTTCAAAAACTGTTTGGACGGTAAGGAATATAGGTAAAGCCAGAATGGCACCAACAACTCCCCCAAGCTTGGCGCCGGTGGCAATCAAAAGGATGGTAACCAAGGGATTAAATCCAACGGTTTGTTTCATAACTTTGGGAACAATAACATTATTTTCTAGCTGCTGGATGATAATACCGACAGCCACAGTCAAAATTCCAGTTAAGGGAGAGACGGTGAAACCAACAAGGGAGGCAACAACAGTGGTGACGGTGGGACCAATTGAGGGGATAGCCTCAAGTAATCCGGCAAAAATAGCCAAAGGGACGGCATAGTTTAATCCCAACAGAGTGTATCCAATATAGGACATAACTCCGATAATAGTCATAAGAAAGAATTCAGCCGTTACCCAACTACCAAGACGTTTTTCTAATTTTTCGACAATATCCATAAACTTTTGGTTTCCTCTGGTGCCGAATACTTGTAAGCCGTATTTAGAGAAATTTTTCTTTTCCAACAACATATAAAAGGTTAAAAACATGATAATAAAGCCAGACATAATGTTGGAAACGACGGAGACGGCGGTTTTGGCAATACTACCGGGCAGATTTTCCAAAACTTTTAGCTGTGATGACCAGTCAATGGCATTGGTGCCAAAAATACTGATATTTTTTAATGTTTCCGGCAGGGTTTTAATAAGATCAGTGGTCTGTTGAACTAAAATAGGCACGATACCGGCAATAGTCAGAGAGACAACGGCAATAATAATAAGGTAGATAATTAATATTCCCAAAGGTCGTGGAATTTTGTATTTTTCCATCCGAACGATAGCTGGATTAAGAACTTCCATAAAAATAAAACTGATAAACATGAGAATAATCAGAGCCCGGATCTGCCAAAGAACAAAAAGACCAATCAAAAAAAGAGCGGTAAAGATGATGGTTTTGTAAGATATCTCGATTTTTTTGTTACTCATGACCTAGTATACCATTGGGATACTAACTTATTGATTTTTTTTTCAAAATTAGGCTGGGTAATATCAAAGAAGGCGGCATCTTTTGCTCTTGAGCGAAACCAACAACTTTGGCGACGGGCATCGCTGTGCTCAGCATAAGACCACTGTTTAAGACAATCGGATAAAATTTTTTTCTTTGATAAATTGTTGTTTGATTTTTGATAATCAAAATAGGGTTTGAGGCAGTGGTAGGCGGCAATTTGGAGACCTGGGTGAGACCAATTATATTTTTTTAGCAGATTTTTGACTTCATCTAAAAAACCCATATTTAGGCGTTTTTGAACGCGGGCGTCAATCCGTCGATACAAAAACGACATGGGAGCGGTGAGAGAAAGGTGCAAAATATCATATTTAATATTAGAAATGGAGTGATGGCGGTTATGTTTGAATAATTTAATTTCAATCTTGCGGGTAAGACGATAATGGTTGTTAAGGTCAGAATTATTTAATTTAGAAAAACCTAAAGGATCTAAAGTTTTGTAGATTTTTTGGAGAGTTTTGACTGAAAGCTGGGATAAAATAAATCGTAAAAATTTATTTGGTTTTATGGAAAAAGTGTTGTAGTTGGGGTTGATCAAAGAATCAAGATAAAAACCGCTGCAGCCGACTAAGATAGGTAATTTGTTTTGATGATGAAGTTTTTGAATAATTTTTAGGCCAAGTTGCTGAAATTGGGCAACTGAAAATTTTTGGTCGGGGGTGATCAGGTCAACTAAATGAATCGGGGTTTGGTCAGGCTGGTCTTTGCCGGTGCCGATATCCAAGCCTTTGTAAATCTGACAGGAATCGGTGGAGACTAATTCGCCGTTGTATTTTTGGGCTAATTTAACGGCTAAATCGGTTTTGCCGGTGGCAGTGGGACCGGAAATAATCAGAATTTTGTTAGACATTGAATTTGAACTCAACAATATCGCCAGGCTGCATCAGATAGGTTTTGCCTTCGTGACGGAGACGACCGGCGTCTTTGGCCCCCTGCCAACCCTGATATTTAACAAAATCGTCGTAAGAAACGGTTTCGGCCATAATAAATCCCTTTTCAAAGTCGGTATGAATGACTCCAGCTGCTTGGGGGGCGGTAGAGCCTTTGGTGATAGTCCAGGCCCGGGCTTCTTTGACGCCGGCAGTGTAATAAGATTGGAGATTAAGAGTATCGTAGGCTTTTTGAATCACCCGCTCCAGACCGGAACGGTTAACGCCTAATTCTTTGAGATAAGAAACTCTTTCCGAAGAAGAAAGTTCTGACAGCTCAAATTCGATTTTGGCACAAACCGGCACGACCGACTGCCAATCTTTGATATTCAGTTTCCAATTATTAATATTTTGATAAGTATCTTCGTCGACATTAGCCACAATAAAATAAGGTTTAGCAGTTAACAAAAAAAACTCTTTGAGCAAGATTTTGTCTTCATCATCATAATCAAGATTGACAGCTAAAATACCTTTTTCCAATTCAGATTTTAGGCGTTGGGCTAAAATAAATTTTTTGCTAACTTTTTCTTTGGCGTTGTTTTTGTTGACATCAATATATTTATCAATGGTTTCAAGATCTTTGATAATTAATTCGGCACAAATGACTTCAAAATCGCCTTGAGGGTCAACTGAACCCTCTTTGATGATGTTGGAGTCGGAAAAGGCTCTGACAACGTGGCAGATGGCATCACAGTCGCGGATATTGGTTAAAAATTTATTACCCAGACCTTCACCTTGAGAAGCGCCTTTAACTAAACCGGCAATATCGACAAACTCGACGATAGCCGGGACAATTTTTTCGGTTTTGACAATATCGGCCAAAATTGGAAGTTTGTCGTCGGGAACGCCGACGACTCCAACATTAGGGTCGATGGTGCAAAAAGGATAATTGCTGGCGTCAGCTACCTGTTTGCCCAAAAGGGCGTTAAACAAAGTTGACTTGCCGACATTTGGCAGACCGACAATACCAATAGATAGACTCATGGGTGAATTTTACCAAATTATCAGGATTTTTTCTGAAAATTATAGTTCTATTTGGCTGATTTTAGGTTTTTCGGGAGACTCGGGATTTGGTGTAGCCGAAAGCCATGAAGTCTTATCATCTTTGATAGACCAACCAACTGCTGGCTCAAACTGTTTACTAAAAGAGTTGGAATAAAAAGTACGTTTACCAACAGACTCAATGATTACTGGAATCACCTCAACGTGATAAAAATTTGAAGTGAAATCTGTAGTGGCTTTTTTCGTAATCAAGGAATAACTTTTGATTAATTCCCAAACAATTTGATTAGCATCTTTTGATAATGATTCTGCCGGCAACCCTATTTGTTTTGCCTCTTTAAGAACAATCGGATATCCATGAGCTGGGTAAGAATCGTTGAGAGTGTCAATAATTTTATCCTTTACTTCTTCTGTTAATTGATCGTTCCTTAATTCTATTAGATTTTTGGCAATCATTTTGCTTAAATTACTGGTTCTTTCAAGTTCACCAATAACTATGGGATGGATATACTCAAAAAGAATTTCAGAGGCAGTTTTGGTGCTCGGATGATTTTTAAGGTCGTTATTAATAATGGTTTTGATTCGATTTATTTGATCAACTGAAACATTTGCATTATCTCCTTTGCTCGATTTTGGATTAAGGACGTGGTTGAGAGAAGTATCAATTGCGGTTAAATATCCTGAAGGACCAAATAAAATTTTGTCCGCAGATAAGCATAAGAGTGTGGCGGCACTAGCACAACGGCTAGCAACTACCACGGTTAAGTGATTACAAAATTGTTTAAGCAGGTTAGCGATCCTCCATGCAGCCATACCACTACCACCATTACTGACTAAAATAAGAGTGATCGGTAAATCTGAAGACAAATCTTTAATATGAGAATAAAAGTATTCAACATCGTCATTAACAATGGAGGAATCGGGATTCATATAGTAAACTAGTACTTTTGTATTTACCTTACTTTCAATGTTTTTGATAAGTTCTTGTGTTTGATTCCAAAAAAATGCTGGGTATCTTATCTTTATAGATGCCTTATCAAGGGCGGAGTTATTTTCAACTACATTTTGATTGGTTGGTGTATGTCTAGTATCAGTAATGTTGGATTTAGGATTACTTTGAATGTCTGGCATAATTGATTGATAATATAAACTTAAATTTTAAATGTCAAATTGTTTTTATCCCTTTATTAATCGCTGAGCTTTTTATTCTATCAAATGGCTTTTTTAGGTCTTTTTTTAAAACCCCCCTGTTTTTACAGGGGGGTTTGAACTTCAAAAAAAAGAATAATTATTTGACCATTTTCTTGATTTTGGTGCCGGGAATATAGCGAGGCATACGTCGGGCAACAATTTTCTTGGATTCTTTGGAGCCAATAGCTTTGATGGTTTTGGCTTTGAACATTTTGGTTTTGAAAGTTCCAAAACCGGAAAGTTTAACGGTTTCACCGCTGGCGAGAGCTTTCATAGTTTCGTTTAAGAAAGTCTCAACAGCTTGTTTGGCAGCTTTTTTGCTGAGTTTGGCTTTTTGGGCAACAACCTCAATAAGATCTTTTTTGGTCATTTTTTTATTTTTTAAATAAATAATTAGTTTAATAATAGCGGATTAACCGGAAAATGCAAGTAATTTTATTCTTCTTTTACCGCATTTTTGTTGATTTTGGGAGCGGCCACAATGCTACTGGTGCGCAACTCGCGGATAACAGTAACCTTGATTTGACCAGCCCACTTGGCTTCTTCTTCGAGTTTTTCGGCAATATTATGACTAAGGACTTCAGCTTCGGCGTCAGAAACCTGGCTAGGTTCAACAATAACGACGACTTCGCGACCGGCCTGATAGGCTGCCACACTAATAACTCCGGCAAAAGTCTGGGCAACCTCTTCAATATTTTTCATTCGCTTGAGATATTCTTCGTGGACTTCATAACGAGCGCCGGGTCGGGCACCAGAGGCGGCGTCACCAATATAGACAATGACTGATTCGATAGAAGAAAAACTCTTGTCTTCGTGATGTTCAGCCACACAGTTGATGACTTTTTCGGGGATTTTATACTTTCGAAGCAAATCGATACCCAAATCAATATGAGTCCCTTCCTGATCGGCAACGATTTTGCCAATATCATGTAACAAAGCTCCAAGCCGGACAGTGTTAACGTCAGCTTTGAGCTCATGGGCAATACCGATGGCAATTTTGGTGGCTTCGATGGTGTGTTTGGCAAGATTTTGACCGTAGGAAAAGCGGAATTTGTATTTGCCAATTTCCTTAACCAAATCTAAAGGGAGATTAAAAGCGCCGACTTCCTGGCAAATTCTTTTGCCCTCATTGATGAGAATTTTTTCGACATCATTTTTGGTTTGAGCCACGATTTGTTCAATTTTTAAAGGTTGAATCCGACCGTCTTTGATAAGTTTTTCTAAAGAAAGACGGGCAATTTCGCGGCGGGTGGAATCAAAAGAGGAAATACGGATGTCGTTGGTTTCATCCAGTTCAAGCTCGACGCCGGTGGCTTTTTCAAAAGCACGGATATTGCGGCCTTCCCGACCAATAATTTTACCTTTGATGGCTTCGTCGGCGAGAGAAATGGTAGAAACAGTATATTCAGCAACGTAGTCGGTGACGCCATGGCGAATATTGTCAACAATGACTTCTTTAGTGATTTCTTCTTCTTTTTGACGGATTTGGTCGCGAGCTTCTTCGATTTTTTTGGCAATCCAACTAGACATCTTTTTTTCGGTGCTGCTAATGACAAGCTGCTTGGCTTTTTCAATATCCAGACCGGAAATAGTTTCTAATTTTTCCAGTTGTTTGCGATATAAGTCATCGACGCTGTTTAGTTTGGCTCTGAGATCGGCGGTTTGCTGATCCAAAGATTTTTCTTTTTGAAGTAAATATCTTTCCCTTTCGTCCAAAGACGATAATCGTTGAAAAACTTCGGCTTCTTTGGCTTTGGCATCGGCTTCCATTTTTTTGGCATTTTGGAGTGAAGCTTGGATTTGGGCGTTAACTTGGGATGTATCCAGTTTGGGAGCTGGGGAAACAGTTTTGGCGGGAGTGGTTTTGCCGGGAGCAAAAACAACCCGATTTTTATCATCAGTAGCTGGTGAAGAAACGGTGGGTGATTTTGAATCTGGTTTGGATTTCTTTTTTGAAACTTTGGGAACTGATTCTGGCGCAGAAAATAAACCTTTAACTCTGGTCAAGAAAAAATCTAACATAATACCTCCAATTACTTTTTACGACACAACTATCCCGAGAAATTTTAGGGGAAAATAGAACAAATTATCATAAATAAAAGTGTACGGGTAAAAAGTTTTAATAAAATTTAATAATTAATAAGTTTAATTTTAAGTCAGTATATTTTACTTTAAGGAAAGGTAATCGTCAATCGCAGTTTTGATGTCCGATATCTGAAATCCGCGGCGAAAAAGTGAGGCATAAAGACGTTGTTTTTGCTTAAAATCAGCCATAAGTTTACGAGTTGGTTTCTTTTTGGCAAGAATGGTTTTGATGGCATCAATGTCATTTTGAGAAGGCAGATTGGGTATATCCTGAGAGTTAATCCCCTTTTGGCGGAGTAAAAATTTGATTTCTGAAACAGATTTGGATTTGTTTCTGGTAATAAATGAACTAATAAAATTATCTGGGTTGAGAAATTTTTTTGATTTTAGCTGAAGAATAATGTTGGTAATTATTTTGGCGGTGGGAATGGAAGAAAACAAGGCAAATTTATGTTTCAGACGGGAAAAATAAAGTTTAAGTTTGTCGGCAATAATTTTTTCGGTTTTGGGGGAAAGGGCAATTTGGCGCAAAGAGTAATCTGTTCCCAAATAGGTCAAAGAAGTGGTAGTGATTTTGGTTAAAAGTTTGGGGGTAATGGACTGATTTTTTTTGAGAGACAGTTTAATAGTGTCATCAATAAAAAACGGTAAGTAAGACCCGTCGGAAAACACCAAATTGACCCGGTTGGGAAAACGGCTGGCCTTGATATTAGTTAAAACTAACATTAGTCTTCGTTGGGTTGAGCCGGAGAGGTTTTGATATCAGCGGTATCAGCGGCAGACTTGACCTGATCCCAAATTTTATCCCGATATTCTTTGGCAATTTTTGGATTTTCTTTGAAATATTTTTTGGCGCCCTCACGACCTTGAATATTTTGGTCGCCGATTTTGAAGAAAGCGCCAGATTTGGTAACCAAACCATATTGGACAGCCAGATCAACTAAGCCGCCATAAACAGAAATGCCTTCGGAATTCATGATGTCGAATTCAGCTTCTTTGAACGGCGGAGCAACTTTGTTTTTGATAATCCGAGCCCGATGTTGCGATCCAATAGCATCGCCGGAAGAGGTTTTGATATTGGCGATTTTGCGGAGGTCAATCCGGACAGAAGCATAAAATTTAAGAGCTAAACCGCCAGGAGTGGTTTCGGGATTGCCAAACATGACTCCGATTTTTTGACGAATTTGATTGGTAAAAATAACAACAGTTTTTGATTTGGAAATAGCGCCGGTAAGTTTGCGGAGAGCTTGGGACATCAGCCGGGCTTGAACTCCCATCATAGAATCACCCATTTCACCCTCAATTTCGGCTTTTGGCACCAAAGCAGCCACAGAATCGACAACAATGACGTCAACAGCATTGGAACGGACAAGAGTCTCGACAATTTCTAAAGCCTGTTCGCCATTGTCGGGTTGAGAAATTAAAAGATTGTCTAAGTTAACACCAATAGTAGCGGCGCGGGTGGGTTCAAGGGCATGCTCAACGTCGATAAAAGCGGCGGTGCCGCCAAGTTTTTGAGCTTCGGCGACAACATGCAAACAAACAGTGGTTTTGCCGGAAGCTTCAGGACCAAAAATTTCGGTAACCCGTCCACGAGGCAAACCGCCGACACCTAAGGCAATATCTAAGGGCAGACAACCGGTGGGGATAACCTCAATTGACATATCAGCCTTTCTTTCGCCCATTTTCATAATGGCACCGTCACCATAAGCTTTGGTGATTTGTTCCATGGCAATACGAATGGCTTCGTTTTTTTGAGTCTGGTTGGGGGCGGAGTGAGTTTTGACTGTTTTTTTCTTTTTCATAAAATGTTTTTAAGTTAACAATATAGTGATAACAAGAAAAACAGGGTGAAGTCAAGGACTAAAACCCAAATAAAAGGCGAAGGCTAGTAAAAACCGGAAAAATTAAGTAAAATAACCAGGCTACGGGAATTGGCGCAATTGGCTAGCGCGCATGCATGGGGTGCATGAGGCTGCAGGTTCGAATCCTGTATTCCCGACCAGAAAAAAGGCCGGCAAGGTTGATAAAGTTTTATCAAAATTGTCGGCCGGGTCG
>ERZ795030.6433-NODE-6433-length-10259-cov-5.819973_pt1 | contig 10259 bp, 9 predicted proteins | sample MGYA00375122_ERZ795030 | MGnify/ENA primary metagenome ERZ795030 (study PRJEB30165, sample SAMN05720146) | activated sludge metagenome | isolation source: anaerobic digester from wastewater treatment plant | place: Japan | collected 2015-04-20 ...
CCCTTGTCCTGCAAGGCATATGCCCGTATCTTGTTCGCCAAGCCGATGCCGCGTCCCTCTTGCCGCATGTAGACCAGCACGCCGCAGCCCTCCTCGGCGATCATACGCAGGGTCTCGCGCAACTGATTGCCGCAATCGCACCGCAAGGAGCCCAACACGTCGCCGGTCAGGCATTCGCTGTGCACGCGCACGAGGACCGGGTCGTCCGTGCCGACATCGCCGCATACTAAGGCAACGTGGTTCTGTTCGTCCAACACGGACTCATACGCCACCAGCCGGAACTCGCCAAACTCGGTCGGCAGTTGCGTTTCCGCTACGCGCCGGATGAGGAGCTCGTTGCGGCGCCGGTATTGGATAAGCGCCTCGATGCTGCACATTTTGATGTGGTGCGCTTCGGCGAATTTTTCGAGTTGGGGCACGCGCGCCATGGTGCCGTCTGGATTCATGATTTCGCAAATGACGGCGCTGGGATTCAGGCCCGCCAAACGAACCAGATCAACCGAGCCCTCGGTTTGCCCCGCGCGAACCAAGACGCCTCCTTCGCGCGCCCGCAACGGGAAAACATGTCCCGGCATGACCAGATCGTTCGGCCCGCAATTCGGGTCGATGGCGACGTGGATGGTGTGGGAACGGTCATGCGCACTGATGCCCGTGGTCACGCCCGAAGCCGCTTCGATGGAGACATGGAACGCCGTGCTGAAGCGCGATCGATTGTCCGATGTCATCGGGGGAATGTGGAGCGCGTCCAGGCGTTCCGGCGTAAGCGCCAGGCAAATGAGCCCTCGCGCGTGCGCCGCCATGAAATTGACCGTCTCCGGCGTGACCTTCTCCGCGGCGATGACCAGATCGCCCTCGTTTTCCCGGTCTTCGTCGTCCACCAGAATGACCATCCGACCCGCGTGCAATTCGTGCACGATTTCAGGAATCGTAGCGAACATCTGTACTCGAACTCCCTATCGCAGCCTATCGCGCTTCGTGCGAGGTCCGCGACATATCCTTGCCACTACCGCCCTTCGACCCATGAATGCAGGACGTCTTGGCGCTTTACCGGGCAAAACTCGATGAATTCGTATTCGGCGATGCGTCGGAGTCTGTAGGGATCCCGAGCAAACCAATCCGCCAATGCCGTAAGAGACTCCGCCCGCGCAATCACCACCCCGCCCGTGCGCGGGGTGCGCGGACCGGAACACAACAACATCCCGGCGTCATACCCTTCCTGCAAAAAAGCCCGGTGATCGGCCAAAACGGCATCAATCTCCTCGAGGGAGGCCGTATATGTGATCAGTACAACAAAATGTTTCACGATTTCCTCGCCATCCCGTCTCCACGCGGCGCCATGCTCGCGCTGAGGCGACTCGGATTTGTCAAGACCCCTTGCCCAAAAGGCAGGTCTCATCGATCCGACAAGGGTTTGCGCACTTGGGAAAACGTCTTGCCGTGGACTACGCCCTCGCGAAATTCACGCCGCGCCGCGCCATCGCTCGACGCGTGAACGCTCTCCCTACGGCTTATCCGCTGTCTTGAAACACACGATCAGCGTAGCCGAGAAAGCGACTCGAAAGCAAACGGAACGCGAAATGATCCCGCCCGTATGGGGCGGTTTTGGCATAACGGGCCATATTCGCGGAATCTCGTCAGACATCTTGGCGTTGCGCTCCAATGTGTTACGCCAGTTGGGATGCAGCATTTGAAAAACCAAACATTTCGCGCTCATTCCGTAGGGGCACGCATTCCCTGAGAAGACCAGCATTTTCCTGTCCGCAATCGCGGGCACATTGACATGTCCCCGCAAGGCTACGTATGATACGCGACTCAGGCTGGGGCATATGTCGAGGTCCTCGACATACCGGGACGGAACGCAAAACAGCGCGGTATTCATGGCTCGTATCATCGCTATCGCCAATCAGAAAGGGGGCGTGGGCAAGACCACGACCGCCATCAATCTGTCCGCATGCATGGCCGCTGCGGGCAAACGGGTGTTGCTGGTGGACTTAGACCCGCAGGGAAACGCATCCAGCGGCCTCGGCATCGATCGACAGAATCTCGAACAAACTCTCTACGATGCCATGATGGACGACGCGGCGTTGCCTGCGGTCATCCTGCCGACAGCCGTCGAGAACCTCAAACTGGTACCTTCAAACAAACACCTCGTCGGGGCCGAGATCGAGTTGGTCGGCATTGAGGATCGGGACAGGCGTCTGAGACGATGCCTCGATTCCATTCGAAGCGAATACGACTTCGTTTTCATCGACTGCCCGCCGTCGTTGAGCCTTTTGACCGTGAACGGCTTGGTTGCGGCGGACGGCGTGATTGTGACATTGCAGTGTGAATACTACGCCCTGGAGGGATTGTCGGAACTGCTGCACACCATTGAGTTGATCCGGGACAATCTGAACAACAGCCTGGTGTTGCAGGGGGTGCTGCTGACAATGTACCAAAACACCCGTCTCGCGGCGCAGGTAGTGCAGGATGTGCGGGATCATCTCGGAGATTGCGTGTACCAGACGATCATTCCGCGCAACGTAACCTTGAGCGAAGCGCCGAGTTACGGTCAACCAGTCATCTACTACGATCTAAAGTCCGCTGGTGCGCGGGCCTATTTGGCCCTGGCGAGGGAGGTGCTTTCCCGTGGCTAATCCGAAAAAAGGCGGGCTTGGCAGAGGGCTTGGCGCCCTGATCTCCAATCCCGTCAAACCGGTCGAACAATCCGTCGCCGCGTCCGCGCCGGCTGTGGTTCACGCGGAGGAACCGAACGGAGACCGCATACTCTATCTCGATCCGCATGCCATCAAGCCGAATCCGAAGCAGCCGCGCATGCATTTCTCCGAGGAAGGCTTGGAAGAACTCGCCGCGAGCATCCGGCGCGAGGGCGTGCAAGAGCCCGTCATTGTCCGCAAGCAGGGCAACGACTTCGAATTGGTTAGCGGCGAGCGCCGCGTCCGCGCAACCATCATGGCGGGTCTCGAAACCGTGCCTGCGATTTGCCGCGAGGTCTCCGATTCGGACATGCTTCGGCTTGGGTTGGTGGAGAACATCCAGCGCGAGAACCTGAACGCCGTCGAACTCGCGAAGGCGTATCAGATGCTCATCGATGAGTTCAACTGGACGCAAGAGCAACTGGCGGACGAAGTTGGAAAGAAGCGTGCGACCGTTGCCAACACGCTGCGTCTACTCAACCTGCCCGGGGATGTCCAGGCGCGCGTGGCGGACGAATCCATCTCAATGGGACACGCACGCGCACTGTTGGCGCTTAGCACGCCTGCGGCCATGAGCGCCGCGTGCCGACGGGTCGTTCAAGAAGGGCTTTCCGTGCGGCAGGCCGAAAAACTCGCAACGCCGCAGAAGCCAAAAGGCAAGTCCGGTTCCGCGGCGAAAGACCCAAATTTGCAAACCATCGAAGACCAGTTGCGTCGCCGCTTGGCCACGCGCGTGAGTTTGCGCCCGTCCAGCCCCACCAAGGGAAAGATCGAGATTGAGTATTTCACCTTGGACGATCTTGAGCGCATTCTGGATATTTTGAAGAAATCGTAAGGAAATCGGGGGAACCCTCTGCGAAAAGAGAGATCCACCGAACCCCCTCCCGGAATTTTTTCAGTGCGCTTCGCGCGATGCGAAACTATGCGCGAAGCGCCGGTAAAAGTTCTTGGGAAGGGGGCTGGAGAAACCCTTCTTCCAAGAAGGGTTTCCCCAGATCAATACGCATAAAAACGTAATCATAAAAGGAATAGCCCCAATGCTCGACATCAAACTCCTGCGAGAACAACCGGAACTCGTCAAACAGGCGTATGCCCATCGCGGCGCGGCCATCGATATCGATGGCATGCTTGCCGCGGACGCGTTGCGGCGTGAACGGCAGTACGAGTTTGAACAGTTGCGCGCCGAGCAGAACAAGGCCTCGGGCGAGATTGCGCAACTGAAGAAGGCCAAGCAGGACGCGGCCGGGGCGATCGCCGCGATGAAACAAGTCAGCGATCGCATCAAACAACTCGAAGAACAGATGAAACAAGCGGATGAGGAGTTTCAAGCGCGTCTGCTGTTGCTGCCGAATTTGCCGGATGCGAGCGTGCCCGTGGGGCGCGACGAATCGGCGAACCGCGAGGAACGTCGTTGGGGCGCGCCGCGCGCGTTCGATTTTACGCCGCTCGATCATGTAGACGTCGGCACGAAGCTCGGCATCCTCGATTTCGAATGCGCCGCCAAACTCTCCGGGGCGCGTTTTAGCTTGTTGCGGGGCGCGGGCGCCTTGTTGGAACGCGCGCTCATCAACTTCTTCCTCGACACGCATACGCGCGAACACGGCTACACGGAAGTCTTGCCGCCGTTCATGGTGAACAGCGACAGCATGCAGGGCACGGGGCAATTGCCGAAGTTTTCGGAAGACCTCTTCCGCATCGCGAACGAGGGAAAAGATCTCTGGCTCATCCCGACCGCCGAGGTGCCCGTGACGAACATCCACCGCGACGAGATCCTCGCCGAAGACCAACTGCCCGTGAAGTACTGCGCGTACACGCCGTGTTTTCGCAGCGAGGCCGGATCCTACGGCAAGGACACGCGCGGCATGATTCGCCAACACCAGTTCAACAAGGTCGAGATGGTGAAGTTCACGACGCCCGAGTCCTCTTGGGACGAGTTGGAGAGCCTGACGCGCAACGCCGAAGCCATCTTGCAGAAGCTGGAAATTCCCTATCGCGTCATGACGTTGTGCACGGGCGACATGGGCTTTTCAGCGGCCAAGACCTACGACATCGAAGTGTGGCTGCCGGGGCAAAACAAGTACCGCGAGATCAGCTCTTGCTCGAACTTCACGGACTTCCAGGCTCGCCGCGCCAACATCCGTTTCCGGCGCGGCGACAAACGCCCCGAGTTCGTGCATACGTTGAACGGTTCCGGCTTGGCTGTGGGACGCACGCTCGTTGCAGTGCTAGAAAACTACCAACAAGCCGACGGCTCCGTGGTCGTGCCGGAGGCGTTGCGGCCCTACATGGCGGGCCTCGAACGCATCGCCCCGGCGCCATGATCGTGCCCTTCCAGAAAGCTCCGTGCGGCGGTCGAAAGAATGAACCGGTCAGGACGCTAGAGACGCCCTAACATCGCGGCCAGTTCCTCCACCCATGCCGGGTGCGCGTTGAGCGATGGAACAAGGCGGAATTCCTCGCCGCCCGCCCGTAGAAAACGGTCGCGTGCGCGCATGCCGATTTCTTCCAATGTTTCCAGGCAATCCACTGTAAATGCGGGACATATCACGGCCAAACGCTTCACGCCCCTATTCGCCAGCGCAGGGACGATCTGATCGGTCGCGGGCGAAAGCCATTTGTCGCGCCCAAGCCGCGATTGAAAGCCGACGCTGTGCGCGTCATGCTTCAGGTTTAGCGCCTCGACCAATGCGCGGGTCGTGGCGAGGCATTGCGCGCGGTAACAGTGGCGAATGTGGTCGCCGGGGTTGTTACAGCAATCCTCGCTGGTCAGACAGTGCGCGCCGGACGGGTCGCACGCACGCACGTGTCGTTCTGGAAGGCCGTGATAGCTGAAAAGAACGTGATCGGGCCGGAATTCTTCGAGGTGCGGCAATGCGACGGCTTTCCACGCACGCACGAACCCTGGCGCATCCCAAAACGACGGAAGCGCCGAAAGCGCGGGGACGTTCACGCGCCGCGCCGCAAACGCATACGCCTTTTCCAGCGCCGAACCTGTCGCTGCCGACGTATACTGCGGAAACATCGGCGCCACGATTATGCGCGTCACGTTTTTCGTGAGGAGCAATTCCATGGCGCGTGCGATCGAGGGAAAACCATAACGCATCCCGATCTCGATGGCCGCGTCCGGCATCTTCTCGCGCAATTTCTCCGCGAGCGCGTGCGTATGACACAACAACGGCGAACCGTCCCTGGTCCATATCTTCGAATAGGCTTCCGCGCTACGCTTCGACCGGAACGGCAAAATGACGAGGTTGCGCAACAACCATCGCAACGGCGCAGGGATATCGACCACGCGCGAATCCGACAAAAACTCCCGCAGATATGCGCGGGTCTCGGCGGTGCGCGGCGCGGCGGTGGTGCCTGTGTTGATGAGCAGGATACCGGTGCTCTTGGCAGAGCCCATGATCACGCCCCCCCAGTCGAAGTCTTCGTCTTGCGCAGGTCCAGCATGCCCAGTGCGAACGATAGCCAGAATACGATATTGACGGCGACAACTTGAAGCGTCAACGCCGCGACCACGGCATCGACCGGAACGCCCGCCGCTTTGTTGATCACGAGGCCCGTGGCGACGTGCGGCATGCCGGTCGGGCTGGGCGTCATGGGCATGGCCCCGACCAGACCGTGCGCGACTTTTGCTGCGGCAGCGGCGGGAAAACTCACGCCGTATCCAAAACTGCGATACAACAGCACGTTGCCTGCCAGTTCGATGGCCGTGCCCGCCAGGGTCATCAATCCCACAATCAGCAGGACGCCCTTCAGCCTTTCCAATGCCGCGATAAGCGCAGCCACGTGCTTTGCAATGCGCTGCGGAAGAAGGCCCATCCACGCACGGCGCTTCACGACAAGGACGGCGGTCATGCCCGCAATAAACGCAATGAGGCCAATGGCCGCAAGCGCGGAATGGATCGGCAGTTCGAGCAGCGCCATGCCTGTCATGCCGAACAGCAGCGTCGAGGAGGATTCAAGCATGCGATCCGCAACGATCCACGCGCCGACATCGACGTTGCGGTGGCGGCGCATCAATAACGGCGAGAGTTCCCCCACACGCCCCGGCGTGAAATTGCCCGCCGCTTTGGAGAGGAAATACAATCCAAAGGCGCTTGCACCCCGCCCCAAAACGTATCGCCATTTAAACGCCCGCCACCATAAAGCCGCGCCCTCGAGCAGAGTCATGGCGGCGAACCAGCGCATATCGACGGCGCTGGCCGCCGCGCGAATTCTCGGAAAACCCACGAGCCAAACCGCGCCGATCAGCACAAGCGCTCCGACCAACCAGAAGGCCGCGGAATACCTGCGGGCGTGACTGGCGAAACCTTTTTTCATGGCGCCGTCGCCGTTGCTTCGGGCCCAGACGCCGGCACGTGAAAAACATGCACGAACGGCCAGCGGCCAAAGCGTTGTTCCGTGAAGACAAGACCGCGTTTCCGATACTCGCTTCCCAGCCACTCGGGATGCTCCCAAAGGTGCATGATCACCCACACCCCTTCGTCGCGCGCGTGCGCCTCTTCCGTTACGTGCACCAAGTCCCCGAAAGGTTCGATGTAGACGATGCGGTCGTCGGGATGGCTGGAGGAAAAGCGGAACGAACTGGCGTTCCAATCCTTGAACACGAGGACCAGGTCGCGCGGCGCGCCTTTTTGCGCAACGCACGCCGCAGCCGCCTGCATGTCGGCGCGAAGCGGACCGCCGGTCAGCGCGAGGAGCTGATAGCCATACATCGCGACGAGCGCGCCGCCGATGATCGCCCGGCTGCGTCGCCCGGGAAGCGCCGCCAGCGCGCCGCCCATCAACAGACACACCGCAAGCAACGTGTAGAGAATGTAACGATACTGAAAGCACGGCTGAAGCACATAACTGGCCACGTACAGTGCAGCAAGCGGAACAATCAACCATAGGCAAAGAAAGGCAATCGCATCTGTTTCACTGAAGACGGCATTTGCACGACCGTTGTTGCGGCGCCTGCGCCAAAGCGCATGCCCAACGAAGCACGCGATGCCCCCATAGACAAGGGCCGCCAGCGGCAGGTCGAGCGAAACCCCATGCGGCAAAAGCGGCGCGGGATTCCAGTTTGAAATGCGTGCGCCCGTGAATACGACCAGGAAATTCGCGAAGTCGCGCAGGCTGGGGTATCCGAAAATGCTGGCCCATTTCGCGATGTGCCCGATATTGATCAGACGCGCCCAGAGGTAGCAAGGCAGCAGCGCCACGACATTCGCGACAACCCACAACGCAATCCATTTCGGCGCGCGCCAACGTCGCACAAGCAGGAAGACGCCCTGCACCAACAAGAATCCCGCGCCAAACAGGTGCGTGCCCACGAGCGCGGCGTTCGCGGCGACGTTTGCCGCCCACCAGCGCCGTTGCGCTGTCTCCAGTCCGCGAAGAAACGTGTACGCCGCGACCAGCGTCATCAGCGACGTCAACGCATAATTGCGGATTTCCTGACTGTAGTATACGTGCGGCATCGAGATTGCCAGACAGATCGCCGCGACCAGCCCCGCCGCATTGCCGAAGATCGCGCGTCCGACAAGAAAGAGCATCGCCATCGACAAAATTCCAAACGCAACCGACAACCAACGCATGGAAACCACCGAGCCGCCGGTCGCCTTCGCCCAGAAATACTCGATTGTGAAATAGACTGGCTGCATGGGCGGGTCGCTCTTGTGGTATTCGTGCAGAAACGTGGCGAGGTCGGGACTATCGAGACAGTTCAGGCTAACGACTTCATCGCACCACGGCGTCTCGGCCCGCAGGTTGTGCACGCGCAAAAACAATCCAAACGACACAATACCCGCCAGCGCGATCCACGGCGCCCACGGGACACGTCCGAGCCAGGTCTGACTGCTGTCTTGCGTCATGGATGCATCACGGCCCCCATGCGTACACAACAACGTCTTTGTTCGACGCCTCTTCGATCTTGCGCAGGTTCGCTTCCACCCAGGCAACATCCTGGTATACGCCTGGCGTCTCATGAAAACGTTTGCGCTCGGCCAAGAAAAAACCCTTCGGATGTTGTCGCATGAATTCCTGGAACGCCGCAATGTCCTTGATCCCTGGCACGTCTGTCTCGGGTTCCTCCCAATAATACGCCCACGCGGGATACCACCCGTCGGTCTTGCCGACATAATACTTGGACGACAGAAACGTCGTGGAAACCACCGCCGCGCCATCAAGACGCGCGCGCACATAGTGGCAGGGCTCGCGCCATTGCGGATGCTTCTGTGCGAGGGTCGCATCGGCGCCGGAGGCCACATGCAGCGAATCGCGAACAAGTCGCGCCGTTGAAAGCGCCACCCGCCCGCCGAAGACAATGATCATTGCCGCCACAGGCACGCGCCACCAAGCGCGCCGCGCCGTTTTCAAAAATGCCGCGCCTTGTGCGATGGCATAGGAACAGGCAACAAGATAAAACGGAAACTCGAAGAACATGAAACGATAGCGCCGATAACCGATAAAATAGGTCAACACCAGCAGGGGCGCCCAGAATGCCAGCGCCGCGTACAGGCCTTTGCGCCCGCCGCGCGCCAGCATCAGCACGGTTCCGATGCCCGCCAACGCGTAGAAGCCCGTGCTGTAATTCTGGTTGAGGTAACGAAAATAGAAATACCGGTCCGCGCGCTGCGGATCATATTTGTGCTCGATCATCTTCCCGCCAAAGCCCGCCACCTGAAACACCACGTATCGATCAACCGGCGGCAACGTGAAAAAATACACCCCCATCGTGACGGCGATAGCGACAAGAATAAGCGCGCACACAAGCGTCCAGCGCGACCTGATGCAACGCTCCCGAACGACGTTGCAAAATGCATAGGCGCCCATCGGAGCAAGGTGAATCACCCCATGAAGCGCCGTGAGCACGCCGCCTATGTACGCCAGCGCGCTCAGGGATCCATGGCGGAAAAAGAGGCGACGCTCCTGCGCGTGCATGCCCAGCCACGCGCTCCACGTCAACATCAAATAAAAGGTCTGTTGCATCGTGTAAAAACGCGCCTCGCGCGACCATGCCACGGCCCATGGGGACGTCGCCAACAAAAATGCGGCGCACAGGGCCGTTCCTCGGCCCAGCAATGCGCGCGCAATCCCAAACGTCAAGGCCACGTTCAAAGCGGCGAGCAGCGCCGAGGGGGCGCGCATGGACGCCTCTCCGTCGCCGAAGAGCAGAACAAACAACGCAAGCAGGTAATTGTGGGTGGTTCCGCTGACGTACAGCGTGCCGCTCGGCAAGAGCGGAAGCCCTGTCTGGGCAATATGTTTGGCGACAAAAATATGTACAAGCTCATCGTGCCACAACGACGGCTTCGCCAGATTCGCAAAGCCCAGAGCAAGCGAAAGCGCAACGCACGCCCAAAGCGCCGCCCATTCCCAACGCGCCATGGGCGCTGAACCATTCTCAGGGGCGCGATGCGCGGACAAATCAAGCGACGGATGCATAGGTCTTCACGTCTCCCTCACGCGTTATACAAGCCCACCGAGTATAGGCGGCCAACGCGGCGCGAGCAACCAGCGCCCAGGGCTATCGCATTAAAAGTCACATAGCCAGGAGGATTTCCTTGAGGTAGTCGT
>ERZ795030.6435-NODE-6435-length-10254-cov-5.062947_pt1 | contig 10254 bp, 9 predicted proteins | sample MGYA00375122_ERZ795030 | MGnify/ENA primary metagenome ERZ795030 (study PRJEB30165, sample SAMN05720146) | activated sludge metagenome | isolation source: anaerobic digester from wastewater treatment plant | place: Japan | collected 2015-04-20 ...
CTTTTAACATTCAGGCGTCTCATTTCATCAACGTTTTGACGGGAGAATTAGTGCCGGAAAGTACAGCAAAAGCTTATGTTAAAAGCCATGACGTTTACGCTAAGTTACCCGACTATTAAATGTGTTTCGAAAGGATGATCCTATGTGTTTTTTGTCAAAAAATAAACTCTGGATAATCGGCGCAGGCGTTCTTATTATCTCCTTGTTTTATTTTTATGTTGATAACAACACGAATAACACCAACAAGGATTTTTTGGTGAAAATATTTTCCACTTTTAAAAGCGATAATCCTGCTTTCCCTTTTACCTTTGAGTATCCGCAAGATGAATGGGTCTTATTGGAAACAAGTGGACGACGCGAGATTTACGATGAAGTTTATCTTCGAGGTAAGCCGGATTCTGGAGGAGAGTTTGCGCCCAGCATCTCTATTTTTGTCCGCCCCAATGAGATGAGGAAGCCGGCGGAAGAGCTCCTTTCCAATCAGTTAAGGATGGAAGAAGGATTGCCGGAATTTGAAATTCTTAAAAGAGAGAAGGTCTCCATTGATAAACAGAAGGTTTCTCTCGTTACTTTCCGGCATAAAGCTTGGGTTCCGCTTGGTGCTACTGATGGGCGGATGGTTGAAATAAAGGTAAGAATGTTATTTTTTATTAACGGTGAGAAGTCTTACCAAATTGTAACACGCACAGCCGCGGAACAGGCCGTTCAGATTTTTGAAGTTTTTAATCATATTTTAAAAACGTTCAAATTTATAGACCGATAAATATTTTACTGATAAGAACTTCTTGAAAACACTGTTCTTTTCCCGCATCATACAGTTCTTCTGATACTTCTCAACGGCAACCAAGGATTTTCATGGACTACCTCGTATACGCCCGTAAATTTAGGCCGCAAACCTTCGATGAAATCGTGGGGCAGGAGACCGTCACGGTCACGCTCAAGAACGCGATTAAGCAGGGGCGGATCCCTCAGAGTTTCCTTTTTTCCGGTCCCCGGGGCGTGGGAAAAACTTCCACGGCCCGCATTTTGGCCAAGGCGCTTAACTGCAAAGAAGGCCCCACGGAAAAGCCTTGTGGAAAGTGTCTGGCCTGCAAGGAAATCGAGCGGGGGAACTCGATGGATGTGATCGAAATTGACGGAGCGTCCAACCGCCGCATCGAAGAAATCAGGGATTTGCGCGAAAACGTAAAATTCAAGCCGACGTCCGGAAATTTCAAAATCTACATTATCGATGAAGTCCATATGCTGACTCTGGAAGCGTTTAATGCGCTCCTGAAGACCCTCGAAGAACCTCCGCCTCACGTGAAATTTATTTTTGCGACGACAGAATCACATAAGGTGCCTCTTACCATCCTTTCGCGTTGCCAGCGGTTTCAGTTCAAGAGAATTCCGGTTCCGGAAGTTGTGAAAAAACTTGAATCGATCGCCAAGAAAGAAAAACTCAAGTGTGACGAGAAGGCTTTGTTTCTGATGGCCAAGGCCAGTGAAGGCGCGTTGCGGGATGCTGAAAGCCTGCTGGACCAGCTCGCGAGTTTTTCGGGCGGGAAAATCACGGAAGAAGACGTTCTCACTCTCCTGGGGGCTTCTTCGGATGAAATATATCTTGACGTTCTGACGGCCATTCGTGAGAGAAAAGGGGCGGATTTGTTCGCCCTGGTAAAAAAAATCTACGAAGAAGGCGGCGAGTTAGCCCAGTTCGCGGCCGGTCTTTTTGAAGTCTTCAGGCATCTTCTGGTACTCAAAGTGATACGCGAGACCCCCGGGTTTATTGATGCGAGTGAGGCGATGGTGAAAGGCCTTAAAAAAAAGGCGGCTGATTTTTCGGAAGGAGAACTTCTACTGGCCTTGTCCATGCTTCAAAATCTTCAGTATCAGTTGCGACGGCCCGTGGCGTCACCCAAATTACTTGTTGAAACCGCGTTGCTCAGGCTCATGAACGTCGGTCGTCTCAAGTCAGTCGAGGAGCTTGTGGGAAAAAACAAATTTGCCCCGGCATCAGCCTCGACGGCGGGTTCAATCACAAAACCCTTGCCTGAAAAAAAAACAGTTCCGCCGCCTCAAAAATCAAATGAACCGGTAAAATTTAAAAAGACAGCGGGGGATGAGAATTCTGTATCTCCTCAACACTCCTCCAGAGATTCGACGGAGTCGGTTGATCTGAATGCCGTGGTATCGGTGTGGCCGCAGGTCATCGAAAGTGTGAAAGCGAAACGGATGTCCCTGGGGCTTTATCTTGCCGCGTCCGAACCTATGGAAGTAGACGACGGAATGATCGCGCTTGGATTTCCCGCGGAGTTTAAATTTCATAAAGAGACTCTTGAAAAGGAGAGTAACAGGAAGCTGATTGAAGAAATGTTTTGTCAGGCGCTCGGTAAGAAGGTTCGCGTTCAATGCGTGATGACGGAAAAAGACGGGATCCATCAGGATCTCCCCCCCGAGACCCCTTCTACGGACAATTCACCGGACATTGTTGCTCAGGCCCTTGAGATCTTCGACGGCGCCCGCGTGATTCGCAAGGAATAGTGTGATGCGAGCCTATTCGAATCTGATGACCCAGCTTATCGAAGCTCTTTCCAAACTTCCGGGGATCGGTAGGAGGTCGGCGGAGCGCATTGTGTTTTATCTTCTCAAAACCAGAAAAGACGAAACTTTGGTGTTGGGGGAACTGATCCTCCAGCTTCGGGAAAGCGTCACTTTTTGCTCCGTTTGTCATAATTTTTCAGACCAGAAAATTTGCCACATATGTTCGGATCCTGCCCGTGACCAGGGAGTGATTTGCGTGGTCGAAGATCCGAAAGATGTTTCCGCGATCGAAAAGACCGGTGAATATGCCGGCGTCTATCATGTTTTATTGGGGGCGCTTTCTCCGCTGGACGGTATTGGGCCTGAACAAATTATGGTTTACGATCTTCTGGACCGCGTTAAAAAGAAAAAAATCCGTGAGATTATCCTTGCCACGAATCCGAACACTGAAGGCGATACGACCGCCCTTTATCTTGCGCGGGTGCTCGCGCCTCTGAAAGTGAAAGTGACCCGGATCGCGCGTGGAATTCCAGTGGGCAGTCATATCGAGTACACGGATCAGGCAACTCTTTCCCGGGCGCTTTCCGGACGCCAGCCCGCATGATCCGGTCCGTCCGTGGTTTGGTTGCTCTTGTCACCGGGGCGTCTTCAGGTATTGGGGAGGCCATGGCTTACGCCTTGGCGGAAGGGGGAGCGGATCTTATTTTGGTCTCACGAGACAGAGCGAGACTGGAGCGAATATCGGAAGAGATTAAGAAACGTTATGGAGTTCGGATCTGGATTTTTGAAACTGATCTGACAAGTTTTTCCAACTGCGAGAGTCTTTTCCAGTTTACTGAAACACAGAAGATAGCGGTTGATGTGCTTGTGAACAATGCCGGTTTTGCCCACTACGGCCCATTTGAAAAATGTGAGCCGCGGGATGGGGCCCGGATGATTCGCTTGAACGTTGAATCCCTTACCGTTTTGACTCGCCTTTTTTTACCAGGAATGCAACGGAGGAAAAAGGGGGGCGTGCTCAATGTCGCCTCGATCGCCGGCTTTCAACCCATCCCCTACTTATCCGTCTATGCGGCGACCAAGGCGTTTGTTCTGAGTTTTTCCGAAGCGCTCTGGGCTGAAAACCTGAAACACGGAGTCCGTGTTTTTTGTCTCTGCCCCGGGAATACGCGTACCCGGTTTCATGAAACAGCGGGGATTATGGAACAGAAAATATTTTTTTGCGCGCCAGCCGACGCGGTCGCCCGGTTCGCTCTCCGCAAATTTCTGAAAAGTCGAAGACCTACCGCTATCTTTGGTTTCTGGAATAAAGTAATGATTTACGCGGAGCGGTTTGGGCCGAGAGCTCTGGTGGTCTTTTTCACGAACCGGATTTACGGCCCGTCTCGCGCGCGATAGACCGATCTAAACCTGTTCTCGGATGACAAAATTAGCGTCATGAGAAAGTTGCATGTCGCTCTATTCTTGATTAGAATGTCGGCCGTTTCATTTCGCTGACAAGCACGCGGGCATAGCTTAATGGTAAAGTCCCAGCCTTCCAAGCTGGTCATGCGGGTTCGATTCCCGCTGCCCGCTGATTTCAGGTAGACTTCCCTCATAATGTTGGGCCCTCCTTCGAAAATTCCTATGTATATCAATATGTCCGGAAGGCGTGAGAAAACGCCAATCTGAAGAACAAAGACTGAAGCCGAATCCGGACACTGCCCCGAAGGTTGGATTTTTGTGTAGTTTGAATGACAAAACCCTACGGCATAAAAAAACGCAACCCTTTTATTTTCAATAAGTTACGAGAAAACGAAGCAAACCCGCCGTTGACTTTTAAAACTTTCCCCCTATAATACGCCTTGTTAATTTTGGTTATTGCGAATAAGTGGGCAAAAACCCACTTTTTTTTTCTAAACAGGTAATGATAGGTAGGACAAAATGTCACAGGACCTTGCGGCGTCAATCGAATACATAGAAAAGGAGAAAGGGGTTTCCAGGGAAGTTCTTATGGAGGCCCTTCGGCACGCTCTCCTGTCAGCTTGCCGGAAAAGCTTTCCTGAAAAAGGGGAAGGTTTTGATGTCCAGATTGATCCGAATACGTTCCGGATCAAGGTGTTTCTGGATGGCCAGGAAGTAGATGACCCGGGATTTGGACGGATTGCCGCCCAGACGGCCAAGCAGGTGATTATCCAGAAACTTCGCGAAGCGGAGCGGGAATCTATTTTTTCGGAATACAGCCACAAGCAGGGAGATATTGTCTCCGGCAGTGTGCACCGGATTGAAAAAAAGGCAATTATCGTCGATTTTGGAAAAACGGAAGGGATTCTCCCCGCCCGTGAACAATCCCCGGTTGATAATTTCCGCCAGGGGCATTTGGTCAGGGCTTACGTGATGGAAGTCAAAAAAACATCGAAGGGGACCGAAGTCTTGTTGTCCCGCACTCACCCTGAGTTGGTCCGGAAATTCTTTGAGATGGAAGTGCCGGAAATTCACGATCAAGTGGTTGAAATTAAGGGGATCGCGCGTGAGGCCGGATCCCGAAGCAAAATCGCCGTGACATCCAAAGATGAAAAAATAGATTGCGTGGGTTCCTGTGTTGGTGTGCGGGGACAGCGCGTGAAGAATATCGTGCGGGAGCTGAACGGAGAAAAGATCGACATCATCCGGTTCAGCGAGGATGCCGAGACGTACATCAAGAATGCCATGGCGCCCGCGGAACTCCAGGAGATTAAACTGATCCCCGAGAAACGTCGCGCCGAAATTTTGGTCGCGGACGATCAGTTGTCGCTCGCGATCGGAAAACGGGGACAGAACGTTCGCCTTGCCTCCAAGCTGATCGGGTGGGAGCTGGATGTGCGCAGCAGGTCCCAGCTTTTGCCGCTCACGTCGGTTGAGGGGATTGGGCCGGAAATTGAAGCCGCGCTCAAAACGGCCGGAATCCATAATGTGAGAGACCTTTCGAAAATGAAGATCGAAGACCTCGCCAAAATCGAGGGGGTCGGAGAGAAGATGGCCGAAGAGATTTTAAAGACGGCGAGACAGATTTCAATCCCGAAGAGCGAGACCCAGGAAGACGGTGAGGTTTCGCAAGATACGGAAGAAAAACCCGCGGAAGAAACGGGGCTTTAAGATGGCAGAAAAAAAAGAAAAGACAAAAAAAAAGGTAGTGAAGAAGGCGACAAAACCCGCGGCCGAGAAGAAGACGACGGTCAAAAAATCGGTCGCTTCAAAGACGGGTGAGAAAAAAAGCTCGCGGGTGGCCAAAGAAAAAAAAATAGCTGTCAAGCCCTCCAAAGAAGCGCCCGTTAGCCAAGTCACGGCCCCTGAAATTTCAGGGGCGCCGGCCGCTTCCCCGATCTTTTCTGATCAGATTTCGGAAGGGGGCGAAACGAAGAAGGATGAGAAAAAGATACAACCTCCGGCTCCAGCGAAAACGCCGGAACCTCTCCTCAAACAGGAAGAGAAAAAGATAGTTCCTCCCGCGCCCGCTAAAATTCCGGAACCCGTTCAAACGCCCGTTGCCACGCCTCAGGCGGCAGTTCAACCGGTTTCTGAAAAACCCGGGGCCAAGACACCCGCGCCTCCGGAACCACCGCCAGTACCGTCCGTTCCTAAACCGGAGCCGGTTCAGCCCAAAAAAATTGAAATCCGTTTTCCGATCACGGTTGGCGATCTTGCCCAAAAAATAAATAAAAGGATTCCTGAAGTCATTAAAACTTTAATGGGGCTGGGAATTTTCGCGAACGTAAATCAGTTGTTGAACGAGGAGATTGTGTTCGCGCTCGCGGAGGCCATTGGGGTCGCGATCGCGAAAGAGGAAGATGAAGTGGTTGAGAAAATTCAGAAAGCCACTTCGGAAGAAGACGCCGCGAAGGAGAAGCTTCGCCCGCCCGTGGTGACTTTGATGGGGCACGTGGATCATGGAAAAACTTCCCTGCTTGATTCGATTCGCAGTACGGATGTTGCCGGGAGAGAAAAGGGATTTATTACTCAGCACATCGGCGCTTACAGCGTCGATATTCCCGGGAAAGGTCATGTGACGTTTCTTGATACTCCGGGGCACGAGGCTTTTACTGCCATGCGGGCTCGTGGCGCCGACGTGACGGACATTGTGGTGCTTGTGGTGGCGGGAGATGACGGCGTGATGCCTCAAACGATCGAGGCGATTCACCACGCCCGTGAGGCGAAGTGTCCGATTATAGTCGCCATCAATAAATGTGATCTCCCCGCGGCCAATCCCCAGCAGGTGATGTCCGGGCTTCAGAAACACGATTTGATGCCGGAAGAATGGGGTGGAAAGACCATTTGCGTCAAGGTGTCGGCCAAAACGGGAAAAGGAGTTCCGGAACTTCTGGAAATGTTGCTACTGCAGTCCGAAGTGATGGAGCTAAAGGCGAACCCTGATTGTCCGGCGGTGGGAACGGTTGTTGAAAGCCATTTGTCGAAAGGGAGTGGCCCTGTCGCGACCGTGATTGTGCGGAAGGGGACGCTTCATCATGGCGACATGGTCGTGGCCGGCCCCTATATGGGACGAGTTCGGGTAATGAAAAATGATAAAGGGAAGACTCTTCAAAAGGCGGGACCGGCTTACGCGGTTGAACTTAGCGGACTGAACGGTGTCCCGGAAGCCGGCGAAAAGCTTTATGCCGTTGAAGATGAGAAAACGGCGAAACGGATTACTGAGCAAAGAATGCTTGAAATTCGTGAGCGGCAGATGCGTGGGGCCACTCGCCATATGTCGCTGGAAAGTCTTTATTCGAAAATTTCGGAGGGAATCTTCAAGGAATTGAAGCTGATCGTTAAAGGTGATACGCAAGGATCTGTCGAGGCGCTGGCTCAGTCGCTCGAAAAGCTCAGTACGGACAAATGTCGGTTGCATGTCATTCATGGCGCGGTGGGTGGCATTAACGAATCGGACGTGATGCTCGCGGCGGCTTCGGACGCGCTTGTGATCGGGTTTCATGTTAAAGCAGACCCGAAGGCGATGACGATGGCGGAAAAAGAAGGAGTGGACATTCGCTTTTACGGGATCATTTATGACGCGGTTGAAAAAATCCGTAAAGCCATGGAAGGAATCCTGGAGCCGGAACTCGAAGAGGTCGCTGAAGGAAAAGCGCAAATCCGCCAGATTTTTAAATCCTCCAAGGTAGGAACCATCGGGGGGGCACGGGTGGTCAAAGGACGTCTCCTCAGGCAACGCAACGTGCGGCTGGTCCGGAATAACGTAGTTGTTTTTGAAGGAAAGTTTTCCTCCCTGAAACATTTCAAGGATGACGTCAAAGAAGTCGCGGAAGGCCATGAGTGCGGTATTTCTCTCGCGGGATTTAATGATCTTCGTGAGGGTGATATCGTGGAAACCTACCGGATTGACAAGATTGCCGCGACCCTCTAAACATCTGAGGAGTCGGGAAAGTTTCCGACTCATTCACCCTTTTGGGTTCGTGTTTTGTATTTTTAATTTTAATTTATGTCAAAGGATGAGCAATGCAAGGAAAGCGTACGGAACGCGTGGGTTCGTTGCTTCAGATGGAATTGAGCAAGCTCATTCTGGAACGAGTGAAGGATCCGCGTCTTGGTTTTGTCACCATCACGCACGTTAAAGTGACGGCGGACCTGAAATCGGCGGTCGTTTTTTTTACGGTTTTGGGCGATCAGGGGAAAAAAGAGGAGACCTTGAATGTCCTGAAGCGGGCGGCCGGATTTCTCCAGCGTGAAATTGGGCAGTTCCTCGAGATGCGATACACGCCGAGGCTTCAGTTTGAACTTGATGACATGGTCGACAAAAGTTTTGAGATTGATGAGGTCATAAAAAAGATAGAAAATCCGCCTCCCAAGGCCTAGCTTATGCCGCCACCCCCTGAATTTATTGACGGAATTCTTCTTATCGATAAGCCCACCGAATGGACATCTCACGATGTTTGCGCCTTTGTCCGAAAGCGGTTTAAGTTTAAAAAAGTAGGTCATGCTGGCACTCTGGATCCCCTTGCGACCGGTCTTCTCGTGGTTTTAATCGGCAAGGCCACCAAATATTCGATGGCGCTGAGCTCTTGCGATAAGGAGTATTGCGGAACCCTGGAGTTGGGCGTCCAGACTGACTCCCACGACCGGCAGGGGAATGTGATTGCGGAGTCGGCCTGTGACCACATCACTCTTGAAAGAGTCAGGGAAGAGGCGAAGGCGTTTACAGGCGAAATTCTCCAGGTGCCGCCGATGGTCTCCGCCTTAAAGCATAAGGGGACGAGGCTTTATAAACTTGCGCGACAGGGCAAGACTGTTCCCCGGGAGGGACGAAAAGTGACGGTGCATGAGTTTCGTTTTGACAAACAGGAGGGAAGATTCATCAATTTTTCCACCCATGTGTCCAAAGGGACCTATGTGAGAACGCTTGTCAATGATCTCGGTGAGGCTCTGGGTTGTCATGCCTGCCTTGCCGGGCTAAGGCGAATCCGGAGCGGCCAATTTAGAATCGAACAAAGCGTCACGATGGAAGCGTTACGCAATATGACGGTTGATGAAATTAGTGGGAAGATGTTTCCGCTCCACACGGTTTCGGGCCATGCGACTCATCACTGATTTGCGCGCTTATCGGACAAGAAATCTCCAGCGCCTTGTTCTGGCGATAGGTAATTTTGATGGGTTTCACCTCGGGCATCAGAAGATTCTTGCTTATGTGGTCAAGCAAGCCCGGAAGAACCACGCGCTGTCGGCTGTCTTGACTTTCCGGAATCATCCCCAGGTTGTTCTCCATCCCCAAAAAAAGAAATTGCTTCTTTTTTCTTTTGATCAAAAACTCGCGTTTTTGCAAAAGGCGGGAGTCGATATCTGTCTGGCGCCTTTTTTTACGCGAGTTTTTTCCAAAATGTCTCCGGAAGTTTTTGTGGAGAAAATTCTTGCGAAGCAGCTCCGGGTCCTTGAGGTTTGTATGGGAGTTGACGCGCGCTTCGGCTATCGGCGTCGGGGGACGACGAGTTTGATGGAGAATTTGGCCCGGAAATATGGATTTCTGTTCAAACGAATGGAACCCGTCCTGATCGGGAAAAGGCCCGTTTCAAGTTCATGGATCCGGGAACTTTTGGTGGAAGGAGAGATTGAAAAAGTGAACCGCTGTCTCGGACGCCCGTTCAGCATTTGGGGGGATATTGTTCGGGGGAAGGGCCACGGGATCCACCTCGGTTTTCCGACGGCAAATCTGGAATCTTATGCCAACATACAGATTCCGCTAGGGGTTTATGTGGCTTCCGCGCGATTTTTACGGAGGAAGATGAGCTTTGCCACGGATTCTGATGATTCAACCCGTTTTTTTAAGGAAGTTTCTCCATGGATTCCTGGCGTCATGAACTTTGGAAAACGGCCGACTTATCCTTCGTCCGAAACACCCCAACCAGTGCTTGAAACGCACCTTTTTGATTTTAAGAAGCGGGTTTACGGAAAAACCATGGAAGTGGCTCTTCATAAGTTTATACGGCCCGAGAAACGGTTTGCCGATGAAGGTGTTTTAAAGAAGCAAATCGGCAAGGATGTGGAAGTGGCCCGAAAATGGCACCGGAAACGACCACGATGATTGTTTTTAAGAAACTCTTTACAAACCCATGGGTGCGGGGTATACTTCCGCAACCTCAGAGATGAGAGAAACGACATAACTCAAAGAGAGAGAAGGAGTTACAAAGACGCATGCTAGCGAAGACGAAGAAAAAAGAGATCATTGCCAAGAACAAGAAAACGAAGAACGATACCGGATCCGCCGAA
>ERZ795030.6451-NODE-6451-length-10229-cov-4.545213_pt1 | contig 10229 bp, 15 predicted proteins | sample MGYA00375122_ERZ795030 | MGnify/ENA primary metagenome ERZ795030 (study PRJEB30165, sample SAMN05720146) | activated sludge metagenome | isolation source: anaerobic digester from wastewater treatment plant | place: Japan | collected 2015-04-20 ...
TGTAGCCGCCGGGGGTTTGCATGTGGCGCAGCGGTGCCTGGGCGATGACGGCCTCAACGGCCTGCAACAAAGCTGCGTCGCCCTCACGCGCAAAGCCGCGCAGCAGCATGGCGCCGGGTGCGATGGGTGTGTGCACAGCTTCGGGCAGCGGGGGCAGGTCGTCAAACAGGTCCATGGCTCCATTCTGGAGCAGTGCGTTTACCGCCAGCCGCGATGCCAGCCCCGGCCCGGGTGGTGCCAGCCCCAGCCGTGGCGGCCGTGACGCTGCCACAAGTAGCCCGGCCCGGGCATGACATAGGTGGGGGCCACATAGACCACGGCGGGGGGTGGGGCGTGGCCGTGACCGCCGTACCCCGGAGGACCCCCATAACCTGGGCCACCATATCCCGGCTCCATGCCGACCGGGGCCACTACACAACCTGCAAGGGCTGCGGTGGCGCACGCTGCGGCAATGTAAAAGGGGACTGAATACTTCATGCGGTGGTCCTTGTTGGGCAAGCGTGCTTGCGACCCCTGTTCAACGCCAGCCACTGCGCGGAGATGACCCTCCAAGGTAAAGCTTGTGCAAACCTGGCACTCACACGTAACCCAATAGGCACCACGCTGCGCTGCCTGCGCGCTTCGCGTACCATGCCAGCGATTCAAACAAGGAGACAGCTATGTTCAGTCACGTGATTCTGGGTGTGAACGACCTCGAAGCTTCCCGCAAGTTCTACGACGCCCTGCTGGGCACACTGGATATCAAACCCGGTGTGCATAACCACAACGGTGTGGCGGATCGGTACTTCTACCGCACGTCCACCGGCTCGTTCGGCATCACCACGCCCATCAACGGCGAGCCAGCCACGCACGGCAACGGCAGCACCATCGGGTTCACCATGGCGTCGCCCGAGCAGGCGGATGCGTTCCATGCAGCAGGCGTGGCCAACGGTGGCACCACCTGCGAAGACCCACCCGGCTGGCGCGATGGCTCGGTCGGCAAGCTGTACCTGGCCTACCTGCGCGACCCGAGCGGCAACAAGCTCTGCGCGCTGTTCCGGCCATCCAAGGCATAAGCTATTGAATTGATAGCTGCTCGCGCACGATGCACCCGGGCCAGAGGTAATATGAATTCGGCTTCGGTCATGTGGTCGCGTAGGTTGTGGCTGCTCAGGCCTTTGACGTCATGTTCGCGCCAGTAGTCGGTGAGTTTGTTGCGGGTTTCCTGCCCGGTCATGCGCTGGGCAATCCACTTCTCGCTACGACCGTGCTGCTGCCAGGTCTGGCGCGCACGGTTCAGCGAGAGGGCCGGGTCAGCCATCTCCTGCATGCGCTCGTAGCCCACTTTGGCGAGCCAGAGCTTGATGGGTTCGGCTTTCGGGCTGGGTACGGACTGCACCAGGCGTAGAAGCGTTTGGGCAGTAGCGACATCGGTGAGACGCTGCTTGCCATCGGCGGCCGGCATTTTCAACTGGTGACAATTTGTCACCAGTTGGCTACCTTCCTTTTCCAATCGGCGTTTGAGCTGATTCCAGTACTTGCGTGCAGTCAAATCGTCCGCTTGCTGCGTCAACACTTGCACCACATCCACGACCGAGAACCACCAGGTCTCGGTCGCTTCGTCATACACGCGGCGTATGGACTGACCGTCAAAGTCTGTGGGCAGAATTTTCATGATGACCCCCTGGAGCAACCGTGTTTATTGGCACGGACAAGAATACTGTATTTTTACACAGTAATTTGTTTGCATCCGGTTCAGCCCAGGTGGCGGCCAAAGAACCGCAGCGTGCGGTCCCACGCCTGCTGCGCCCACACGGGGTCGTACTGCGTGGCGGGTATGCGGCCGGGGCCGACGGCGGTTTCGTTGGCAAACGCGTGGTGGGCCAGGTAGCGGTGGAACTCGGGGTGCACGCCCGCAGCGTGGAGCTTGGCTTCCAGCGCGTCCACCGCGTCGATCTTGAAGAACTCGTCCTGCGTGGCCCAGTGACCCATGAGCGGCGCGCGGATCTTGCTGGCGTCGATGTATTCCAGTGGCGGGCAGCCGTACCAGACCACGCCGGCGTCGATCTCGGGTGACTGACCCAGCGCCAGCAGCGTGAGCGCGCCGCCCATGCAAAAGCCGGTCAGGCCCACCTTGGGCGCGCGGGCCTTGAGGAACTGCACCGCACCGCGGATGTCTTGGGATGCGGCATCGCCAAAGTCCAGGCCGGTCATGAGGTGGTGGGCCTCTTCGGCTTCCACCGTGGCCTTGCCGCGGTACAGGTCGGGCACCAGCGCCTGGTAGCCAGCGGCAGCCAGCCGGTCGGCCACGCCACGGATCTGCGCGTTGAGGCCCCACCATTCCTGTATGACGACGATGGCCGGGGCGTTGGCGCCATTGGCCGACGTGGCCGGCTCGGCCAGATAGCCCTGCACGGCCTTGCCGTCGGGGCGCTGAAAACTCACCATGTGTCCCATGTCTGCTCCTCTGTGTGGAATGAACTCTGGCGACATTCTGGCCTGTTCCGCGCCAGGGCGCATCCGGGGCAAGCGCTATGTGGCGCGACGCATCTGGTCGAGGCGGGGCTTCATGTAGAAGCCCATGAACAGGCCGATGGCCATTCCCGCCGGCAGCGAGCGGCTGAACGCCAGCCACCAGTAGCGCGACAGGGTGGCGTCCCACGGGCTGTTGATGAGCGAGATGACCATGGCCAGCACGCTTTCAATCACCACCGCGGTCAGCAGCGACACCACCAGCTTGGCGGTGAAGGGGCGCAGGTTGGGCGCCAGAAATGCCAGCATTCGCTCCAGCTGGCTGATGCCCAGCAGGATCAGTGGCAGCACCACCAGGCTGGTCACAAAGTTGCGCGCCCACAGGGGAAGAAAGGCGTCGCCAGCCCCGGCGTTGGCCCAGGCCATGAAGGCGCTGAGCAGCAGAGCCACGGTGGGCAAGATGAAAACGGGTGGCGGAATGTTGCGAAGAAGGCGAAAGAAGCGAAAGTTCATGGAGGTTGTAAATAGTTGACAATATCAACATTGTAGAAATTATGGTTGATAAAGTCAACCATGTGATGCCATGACCACATCCCCCTCCGACGCCTCGGCCAACAGCGAAGCCGCAGTCCACACCTTTGTGGCCTTCATGACAGCCTTTGGCGGCGCGCAGCAGGTGCTGAAAACCCGCATGCAGGGCCATGCCGAACCGGGCCTGGGGCCGCTGCACCTGCGCGCCTTGTACCTGTGCCAGCGCAACCCCGGCGCACCGCAGCAGCAACTGGTGCAGGCCCTGGGGCGCGACAAGGGGCAGATTGCCCGCCTGATCCGCGACCTGGAAGACCACCAGCTGCTGGTGCGCACGCCCGACGAGCGCGACCGCCGCGTGTGGCGCCTGACCGTGACGCCTGAAGGTGAGCAGAAGTGCGGCTGGTTTGCCGACATGGAGGCGGCGCTGGCGCGCGACCTGTTGGGTGCGCTCAAACCCAAAGAAACCGCGCAGCTCAATGCCGTGTTGCAGACGGTTCAGGCCCGCATCGACGCCATGGGTTCGAACGCATAAGCCTGCAGCAGGGCGCTAGCCGGCCCTACCTGGCGTTAGTGGGCACTGGCAGCGCTGCGGGCGTTGCGCTGCTTCATGATGCGGTAGAGGTTGCCCTCGATCCAGTCGGCCAGGCTGTCCACCTCGCGCGCCACTTCGGTCCCCATGGGGGTGAGGCTGTATTCCACATGGGGTGGCACCACGGGGTGGGCGGTGCGCAGCACGAAGCCATCGGCCTCCAGGGCCTGCAGTGTCTGGGCCAGCATTTTTTCACTCACACCACCCACCTTGCGGCGCAGGTCGCTGAAGCGGTAGGTGCCTTCCAGCAGGGCGACCAGCACCAGCACGCCCCAGCGGCTGGTGACGTTCTGCAGAACCTGACGGGACGGGCAGGCGACGGAGAACAACTCTCCGCGCTGCTTCTTGGGTGACATGGCCATGGGGTACTTACCTTTATGTACGTACTTACTAAAAGTTTGCGCCTTGCCTATTATCGCGGCCTGTCTGTTTTTTTACAAGGATGTATCCCATGATCGCTGTTACCGGAGCCACTGGCCAACTGGGCCGTCTCGTTATTCAGGAACTGCTGCGCAGCGTGCCGGCAGCCCACATCGTTGCGGCCGTGCGCACGCCCGCCAAGGCGCAGGACCTGGCCGCCCTGGGCGTGCAGGTGCGCCAGGCCGACTATGCGCAACCCGCCACACTGCAGGCCGCGTTTGCTGGTGTGGACAAGCTGCTGCTGATTTCTTCCAGCGAAGTGGGCCAGCGTGCTCCGCAACACCGCGCCGTCATTGACGCGGCCAAGGCTGCAGGCGTGAAGCTGATTGCCTACACCAGCCTGCTGCGGGCGGACACATCGGCACTGGGCCTGGCTGCCGAGCACAAGGAAACCGAAGCGGCGCTGCGCGCATCGGGCGTGCCGTTTGTGCTACTGCGCAATGGCTGGTATGCCGAGAACTATGCAGGCACCGCGCCCACCGCCGTGCAGCACGGTGCGGTACTGGGCAGCGCCAAAGACGGGCGCATTGCCGCCGCCGCACGCGCAGACTACGCAGCGGCTGCCGCTGCCGTGCTGGTGCGCGAGGGGCAGGCTGGCAAGGTGTACGAGCTGGCGGGCGACACGTCGTTCACCCTGGCGGAATTTGCAGCCGAGATTGCCAAACAGTCGGGCAAGCCCGTGGCCTATGTGGACAAGCCGCAAGCCGACTATGCGGCCGCGCTGGTGAAGGTAGGTCTGCCCGAAGGCTTTGCAGCGCTGCTGGCAGACTCCGATGCGGCAGCAGCCAACGGCGGTCTGTTTGACAACGGCGGCCAGCTGAGCCAGTTGATCGGGCGCCCCACCACGCCCATCAGCACCGTGATTGCCGCCGCGCTGAAAGGCTAAGCCGCGGCTGCAGCTATTGTTTTTATAGCTGGTTGCGCACATTCCGCGGGGGCTACAGGCCAGTTTGGTCACATAGAATCAGACATGCCTGCTGCCCAGCCCCACGCCATAACTCATGCAGTGTTCCGCCTGCGCGCCGCCCGTCTGGCGCGCAGTGCCAAACCTTTTGTGGCCCGGGGTTCCAACTCCGAGCGCTGCCCGGGCTGCCGCGTGGTGTTCAGCCACTGTCTGTGCATGCTGCGCCCGGTGGTGCCGACGACGGCGGGCGTGTGCCTGATCATGTTCGACATCGAGCCGCTCAAGCCGACCAACACGGGCTGGCTGATTGCCGATGTGGTGCCGGAGACCTTTGCATTTGGCTGGGCCCGCACCGAAGTAGATCCCGCACTGCTGGCCCTGCTGGCCGACCCGCAGTGGCAGCCCTATGTGGTGTTCCCCGGCGAATTTGTGGACCCTGCGCGGGTGGTGAACACGTTGCCGCCAGCGCTGCCGGCGGGCAAGCGCCCTTTATTCGTGCTGCTCGATGCCACCTGGCCCGAGGCGCGCAAGATGTTTCGCAAGAGCCCGTTCCTGAACCACCTGCCGGTGCTGAGCCTGCAGAGTGAGCAGCTGTCACGCTACCGCCTGCGCCGCTCCAAGCGCGACGACCACTTCTGCACCTCCGAGGTGGCGGCGCTGTGCCTGGAGCTGGCCGGTGAGACGCACGCTGCGCAAACGCTGGAAGCCTACCTGGACGTGTTTACCAGCCACTACCTGAGTGCCAAACGCCTGGTGCCCGCCGACCTGGACGACGCAGCGCACCAGCGCTTGCGCGCGCTAGCTGTGGCTGGCTGAAGCCGCCGCCGCGGGCAACCCCACGGTCTGGGTCAGCAGGATCTGCTGGTCCGCATCCAGTCCCATGCTCTGCCCCAGTGCGTTCTGGTCAAACCAGGCGCGCACCACAGCCCCCAGCCCGGCCGAAGCGCAATACAGATAAACGTTTTGTGCCATGGCACCCACAGTCATGGACGCATACGATTCGCGGCGCGCGGCCGGAATCGTCTTCATGCGGCCGTGGTCGGCCACGTACACCAGGTCCAGCGGTGCGGTGTCCACAAAATCCTGATAGCCGGTGACGCGCCGCACATCCATGGCCGCCACCAGATGCAGCTCGTGCACTTTGGGCGCGTAGCGGTACAGGCCGGTGGCCAGGGCCACATACACATCGACTTCCTGCGCATTCATGGCACTGGGGGCGGTGCGCCCACCCAGTTCCGCACGGTTGATGCCGGCAGCGGCCCACAACAGATCGGACAGGGTTTGCTCGGGCAACGGCGCAGGCTGGAAATCACGCTGCGACTGGCGCGCACCAAGTGCCTGCATCAGGGGCATGCCGCCAACTACCGTCGGGGCAGGCAGGTGGATGGACTGGCCCGGATCGAACGCAAGCGGCGTGGGTTTGAGTTGCCCGATGAGCCCCAGAGCCATTTTTGTCAGCGTATTCATAAACCAGCCCTCCTTGTGGCGCGATGTTAGGACGCGGATCGCGTGTTGAGTTGACTTTTGTCAGACTTCGCTCGCGCGGCGACAATCAGACCCTTACCCAACCGACGGCGCTGCCAGAGAAACTCACCCATGACCGACAACTACAAAGCCGCCGCAGAAGCCCGGGAAGCCGCGCTATGCGAACCCTGCCGTGGCATCCAGCGCAACTGGCGCCGCGCCCCCGGCCACGCAGAACTGGTGCAGGGAGACAACCGCAAGGAAGATCGCAACGGACGCAGCGTGACCGTGACACGCTACCGCTGCGACCGCTGTGGCTCCATCTGGGATTACGAAAACGACAAAGCCAACCAGCAAGCGGGCTGGTCGCTGCCGCGCCGCTAGACGTGGACCAGCGCAGCAGGCCATGAAAGCACCCCCCAGACTCCAATCCCTCATTGAAGAGGGTCTGATCGACACCGTGGTGCGACAACTCATGAGCGGCAAAGAAGCCATGGTGTTTGTGGTGCGCTCGGGCGAGCAGACGCTGTGCGCCAAAATCTATAAGGAAGCCAACAATCGCAGCTTCCGCCAGGCCGTGGACTACACCGAAAACCGCAAGGTCAAGAACTCGCGCTCGGCCCGCGCCATGGCCAAAGGCAGCAAGTTTGGCCGCCAGGAGCAGGAAGCCGCGTGGCAAAGCGCCGAGGTGGACGCGCTGTACCGCCTGGCCGCGGCTGGCGTGCGCGTGCCACAGCCCTACAACTTTCACGATGGTGTGCTGCTGATGGAGCTGGTGACCGACGCCGATGGCGACGCAGCGCCACGTCTGAACGATGTGGCCTTTACCCACGCGCAGGCACTGCGCCACCACGCCACGCTGATTGCCGAGGTGGTGCGCATGCTGTGCGCGGGGGTGGTGCACGGGGATTTGTCAGAGTTCAACATCCTGCTGGCGCACACGCCTGGGGTCGAGGGTGCGGAGGGTGTGGATGAGCCAGTGATCATCGATCTGCCGCAGGCGGTGGATGCCGCGGGCAACAACCATGCGCAGCGCATGCTGCTGCGCGATGTGGCCAACCTGCGCGACTTCTTTGGCCAGTTTGCTCCTGAGCTGCTCCGCACCGACTTCGGCCCCGAGATCTGGAGCCTGTACCAGAGCGGCCTGCTCTCCAACGAAACGGTACTGACAGGCCGTTTTGAGCGCGCGCATGCCGATGTGGACATGCAGGCCGTGCTGCGCGAGATTGACGATGCCCGCGCCGAGGACGCCGCGCGCAGGCTGCGCATGGCGACGGCTTCCCCGTAAACTGGTACTGCAATTCAGGAACCTGCCATGACCGACCTCTCTGCTTATTCCGTCACCCGCAAATGGCCCGCGCAGCACCCGGAGCGCCTGCAGCTGTATTCACTGCCCACGCCCAACGGCGTGAAGGTGTCCATCCTGCTGGAAGAAACCGGCCTGCCGTATGAGGCGCATCTGGTGAGCTTCGACACCAACGACCAGGTGTCGCCCGAGTTTGTAGGCACATTTCCCAACAACAAGATTCCCGCCATCCTCGACCCCAACGGGCCTGGTGGCAAGCCGCTGGCCCTGTTTGAATCGGGCGCCATCCTGCTCTACCTGGCCGAGAAAACCGGCAAGCTCCTGCCCGCCGACCCTGCCGCGCGTTACGAGACGGTGCAGTGGCTGATGTGGCAGATGGGCGGGGTGGGGCCGATGTTCGGGCAGCTGGGTTTCTTCCATTTCTTTGCCGGCAAAGACTATGACGACAAGCGCCCGCGTGACCGCTATGTGGCCGAGAGCAAACGCCTGCTGGGCGTACTGGACCAGCGTCTGGCCACACGCAGCTGGATCATGGGTGACGAGTACACCATCGCGGACATTGCCATCTTCCCGTGGGTGCGCAACCTGGTCGAGCGTTACGGTGCAGGTGATCTGGTGGGCTACGCCGACTTCACGCATGTGGCGCACGCACTGGCCGCGTTTGTGGCCCGGCCGGCAGTACAGCGGGGCCTGACCATTCCAAATCGCTCCTGATTTGATAGCTGCTTGCGCAATATCTGCGAGGGCTTGCTGCGTATTTGATTACTAAAGTCGCAGCAGGCACCGTCAGGGCAAATGGCAAGCCAGCGCATCGAGCTGGTCGATGCAGATGTTCCAGCCTTCGAAGAATCCCATTTCTTCGTGGCGGTCTTTGGTGGCCTTGTCGGGATGCATTGCCGTGGCCACGTAGCGGGTGCCATCCCCCTCGTCGGCCATCTCGATCACAGCCGTCACGGTGAGCCAGGAATGTGCAGGACGCCAGCCCGTGATCAGCGCGTTGGTGAAGACCAGCCTGCGCTGCTCCACGATATCGACAAAACAGCCCGGGTTGTCGCTGGTGCCGCCATCGGGCCCGCGCATGAAGGTATAGAACCCGCCGCCCGGGCGCATGTCGAACTCCCGCACTTCAGTTGTCCACGGTTTGGGGCACCACCATTCCTGGAGCAAGGCCGGGTCGGTCCATGCCCGCCAAAGTTTGGCCCGCGGTGCGCGCAGCACGCGGGAAATGACAAGGTCAGTCTCTTCCGAGGGGATCGGGGTGTCATGTGCCATGGGATAGTGCCTCCTGGAATGGAGCGAACGATACACCGGACACGGCCAGTGTGTCTTGCCGCGTTATTTCATCTTGGACGGCAGCTTGATCGTGTCACCCGCCACGCTGAACACACCGTGGCCCCTGTGGTGCAGAGTGCGCGGGATTTTGCAGGCCGGGTCGGTCCAGGCCTTGACCACCTCCAGCACAAAGAAGTTGTAGCGGTTCAACAGCCGCGTATCGACCACCCGGCATTCCAGGTTGGCATAGCACTCGTCAATCAGCGGCGCATCCACCTGCGATGCGGCTACTGGCGTCAGGCCAAATGCCGCGAATTTGTCGATGGCGCGCCCGGAGGTGTTGCCACAGTCCACCACCGCCTGCGCCAGCTCTGCGGTCGGAATGCCCAGCACGCATTGCCGCGTTGCTTTCAGTGCCGTAAAACTGAAATCACGGCTACTGACCACGCAACCCACCAGCGGCGGCTCGAACTCCATCATGGTGTGCCACGACATGGTCATGACGTTGGCTTTGCCCTTGTGTGCGGTGCTGAGCAACACCACCGGGCCCGGCTCCAGCAGGCCATAGACCTTGGAGAGAGGAAAAGAACGTCTGGCCATGGGCAACTCCCGATTTCCGGTTCATGCGAAAAAAAGGCCCCTGCCGTTACCAGCAGAGGCCTTTGCAATCCGCGTCAGGGCGAATTACTTGGCGACGACGCGCACCATTTCCAGGCACTTGTTGGAGTAGCCCCACTCGTTGTCGTACCAGGCCACGATCTTGACGAAGGTCTTGTCCAGAGCGATACCGGCATCGGCATCGAACACGCTGGTGCAGGTCTCGCCGCGGAAGTCGGTGGCCACCACTTTGTCCTTGGTGTAACCCAGCACGCCCTTCAAAGCGCCTTCGCTCTGCGCCTTCATTTCAGCGCAGATTTCTTCGTAGGACGCTTCCTTGTTCAGTTCAACGGTCAGGTCGACCACGGACACATCGGACGTGGGCACACGGAAGGACATGCCGGTGAGCTTCTTGTTCAGTTCAGGAATCACTACGCCCACGGCCTTGGCAGCGCCGGTGCTGGAGGGGATGATGTTTTCCAGAATGCCGCGGCCGCCGCGCCAGTCTTTGTTGGACGGGCCGTCCACGGTCTTCTGGGTTGCCGTGGCTGCGTGCACGGTGGTCATCAGGCCGCGCTTGATGCCCCACTTGTCGTTGAGTACCTTGGCCACGGGAGCCAGGCAGTTGGTGGTGCAGGATGCGTTGGAGATGATGGCCTGGCCAGCGTAGGTCTTGTCGTTCACGCCGAACACGA
>ERZ795030.6460-NODE-6460-length-10221-cov-4.593645_pt1 | contig 10221 bp, 10 predicted proteins | sample MGYA00375122_ERZ795030 | MGnify/ENA primary metagenome ERZ795030 (study PRJEB30165, sample SAMN05720146) | activated sludge metagenome | isolation source: anaerobic digester from wastewater treatment plant | place: Japan | collected 2015-04-20 ...
GGGGTATAAAAATCATCCCCAGCTGCTGCGGTTTAAAGAGGCGGAAGATCCCCTTAGTGCAATAGGAACTTTTCTCGGTCAAATTGTTAGAGAAGCTGAAATTCGCGGTTATCATTTTGATGCACAGAAGGTGCACCGTTATGACGAGACTCTCTTTGGTACCATACCCGTCAAAAAAGGCCAGATCGAATATGAATCTGTATTTCTGGCAGAAAAAATTGACACAAGGCAAAGTTCGGGGCGTATTGCATTAGACTTACCCCTTTTTCCGTCTGCATTATCAATCAAGCTCAATCCTCTTTTTTTTGAAGCTGACGGCGGCATTGAGCCCTGGGAAAAAGTAAAAAAAGACTGAACCTGGGGATTTTGAAAACCCGCGAATTCAGTCTTTTTTCTGCTTTTTGAGACTGCAGTCTTATGCAATAGAAACGGGGAGGCTTTCAGCTGCCTGAATCCCCGCTCTCAGTAATCAGCCGAAAAATCCCTTAATATCTTCCGGTACCGATGTTATTCCTGCAATGCCGAAGTTATTCACAAGAACCGATGCAACATTGGGAGAAAGAAAGGCCGGAAGGGTCGGTCCAAGGTGAATATTTTTTACTCCAAGGTAGAGAAGTGCAAGAAGAACAATGACAGCCTTCTGCTCGTACCATGCAATGTTGTAAATTATGGGTAGCTTATTAACATCGTCCAGGCCGAATACTTCTTTCAATTTTAGAGCAATGAGGGCAAGTGAATACGAGTCGTTGCACTGTCCTGCATCCAGAACCCGCGGAATACCGCCTATGTCTCCAAGAGCGAGTTTGTTGTAGCGGTACTTTGCGCAGCCCGCAGTAAGTATGATGGTTTTTGGAGGAAGAGCCTTTGCAAATTCGGTGTAGTAATCTCGTGTCGGGTGACGTCCGTCACAGCCTGCCATAACCACAAATTTTTCTACAGCTCCTGTCTTAACCGCTTCTACAACTTTATCTGCAAGGGCAAACACCTGATTGTGTGCAAAACCGCCCACAATTTCGCCGCTTTCAATTTGCGTCGGAGGCGGGCATTTTTTTGCTAGTGCAATGACTTCAGAAAAATCTTTCTTCTCACCCGGTTCACCCTTAATGTGCTTACATCCGGGGTAGCCTGCAGCTCCTGTTGTAAAAAGCCTATCTTTGTAGCTGTCCTTGGGGGGAACAATGCAGTTTGTTGTCATAAGAATCGGACCGTTGAATGATTCGAATTCATCTTTCTGCTTCCACCATGCATTGCCGTAGTTTCCTGCAAAGTTGGAATATTTTTTGAACGCAGGATAGTAGTGCGCTGGAAGCATTTCCGAGTGAGTGTAGACATCAACCCCTGTTCCCTGAGTCTGCTCAAGCAGCATTTCAAGATCTTTCAAATCATGGCCGGAAATTATGATGCCGGGATTATTTCGTGTACCGATATTTACCTTGGTAATCTCGGGGTGTCCGTAGGTTCCTGTATTTGCTCCGTCAAGGAGGGCCATGCCGTCAACGCCGAATTTTCCTGTTTCAAGGGTAAGCGCAACTAATTCATCAACTGATAAGGTATCGTCAAGAGTTTTTGCAAGCGCTGTCTGAATAAACTCATCAACCTTTTCGTTGTCGTGAAGCAGTACATTTGCATGTTTTGAATACGCAGAAAGACCTTTAAGACCAATGGTTATCAGCTCCCGTAAAGAGCGGATATCTTCATGTTGTGTAGAAAGAACACCGATTGTTTTCGATTTTACTTCCCATTCTTTCTCATCGGGACTTGACCAAAGAGCAGCTTCGCTTAAGCCGTCTTTGGAAGAAAGGGATGCCAAAATCTTTGCTTTTTCCTGTATGGTAAGAGCCGTGCGTGCATGTATTGCCGCTGTATCAAAATTGGCATTTGTAATAGTTGTAAAAAGGTTTACTGTGACAATGTGATTAATATCCTTAGAAACCTTTTTCCCTTCTTTGCGTGCAAGAACTGCCGCCTGTGAAAGCCCCTTGGTAACCCAAATTAAAAAATCCTGAGCATTTGCAGTATCTGCTTTTTTACCGCAGACACCGCCCATTGTACAGCCTGTATTTTTAGCTGTTTCCTGACATTGAAAACAAAACATGTCGCCCATACCGTCCTCCGTATTAATTTTCTGTATGATCAGAATAATATACTGATAGCAATAGTTAAAAAATGATTTAAATCATTTTTCATTCAAGAATTCAATATTTCGCAGTTTTTTTACGTCAAGGATTTCAATTTTCTTATGTCCGATCACGGCTAGTATACCGCACTTAGCTAAAAAGGCAAGTTTTCTGTTTACTGTTTCTTTTGCGGTAAAAATAGAGGAGGCAATATCTTCCTGTGAAATTTCGAGCGAAGTACTTCCTTTTCTTTCACTGAGATCTAAAAGAAATAAGGCGGTTCTCTTTAATGCGCTTGTGTACGATGATATTTTTAAAAGTTTCCGGTTGTGATCTGCGTTTGAGCTGAAATAGGTGAGCATTTTTAGAGCAATATTGGGTAATTTTAGTATAAGAGTTTTTAGTTCCATAGAGCTGATGCTGCAGACTCCGCATTCGCCCGCACAAATACCCGTTTCCCGTGCTGTACTTTGAGAAAACAGGGCATCGCCCCCGTAAAAGTCTCCGGTAGAAAGCAGGTTTACAATTATTTCTTCACCCTCTGCACCGCTGCGGATAAGCTTTATATTTCCGTACCGGACAAGGTATAAAGAGTCTATTTTATCGCCTTCATGAAAAACAGCTTCTTTGTCGGAAAAATTTTTCCTAGTGATGAGTTGAGAAATTTCTTCTAATTCGTTTTGAGACAGAGAAGCAAATACAGGTATGCGTTTAACACAGCCTGTATGATTGCAGCCGCTGTCACAACGGAAGCTCCCGGTAGTCATAACACCTCCTTTTACTTACTATAACACAGAATTAAATGACAAAATTGTAAATAATTGTCTTTTTTGCTGGAAAAAATTCAAGTTATATTGCACAATATGGGTACGCGCCACTTGGTAAGGAGATTTCTATGAAAAAAAATCAAACTATAGCTGCAAAAATCATTTTTGGCAGCGCCCTCATTCTTTTCCTCGTGATTGTAAATCAGATTATTTCTTTTTCAACTATATTTGATGCATTGGCAGAGAATGAGAGGCAGCATAATGTATTATTTTCTGCCTCTGTGTCGCTTCTTGAGGCAGACAGAGATTTGTATCAGTCTCATGTAGGTATTCTCAAACTTATTTCTTCTAAATCGGAAGACGGAAGTCATGATTTGAATGTAGCCTCCTTAACGGGTGAGATTAAAAATAATGCTGCGCAGATGGAGGAAAGAATAAGCCTCTATTTAGAACTTACGGCCGACATGGCGGAAGAAGCTCCCGGGGGTAAGACCCTTGTTAATTTAGAGCCTAGAAATAAATATAGATCGCTGGTTTCGGTTTTGCATACCCAAAACGATTCTATTTTGGGGAATTATTCAGGTATGAGCATGGAACAAATAACTCAGTGGTACGAGAGAGAGTATCTTCCAGTTTTTGATGATATACGTTCTCAAATCGATGGAATGACCATGGATATAACGAAAATTGCCGATGAGGAATTCATTGAGTTCATATTGACCGGGAAAAGAGCCAATTTGCTGGGCATAATCATTATGATTCTTGTTTTTATTACAATAATTTTTAACTTTATCTTTCTGCGTCAGACAATTTCGCAGCCGATCCGCCGGCTTGATGGTCTGGTGCGTGAACTTGCAAGCGGAGAAGCAGATTTAAGTATGAGACTTGCGGTTACTTCAAAGGACGAAATCCGCTCTGTCGCAGAGGGTTTTAATACTTTCATCGAGAATTTATCAGTTATTATAAAAGATTTGGGTAAGTCTGCTGTCGAACTTGATGATACCGGAAAGGCGCTTTCTTCAGAGATGGAGGAGAATTCTGCAGGATTAAGGTCAATATCAGGGTCGATGAAAAAAGTAAAAGACTTAGTTTCATCACAGGTTTCCGGTGTTGTAGAATCCTCTGCAACGGTCTCTGAAATGGTAAAAAATATTGAAAATCTCGATAAAGCTATCGAAGATCAGGCTTCTGCAGTAACAGAGTCTTCCGCCTCCATTGAACAGATGGTTTCGAATATTCAGTCTGTTTCAAAAAATATGACAATGGTGGAAAAAAGCGTTCAAGAACTTGTATCAGATTCTGAAAAAGGAAGAACTTCTGCATTGTCTGTAGCAGAAAAGGTTCAGGAAGTTCATAAAAAATCCGAGGCTCTCCTCGATGCCAACCGCATCATTTCCGAAATTGCCAGAAGCACAAACCTTCTTGCAATGAATGCCGCCATTGAAGCTGCTCATGCAGGAAGCGCCGGCCGGGGTTTTTCCGTTGTTGCCGATGAAATCCGCAAGCTTGCAGAAAACTCTGCAAAGCAGTCAAAAATAATCGGTTCGGCTCTTCGTGAGGTACAGAATGATATTGACGGTGTTGTCGAAACATCACAGGAGTCCACAACGGTGTTTGCCCGCATTAATGAAGGGGTAACCGATGTTGACCGGCTCGAACGGGAAGTTCAGCATGCCATGCAGGAACAGGCTGCCGGGTCCCGTCAGATCTTGAGCGCCCTGTCTCACATAAATGAACTTACGCAGATGGTAAAGAGCAACTCTGCTTCGATGATGGAAGGCGGTAAAGCTGTAATAGGTGAGATGGAAAGGCTTAATACCGAGAGTACAGAAATTATGAGTGCTGTGGAAGAAATAACTGAGAACGTGGGAAGTATTGATGAGTCTCTTTCTCGAACTGTAGTTCTTGGCAAAAACAATATGGAATTGTCGGATCGAATTGCTGCCGCTGCTAACCAGTTTAAGGTTTAATTCTTTTTTCTTGTACGTATGTGCAGGTTGTATTTGCGCATTTGTGAAATATAATGGTCAATTTCATGATGTGCAATGCAGCCCTGCTCTACAAAAAACTGACCTATCGGTTTATTCATTAGATGCTGCCGTCCCAATAGTATAGATAAATCTTTTTGCTGTAAAAATCCCAGCCTTAGTGCAGCTTTTCCAAAAAGTTCGTCCGGCATCTTATTTTTTAATATGATTAGTACATCCTCATTCTGCAGCAGTCCCTGTTTTACAGCAAGTTCCCCCAGCCGCGGTCTAACCTTCCATTGCCATGAAAGTGATTTAATGAAGGTGTGCCAGTCTGCTTTTTTTGAATAATACATAAACTGTGCAAAACGAAGCTGAAAGCAGGGCATGGGCCCGTTGTAAAACCGTTTTTCAAATGTGTTTTCTTGTGGATCTTTTTGTCTTGTATGAAACTTCTGCTGTTTAGTATTCTGTGATTTTCCGGCCGGAGACTCATGAGTACGGGTGCGGCTCCGTGTGTATACCGGCGTCTGAGCTGCAGCGGAATTTCTTATTACCGATGAAAAGTTGCGTTCTTTCCAAAAATCAAGGACATAAGAATAGGATTCTGAAAGGGATTTAAACTTAGTTGTAAGGTACACTGGATCTTTTCCGGTTCTCGCTGCGTTATCGGGGTGAAGTTCTTTTGCTCTTTTGTGATAAATTTTTTTTAACTCATCGGGCGTGAGTTTAAGAACTTCCGGATTATGAAGGTTAACGGGTTTACCCAATACGAGGCTTAAATTTTTTTCAAGTTCAAATTTTTCTGCAGCACTGCTCATTCTAATTTACTATTTTACTGTATGAACCCGGTTTTGAAAAGAACAAGCTTATTTATTGGTCAATTATTTTGTTCCTGCCGTTTTCCTTTGCAAAATAAAGTCGTTTATCAGCTGAATTAATAAGAATATCTCTGGTTAATGTTCCTGGAAATTCGTGAACGCATGAAAGCCCTGCACTGAACGCAAGGTTTGTTCCTACTCCCTTATAGGTAAAAGTATGGTTTTGTACAGTGTCCTTTATTCTTTGAAGAACTTCACAGCTTTCAGCCCTGCCGGAGTTCATCAATATAACTATGAATTCTTCACCGCCATAGCGTCCAATTAAATCGTAGGGGCGGAGGTTGTTTTTGCAGATTGTTGCAAATTCGCACAGTACATAATCGCCATAGGTATGTCCGTGTCTGTCATTTACAGTTTTAAAAAAATCAATATCTAATATGGCTACACAAAAACAGCGTTCGTATCGTTTACTTTCTTCGATGAGCGTGTTTATTCGTTCAAAAATGTATCTTCTGTTGAAAATACCTGTAAGATGATCAAAAATTGACAGGCGGTAGAGTTCCGATTCAATTTTTTTGCGGTCGGTTATATCAACAATGAGTCCGTCAATTCCCAGAAGATCTCCTATGCGGTCGTATACAAACATTCCCTGTTCATAAACCCATTTCTCATTTCCTTTTTTATCAATTATCTTATACTCAATCTGGACTTTATCATTTTTTGCCTGCGCCTTTTCGTAATTTGTACGAACATACGCACGGTATTCAGGACTAATAATATTTTCCCAGCTTGTAGTGCTGTTCGCAATTACCTCTTTTTCCTTATAACCGCAGAGTTCCCTTATCCCGTGTGAAACATATTCCATGGTCCAGTGTTCATCATTTTTACAGTGAAACACAACGCCGGGAAGATGATCAAGGAGCTGACTCTTGATTGTATCATCAGCTGCAAGCTGTTTATTTATTCTATGGCTCAAGAAAAGAATAGTAACACAGATTAGGGAAGTGGTAAGGAAAATTAATGCTAAACGTATTGGCAGTGAAAAGGGGCTGGAATAAGCAACAAGGACTGCGCCTGTACAAACAAAGGTTGAAAGAATAACACTAAATCCGTGTTTATGCTTCATAAGAACTCTCCTTTATACATTATATCGTGTGCTTTTCAATCTGACAACAATAATTCATTGTGCTGTGAATATTTTCATATGGTAATAAAGTCACAGAATAAAAAAGAGCAGGATGATAGAATTAATTATAACAAAAGGAAGAAGGCATATTGAAGGCTCAGGTTTTCAAGCTTATCTTCTACATAGGAGGATATTATGAAAGAAAAAGACAAAGAATTTGAAAAAAATCAGGCAGCAGAAACAGTATTCTGTACAAAGCCTTTTAATGCAGAGAGTTCCAGACTTTCTGATGAGGATTCTCCCTGCGAAACGGTGCAGGAAAACTAGCGTATGATAATGCATGATGTAACGCGAACGGCGGAAGGATTATTCCTTCCGCTTTTTTTTTATTTCTGTATTAAGCAAAAAAAACCTTCCGAATCCGCTGGAGGAGGTCAGCAGGAAACGGAAGGTAAAAGGAGTTATTCTAAGCCGTACGGCCATGAACCAATACCGCCCATATCGTAGACGGTTGAGTATCCAAGCGAGCGTAAACTGTCTGCTGCTATTGCAGATCTTCTTCCGCTCCTGCAGTAAACGATTATTACAGAATCTTTTTGCGGTATAATCCCGGACGCGCTTTTTTCTGTGATTCGATCATAAGGAAGGAGTAATGCTCCGGGAATCCTGCCTGAGTCATACTCTTCTTGTGTACGTACATCAATAAGAATTACCGAACTGTCCTTTCCCATAAGCTCTTTAGCCTTTTCTGCACTAATGAGTCCGCCTTTTTGCGGCTGCTGTGATGCGTCCTGTGCTAAGGAAGATTCACTAGTACCCCTTGCCCAAAGCAGGGTCGAAACAAACGCAATTAACAGGAATGAAGATATTTTTTTCATAGCAGACCTCCTTGATCGAGGGTATCAATAACAAAGTACAAATAAATCATAAAATAAACTGTGATCAAGTCACAAATAACCTAGCTTTTTAGTAGTATTTGTTGACTTTCTCAGCGTGATTTGATATGTTCATTGCAGGAGTAACTATATGAATAAAAAAATACTTATTGCAGCTTTTGTAGTATTAGCTGCTGTTGTAATCGTGTTTTCCGTAGTGAAAACAAGTTCTCAAGGCGGCGATGCAGGACTTAAAGATGGCGTGTATTTTGCACAGCAGGATGAGTTCTCAAAGTCAGGATGGCGGTATCAGGTTGTTGTAACTGTAAAAGATGCTGAAATTTCTGCAGTTAACTGGAATGGTGTATCCAATATTGCCGGTGCTTTAGACAAAAAAGCCTGGGCAAAAATGGGCAATTATGGTATGGAAAAATATGCTACACAGGGTGAATGGGATGTTCAGGCGGAAGCGGTAGAAGCCTATTTGCTTAAAACGCAGGATGCTGCATTTAACAAGGTTGATGACGCAGGAAAGACCGACGCAATAAGCGGTGCAACAATTACTGTTACCGATTTTTATGAGCTTGTAAACAAGGCTTTAAAATCACCTGCAGTTGTTAAAGGCCCGTATCCCAAAGACGGCTGGTATTATGCAGAAGAAGATGAATTTGATGCAAAAACAGGCTGGAAGGATTCTTCCTTAGTAACAGTAGTTAACGGTCGGGTAGTTGATGTAGTCTGGAATTCTATATCCAACAACCCTGACAAAAAATCCAAATTAGTAGAAGCCGCAGAAGGCCGCTATGGAATGGAAAAAATTGCAACTAAGGGTGAATGGCATATTCAGGCTAAGGCAGTAACAGATGCAATTGTTAAGGCAGGCGATCCGGAAAAAATTACGGTAGCTGCAAACGGCAAGGCAGATGCTGTTACCGGCGCTACAATTACTGCAAATGTAGTCCCTCTTGCTATAACTGCTCTTGAATCCGCACGCTAAGCGTTGTACACTGTAACTCAGAAGCTGACAGACCCGGCTGTTTCAAAATGCCGGTGTCTGTTAGTTATGTATGGGGGCTTTCATGAAAACAACATTTATTTGGGATTCAACTCTTGCAACCGGGTTTTCCGAGGTAGATCTTCAGCACAAAAAACTTGTTTTTATTATAGAGGATGTGAGACTGGCTCTTAATTCTGAATCAAAAAACTATACACTTGCCATTTCTAAAGCTTTAAAAAGCCTTATGGACTACACCGAGTATCACTTTTCCGAAGAAGAAGCTCTTATGAAAAAACACGGGTATCCTTCCTTGGATGCACATAAAAAAGAGCATGCTGCTTTTATCTTCCAGGTGAGAGAATTACTCTCAAGCATAAATACTCAAAATAGAGAAGCCGGTGAAAAGTTTTATTCGTTTTTGGGAACCTGGCTTTTTGCGCATATTGCCCGTTCAGACAAGGCATGGGCTGTTTACATTGAAGGAAAACAAAAATAAAGGGATGCCCGGTTTCCCGTATGCATCCCTTTCAAATAAAAGAGCAATCTTATCCGATATCTTTGTCCTTAAAAAATGGGACATACTGCATATCGGTTTTCATAATATGATTTGTAATCCAATCCATTAAAAAATCCAATACACTTATGCTTATTCCCAGTTCGCCCTTCTTATTACGTTCAATAAGTTCATGTATCTTGTCGACATAGATGCGGTGCGCAGCCATATGGGCCTCTTTATCGGGATAGGAATATTTTTCAAACGCCCGTTCCTCGTTTCCAAAATGATGAACAGTATAATCCGATAATTCCTGAAGAACACTGCCAATTACTTCTGCAGCCTTTCTTGCTTTCATAGCATCGCTTACATCGTTTATGAGCGAAATAAGTTTTTTATGCTGATCATCAATGGTTGTTATTCCAACCGCAATAGCAGGCGTCCATTCAAATAAATTCATACATCCTCCTGTAATAAAGACAAAGGAAAAATTTTCAAACTACACTTATAAATTACCACAGTATTTAATAAAAGGACAGAAAGAATACACTATTCCTTAGCATTTTACTAGGAAAGTTGTTCATTTCTCTTAATCTCATTGGTATAACCGTCGACATTGTTGTCATCAAGGCCAATATAGCTTCCGCTTTCATCATTAAAAACTGATATTTCTATGCAGCTTACCTCATTTTTACCGAGCGTCATAGCAACAGAAATCTTATCTGCATCAGAACTAATAAGAGCTGTTTCTATATGCGGTACAGCTTCTTTTTTAAGGCAGTCAATGAGTTTTCGTCGGGGGTTTACGGGGCGTCCCATTTCTTTCCATATTTTCCATGGATTGCAAAAATCTTCGCTTATTCTTTGCCGTACTGCAAGCGCGCTTCCTTTTTTCCAGTCCAAAGTGACTGTTTTGCATACGGCTGAGTTATCAGAATCTTTCGGACAGGAATTCCATGCAATAAGAGTTATAGAACCGTCTTCATGAATAGAGGCTATGCTCGTTTCATCCTGATGAACAACACTTGATGAAAGTTTGGAAAAGAACTCAAATAAAT
>ERZ795030.6464-NODE-6464-length-10215-cov-4.588681_pt1 | contig 10215 bp, 7 predicted proteins | sample MGYA00375122_ERZ795030 | MGnify/ENA primary metagenome ERZ795030 (study PRJEB30165, sample SAMN05720146) | activated sludge metagenome | isolation source: anaerobic digester from wastewater treatment plant | place: Japan | collected 2015-04-20 ...
AAATTGATAATTAAGTGCTTCGTCAGTAATTGGTTTTCCATTGACAAAAAGATTTTGCTTTAAATACTCCTCTGCAACTTTATCTTTATCAATATCACCCATACTGTTAAGAAGATCTTCCAAACTTATGTCTGGTTTAGCATTTAATATCTCCGTTAGATTTGCTTTATACTTCTCTACTCCCTTTGCATCAACAGATGTAAAGTTCAATGCTAAAAAAAGAGATAAAGGGAATACAAAACTGTTCACATAGTTTTTCATTCCTGGAGTTTTTTGCTGTTTGTTGATTTTGTTCATTTTTGTAATATTATACAATATAAATCAATATATGATATAGTTTAACTATTTTGACAAAAAAGTCAAGCTTTTCGCATATTATTATGTCGTTTCATCTTCACTATAGTCTTCTTGTTTATTCATCTTGGCTTTTATAGCAAAGAATGCTATTACGGCTACTAGCAATCAGACAGAAGACAGTAATACAATTAGTAGAATCTTTAACCCAGATCTAGCTCACTTTTCAACCTGTACCGCAGTATCGTCAACAACTTTCACATCATCTGAAGCACATGTTTCACTAGCTATATCGTAATAATTCATGATTTTACAAATGTTTGGCATTATTATGGAATCCATATCATCCTTAACTATTTCGTCCGGCTTTTGTTCTTCAACATTGGTAGTTATTTTTTGAGATATTAAAGATATTATTTCATTTAATATGCTTTTTCTTTTATCATTTTGAGATAACTGTTGTTCAGTATCTCATTTCACATTTTCAAAATCTGAGAATAATCTTTCAACATCAACTCTTAAATTACTAGGTAATATCTGTAAAATTTCTTTTTTAGCTGTATCATATTCGGTTCATCACATTGCTGATATGCTTGTGGAATCTGATAGTTCGTTAACTATTCGTTGAATTTCTTTCTTCTCGTCATCAGTCAATGAATCTACATTTTCATCTAATAGATAGTTTTGTACTGCAACTAAATTAGATTGTGTCTCCGTAGGATCTATTATTCACTTCTGAAGATTTATTAACAATGCCTTAAATCATTCATTTTTACTACTGTTTACAAGTTTCGTAATTTTATCATATATTACTTGTGTTTTCTCATCTAATTTAATAGAGAAATCTATGAAAGATATTTTTAAATCTTTGGAAAGCATTCTTCCTCATGCATCTTGATAATGAATTTTTCCAATAGTACTTTCATATTTTGGATCAAATTTTTTGAAAAATACTTGATTACAATAAAAGTCTTTATCTTCTCAATCACTAATATCTAAATCTACATAACATTCTTTTTTGCTATCTTGATCATCAAACAATACATAGAAAGCAATACTATTATTTAAGCTTTTACCAACCAATATTTCTAATTCATTATTTTCGTTTTCTAGATTTTGAGGAATAGACAATAATTTGAAATCTCAAGTATAGTTAACATCTTCTCCACTTGAATTAACAATTCATCAAGTAAGTTCTATAATTTGTTTGGTACTTGCTTGGTTAGCATATTTGTCTTCAATGTCGACCGATGCTATATATTTTTTGTATTCTGGGTACTCAAAAGCAAAAACAGGAGTTTTTTTCGTATCCATTAAATATCAATCTTTATTTGTCTGACAATCTACAAAACTCAAACAAGTGGTACTTTTTTCTATTTCTCACAAACTAACATCTCTAAACAAAACAAACTTTCAAGCACTTTCAGTTAAAACTCTAGGCTTTAATCATTTTTTGACAATAATATTTCCTCATACTCAAATTCATTTATATCATCTATATGTTACAGCTGCTCTAGGAACATATCAAATATCATTTGGTTCTGTATATACATGATTTACACGATCTTTTTTTGTAATCAAATCTCGTTCTCAATCTCAATCAAAATCATAATATATTGTTCTTTCTTGGATAAAATCACTTCTGTCTGAAATTATTTTAGATATTACATCAAATGTTACCTCATCTCAAACATCTACTGTTGTTTTGTCTGCTTTCAATGTAACCATAGGTATATCTGGTCTTTTTGTGTCTGGAGGGAAGAATACTATAGGCCCATTTCAGATTATATTTTCACTCGCATTTACCCCATCATCATTATCATATAAGGTTACTCCAAACATAAACTCTCATGGTATTTTTGGTAATGAGAAATAAGCATAAGGAATATCTCATGGAGTGATTTTTGTTTCAATTGGTCTAGTAGGATCGTTTTTATAAAAATAGTACCATTTAAAATAAGAAACAAATCAGTCTTTGTCTTTAGTGTCTGTCGCTTGAACTTTTACAATTAGAGGGTCAAATTCTGTATTAAAAATATCTCTTACTTGGTTTTCATTGAATCAAACTCACATTTCATTTCCATATTGAGGAAAGAATAAAATTAGGTTTTTTAATGTCGGTAAAGAATTGTATACTTTAAATCGTATCCTATTTTTTTGATTTATTCATAAAGATAAATCTTCAACTGTTAAATCAATAAACTGGCAACCAAGTTCATTAAAATTGGTTCTAAAAGAATTATTTCTATAAATTTCAGAGTTTCTAGCTTGAAAGTAAAATCCTAAATTTGCACTGTCTCATTTTATATTTACTGATTCTTTCGGATCTATGGTAAAATTTTGGTATCTTTCTACTTTGTATGCTGGATTAATAATTTCATTTCCATCTATAATTTCAACACACTCTTCGTTCTGTCTTAAAATATCTTGGTTTTCTCAAATTACCTTATATATCACCATAGGTAAGTTTTTATCTCATATAAATACTTTATCGGTAATTGTATTTTCGTTTCAGTTTTCTCCATATACAGTTAATGTAATTCTATATTGTCATGTTTTCTTATATATATGAGAAACTCTATTGGTTTGTGTAGAAACACTTTCTCAATCGCCAAAATCTCGCCTATAACTCAAAACATTTTCATTAGTTTGTGCAACAAGATTTATTGGATTTCACCAAGAAGTTGCTTTTGGAGCCACGAATATTTCAGGCCTTAATGTAGACTTAACATTGATTGTTTTTTCTATCTCGCTTACTTTTCAAAACTTATCTTTTATTGTCAAAGTTATTTTGTGATCTCAAATACTGTCAAAACTTACTTCAATAACCTTATCTCCTTCTTTTGTATTAATTATGTTTGTACTATTAGGATTAGAAAAACTTCGTGAATAATCCAAGCTGTCGAATCAATTCTCGACATCTATATCAGAGGAAGCTCCTGCATCAAGAATGAATTTCGATGCAAATTTTCGGGTCTCTGATGGCTGAATATTAAATTGAGCTATAGGAGTAGAAGAATCTACATAAACTTGAATCGTCTCAATATTAGTTTGTCACAACTCATCTTCTACAGTTAGTTTTACAGTATAAGATCAAGGTTCTTTAAACTGATAATTGATATTTTTACCTTGAAATGATTGTATTTTGTTTCACTTTCAGTCAAATATTTCCCAAGTAAATAATCTTAAACTTGAAACTACAGAATAAGAAGCACTTGCATCAAATTTAAAAGAATTACTGGTTGTTCACTGCTCTGGTTCTTTCTTTATTACTGCAATAGGGTCAGAAATAACCACAGAATATTGTTCCGAGATATTATTTCACTCGTTGTCAGTAGTTTTTAGTATAACCTTATACTCTCATTCATGAGGCAAAATAACCTTAATAACACTTGGTGATCAATCTCATGGTTTACTAAACTTAAATCAATTTTTAGAAGTTACTTCTCGTGAATGAGAAAGAATCTGTCTTCATCAGATTGCTATTGTAGCTGAACCATCTAAAAGCATTCATTTAGCTCATTCTTGAGTTCAAAACTTTACTTTCTCATTTGTTTTTAATTTTTTACCGTTTGCAAAAACACTAATTACAGCTGCTTTAGGTTTTACATCTATGGATAATCTTTTTTTTCAGTCAAACACTCATTTGGTAATTTTGTTTGAACTTCTAACAGTCAAATGAACAATATAATTCCCTGCTTCTTCAAAAGTATGGTTTATTACTGGTCAAATTCATATTGCCTTATCTTCTCCATTTATATCTCTATAATATCGGAAAAAATTATCTGATGGTATGGTTTCATTGGAAGGATCAGTACTTGATCTAGCATCAAATGTAACTGTTAAAGGAGCAGATCAGTTAGTTGGTCTTGCAACAGCATTAGCTCTTATTGTAAAATTTGTGTTTATTCTTGTCAAAATTTGTGATAATGGCTTATAACAATTATCAACGAAAGAAGCAAAAGTATTTGGATTATAGGTGTTTGATAAGTTATTACTCAACTGTAAACATTGTTGATATACCACTTGAAAACTATAGTCTTGTGGAAATTTTGGAAAAATGTTTACAAAATTTTGATGTAAATCTGAAAATGTAGAAGTAGGAGTTTCTACTCAAATCTTATTATTTGCCTCAATCTGTATGAATGTATTAGATATACTATCTCGATCGTTTTGTATATCATAATTCGCGACATAATTACTTGGTATCGCGGCAAATACAAATCATAAACATGTGAAACATAATAGTAAACTTAATTTTTTAATTAATTTTGTTTTCATTTTTTTTAAAAGATGTTTTAAAATTTTTTCTATACTCAATTATATGAACAATTCTATTTTTTTGCAAATTTTTGATGTGGTTTTTAGATTATGATTTGACTTTATTGCAAATATTATCTTAGTATGTAATATTAAGTTCATAAAGTTTATAAAGCCTGCCCTGCCCCGCAGTACTGCGGGGCAGGCTGTCGGCAGACAGGTTCGTAAAGTTTATAAAGTTCGTAAAGTATTAATAACTTTATAACTTGTAACTTTATAACTTGTAACTTTATAACTTGTAACTTTATAAACTAGCCAATTAACTTATATTGAATTTTTTTTGTTTTTTGTTATTCTAGTGTTTGATTTTATTTATTTATTTTTTCAAATGAAAAAATTTAAAGTAAATAATGGTATTATTAAAAAACTACTTATATTACTAGTTTGAATAGCCATTATTGTATTATTTTGTGTTTTATTTTGTAAAAACGATGTGATGGTTTGTGATTCTGTAAAAGATTATTTAGCAAGTGCTGATTTTAAATGAAAATGAGCACAAATTAAAAAATGAGATGAAATTGTGGTGGACTATATATGAAGGCTCAAAGATTGAGAAGTATTTGATACTAGCATTGAGCAAGTAGCAAAATGATGCGACAAGTACAATGAAGCAAGAGATTATTCTCAATGATTATGATTCATAGTTTGAGCTGGACAAATGATTCCTGGTTTTGATAGAGCCGTAGAATGAATGAAGGTTTGACAAACTAAAACCGTTGAAATAAGTCCTTCTGATGCTTATTGAGAAATAGATGAGTCCTTACTCATAAGTGTAAAAAAATCTCAACTTCAACTGCCAGACCAGTACAAAGAATGAGATGTTTTATATGCACCAAATGGACAGTCTATAAAAATTCATAAAGTTACAAAAAATGAAATTACATTAGACACAAACCATGAATTAGCGGGGAAAACATTAATATTTGATATCACTATAAAAGAAATAAAATAATCTATACACTTAGCTTTGTTTATAAAATATTATTGTTGCTAGTGCAACAGCTAAATAATTAAAAAAAACTCGACATTACTGTGTGTCGAGTTTTTTAACCTACGTTTTTTAGTTTAAACATTTTCAGATTGTGGAATTTGTTTTAAACTAAATAACCAATTATTTAAACACCAAATTGCTTGGTGGATTGGTTCTGAGATCGTCCCATAATTGATCCACTTCTTCTATACTGATGTGAGATCAATTTTCAAGTGATTGTATATATTTAACCCAATTGGATATGGTATCCAAATACGACAAATACTTTGATGGTATATGATAAGCGTTATCCAATTGTTCTCTAATATCTACAATACTAGAATTTAATGAAATTTCTTTGTATTGTAGCTTGAATGTCCTATATAAACTTTGGATCTTGTTCTCCAAAAATCACTTGTATTGATGATATTCTGCTTGTTTTCATAATAGTTGATTTTTGTATAATCACTCTAAATCAGATAATATAGATTCCCTATATAATATAGAGTAAAGTTCCTTTGTTTGTGATTGACTAGGAATTTCTTTTTTGTCTACAAGACCTAAGTTTTGAGCCAAATCTAAATTAGTAGAATCGTTGTTTTTAGATGAAATTTCATTTATGAAATCATCGTCAATATTGTCTATATCTTTGGCTTGATCATCTACTATAGCAAAAGTTTGACTAATATCTTGCTTGATAATAGCTTGTTCAAAATCTTTAACATCTTTTATTAAAGTAATGTCATTTTCTTTGATAGCTAGTAATTGTTGTCATTGTAATTCTTGAGTTTTGTTGTCTTTTTTGACTACAATTTTGTCTCACTGATTATTTATCTGATACTCATCTTTTTGTTTGGTGACTAATAAGTTGATGTTTTTTTCGCTAGAAATAGTGATATCATTTAAAACTATTTCCATAGAATCAGAAGAAGAGCTAGTAGATTCCATTTTGATAAAATCTCATTCAGAAATAATCAACTTGTAGTTTGTAGATTCTTTGTGTAAACTAAATCTAGCTGGTCAATTGATCTTTGCACTAGTACCAGAGTTTGTATGGAAAAGAATTTCAGATCATTTTTTGAGGATAACATTGTCTCAATTTGAAATTCTATTTGTTTTGTAGTAATTATTGTCATGTTTGATATAGAAATCTCAATTGAATTCCACGACTTGTGCTATATAATCAGCTGTGACTAAATTTGTATTATTTTGAACCATAAATCATTCATAAGAAAAATCTCCATTGAAAAAGTAAATTCAATAAATTCATACTAACAAAACAACCATCATAAATCCGTATGCGAATGATTTAACGCTCAAAAAATCAAATATTTTAATATCAAAAAAACTTTTTCTATTTTTTTGAGAAATAATTTTTTCATAAATAAAAAACTTGTCGTTTGCACTTATTTGATTTTCTTGTTTTATACTAAAATAGTCTTTTAATTTCATTTTGGACAAGTTTTATAAATCTTACTATATCTATATACGAATGAAAAATGATTTTGTGACAAAAAAGTTACAAACTAGTTAAAAGTTTATAAAGTTCGTTTCTTACCACCCGTCCCGTAGGACTACGGGACGGGTGGTAGGAGAATATAACTTATTAACTTGTAATTCTCAGTCTATTTTTTTTGGTAGATTAGATCCGAATTGAACAATAGGTAAGTTAACACAAAATAACAAACTATTAAAATAACTATTGTAACTATCTTAACATTATAAAATAAACTTAAATTATATATTCCGTGCAATCCAAACCCAGCCAATATTCATACGAAATATTTTAATACATTTTTAAATTTTCTTTCATGTGTTTTAATGATGAAAAATGCTATCAGTCATGTTGCTACTATATGCAACAGTGTTGCAAAAATTGATCTTCACACGCTCATAAATACACCAATTCATACTGAAAAATATGACACAACTAAATAAAAGATATTTTCTATCACACTAAATCACAGTCAAGCCACTATAGCAAAAAAGATTAAATCAGCTTTTGTTAGTAGTGTTTTTTCTTTGGATTTTAAATCTACATGTTCGTTTATTTCTTGTTTTTCTAGAAAAACATTCTGTCATACTGAAAATTTCAATATTTCTTCTGCATAGCTAGATATTAAATGATACATTAACATTACATTTACTCACATTATACTTCATCACAAACCAATACCAAAAAATAAAATTAATGCAGTTGAAACAAATCTAAAAGAGGATTTTTTTTTGAAATTTCAAAAGGATCATGTCAATAAAACAATGAAAGCTAGGCAATAAAAAATAAATGAAGCTATATTTTTCCAGTCATTGTTTTCTAGAAAATACAAATGCTCCAAATTGAAAAAAATTAATAAATCTTTGTAAAAATAAAGAAAAACAACTAGAAATATTGATAATATAAAAATATTGAAACTCAAATGTCGTTTGAAGTTTTTGTTTTTGAAAGCATTGTTTATTATCCGGATTCGGATATAAACAACGACTATAATTCATATTATTCACCAAAACAATTTCATTATTTTGTTTTGTTTACAATACTATAAATTTTATCCTCAACCAGCCGTAGCAACAAATTGGATCAGTCTAACTATCGCATAAGATCATGTCACCAAAAGTAGTCATAATATGGAATTAAAAATTCATTTTTTCGCCATATCAGCTAAATTAGATTTTCATAAAATAGCAGCTAATATATAAAGTATTCAGCTAGTTATTAGTATTATAGTGATTACTGTTCATAGGAACATGGTGATTCAAAGAACTATGTCTTGGACAAAAGTAGACACTTTTGGATTTTGATCAGATTGTCTAATTCACAGAGTTTTGTAAATATTATAGCTACATTGTCAGTTTATCAAACAATCAGAACTCATATTGATTCATAAGTTTCATGCAGTATTTATTATACAAACCTTTTTGCTCGAATCCTGAGAATCTGGGACAAGCATTCATCAATCACAACATTTTTCCAATCATTCATCATCTGTATAAATTTTGTCTGAATCACAATCACTGACATCTTGAGAACAATAATTTGTATAATCTGGCATATTTTTAGCTTCTGGAGATGAACAAGGCACACATTCATCTCACTCAGTTTTTCGTATTCATACTCATTTTTCACAACATTTTTTTTCATTATCGTACGGAATTCAATTACAACATTTTTTATTGTTATCGTACGGAAAACTTCAAGATGGACAACATTGAGTATTGTTGTTATAAAGCACTCAAACACAACATTGAGTATTGTTGTTATAAGGGAAATATCATAATGGACAACATGTTCAATTGGTTAACACAACACCACCGACACACCCCTCATATATAGTATCAGCAAATCCAAATCCGGACAATCATACTAAAGCAATGACTAATAATATTATTTTTTTCATCAGAAAAAATTTAAAATAAAAATAAGTTTTTTTCTTTATATCAATTTCATCTCACATTTCAAATTTATTTGACTTGAAAATCTGTAAATAGTGTTTAGAATAAAAATGGATTTAAAATTTTTAGAGTATATATGGGTAATTTCAAAGATATAGCCAAAAAATCTTTCGCAAAAAAATTTATGGGAGATAGGATGATATGAGTTATTGGTCTAAAAATAATTCAAGAATTTTTTAATGATCCAAATTTAGAATGATTTATTAAATTCAACTATCTACATATCAAAACTCAAAATCAAGAAATCAAGATAAAAGCATTTAGATATAAAAAAGAAATTTTGGATAAAATAAGTGATGCTTTAGCTGATTATGGCTATAAAAGAAAAATTACAGATATTAGGTTTTAGCTCCTTGCCACCCAGGTGCTATTTTGACCCCGGGGATTATCCCGGGGTCACAGTTTTGCATCCGGGTGGCAAGGGATTACTCTATTATCATTTTTCTCATTTCCTTCCTTATTTCTTTATAATTTGGCAAAAATCATTCTACTTCTGCTCGGAAATCTTTGGAATGATTTTTGTGCTTCAAATGACAAACCTCGTGAATTACAACATATTTGATATATTTGGTAGGTAAATGCACCAAATTTTGACTAAACATAATTTTTTGATCGTGAGAGCAAGATCATCGTTTGCTACTAGCTTTTCTAACTGAAATGCTTTTGACCTCGTATCAGAGTTTTTTGCTATAATTTCCCACTATTGGAGTCACATAGTCTAATAAAATATTCTTTAAATTTTTGTCTATATTTCATTTCAATTCTGTTTTTTCTACAAATTCTCCAAAAAGCAGGACATTTTCTTCATCTTTAGATTTTATGTGATTATATTTATTATGTTTTTTCAAAAGTTTTTTTCAATTTTCAATTAAAGTTTGTTCAAATTTTTTATTATATTTCAAAATTTTAGGAATACTGATTATCAACTTTCCTTGTTTTATCCTAGCATATCAATTCTTGTTGTTTGTATAAATTATTTCATATTCAGACATAAAAAATTTTATGGGCTAAAATTTGCATTATTTTTTTTTCTGTATATAATAGTATTGTTATATATTTATATAAATTATTCCAATAAAAATGACAGACCAAAATCAAAATCCTAACACAGCAAATCAAAACCTAAATAATGAGAGTTTTGACATATTTGGTGGTGACAACGATATTTTTGAAAATAGCGC
>ERZ795030.6467-NODE-6467-length-10208-cov-4.475721_pt1 | contig 10208 bp, 9 predicted proteins | sample MGYA00375122_ERZ795030 | MGnify/ENA primary metagenome ERZ795030 (study PRJEB30165, sample SAMN05720146) | activated sludge metagenome | isolation source: anaerobic digester from wastewater treatment plant | place: Japan | collected 2015-04-20 ...
AAATAGTGTGACACTGCTCCGGCGGGGACCATCCCCACCGGGAGATAACTGTAGTTCGACCAGAGTCGCATCAGATGCTCCTTTTTGTAAACGGACTGTTTGGTCACAATGTGACTACTTCGTCACATTGTGACGAAGTAGTCATAATAGAACGGAGTGGTCGCAACTGAGGATTGCCTCACGTGCGATCTGTACCCCGTTCCACGTCCCACGAACCCCACTCAGGGTTCGTGGAAATTGAGCCCCGTTTCGTGGGGCAGACGTGGGGTCCAGGCGACAGCCCAGCTTTGCGCCGGACCTCTTGCCATGGACCGCGTTCCACGAATTGTTCCACGTGGAACATTTTCATGGAACGCGGTGCGGGGTTCTATGTCCCCGCACCCCGTCGAAGGAAAGGGGGCCGAAGCCCCCCTGCCCGATCATCCCCCGCCGGTCTTGGGGAAGATCTCCGCCTTCTCGGCCCAGATCTGGGCCGGCCAGCTACGGCCCCCTTCGTCCACGTGGGCGGCTCTTTCCGTGAGCAGCACCTCGTCCCCCACACGCAGACTAGCGTCACCCCGGACCGCGAAGCGCTCTCCAGCAATCTGGACAAGCCGGCTCTTTCCCGACGGGTTTACCTGACCGATCGCGACAATCTTCATGACACGCTCCTTGTTTATGGCGAGGGTCATTCCTCGCCATACTCCTTTTGGGGGCCCCGCTTTTAGGGGCGGGACGCCCAGGGCTCCCAGACTTCTGGGAGCCCTGGGCGTCCCGCCCCTAAAAGCGGGGCGCTCCGTGAGCAGCACCTCTTGGGGGCCCCGCTCACGTGGACGATGACGGGAGAAGCTGGCCGGCGGCCGGCCAGCTTCTCCCGTCATCGTCCACGTGAGCGGGGCCCCGTGAACTACGGACCCCGGTAGGTGGACCATGAAACATGAGACGGGGTGCGGGGGACAGTACTATCGGTCCTGCCCAGGCGGCTCTCCTAAAATTTTTTGAAGCACCCCTTTCCACGTCCCAAAAATTTTTTTGAAGCACCCCTTGACCCGTCCCACGTTTCATGGCATACTATCCCCATGTCACGAAACACGAGATTCACATCGCTGTCGGATTTGAAGTTGAAAGCCTACAAACCGTGCCCCACGGCGAGGCTGTTCCACGCTTCAGAGGCCATGTTCCGCGGGATCCGGGGGCCGTACGGGTGTCTCCCGGCGGACACGGAATTCCTGACCCCTTCCGGATGGCGCCGCATGGATGCTTTCCAGCCCGGCGACCGGGTGGGGGTCTGGGAGCCCTTGTCCGGCCGCGTCTTCTTTGAGGAGCCCCTGGCCCGGCAATCCCTGCCCTGCGAGTCCTTCCTGGAATTTTCGTCCCGATCGTTTGTGATGCAGCTCTCGGATGAGCATCGCGTCCCCCATTGGGACTGGGCCGGCCGGTTCCAGGTCCTGCCCGCCTTGACCCTCGCCCTGCATCCCAGCAAGCGGACCATCCCGACGACCTTTTCGATCCCGCAGCCCGGGCTGGCGATGTCGGATGCGGAGATCCGGCTGCGCATCGCGCTGTGTGCGGACGGCTTCCTGCCGAAGATTGGCCGGCAGGCGGTGTTCAACCTGCGCCGCCCTCGGAAGTTGACCCGGTTGCGCGCACTGCTGGAGCAAGCCGGGATCCCGTACCGGGAGAAGGTCTGCCGAACCCGGCCCACGGAACACGTCTTCACGATCCGGCGGGACGACCTCACGAAGGATATGCGCTTTGTCTGGTCCCTGTCCCCGGCCCAGCTGGCCGTGGTCCTGGAGGAGTGCCTGGAGTGGGACGGGTGCCGGGCGAACGGCGAATGGAAGTTTTGCAGCACCCGCCGGGATTTTGTGGACGCCATCCAGTTCGCGGCCCACGCGACCGGATTCCGGGCCACGATTTTCCCGGTCATCCCGAAGAACCCGCGGCACGCGGTCTGCTATAACGTCCACATCCGAACGGCGGACAACCCCAAGAACCGGGCCATGGTCCGCTGCGACACGACCCGGATCCGGCGGATCCCGTCGCCGGACGGGCGCAAGTATTGTTTCACCACGTCGACCGGATTCTTCGTCGCCCGCTGCCGGGATTCGATTTTTATCACGGGGAATTCCGGGAAGAGCGTCGCCTGCACCATGGAAGTCTTTTCGCGGGCCCTGGAGGCGCCGCCCTTTGAGGGCGTCCGGCGCAGCCGCTGGGCCTTTGTCCGTTCCTCGTACCCCGAACTCATTTCCACGACCATGAAAACGTGGAGCGACTGGGTTCCCACGCAACTGTGTCCCATCACCTTCGGCACCGTGATCTCCGGGCGCATGATCGCCCCGCTGGCGGACAACACGAAGGTGGATCTCGAAATCATCTTCCTCTCCATGGACCGCGAAGAGGATGTCCGGAAGATGAAATCTCTCGAATTGACCGGGGTCTGGTTCAACGAGGCGGGCGAACTCCTGAAGTCCTCGGTGGAAGCCGGGATCAGCCGCACGGGCCGCTTCCCGGGTAAGCTGGACGGCGGCGCGGGGCGCTGGTTCGGCGCCATCGCCGACACCAACCCGCCCTCCGACGACAGCTGGTGGTACGAATGGGCCGAGGTGACGAAGCCGCAGGGCTATGAATTCTTTTCGCAACCCCCGGCGGTGATCCGGTTGCCCCCGAAGAAGCCGGGCGACCCGCCGCAGTACGTGCCGAACGACGGGACCCACGGCCTCTCGCCGGCCGAGAACGTCGAGTGGCAGAACCTCGGCTTTGATTACTGGCTCCGGATGGTCCCCGGCCGGGACGAGGAGTGGATCAAGGTCTTCTTGCAGGGGCAATATGGCACGGTGTTGGACGGGAAGCCGGTCTATGGGAACCTCTTCAACGACGCCCTGCACACGGCCTCCGAACCCCTGACCCCGATCCGGGGCCTGCCGCTCCTGCTCGGTTGGGACTATGGGCTCAACGCCTCCTGCGTCTTTGTCCAGTTCACGCCGAAGGGCGAGATGCTGGTTTTGGACGAGGTCACGACGGACGGTGGGATCCAGCAGTGCGTCCGGGAGAAGGTTCGGCCTTTGCTCAATGGAAAATACGCCGGAATGCGCGTTTTTAGCGTCGGGGACCCGGCCGGCCAGGCCCGGACGCAGACGACGGAGCAGACCTGTATGCAGCTCCTCGCCGAGGAGGGCATCCCGACCGAGTCCGCGCCGACCAATGAGTTCGTCGCCCGGCGGGAGGCGGTGACCTGGTTCCTGACCCGGATGGTCGAGGGCAAGCCGGTCTTCCGGCTGAGCCCGACCTGTGAGATGATCCGCAAGGGGTTCCTGGGCCGGTACCAGTACCGGCGGATGCACATCGCCGGGTCGAGCCGGTACACTGACAAGCCGGAGAAAAACGACTACAGCCATCTGCACGACGCGCTGCAATACGCGGCGCTCTATCTTCGGACCGTGAAAATGGACGGGGCGGCGGGGCACCTGGGCCGGGCCCGCCGCGCCGTTAAATACAACCGGCCACAGGGGTGGGTATGAAGAAATCATCGTTGACCGTTCCGGAACAGCAGGACTTGTGGGACCGCCGGGTGAGCCTGATCGCCGATGCCGTGGCCGCCCGGCCCGATTTGCCGACGCCGCCGGATGAGGCCCGGCGCAAGATGCTGGCCGTCATCGAGGGGATCGCCGGCGGCGACCGCTGGGGCGTGGCCCTGGAGAAGGCCGGCTGGACCTGGAAGGACTTCAGCGTCTACACCTGGAAGAACCAGTCGATGATCGAGATGCTGCGCCTGATCGAGGAGTACCGCAAGGACGCCCATCTGCGCAAATTGGAGGACGAGGCTGAGCGCCGGGCGGTGGAGGGGGTGGAGGAGGATGTGTTTTCGCCCCACGGCAAGAAGGTCGGCAAGCGGCGCGTCTATTCCGACACGCTGCTGGTCAAGCTGCTCAAGGCCACGGCGCCGGAAAAATACGCCGATTCGCCGAGCGGGGCCGGCGGCGGGCTGACCCTCAACGTGAATTTTGGCGATCTGCGGGCGAAACCTGAAAAAACGATCACGGTGGAGGAAGTCAAGCCATGAATACCGATCACGACTGCGAATTTGAGTGGATCCCAGCCCGCGTTCCCGATGCGGATCTCACGATCCTGCACGCCCCGACCGGGGTGGAGGTCATCGTTCCCTCCCAGGGCACCGTCAACGGTACGCTGCACGTGGCCCGGGGCATCATGGCGAGGTTGGGGGACTTTTTGGAGCCTTTAGGCTTGACAGCGCCCGGGGATTGTGCTTCACTGTCGGGGTAATTTCAAACCGGGAGGTGAAGACATGGCCGCTGGGATTCCTGATATTCCGATGCCGCAGGGTTTTTTAGGCGTCCTGGGTCCCGCGGAGACCACCGCTTTGATCATCGCCCGGGACACGCCCCCGGAAGAGGCTCCCGCCACCCCCGAATCCGCGCTGCTGGGCTATTTGAAGGGCGTGTGGCAGGCGCACAAGGACGCCAAGGAGCAATCCGGCGTCGAAGACCAGATGGTGGAGAACTTGCGGGCGCTGGCCGGCGAATACGATGCCACCACCCAGGCGGCGCTCACCAAGATCGGCGCGCCGGACCTCTTTTTGTCGATTTCTGAACTCAAGGCCCGCCATGCGGTAAGCTGGCTCCTGGACATTTTCTCCAACGAGGAGGACAAACCCTGGGGCTTGCGCCCCAGTCCGGTCCCCGAACTCCCGCCCGGCGACGCCGAACGTATCCAGCAGGAAATTTGGCGGATGGCCCAGCAGGCGGTGCAGCAGGGGCAGCAGGCCCCCAGTCCGCAGGAGCTGGCCCAGGTCCAGGAAGAGGCGGTGCGGGACGAGGAGCGGGCGGTCGTCAAGGCGGCTTCGGACCGCGTATCCCGTTGCGAGCGCAAGATCCTCGACCAGTTGAACCGCGGCGGGTGGGCGGATGTATTCGAGGATTTTATTAAAGACCTCGTCGAACTCAAGGCGGGGATCGCCAAGGGGCCGGTGGTTCGCATGGTGAAGCAGCGGACCTGGGTTATCGGGCCGGAGGGCCGGCCCGTGGTTCAGTATGTGGAGAAGCCCGCGCTGACCTTTGACCGCGTGAGCCCATTCGATGCCTATCCGGCGCCGGACGCGGTGGACTTCAAGGCGGACTTCATCGAACGGCAGCGGCTGGCCCGGCACGCGCTGGACGGCTTGCGGAACGTGGACGGCTTCGATGTCGAGGCGATCGACGCCGCGCTCCAGGAATTCGATTCGCTGAAGGGCGCGTCGTGGCTGCCCGTCGACGAGAACCGGCAGAACCTGGAGGAGCGGGCCAGCGAGGCGCGCACCAAGCAGTCGACGGTCGAGGCCTTGGAGTACTGGCTCACGGTGACCGGCGCCCAGCTCAAGGAGTTCGGCTGGCTGACCCTGCCGGACGGCGGGCTGATCGAGGATGCCCGCCCCTACTCCGTCGTGGCGCTCACCGTGGGCGATCACATTTTGCATTTTGGATTGAACCCGGATCCCCTGGGCCGCAAGCCCTACTCGAAGAACGGGTGGGCCTCGGTCAACGGCAGCTTCTGGTACCGGGGCTTGCCGGAGCTGCTGGCCCCGGTGCAGCGGGTGTTGAATGCGTCCGTCCGGGCGTTGACCTTCAACATGGGGCTGGCCAGCGGACCGCAGATCGTCGTCCCGGACATCAACCGCTTCCCCGCCGACGAGAGCCTGACCGATCTCTTCCCCGCCCGGGTGTGGCAGGGACATAATCCCGGCAACAGCACGCAGCCGCTGGTCCAGTTCCAGAGTGTGGACTTGCGGGCCGGCGAACTGTTGCAGGTCTTTGAGCGCTTCACCAACCTGGCGGACGATTACAGCGGCGTTCCGGCTTACGCCTACGGCGACGACCGGGGCAGCAACTCGAGCCGGACTTCGAGCGGGCTCTCCATGCTGATGACCTCCGCCGCGCGCGGCATCAAGCGGGTGGTGCTGTCGACCGACAAGCGGGTCTTCCGCGACATGATCACCCGGGTCTACGACTGGAACCTCCAGAACGAGGAGGACCCGATGTTCCAGGGCGACGCGGAAGTGGTCGCCACCGGCGCCGTAGCCATCATGGTCAAGGAGCAGATGGCGGAGCGCCGGATCGCGTTCCTGGCCCAGACCAACAACCCCGTGGATCAGCAGATCATGGGCGCCGAGGGCCGGGGCGTGCTGTTGCGGGAGTCCGCGAAGACGCTGGAGCTGGCCGGGCAGAAGGTCGTCAAGGACGAGGAAGACCTGCGCAAGTGGGAGCAGGAGCAGTCGGAGAATGCCCGGCGGCGGAGCGAGGCCGAGGCGGCCGAGGCGCAGGCGAAGATCCAGATCGAGCAGGAGAAGGTCCAGCTGGACCGGATCCGTATCGAGGGCGATCTGGAGATCAAGCGCGCCGAGTTGGCGCTCAAGGAGCGGGAACTGGTGACTGTCAAAGCGTCCGATGCGGCGACCCGGGCCGCGGCGGCAGCGGGGAAAGCCGGCGAGGCCGACCGCAAGGCGCGGGAGAAGGGCGAGCCCGCCCCCTCCGATGTCGATGCGCTGGTCAATGAATTGGGTTTGGATCAAACCCCGGCCGCCGAGCCGGAAGAGGAGATGGTGAATGAGCCTGTTACGGATGGAGCCGAACTTGGTGCGCCAGGTGGCGATGTTGTCGGGGGATCCGAAGTTCCAATCCCTCCTGGGGTGGTTGAAGGAGAGCCGGGTGGCGCTCCTGGAGTCGTTTGAAAAAAGTGACGAAAAAGAGTTGACAATTCTCATCGGGTCTGCGAGAATGATGTCCGAATTGATCGGAGTATTGGAGAAAGCGCCGGAATCGGCTGAAAAACTTGGGAGGACTTAATATGAAGCGTTTTGCGTTTTTGGTGGCGGTGCTGGTTGCCGGTTCCCTCTTTGCCGCGGATCGCGAGCAGTTCAATATCGGCAAGCTGTACCTGAACGACACCGAGGTCACGGCGACCGCCGCGGAACTCAACATCCTGGATGGCGTGACGGTGTCTGCCGCGCAGTTGAACGCGGCTGGCGCGGGATCCTTGGCGACGATTACTCCGACCACGGTCAGTAATGCCAATATGCTGGTGTACGGCAGCAACATCACGGCCCTGGGGGCGGTCACGATCGCCGAAGGCGCGATCAAGGATTCCATGATTGTGTCCGCGGATATTAAGGATGGCGAAATTGTGGATGCCGACATCAACGCCAGCGCCGCGATCGCGGTGTCGAAGTTGGGTACTGGCGGGGTGATCCCCGCGAACAGCGCCGCCAGCCTGACCAACCTCCCCGCCGCGCAGTTGCTCGGCAATGTCCCGGTCGCCGCGCTGACCAACGCCGCGGATTCGCTGACGGGCATCGGGACGAAAACTTTCCAGTATTTGACGCTGACCGACCTGGTCTATAACGACGGCGCGACCACCGGTAATGTGAACATTGTCTCCTGGTAAGTCGTCGATCCTGTTGGCAGTTGACGGATTTCAGGATTTCTCCCAGAAGTCTGGGAGCCCTGGGCGTCCCGCCCCTAAAAGCGGGGAATATGCAGGCGCATCTCTGGCATAGCCAAGCGCGCCGAATGGAGGTCACATGACTGTTCCGGCAGCCGTAGAACGGCAAGCGGAAGAGGCTGAGCAAGCCTTTGCGGAGTTCGAGAAGGAGTTGGGGCTCGAGAGCGCGGCACCTGCCCCCGAGGCGGGTGAACCCACCCCCACGCCCCCGGCGGCGGCCCCGGCGCCCAGCGCGCCCCCGGCCAACCCCCCGGCGGAGGGAGACCGATTGACCGCCCTTGAGCGTCAGCTCGAGTATGAGCGGCACCGCAATGACAGTTTGCAAGGCCGGTTGGACTCGCAACTGCGGGCAGCGAACCAGGAGTTGAAACAACTCCGGGAACAGTTGTCCAAGACCCCGGCTGGTCCGGCGGTCCCCCCGGCGAAGAGGCATCTGAAGCCGGAGGAGTTGGCGAACCTGGATGAGAATGCGGTCGATCTGCAAAGCCGCGTCGCTCGCGGCGTGGCGGAGGAGACGGTCGAATCCGTCCGGCAGGAATTGGAACGAAAGAACGCGGAGTTGGCCGAGAGGCTGGCCGCGTTGGAACAGTCCCGGCAAGCCGAGGCGGTGGATACGCTGTGGGATGCGGTTGAAAAGATCGCCCCCGGAGCGAAAGCCATCAACGAAAGCGACCCCGGATGGTTCCGTTTCCTGGATGGTGTGGACGACATCAGCGGTCGGTTGCGGCGGGACATCGGTGTCGCGGCGTCGACGGTTGGTGATGTCAAGCGGTTGGCCTCCTTAATCGAGGAGTACCGAGCCGCGTCCGGTGTGCAGGCCCCCCGGCCCGCCGTCGCGTCGCAGGTCCGGCCCCCGGTGGCCCCCGCCGCTGCTCCCGCGGCACCGAAGAAACCGGTGTTCAAGGAGTCGCAGGTGAAACGGTTCTACGATAACTGGAACCGCGGAGCCTATAAGGGCAAGGAGAAGGAAGCGGAAGAGTTGGAACGTCAAATTGACGCCGCTGCGCAGGAGGGAAGGATTATTGCCGGTTAAGTGACCGGCAGACCACCTGCCGGGGGCGTTTGAATAGGAGGAACAGCAATGGCTTACCCCAGCGCCCCCGGCACCCGTAATATCGGGTCCGATACCATGCGGATGATCCCGGTTCTTTATTCCGGGAAACTGCTCAAGAAGTACTACGACAAGACCATCTTGTCGCTGGTCACCAACACGGATTACGAAGGCGAAATCCGTAAGCACGGCGATACGGTGTATATCCGTACCGTCCCCACCCTGACCATCCGCGACTACGTCAAGGGCGCCGCGCTCGTCAACGAGCAGCCGGAAAGCACCTCGGTCGAGTTGCAGATCAACAAGGGCAAGTACTGGTCCTTCGTGACCGAGGATCTGGACAAGGTCCAGACCGACATCAAGGATTTCGTCAGCCGGTGGGCCGCCGATGGCGCCCAGCAGCTCGAGATCGCGTTGGACACGGATGTCCTGGCCGGAATCGCCACCGATGCGCAGCATCAGGGTGCGACCGCCGGCAAGAACGACGAGTTCAACTTCGGCGCCGCCGGCTCCCCGGTGCCGCTGACCAAGGCCAATATCCTCGAGTACATCGTGGATTGCGGCACGTGCCTGGATCAGTACAATGTCCCGGAGCAAGGGCGCTTCATGGTCCTTCCCCCGCGGATCTGCGGCCTGATCAAGAAGTCCGACCTCAAGGACGCCTCCCTGGCGGGCGATGCGAAGTCCGTGATCCGCAGCGGCGTGCTCGGGATGATCGACCGGTTTATGATCCTCAACAGCAACCTGTTGAGCTATGTCAGCAATGACACGGCTTATAAGTGCCTGTTTGGGGTGAAAGACGGCGCGACCTTCGCGACCCAGATGACGGCGAGCAAGGTGCAGGACAACCCGAACGGGTTCGGGATGCTGCATCGGGCCCTCAACGTCTACGGGTACAAGGTTGTGAAACCCGAGGCCCTGGGCGTTCTGTACGCCAAGGTGTAAGCAAGTAACGCCCCGGCTGCCCGGGGCTTAACCCTTCCAAAGGAGGAATAACAATGGCTGCTGAACTCGTGAATGATGATCTGGGCATTGCCGTCGAACAGAATGGCTGGCCCCATGTCGGCCCCCGCGCGGGCCTGATCGAGATGGAAATCGACCTCGACGACCTGACTTACAGCGAGACGGGAGATTGGATCAACGTGTTCACGTTCGATGCTTTCACCGTCGTGCTGGCGGCCGGTATCGAAGTGGTCACGGCGTCGACCGGCGCCTGCAACGTCACCCTCGGTACGGGTGGTGACAACTCGGTGTTGACGGCGACTTCGATCGCCACGACCGGCCTCAAAGCCACCACGATCGCCGCCCCGGTGTCCTTTGCCGCGGCTGCCGATCTGACGTTGGCGGTGAGCGCCGATCCGGCCGGAGCGACGGTGCGGGTCTGGGCCTACATCCTGGATCCCCGGTCGCTGGTGACCGGTTAAGGTCTGAACGACGGCTCAATGGCCGGGGCTTCACGGCCCCGGCCTTTTTTATTGGAGGTAGTAATGAAACGATTTGTATGTCTGTTGTGCATACTTGCTCTGCCGGTCTACGCCGGATGGGAGGCTCCCGTGACCGGGACCTCGACGGGTGGCGTCTTCGTGTGGACCAATACGTTTGGGGCGGTCTCCCTGGGGTCCGTTCTGGCGATGGGCGGGTCCGGCGCGGCCAATACGGCGTCGGTCTATGTCGGGAATGGGGC
>ERZ795030.6475-NODE-6475-length-10195-cov-7.240533_pt1 | contig 10195 bp, 9 predicted proteins | sample MGYA00375122_ERZ795030 | MGnify/ENA primary metagenome ERZ795030 (study PRJEB30165, sample SAMN05720146) | activated sludge metagenome | isolation source: anaerobic digester from wastewater treatment plant | place: Japan | collected 2015-04-20 ...
CTCGAACTCGCGCGTGCGGAAGATGAAGTTGCCCGGCGTGATCTCGTTGCGGAAGGACTTGCCGATCTGCGCAATGCCGAAAGGGATCTTGCGCCGCGTCGTACGCTGCACGTTCCTGAAGTTGACGAATATGCCCTGCGCGGTTTCGGGGCGCAGGTAGATCTCGCTGGCCGTATCCTCCGTGACGCCCTGGAAGGTCTTGAACATCATGTTGAACTTGCGGATGGAGGTAAACGCGGTTTTCCCGCACTCGGGGCAGCCGATGCCTTTTTCCGCGATGAAAGTCTGCATCTGCTCGTGGCTCCACCCGTCGGGATGCATTTCGAGGCCGTTTTCGCGGGCGTAGTCCTCGATGAGCTTATCCGCGCGGAAGCGCGCCTTGCAGGCCTTGCAGTCCATGAGCGGGTCGTTGAAGTTGACCACGTGGCCCGAGGCGACCCAGATTTCGGGATTCATCAGGATCGCGGAATCCATGCCCACGTTGTAGGGGTTTTCCTGTACGAACTTGCGCCACCAGGCCTTTTTGACGTTGTTTTTGAACTCCACGCCCAGAGGGCCGTAGTCCCATGTATTGGCAAGCCCGCCGTAAATTTCGCTGCCCGGAAAAATAAAGCCGCGGTTTTTGCACAGCGCGACAAGCTTATCCATAGAGTAACGCGTCATGGTAATTTCCTCCCGATTTATTCGAAACAGGAATATAATAACACCTATCACAGCAGGGGACAAGTCACAAATGGAGAACCGCCTGAGTAGTATATCGTAGCAATGCCCTGGGCATGAAAAGGAGGAAAGATAATGTTCTCTTTTGGCAACGGTAACAACTGGTGGTGGTTGATTATCCTGTTCCTGATTTCCGGCAACGGCTTTGGCTGTGGCATCGGCTGCGGCAACGGCTGCGGCAGCGGCTGCAACAACAACTGCGAAATGGATCTGTGCTCGATAATCGTACCTCTCCTGCTCATCAACGGCCTGACCAACTGCTTCTCCGGCAGCGACTCCTCGAGCTGCGGGACCGGTTGCGGAAACAATCCTTGCGGCTGCTGCTGAGGGAGCACAACACCACACAGGGGAACGCAACAGGTGGCCTCACGGCCGCCTTTTGCTTGCTCAAAAAAGCGGCTTTCGACAACCAGGGCCGGCGCCGCCCCCGGCGTCGGCCTTAGTATGCGCGCAAAGGCGCTCGCTTTTACACGGTATTTCGAAGCGGAACCGCCCAATTACCCCGTTCCCGCCCGCAGACGGCCGTCTATGATTGTCATCATCCGTTGCCAGTTGTCAACGATTCCGCAATAAGCGCGAGCTTTTGGGCGCGCGTCAAGCGCTTGAACTCGTTTTCGCGCCGCATGGCCTCGGATCTTGTTTCGAACGCTTCGCTGTAGGCGAGCGCTGCGGGAAGCCGCGCGCGCGTGTACTTCGCCCCGCGCCCGGCGTTGTGCGCGGCGACGCGCGCCGCGAGGTCCGCCGCGCAGCCGGAATAGAGCGTGCCGTCCGCGCAGCGCAGCATATATGCGTAATATGTCACCAGCCGATCTCCTCGTCGATGAGCACGAGATGGAAGCTTTTTATGAGGCGCGGCTTCATCTCGATCATGCTCGTCACGCGGCACATGCGCTCGTCGCTCCAACAATCCGCGCACTTGCCGGTCCTGCCGCAGGGGAGCGTATCGAAGTTGAGCCGCCGCGCGTTGAGCGGGCAGGCGTCGCGCTTGATGCGCTCTATGCCCTCCGCGACGTCCCTGACGAGCTTGTTCCTGCCGATGAAAAGCAGCACGTTCTCCGGCCCCATGATCATCGAGGCCACGCGGTTGCCCGCGCCGTCGATGTTGACGAGCACTCCGTCCTCGGTGAGCGCGTTGGCCGAGGCGACGTACCATCGCGCGCCGTTGGCCCTGCGGCGCACCTCGTCCTTTTTCTCCGGCGGCTCATGGGTGTGCGAAAACACCTCGTTGCCCCGCGCCTTGAGCGCCTCGTAAAGCCCGAGTTCGCCTACCGTGACGGAGCCGCCGAAGCCCACGGAGCCCGCGCCTATGAGGGAGAGGCCGATGCGCTTGGCCTCGGCCGCGTCCGCCGCGGCGTGGACGGTGAACTTCCTTCGCTCGAGATTGCGCGCGAGCCGGTCGAAATCCTGAAAAAACATACCTGCCTCCGAAAACCCGATATGTATTGATATGCTGAATCTATCACAAATCCGCCGCACTTGCAAATTCCCTTCGTATCAAGTATGATTTTACGAGATAAAAACCCGGAGGCGTGCATGGCATACGACCGAAAGCTTATACGCAATTTCTGCATCATCGCGCACATCGACCACGGCAAGTCCACGCTTGCCGACAGGATGCTGGAGCTGACCGACACCGTCGCCTTGCGCGATATGGAGGCGCAGCTGCTCGACACCATGGACATTGAGCGCGAGCGCGGCATCACGATCAAATCCTCGCCCGTGCGCATGTTCTACACCCACGCGGACGGCAAGCGATATATGTTCAACCTCATCGACACGCCGGGGCATGTCGATTTCACCTACGAGGTTTCGCGCAGCCTCGCCGCCTGCGAGGGGGCCGTGCTCGTCGTGGACGCGACGCAGGGCATAGAGGCGCAGACGCTCGCCAACGTCTACCTCGCGCTCGACAACGCGCTCGAGATCGTGCCCGTCGTCAACAAGATCGATCTGCCCAGCGCAGACCCCGAGCGCACGATACACGAGATCGAGGACGTAATCGGCTTTCCGGCCGAGGATGCGCCGCGCATCTCGGCGAAGCTCGGCACGAACGTGGCCGACGTGCTCGCCCGGGTGGTCGAGCTCGTACCGCCGCCCGGGGGCGACAGAAGCGCGCCGCTTCGGGCGTTGATCTTCGACAGCATCTACGACAACTACAAGGGCGTGCTGTGCTATGTGCGCATCAAGGAGGGCAGCGTGCGCGCGGGCACGCGCATCCGCTCCATGGCCACGGGCGCGGAGTTCGACGTGACAGAGGTCGGCGTGTTCATGCCGCAGCTTCGCGTGACGGATTCGCTCGAGGCGGGCGAGGTCGGCTACGTCGCGGCCTCGATCAAGACGGTCTCCGAAACCAAAGTCGGCGACACGCTCACCGACGTCGCGAACCCGGCCAGGGAGCCCCTGCCGGGCTATAAACACATCAACCCCATGGTCTTTTGCGGCATCTATCCCGCCGACGGCGCGGATTACGAAAACCTCAAGGAAGCGCTCGAGAAGCTCGCGCTCAACGACGCCTCTCTCTCCTACGAGCCGGAAACCTCGCAGGCGCTCGGCTTCGGCTTCCGCTGCGGCTTCCTCGGGCTTTTACACATGGAGATCATCCAGGAGAGGCTCGAGCGCGAGTTCGACCTCGACCTCGTCACGACCGCGCCGAGCGTCATCTACAAGGTCGTCCGGATCAACGGCGCCGAACTTTCCATAGACAACCCCTCGAACCTGCCGCCCGCCGCGGAGATCGATTATATGGAGGAGCCCATGGTCAACGCCAACGTCATGACGCCCAGCGAATACGTCGGCACCATTATGGAGCTCTGCCAGAGCCGGCGCGGCGTGTTCATCGACATGAAATATATCGAGGAAGGCCGCGTGAACCTGCGCTACGAACTGCCGCTCAACGAGATCATCTACGATTTCTTCGACCAGCTCAAGTCGAAGAGCCGCGGCTACGCTTCCTTCGATTACGAGCTCAAGGAATACGTCCGCTCCGATCTCGTGAAGCTCGACTTTTTGCTCAACGGCGATCTCTGCGACGCGCTTTCGACCATAGTCCACCGCGACAAGGCGTACGCCAAGGGCCGCGCCGTCGCCGAAAAGCTGCAGGAGGTCATACCGCGCCAGCAGTTCGAGATCCCCATACAGGCGGCCATCGGCGGCAAGATCATCGCGCGCGAGACCGTACGCGCCGTGCGCAAGGACGTGCTCGCCAAGTGCTACGGCGGCGACATCACAAGAAAAAAGAAGCTGCTCGAGAAGCAAAAGGAAGGCAAGAAGCGCATGCGCCAGGTCGGCACGGTAGCGCTTCCGAGCGAAGCTTTCATGAGCGTGCTTCGCATCAACTGACATGCCGGGCATTTACATCCACATACCCTTCTGCATGGCCAAGTGCCGCTACTGCGACTTCGCCTCCTTCGCGGACCACGCGGACACGGAGGCGTATCTTGCCGCGCTGGAAACGGAGATGGCGCTATGCCGCGAGGCGCTGCCGCAGCGCCTCTACGACACGGTGTTTCTCGGCGGGGGCACGCCCTCGGTGCTGCCGGAGGGCGCGGTTTCGCGCGTACTCGAGGCGCTCACGCGCAAATTCCGCGTGACGCCGGACGCGGAGATCACACTCGAGGCGAACCCCGGCACGCTCGCGGCGGACAAGCTCTTCGAGTATCGCTCGGCGGGCGTCAACCGCCTTTCGCTCGGATTGCAGAGCGCAAACGACCGTCTCTTAAAAAAGCTCGGGCGCATACACACATACGCGCAGTTCCTCGAAAGCTTCCGCCTCGCGCGGGAAACGGGCTTTGACAACGTCAGCGCGGACATCATGTACGGCCTGCCCGGGCAGACGCCCGAGGACCATCTGGACACGATCGAAAAGCTCGCCTCGCTCGGGCCCGAGCACATCAGCGCGTATTCGCTGATATTGGAGGAGAACACGCCGCTCTACACGGACGTGACCGGCGGCGCGCAGAGCCTGCCCGACGAGGACGCGGCTTACGAAATGCACCGTCAGGGCATCGCGCTGCTCGAAGCGCGCGGCTACCGGCGCTACGAGATCTCCAACTTCGCAAGGCCCGGGTGCGAATCCCGCCACAACCTCAACTACTGGAACAACGGGGAATACCTCGGCCTCGGCCTCAACGCCCACAGCGCCCTGCGCATCGGGGAGAAGTGGACGCGCTGGTCGAACACGGCGAGGCTTTCCGATTATATTCAGGCGTGCGGGAGCGGGGAGCGGCCGTTCGCGGGCGAGCCGCAGGCGATCCCTTTGGCGGAGGAGATGTTCGAAACCGTCATGCTCGGCCTTCGAAAGACAGAGGGCGTATCGGACGCGGCGTTTCGCGCGCGCTTTGGCAGGCGCATGGGCGAGGTTTTTCCAAAGGCGATCGAACGGCTCGAAAAGAAGGGCTGGCTCGCCGAGGCGGACGGATTCTTCCGCCTGACCGCGGAGGGGCTGGACTTTCAGAACCTCGCGCTGCTCGAAATGATGTAGTGGCAAGAATCATCGGAATATCACCGTTTTGTCACATTGCTCACCGTCCTTTGCCTTGACAAAAAGTGCGCAGGGCGGTATATTTTAGCCAAGGTTTAGCACTCGTTTCATGCGAGTGCTAACATTGGGAAAAGGCCGCGCGGCCGCGAGGGAGGCGGCGGACATGAAGCTTGACGCGAGAAAGCTGCGCATACTGCAGGCGATCATAGACGACTATATACTTACCGCCGCGCCCGTGGGCTCGCGCGCGATCTCGAAAAACGCGGACATCGGCCTTTCCCCGGCGACGATCCGCAACGAGATGAGCGACCTCGAGGAAATGGGTTTCCTCGAGCAGCCGCATACCTCGGCGGGGCGCGTGCCCTCGGATAAGGCGTACCGGCTGTATGTGAACACCATCATGCGCCGCGCGATGCTCAGCAACGAGGAGCTTGCGGCCATACGCGAGCATTACGCGCAGCGCTTCGGCGACGTGGACGATATCGTCAAGCAGACGGCCAACATGCTCGCGAGCGTCACGAAATACACGTCCATGGTGCTTTCCCCAAGGCTGCACGCGGCGCGGCTCAGGTATCTGCACATCGTGCCGCTGAGCGAAAACCGGGCGCTGCTCGTCATCGTCACGGACGCGGGGCTCGCGAGGGATTTCCTCATCCGCGTCCCGGGGAGCTTCGACGAGTACCAGCTCGAAAAGCTTTCGCGCCTCCTGAACGCCCGGCTTTCCGGATACAGGCTCGACGAGATCGCGGCCATGCGCCTCGCGGAACTGACCGGGGAGCTCGCGCAGGAGAGGAGCTTTCTCGACGCGATACTCGCCTCGCTGCAGGGCGGCATCGAGGAGGGCCAGCGCAGGGTGGAGCTTTCGGGCACGCGCAACATATTGAACTTCCCCGAGTACAGCGACGTGGAGCGCGCGAGGAACCTGCTTTCGGCCATCGAGCGCAAGGATCTTCTCTACCGGATGCTCATGGAGCGCGGGGATGTGGAGTTCACCATCACCATAGGCGGCGAGAACGAAAACGCCGAGATGAAGGACTGCAGCGTCGTCACCGCCAAATACAAGGTCGGGGACGAGCCCATAGGTTCCTTCGGGGTCATCGGCCCGACGAGGATGAACTACGGCCGCGTCGTCGCCGTGATGAGCCAGATCGGCTTGAGTTTGAGCGAACTGCTCACGAATATGTTTGAAGAGGAGCGCAGGGAACATTGACTAGGAAGAAGGACGAAAGAGAAACGGCAGCCGCCCCCGCGGAGCAGGAAAACGCTCCCGCCGAGGGCACCAAGAACAGCGCGGAGCCGGAAATACCCGAGAGCGTAACGCTCACCAGGGAGGAGTTTCTCAAGGTTAAGGAGCGCATCGACGCGCTCGAAAAGGAGAAGGCGGAGAACGTCGCTCTGCTGCAGAGGCTGCAGGCCGACTTCGATAACTACCGCAAGCGCAACGCCAACATCTCCTGCGAGAGCATGGACGAGGGCATGAGGTGCGTCGTCAAGGCGCTGCTGCCGGTCCTGGACGACCTCGAGCGCGCCATAGCGGCCGCGCCGGAGAACCAGGACGTCGAGTGGGTCAGCGGCGTGAAGCTCGTGCGCACGAAGCTTCTCGACATACTCGGCAAGAACGGCCTCGAGGAGATCGGGGCGCAGGGCGCCTTCGATCCCGAGCTGCACCACGCGGTGCTGCAGGAGGAGGCCGAGGGACGCGAGAGCGGCGAGATCGTCGAGGTGCTCCAGAAGGGCTATAAAGTCAAAAATCGCATCATCCGCCATACCATGGTGAAGGTTGCGAAATAATAAATCAGGAATCAATGAGGAGGAAATAGATCATGTCTAAAATCATCGGCATAGACCTGGGAACGACGAATTCCTGCGTTTCGGTGCTCGAGGGCGGCGAACCGGTCGTCATACCCAACGCGGAGGGCGCGCGCACGACCCCGTCGGTCGTGGGCTTCAAGGGCAACGAGCGGATCGTGGGAAGCGCCGCCAAGCGCCAGGCCATCACGAACCCGGATCGCACCATCAGCTCCATCAAGCGCGAGATGGGTTCTTCCTACAAGAAGAACATCGACGGCAAGGACTATACGCCGCAGGAAATCTCCGCGATGATACTCGGAAAACTCAAGCAGGACGCGGAAGCGTACCTCGGCGAGAAGATCGCGCAGGCCGTCATCACCGTGCCCGCGTATTTCAGCGACTCGCAGCGCCAGGCCACCAAGGACGCCGGGCGCATCGCGGGCCTCGACGTGCTGCGCATCATAAACGAGCCCACGGCCGCGGCGCTTGCCTACGGCATGGATAAGGAAACCAACCAGAAGATACTCGTCTACGACCTGGGCGGCGGCACGTTCGACGTGTCCGTGCTCGAAATCGGAGACGGCGTGTTCGAGGTGCTCGCCACCAACGGCAACAATCGCCTCGGCGGCGACGACTTCGACCAGAGGCTCATAGACTACGTCGTAAGGCAGTTTAAGGGCGACACGGGCATCGACCTCGCGAGCGACCGCATGGCGCTCCAGAGGCTCAAGGAAGCCGCGGAGAAGGCCAAGATCGAGCTTTCGAGCATGGTGCAGACCAACATCAACCTGCCCTTCATCACGGCGGACAGCGCGGGCCCGAAGCACCTCGATATCACCGTCACGCGCGCGAAGTTCGAGGAGCTGATCCACGACCTCGTCGAAAAGACGCGCGATTGCATGAACATCGCCATGAAGGACGCGGGGCTCTCCAACGCGCAGATCGATAAGGTCATACTCGTGGGAGGCTCGACGCGCATCCCCTGCGTGCAGGATCTCGTCAAGAACGTCACGGGCAAGGAGCCCTTCAAGGGCATCAACCCCGACGAGTGCGTGGCCATAGGCGCGGCCATACAGGCGGGCGTGCTCGGCGGCGAGGTGAAGGATATACTCCTGCTCGACGTGACGCCGCTCTCGCTTGGCATAGAGACCGTTGGCGGCGTGTTCACGCGGCTCATCGAGCGCAACACGACCATACCGACCAAGAAGAGCCAGATCTTCTCGACCGCGGCGGACGGCCAGACCAGCGTCGAGGTGCACGTGCTGCAGGGTGAGCGCGAGATGGCGCAGTACAACAAGACCCTCGGCCGCTTCCAGCTCGCAGGCATCGCGCCCGCGCCGCGCGGCGTGCCGCAAGTCGAGGTCAGCTTCGACATCGACGCCAACGGCATCGTGCACGTTTCGGCCAAGGACCTCGGCACGGGCAACGAGCAGAAGGTGACGATCACCGCTTCCACGAACCTGAGCGAGGAGGACATCAAGAAGGCCGTGCGCGAAGCCGAGCAGTACGCGGGCCAGGACAAGGAGCGCCGCGAGGAGGTCGAGACCCGCAACCACGCGGACAGCCTCGTTTACTCCACCGAGAAGAGCCTCAAGGAGCTCGGCGAGAAGATCGGCGCCGACGACAAGGCGAAGATCGAATCCGAGATCGCCAACGTGAAAAAGGCGCTCGAGGGCACGAGCGCGTCCGAAATCAAGGCCGCTTCGGAGAAGCTGACCGAGGTTTCCTACGAGGTGTTCGGCAAGGTCTACCAGCAGACCCAGCAGGCGCAGCAGGGCCAGCATGCGGGCGGCGGCCAGCAGGATGCCGGGGCCGGCGGCGCGGGCGCGCAGAGCGACGACAACGTGGTCGACGCGGACTACGAGGTTGTGGACGACAACAAGAAATAAAGCGTATTATTGAATACGGAACGCTTGGCGGGGGCGTCGCGCGCGGGTTAAACCGCGGGACGCCCTCCTGAGAGTAAAGGAGAGTTGGGGAGTGGCTAAAGCGGATTATTACGAGTTGCTCGGCGTGAACCGGAACGCGGCGGACGATGAGATCAAGAACGCGTTCCGCAAGCTCGCCAAGAAGTACCATCCCGACGTGCAGACGGGCGACAAAACCGAGGCCGAGGCGAAATTCAAGGAGATCAACGAGGCGTACGAGGTGCTTTCCGATAAGGAGAAGCGCGCCAAATACGACCAGTTCGGCCACGCCGCCTTCGACCCGACGGCGGGCGGCGGGAACCCGTTCACCGGCGGAGGCTTCGGCGACTTTTCAGACATATTCGACACCATGTTCGGCGGCTTCGGCGGCTTCGGCGCGGGCGCGCAGCAAAATCGCAACGGCCCCGCGCGCGGCAACGACCTCAAATACAACCTGACGCTGACCTTCGAGGAAGCGGCCTTCGGCTGCAAGAAGGAGATCATGATCCCCCGCGAGGAGAACTGCGACGCCTGCGGCGGCAGCGGCGCGAAGGCCGGCACGAAGCCCGTCAAGTGCACGGCGTGCAACGGTTCGGGCCAGGTGCGCGTGCAGCAGAACACGGTGTTCGGCGCGTTCGCCACGGTGCGCACCTGCGACGCGTGCAACGGCACGGGCAAAATCATCGCCGATCCCTGCCAGGAGTGCCGCGGCCGCGGCCGCGTGCGCAAATCCCACAGGATCAACCTCACCATACCCGCGGGCATCGACAACGGGCAGACGCTCAACATGCGCGGGGAAGGGGAGAGCGGCCGGCGCGGCGGGCCGAACGGCGATCTGTACATCGTCGTGAGCGTCAAGCCGCACAAGCTCTTCACGAGGAACGGCTACGACATCTACCTCGACATGAACCTGCCCATGACCGTCGCGGCGCTGGGCGGGGAGATCCAGGTGCCCACGCTCGGCGGCAGCGTGAAATACAACATCCCCGAGGGCACGCAGACCGGCACGACCTTCCGGCTTCGCGAGCAAGGCATCACAAGGCTCAACTCAACCGGCCGGGGCGACATGCTCGTGCGCGTGAACGTGCAGATCCCCAAACGCCTGAGCGACGAGCAGCGGGAGCTGGTGCGAAAGCTCGCGCTCTCGCTCGGCGACAAGCCCGCCGACACCAAGCCGGTCAAGCGTACGATCATCGAAAAGGTAAAGGACAGATTTAACTAATCGCGATGGCGAATCACTACGCTGCGGCGGGATATTTCCGGAAAAATCAAAGGGCTTCCGCTTTAGTGCGGAAGCCCG
>ERZ795030.6480-NODE-6480-length-10191-cov-10.402526_pt1 | contig 10191 bp, 8 predicted proteins | sample MGYA00375122_ERZ795030 | MGnify/ENA primary metagenome ERZ795030 (study PRJEB30165, sample SAMN05720146) | activated sludge metagenome | isolation source: anaerobic digester from wastewater treatment plant | place: Japan | collected 2015-04-20 ...
CTTATCATCCGCAGCATGGAAACCAAGTGGCTTGAAGACTTCGTCAGCCTGGCCGAAACCCGCAGCTTCAGCCGCTCGGCCCAGCTTCGTCATATCACCCAGCCGGCGTTTTCGCGGCGCATCCAGTCGCTGGAAGCCTGGGCCGGCACCGACCTGGTGGATCGCAGCTCCTACCCCACGCGCCTCACGCCGGCCGGGCAGACGCTGTACGACCAGTCGCTGGAGATGCTTCAGGCCTTGCAGACCACACGGGCCATGCTGCGCGGCCACGCCACCGCAGGCCATGACGTGATCGAGTTCGCGGTGCCCCACACGCTGGCCTTTACCTTCTTCCCGGCCTGGATGTCGAGCCTGCGTGAATCGTTCGGGCCGATCAAGAGCAGGCTGATCGCGCTGAATGTGCACGATGCGGTGATGCGCCTGGTCGAAGGCGGCTGCGACGTGCTTATCGCCTATCACCATGCCTCACAGCCGCTGCAGCTCGACCCCGACCGCTACGAGATGGTGCGTCTCGGGCAGGAAATGCTGGCACCCTATGTCAAGGCGGATGCGGATGGTGCGCCGCTGTTCTGTCTGCCGGGACGTCCGGGCCAGCCCTTGCCCTACCTGGGCTATGCGCCCGGCGCCTATCTGGGGCGGGTGGCGGACCTGATCCTCAAGGACGCGGGCACCGCCATCCACCTGGATCGCGTGTACGAGACCGACATGGCCGAAGGCCTGAAGGTCATGGCTCTGGAAGGCCATGGCGTGGCCTTCCTGCCCTACAGCGCCGTTAAGAAGGAGCTGCGCGAACGCAAGCTCGTCAAGGCCACGCCGCCTGGAATGACCGGTTTGGAGCTGCTCATGGATGTCCGGGCTTATCGGGGAAAACCCTCGACCAAAGAGGCCTCCAAGGGCCCGGCGCAGGCGCTTTGGGCCTTTCTGGAGGCCCAATCCGCAGCGGCATAGGCGGATCGGACCGGTTATACATTTCTTGCATAACCGGTGTGTGAATTGGCATTGGTCTTTCATCAGGCCGCCATTTACAGTTCGCGCCGTTGCAGAAAGCGGCCGGCGCCGAACCCAGTGGGTGGTGCCGACCGATGTGAGACCGTACGGGCATGAAGCCTGCTTGTGTGCAGGCGCCGGCTCAAGATGCGTGTTTCCACGCACAAGGGTTTTCCGGGTTTACCCGCCAAGCCGAATGCCTAGAATTTGTTCACCCGGTTTTTTTACCTTTATCAACGCAAGGAATCTGTATGAAGAAGCATCTGATCGCTTTTGCCGTGATGGCCCTCGCCGCCGGCGGCGCCATGGCCCAGGCCAATGACACGATCGCCAAGGTCAAGGCCTCCGGCAGCGTCACGATGGGAGTTCGCGATTCGTCCGGCGCCCTGTCCTATACCCTCGGAGACGGCAAGTACGCGGGCTACCACGTCGAGCTGTGCCAGCGCATCATCGCCAACCTGGAAAAGGCCGCCGGCAAGAAGCTGGAAGTCAAATACCAGTCGGTCACCTCCCAGAACCGCATTCCCTTGGTGCAAAACGGCACCGTGGACATCGAGTGCGGCTCCACCACCAACAACGCCACACGCCAGAAGGACGTGGCTTTTGCCGACACCACCTTCGTCGAGGAAGTGCGCATCGCGGTCAAGGCCAGCTCGGGCATCACTTCGATTGCGCAGCTCAATGGCAAGAACGTCGCCACCACCACGGGCACCACCTCGGTGTAGACCCTGCGCAAGAACGAGCGCGCCAGTGGCATCGACTTCAAGGAGATCTTCGGCAAGGACCATGCCGACAGCTTCCTGCTGCTCGAGTCCGGCCGCGCCGAGGCCTTCGTGATGGACGGCTCGATCCTGGCTGGCAACATTGCCAACGCCAAGAACCCGGCCGATTTCAAGATCGTCGGTGAAATCCTGTCGGTCGAGCCGATCGCCATCATGCTGCGCAAGGACGACCCGGCTTTCAAGAAGCTGGCCGACGACACGCTGAAGGACCTGATGAAGTCGGGCGAAATCCAGAAGATCTACGACAAGTGGTTCGTGCAGCCGATCCCGCCGAAGAACGTCAGGGTCGGCCTACCCGCCAGCGAGAGCACCAAGGCGGCCTGGGCGAACCCGAACGACAAGCCGATGGAAGACTACGCCAAGAAGTAAGTCTCTGATCTGACGGGCACACGGACCCCGCCGGGGCATGGCCTGCGGCGGGGTTCTTGTTCAGGCGGTCGGTGCGGCACAGGTGCGCGACCAAGAGGATACCGGTGGGACAACCCTTGCGGAGATCGACATGACGTGGGACTGGCAGGTTTTCTTGAGCGACGACGGCAGCGGCCGGACGTACCTTCAATGGATGATGGACGCCTGGAGCTGGACGCTGGCGGTGGCCGGTTGTTCCTGGGTGGTGGCGGTGTCGCTCGGCGGCATCATGGGCACCTTGCGCACGCTGCCGAACAGCCCCTGGCTGGTGCGCCTGGCCAACTTCTGGGTGGAACTGTTTCGCAACATCCCGCTGCTGGTGCAGATCTTTCTCTGGTATTTCGTGGTGCCCAAAGTGATCCCGGTGTTCCAGCAGGTGCCGGGTTTCGTGCTGGTGGTGTTTGCCCTGGGCTTCTTCACCTCGGCGCGGATTGCCGAGCAGGTGCGGGCCGGGGTTCAAGCCCTGCCCAAGGGCCAGCGCTATGCCGGCATGGCGCTGGGTTTCACGACGGCGCAGACCTACCGGTACGTGATCCTGCCGATGGCCTTTCGCATCATCCTGCCGCCGTTAACCAGCGAGTCGATGAACCTGCTGAAGAACTCGTCGGTGGCGTTTGCCGTGTCGATCGCCGAGCTGACGATGTTCGCGATGCAGGCGCAGGAAGAGACCTCGCGCGGCATCGAGGTGTACCTCGCGGTGACGATCCTCTACGCGATCTCGGCGTTTGCCGTGAACCGCGTGTTCGGCTTCATCGAGACCAAGGTCCGCATCCCCGGCTTCATCGTCGCGGGTGGCACCGGCGGGGGGCACTGACATGCTTGGCCTTGATCTCACTTTTCTCAACTGGGATGTTCTCAGCAAATTCGTGCTGGGCGGTTTGCGCTTCAGCGTGCAGTTGACCGTCGTGGCCACCTTGGGCGGCATCCTGCTGGGCACGGTGCTGGCGCTGATGCGGCTGTCCGGCAACAAGGTGCTGGCCTTGCCCGCCACCATCTACGTCAACGGCATGCGCTCGATCCCGCTGGTGATGGTGATCCTCTGGTTCTTCCTGCTGGTGCCGAGCTGGGTCTACGGTTACCTGCCGGGCGGCATGAACAACCGGGCCGAATACTCGGCCTACATCACCTTCATCGCCTTCGAGGCGGCGTACTTCAGCGAAATCATGCGCGCGGGTATCCAGTCGATTCCGCGCGGCCAGGTGTTTGCCGGGCAGGCGCTGGGCATGACCTATGCCCAGAACATGCGCCTGGTGGTGCTGCCGCAGGCCTTTCGCAACATGCTGCCGGTGCTGCTGACGCAGACCATCATCCTGTTCCAGGACACCTCGCTGGTCTACGCCATCGGCGCCTACGACATGCTCAAGGGCTTCACCACCGCCGGCAAGATCTACGGGCGCCCTGAAGAGGCCTACCTGCTGGCCGCTGTGGTCTATTTCGTGATCTGCTACGGCCTGTCCTGGTCGGTCAAGCGGTTGCAGGCGAAGATCGCCATCGTTCGTTGAGCATCGGAGAGAAACATGATCGAAATCAAAAACGTGTCCAAGTGGTATGGCCCGGTGCAGGTGCTCAACGACTGTTCGGTCAGCATCGCCAAGGGCGATGTGGTGGTGGTCTGCGGGCCGTCAGGCTCCGGCAAGTCCACCCTGATCAAGACGGTCAACGGCCTGGAGCCGATCCAGAAGGGTGAAATCTCGGTCAACGGCATCAGCCTGTACGACGCCAAGACCGACCTGCCCAAGCTGCGCTCGCACGTGGGCATGGTGTTCCAGAGTTTCGAGCTGTTTCCGCACTTGTCTGTGACGGAAAACCTGACGATCGCGCAGATCAAGGTGCTGGGCCGCACGCCCGATGAAGCCAGGACCCGCGGCCTCAAGATGCTCGACCGCGTGGGCCTGATGGCGCACAAGGACAAGTTTCCCGGCCAGCTCTCGGGCGGGCAGCAGCAGCGCGTGGCCATTGCCCGTGCGCTGTCGATGGACCCGATCGTGATGCTGTTCGACGAGCCGACCTCCGCGCTCGACCCCGAAATGGTCGGCGAGGTGCTGGACGTGATGGTGAACCTGGCCAAGGAAGGCATGACCATGATGGTCGTCACGCACGAGATGGGCTTCGCCCGCAAGGTGGCCAACCGCGTGATCTTCATCGACGTCGGCGGCCGCATCCTGGAGGACTGCTCCAAGGACGAGTTCTTCGGACATCCCGAGAACCGGCAGGCGCGCACCAAGGACTTCCTCAACAAGATCCTGGCGCACTGAGCGCCAGGCGATCCGCCCAGCCTCCTGGCCGGCCGGAAACGAGCCGGCGACGGCGGGCGAATGGCGCCGTTCGTGTCGCCCGACGAGGGCATGGCGCCCTCGTCTCCTCCTTGACCTCACTGCACACAGCGCCCCACGGCAGCGCGGGGACGTGGCCTTGCCTGGACTTGCAGGCCCGGGGAGGTCTGGGACAATGCTGGCATGACACGTGAAATCACCCTGACCCGCCCCGACGACTGGCACCTGCACGTGCGCGACGGCGCCGCGCTGCAGACCGTGGTGCCGCACACCGCCGCGCAGTTCGCCCGCGCGATCATCATGCCCAACCTCAAGCCGCCAGTGACCACCGCGGCCCAGGCCGTGGCCTACCGCGATCGCATCCGCTCCGCCGTGCCCGCCGGCATAGCCTTCGAGCCGTTGATGACGCTGTACCTCACCGACAACTTGCCACCCGATGAAATCCGCCGCGCCAAGGAGGCGGGCGTGGTGGCTGTCAAGCTCTATCCTGCGGGGGCCACCACCAACAGCGATGCGGGCGTGACCGACATTCGCAAGACCTACGCCACGCTGGAAGCCATGCAGCGCGAAGGCATCCTGCTGCTGGTGCACGGCGAGGTCACCAGCCCGGATATCGACCTGTTCGACCGAGAGGCGGTGTTCATCGAGGAGCAGCTGATGCCGTTGCGCCGCGATTTCCCCGAGCTGAAAGTCGTGATGGAGCACATCACCACGAAGGAGGCCGCGCAGTACGTGGCGTCGGCAGACCGCTACCTGGGCGCCACGCTCACGGCGCACCACCTGCTTTACAACCGCAACGCCATCTTCACCGGCGGCATCCGTCCGCATTACTACTGCCTGCCGGTGCTCAAGCGAGAGACCCATCGCGTGGCGCTGGTTGCGGCGGCCACCAGCGGCAACCCCAAGTTCTTCCTCGGCACCGACAGCGCGCCGCACCCGGCGCACCTGAAGGAGCACGCCACCGGTTGCGCCGGCTGCTACACCGCGCATGCGGCGATGGAGATGTATGCCGAGGCCTTCGACGCCGTCGGCGCGCTCGACAAGCTCGAAGGCTTCGCGAGCTTTTTCGGCGCCGACTTCTATGGCCTGCCGCGCAACACCGGCACCATCACCCTGCGCAAGGAAAGCTGGACACCGCCGGAGAGTTTTGCCTTCGGCGAGGCCGAACTCAAACCGCTGCGTTCGGGCGAGGCGCTGCCGTGGCGGTTGGTGACGGCCTGATCGACTGGGCCGCGCCTTGGCTGGAACCGTGGCGCGACCTTGGCGAGCCCGTGGCCGGTGAAGAGGCCACCGGTGCTGGCCTGCTGCCCGCTCTGAACCGCCTGGCGCGCGCGCCGGTGCATTTCGTTGCGCAGAGCGACTTGCCCAAGGGAACGGCCTACGAGCAATTCATCTTCGAAGCCGGCCAGGTCCCTACCCGCGAGAATCTGCACGACTTTTTCAATGCGCTGTGCTGGATGCGGTTTCCGCGCACCAAGAAGCGACTGAATGAGTTGCAGGCTGCCGAGATTGCTGCCGCCGGCATCCAGGCCGTGCGGGGGCCGGTGCGCGACGCGTGCACCGTGTTCGACGAGAACGCTGCGCTGCTGCACGCACCGGATCGGCTGTGGGACGCGCTGGCCCGACGCGAATGGGCGCGGCTGTTCGGCGAACTGCGCCCGCTATGGCGCCAGGCGCAACTCCTGGTGTTCGGCCATGCGGCGCTGGAGAAGCTCGTTTCACCCTACAAATCCATCACGGTGCACGTCTGGCGTGTCGACGCGCCCTGGGTGGACCCTCGCACCCTCGACGCCTGGCTGGCGGATGACCTGAAGCCGGCGAAGCTGGCGGCCAAGCCCTTTGTGCCCCTGCCGGTGCTGGGTGTGCCGGGCTGGTGGCCGGCCAACGAAGATCCAGGGTTCTATGCCGATCCGCAGGTCTTTCGTCCCCAGCGCCGGGAGGCGCCGGCACAATAACCGCAGAGCTCGTCGGAATTCAGTCCCGGATTCTTGATTTCCAGCGGCACGCCCCTACCATTCTGGCCATTCATCCCCCGATACCGGGGCCTTTCGGAAAGAAACCATGAAACGCATCCTTCTGTTTGTCCTGACCAATGTGGCCGTCGTGGCGGTGCTGGGCATTGTCGCCAGCCTGCTGGGCGTGAACCGCTATCTCACGGCCAATGGCCTGAACCTGGGCGCGCTGCTGGGCTTTGCACTGGTGATGGGCTTCGGTGGCGCCATCATTTCACTGCTGATCAGCAAGCCGATGGCCAAATGGAGTGCCGGCGTGCAGATCATCGAGCAGCCGCGCACGGCCGACGAAGCCTGGATCGTCGAGACGGTGCGCAAGTTCGCCGACAAGGCGGGCATCGGCATGCCCGACGTCGGCATCTTCGAGGGCGACCCCAACGCCTTTGCCACAGGCGCCTTCAAGAACTCGGCCCTGGTGGCCGTGTCCACCGGGCTGCTGCAGAACATGACGCACGAAGAGGTCGAGGCGGTGATCGGCCACGAGGTGGCGCACATCGCCAACGGCGACATGGTGACGATGACGCTGATCCAGGGCGTGATGAACACCTTCGTCGTGTTCCTGAGCCGGGTGATCGGCTATGCGGTGGACAGCTTCCTGCGCAAGGGTGACGATCGCAGCAGCGGCCCCGGTATTGGCTACATGATCACGACGGTGGTGCTCGACATTGTGCTGGGCTTCGTGGCTGCCATCATCGTCGCCTGGTTCAGCCGCCAGCGCGAGTTCCGCGCCGATGCGGGAGCCGCGAGCCTGATGGGCCGCAAGCAGCCCATGATCAACGCGCTGGCCCGCCTGGGCGGTGTGCACACCGCCGAACTGCCCAAGAGCATGGCCGCCATGGGCATCGCGGGCGGCATCGGCAAGCTGTTTTCCACGCACCCGCCGATCGAGGAGCGCATCGCCGCGTTGCAGGCACGTCAGGGCTGAGCGAACGAGCCTTCGGGCGGCTGGCCGGGGTGTCCAGCACTCCAGACTGGATATTTCGAAAGAAATTGGCCATTTCCCAGCGTCGAATGGCCGAATATTGCTATTGTTCTTGAGTATGTCCTGGGTTGGTCGCGAAGCCACCCTGGCGCGCCGATTGCGGCTCAGGCCAGCCCCAGCATGCAGCGCGCCACCGCTTCGCCGACCTTGATGCCGTCCACACCCGCTGACAGGATGCCGCCGGCGTAGCTGGCCCCTTCGCCCGCGGGGTACAGGCCGCGGGTGTTGAGGCTCTGGAAATGGTCGTCTCGGCCCATCTTCAGAGGCGACGAGGTGCGGGTTTCGACGCCGGTCAGCACCGCGTCGTGCCGGTCGAAGCCCTTGATCTTGCGACCAAATGCCGGCAAGGCCTCGCGCAGCGCCTCGATGGCATAGCCGGGCAGGGCCGTGCGCAGATCGCCCAGGCGCACGCCGGGCTTGTAGGAGGGCATCACATCGCCCAGCTGGCTCGAAGGCTTGCCCGCGATGAAGTCGCCCACCAGCTGGGCGGGTGCGCTGTAGTCGCCGCCACCGAGCCCGTAGGCATGCGATTCAAGCTGGCGCTGCAGCACGATGCCGGACAGCGGGTGATGATGGCCGGCGCCCAGCGCCTCGACACCGTAGCTGGCGCCCAGGTGCACCTCGTACTGGGCGGCGTCGGCGGGGTAATCGCTCGGATCAATGCCGACCACCATGCCGGCGTTCGCGTTGCGCTCGTTGCGCGAATACTGGCTCATGCCGTTGGTCACCACGCGGCCCGGTTCCGAGGTGGCCGCCACCACCGTGCCGCCGGGACACATGCAGAAGCTGTAGGCCGTGCGCCCGTTGCTGGCGTGGTGCACCAGCTTGTAGTCCGCCGCGCCGAGCAAAGGGTGGCCCGCGTGGCGCCCCCACCGGGCGCGGTCGATCACGCCCTGCGGATGCTCGACGCGAAAACCCACCGAGAACGCTTTGGCCTGCATCTGGACGCCGCGCTCGAACAACATGGCAAAGGTGTCGCGCGAACTGTGGCCCAGCGCCAGGATGACGTGATCGGCACGCAAGGCGGTGCTCTGGCCCGTGGCCTGGTTCAGCACCGTGAGTCCGCGCAGGTGCCGCCCGCCCTTGTCTTCTTCGATCAGCAAGTCGGTCACGCGTTGCTCGAAGCGGATTTCACCACCCAGCGCGATGATCTGTTCGCGCAGGTTCTCCACCACCTTCACCAGCTTGAAGGTGCCGATGTGCGGGTGCGCCTCGTACAGGATTTCTGGCGGCGCGCCGGCCTTGACGAATTCCTGCATCACCTTGCGGCCGAGGTGGCGCGGGTCCTTGATCTGGCTGTAGAGCTTGCCGTCGCTGAAGGTGCCGGCGCCGCCTTCGCCGAACTGCACGTTCGACTCCGGATTGAGCTGGTGCTTGCGCCACAGGCCCCAGGTGTCCCGGGTGCGCTCGCGCACGGTCTTGCCACGTTCCAGCACGATGGGCCGAAAACCCATCTGCGCCAGCACCAGAGCGGCAAAGATGCCGCAGGGGCCGAAGCCGACGACCACCGGGCGTACCGCTGTCTTGCCGTTCGCCAGGCCCACCGGCTGCCACTGCATGTCGGGAGTGGCCGTGATGTGCGGATTCTCGCCATGTCGCGCCAGCAGCGCCGGCTCTTGGGCCGGATCGGTCAAGCCGACGTCCACGATGTAGACGGCCAGCAGGTCGATCTTGCGGGCATCGAAGCTGCGTTTGAACACTTGCAGGCTGGCCAGTTCGGCCTCCTGAAGGCCGAGCGCCGCGGCAGCGAGGCGCCGCAGGGCGGCCTCTGGATGGGGTGGTGGCAGGCGGTCCTGGTCGGTTTCCGACTCTGCATCGGCGGCGCGGGGCGCGTGGACCGGCAGGGCGGACAGTGGGAGTTTGAGTTCGGACAGGCGGATCATGGGGGTCTCGTGGCTCGTGTCGATCAAGCAGAGGCCGCCATGATAAGGCGCGGCGCCGGACGTACGGGTTCTGTCCTTTCAGGGGGCTGGCAGGAAGCCTTCGACTGACAGGTAGCGCTCGCCGGTGTCGTAGTTGAAGCCCAGCACCGTGGCGCCAGCGGGGAGGTCGGGCAGTTTCTGCGCGATCGCGGCCAGCGTGGCGCCGGAGGAAATGCCGACCAGCAGGCCTTCCTCGCGTGCGCAACGTCGCGCCATCTCCCGCGCGGGCTCGGCATCCACCTGGATCACGCCATCGAGCAGGCTGGTATCGAGGTTCTTCGGCACGAAGCCGGCGCCAATGCCCTGGATCGGGTGCGGCGCGGGCTGACCGCCGCTGATGACGGGGGATGCGGCGGGCTCGACGGCAAAGACCTTGAGCTTCGGCCACGCAGCCTTGAGCACGCGGGCCGTGCCCGTGAGGTGGCCGCCCGTGCCGACGCCGGTGATCAGCACGTCGATGCCGTCGGGAAAGTCCGCCAGGATTTCCTGTGCCGTGGTGCGTACATGCACGTCAACGTTGGCCGGGTTTTCGAACTGCTGCGGAATCCAGGCGCCGGGTGTGCCGGCTTTGAGCTCTTCCGCGCGGGCGATGGCGCCTTTCATGCCTTTTTCGCGCGGGGTCAGGTCGAAGCTGGCACCGTATGCCAGCATCAGGCGGCGGCGCTCGATGCTCATGCTGTCGGGCATCACCAGGATCAGCTGGTAGCCTTTGACGGCGGCCACCATCGCCAGGCCAATGCCGGTGTTGCCCGAGGTGGGCTCGATGATGGTGCCGCCCGGCTGCAGCGCGCCGCTTCGCTCGGCGTCTTCGACCATGGCCAGCGC
>ERZ795030.6481-NODE-6481-length-10191-cov-4.225631_pt1 | contig 10191 bp, 10 predicted proteins | sample MGYA00375122_ERZ795030 | MGnify/ENA primary metagenome ERZ795030 (study PRJEB30165, sample SAMN05720146) | activated sludge metagenome | isolation source: anaerobic digester from wastewater treatment plant | place: Japan | collected 2015-04-20 ...
CATCGGAAGCTCCCTTGCACTCGGACCGTTGCCCAACCCCAACCGTGACAACTTGTAACCGTCTGAATGTAGGTCGACAACTTGACCTCGTCAAGAATTCGGTCCCCCCGGTTCGATTCGACATCTCCATTAGAATCACTGCCCATGCGGGTGTAGTTCAATGGTAGAACGGCAGCTTCCCAAGCTTCATACGAGGGTTCGATTCCCTTCACCCGCTCCACATCTCTTCAGATGGTTGATTTAGTTGAATAAATCGGCATTTTGATGGCCTGGTGCAGCTTACTCATACAAAGGTGGGTTGTGCAAAATCTTTTTCGTCTCCCTTCAGGCATCCATGTCCTTCGCATTGCGGTGCCTATTTCGTTCAGGCCGGTGTTTGGCAAACGAGAAGCCGCTACATCATTTATAGACGCTCTTCAACCCTGCAGTAGTCAAGTCCGGTTCATCGACAAATACCCGGCTATGCCTGCGCGAGCGCACGCACAGCGGCCCGGCGTGTCAGCCAGGCCAGCGAAAAGGTGAAGGCCAGGGTGGGAAGGGCAGAACCCCACTGTGGGGCCAACCTGGCCAACAGGTGGTAGCAGGCAACACCCAGCAGCCAGAGCAGCGCGGCAGACCAGTCCACCTTGGGCGAAGACGGGTCAATGGCAACATGCGCGCCACTGAGCCGACCCAGGATCACCCCGTACAGCGGCACAAAAACCGAGCTTAGCATCAGCAGAAATGGCTCCAGGCTGTGCATTGGTAGCACCAACGCCAGGGCGGTGCAAAGACCCGCCAGACCCAGTCCCCACTGGCGAATGCTCCAGTTTGGCTTGACGCTATGGCCTGATACGGCACCCGAGTACACGTCGCCATAGGCATTGTCAATTTCATCAATCAGAATCAGACTTAGCGCCAGCAGGCCACCTTGCGCGAGCAGCAGCGCCGTGACCAGATCGGTGCCAGGCTGTGCCACACTCACCACCAACACACCCAGGCCATAGCACCAGATGTTGGCCAGCGCATACCCCAGCCAGGTGCCGCTCATGGCGCTGCGTCCGGATTTGCCGTGGCGGGCATAGTCGGCCACCAATGGCAGCCACGACACCGGCATGGCGATTACCAGGTCCATTGCCGACAAAAGTCCCATGCTGCCATCACCTGTGCGCGCCCAGAACTTCGCCAGGCCCTGCTCCTGCAATTGGCCGCCAAACTGCCAGGTCAGCCAAAGCAGCGAGGCGATCACCAGCGGCAGGCCAATGCGGCTGATCAGCTTGCGTACCAGTTGGGTCATTGACCCGCCCAGCAGCAGCAGCAGCACACCACCCCACAACAGTGTGGTGGCCAGCATGCCGCCAGCGCTGTCCAGGGACATCCCAAAAGACTGTTTGCCAATGGCGGCCGTACCGTCGCGCATGATGACCAGCTCAAAGGTGGTCCAGCCGATCAGTTGCGCCATGTTCAGCAGCACCGGCAGCCGGGCAAAGCTGCTGCCGAAAGTGGCATGCATCAAACCGGCGCTGGACAAGCCGCTGGTGCAGCCCAGCCGTGCCGTCCAGGCCAGCAAACCAGCACCAGTCAGCGAACCCAGCACTATCGCCAGCGCTGCGTCCTGGCTGCCCACGGCTGGCACCAGATAGGCACCTACCTGCATCACCAGCAGGCCCACGCCCAGGCTGAACCACAGCGCGATGTGGTCATGCCAGTCAAAGACCCGCTGCACCGCTGATACCGGTGACAGTGCCGAATTCAATACTGCCGCTGATGGCGACATTGGCATCGAAGGAGAGTTATGTGTCCCGGAAATGGGTGTACTGGCCATGCGTTTGCTCCATGCAAAAAACTGGCAGGTCGGCGAAATCCAAATAGGGGATGTGAGTTGCCAGAGAAGGCGGCAACACCCGTTGTCAGACTGGCTTCCCTGCGCGAGGATTACCTCAATCAGGTTCAAAGGGACTTTCTCAGCCGCTTTGCAGATTCAACTGCAGAGCAACACCCCTAGCGTGTGTGTCAAATAATCAACACCGGGCGGATTCTAATTCCATTTCCAAATCATTCGTCCCTTGGCACCCGGTCGCAGACCTTGCCAACGCCAGGCAAGGCGCGATCGCAAGGACTGGACTGGTTCAGCAAAAGGAATACCGCAAAAAGAAGATGCAAAAGTGCCTGCTTTGCATCAATCAGCCCCTCAAGAGTCGCACCTGGCCGACCGGGACGTCAATGCAGCGACAATTCATCCCCCTGTTTGTTGACCCGCCGGACAAGACCCCGGCCATTTTTTCATGTCTGATTCATTAGAGATTGAAGTCCGTCCCGCCACCCAGCGCGATGCCAAAGCAATAGCCGAAGTTCAGGCCAGTGCCAGCCAGGCCGCCTTCAAGGCGCTTTTTCCTGGCGAGCCAATGCCCGAATTTGACAGCCTTAAGAAAAGCCAGGCATTTTGGCGCGAAGCCATTGAGTACAGCGAACCCCAGGTGCAGGTGGCTGTCGCTGCCGCCAAGGTGGTCGGATTTGTCGGCTATGACCGCTCGCGTGACCCCAAAACACCACCTACCACCGGCGAAATCTGGGCCATCTATGCGCTGCCCGAGCATTGGGGCCGGGGTATTGGGTTGGCGCTTTGGGATGCCGCGCGTGAAGGCCTGGTTGAAGAAGGTTGCAGCAAAGTCACCGCCTGGGTGCCGCTGGGTTACGAGCGGACGCTGCGCTTTCACGACCTGGCGGGTTTCAAGCGCGAGATGACCAGCATCAAGACCGTGCACATGGGCGCGGTCAAAGTGGAAGAAATTCGCTTCAAACGCGATCTGAGTTGAAGTGCAAGCCCTGCCGGGCCAAAGATGGCGTGCTTCAGGCGCGGCGCAGCACCGCACTGCCAATCGAATAGCCAGCCCCAAACGAGCAAATCACGCCAAGTTCGCCCGCCTTGATGTCGTCATGGTGACGATGGAACGAAATGATCGAGCCGGCTGAAGCGGTGTTGGCAAATTCATTGAGAATCACGGGCGCTTCGTCTGCCGTGGCATCGCGCCCGAGCAGTTTGCGGCCGATCAACTGGTTCATGGCCAGGTTGGCCTGGTGCAGCCAGAAGCGTTTGACATCACTGGGGATCAAATCCAGCGTAGCCAGATGCCTGCCGATGTGTTCGGCCGCCATCGGGCAGACTTCCTTGAACACCTTGCGGCCTTCCTGGTAAAACAACTGGTCGCGGTCATCCGGGTTGCGGTCTTCGCTGCGCGACATGAAGCCGGCGTTGTTGCGGATGTTGTTGGAAAACTTGGTGACCAGTTTGGTGCTTAGCACTTCAAAGGCACCGTCTGCTGCACCTTCAAGCCGCTCCACCAGAATGGCGGTACAGACATCGCCAAAAATGAAATGACAGTCGCGGTCTTTCCAGGCCAGGTGCGGCGAGGTGATTTCAGGGTTGACCACCAGCACCGCGCGCGCGCTGCCAGTCTTGACCGCGTTGACCGCCATCTCGATGCCAAAAGTGGCCGACGAGCAGGCCACGTTCATGTCAAAACCAAAGCCTGTAATGCCCAGTGCCGCCTGAATTTCAACTGCCATGGCCGGGTACGCGCGCTGCATGTTGGCGGCGGCGCATATCACGCCGTCCACCGCCGCGGGCTTCTTGCCAGCGCGGGCCAGGGCATCTTGCGCTGCGGCCACGCTGATTTCTGCCATCAGCGACAGTTCGCTGTCCGGGCGCGCTGTCAGGCGCGGGCGCATCCGCCTGGGGTCAAGCACGCCAGACTTTTCCATCACATAGCGCTGTTGAATGCCCGATGCCTTGTCAATGAATTCGACGCTGGAGTGCGCAATGGCGCTCACGCTACCGTTGGCAATGTCAGCCGCCAGTCTGGCGTTTTCCAGGTCGGCAAACTGGTTGAATGTTTCCACCAGCTCGGCATTGCTGATGACATGGGGGGGCACATATAGCCCGGTGCGGCTGATACAAACGCGATGCATGACGGCTCTTTCTGAATTCGGGACAATCCCCGGTAGGTGTTTTCGGGCCACATTATCGAACCTGCCCCGGCCCCAAACCGGTGGCGGGCTTCAACGACAATCGGAAAAAAGTGATTCGATTGTTTTCAACATAGGAGAGTTGTCTGATGGCCAGTAGCTTGCTTGTTTTGCTCGACGACATTGCCACCGTGCTTGACGATGTGGCGGTTTTGACCAAGGTTGCGGCGACCAAGACCGCCGGGGTGCTGGGCGACGATCTGGCGCTGAACGCGCAACAGGTGGCCGGGGTCAAGGCAGACCGGGAACTGCCGGTGGTCTGGGCCGTGTGCAAGGGTTCGCTGGTCAATAAACTGATTTTGGTGCCGGGTGCGCTGCTGCTCAGCGCGCTGGCACCCTGGTCGATCACCCCCTTGTTGATGGCCGGTGGCCTGTTTCTGTGTTTCGAGGGTTTCGAGAAGGTGGCGCACAAGCTGCTGCACAGCAAGGCCGAAGACGCAGCCGGGCATGCGCAACTGCTCGATGCCCTGAGCGACACGTCGGTGGATGTGGTGGCACTCGAAAAAGAAAAAATCAAAGGCGCTGTACGCACCGACTTCATTTTGTCCACCGAGATCATCGTCATCACCCTGGGCACGGTAGCGGCCAGCCCGTTTCTGACCCGGCTGAGCGTGCTGGCCGGTGTGGCGGTGCTGATGACGGTCGGGGTCTATGGGCTGGTGGCGGGCATTGTCAAGATTGACGACCTGGGCTTGTACCTGAGCCAGCGCAAATCGAAAGTGGCGCAAGGGCTGCAACAGGCCCTAGGCCGAATGCTGGTGCAGGCCGCACCGATCCTGATGAAAAGCCTGACCGTGCTGGGCACGGCCGCCATGTTTCTGGTGGGCGGCGGCATTCTGGCGCATGGCTGGCACGCGGTAGGGCAGGGTGTCGAGCAGATCAGCGCCGCCAGCGGCGCGCTGCTGCAACCGCTGGTCAACCTGGGCCTGACCATGCTGTTCGGCCTGGTGGCCGGTGGTCTGGCGGTGTTGGGCATCACACTGATGCAACGCCTGAAAGCCAAAATCTTGTAAGACTTTTTGGCATCCAGCCCTTATCGAGAAAGCGCTGATAGCTATCATAATTGAAGCTATTTCAGCTTGAATTCTGGCCGCCATGCCAGTTGGCCGACTTGTGGCAGGAGGTGCCCCGGTGGCCCAGTTTCTGCATGTTGTGACCCCGATGAAACACAAGCCCGCAGCCCGGCCAACGTGCAACGCGCGTTACCGAGCGACAGCAGCAGAGTTTTCACAGGGGGAAACAAAAAAGGCCGGACAGCGCAAGAACGTGTCGGCCTTATCGATGGTGCCCGGGGTCGGAATCGAACCGACACACCTTTCGGTACTGGATTTTGAGTCCAGCGCGTCTACCAATTCCACCACCCGGGCTTTGATCAGAGAGCCGGAATTATGGCACAGTGTGGGCTATGAAATATCCAACCATTGAAGATTTGATCGGTAAAACCCCGCTGGTTCGCCTGCAAAGAATTGCCGGCACAGCATGTCAGCAGCATGGCAATGTGATTCTGGGCAAGCTCGAAGGCAATAACCCGGCGGGGTCGGTCAAAGACCGGGCCGCGTTTTCGATGATCAAGCGGGCGCAAGAGCGCGGCGACATCAAGCCCGGCGACACGCTGATCGAAGCCACCTCGGGCAACACCGGCATCGCGCTGGCCATGGCAGCGGCAGTCAAGGGCTACCGCATGATTCTGATCATGCCTGAAGACCTGTCGATCGAGCGGGCCCAGACCATGCGCTCCTTTGGTGCCGAGCTGATCCTGACCCCCAAGAGCGGCGGCATGGAGTATTCGCGCGACCTGGCTGACCAGATGCAGCGCGACGGCAAGGGGCTGGTGCTTGACCAGTTTGCCAATATGGACAACCCGCGCATACACGTTGAAACCACCGGCCCTGAAATCTGGGCCGACACCAAGGGCAAGATCACCCACTTTGTCAGTGCCATGGGCACCACCGGCACCATCACCGGGGTTTCGAGGTTCCTCAAGCAAAAAAATCCGGCCATCAAAATCATTGGCGTGCAACCCAATGAGGGCTCGCGCATTCCGGGCATCCGCAAGTGGCCGCAGGCCTATTTGCCCAAGATATATGACCCGACCCATGTCGATGAATTGATGTACGTGAGCCAGGAAGATGCCGAGGACATGTGCCGCAAGATGGCGCGCGACGAAGGCATATTTGCTGGCATTTCGGCCGCCGGGGCCTGCTGGGTGGCGCAAGAAATTGCCCAGCGCGAGCGACACGCGACAATTGTCTTTGTGGTGTGTGATCGCGGCGACCGTTATCTGTCCACCGGCGTGTTCCCGGCCTGAAGCTTTGGCCATCAAATACTTTTTGGAAAACCTGATGCAAACCGACAAAGAAGTTGATGCCAGTGGCCTGAACTGCCCGCTGCCCATTTTGAAAGCCAAAAGGGCGCTGAGCGAATTGCAAAGCGGCCAGACGCTGAAGGTGATTGCCACCGATGCCGGTTCAATCCGCGACTTTCAGGCTTTTGCCAAACAGACCGGCAATGAACTGGTGGAGCAGCAATCCGTGGACGGCAGCTTCATCCATGTGTTGCGCCGCCGCTGAACCTTGCCTAAAGGCCTGGCAATAAAGTCGCTTGACTGACCTGCCGATTCGGGCATGCGCAGCAAGGCATCAGCCCCGCTTTTGGGGCTGCAAGCCAGCCGGGCAGAACTGAAAACCCATGGCAGTGTGGTCACAAGCTGATGCAGCATTTGCGCAGCCATCAGCCTCGGGCGGCGATGTCTTGCCAGTTTTGGCGCGTATTTCAGCGATAGTGAACCCGTCTTTTGGTGTGATTGCACACGGCATTTATAGCTGGTAGTGGATGTGGTCGTGGTCGTGCCGTGCGCGTGCCAGCAACGCATGCCTTTGGCACAAATCCCGCAAACAAGCATTGCCGGGAACCGCCTTGATGCGGGGTTTGGCGTTCTGGCTTGCGGGGTTGAGACTTCTTATCAGACTCTCGCCTGGGTCATCGGCAGGCAGTTACTTTGTCCATCGGCGGCATGATGACCCTGGACGCGGCCCCGCCTTAATCCCTTTGAATTCAGGGCAGTTACTTTGTCTTTTGAGTGATAAGCGAGCCAGCCGCACCGCTGGTTTTAATCCCTTTGAATTCAGGGCAGTTACTTTGTCGCGGCCTGTTGTAGCGCATCAACTTGTTACGGGGTCTTAATGCCTTTGAATTCAGGGCAGTTACTTTGTCTACATGGCGGTCAAGGCATTTAAGTTCATCCGTGCGTCTTAATCCCTTTGAATTCAGGGCAGTTACTTTGTCAGATACGTGAGCAATGCCAACAACTCGCATGTGTCTTAATCCCTTTGAATTCAGGGCAGTTACTTTGTCGGCCAATTTTTTGGGTATCGCAGAGTCCACGCTGTCTTTATCCCTTTGAATTCAGGGCAGTTACTTTGTCTGGCAACAATACAATTGTCAGCCGCTATTATTAGTCTTAATCCCTTTGAATTCAGGGCAGTTACTTTGTCTGTATTGGTCAAAAAACGCTACAGATTCAACAGCTTGCATCGGGAGTTCGAGACAGTTGGGCGTGTTGAACAACCTAACTTCCAGCCAACCTTCCTTTCCCCCGCTGCTTGCGGCCGCCCTGTGCAAGGCTTTGAGTCTATCGGGTCTGGCGCACCGCACTGGTGTCTTTCGCAGCCTGGTCGGTGGGTTTGGTTTGTGGTCTGCGGCGTTCGGGGTCAGCGTCAACGGCGCTACAGTTTGCCTGGCGCAGAAATGGCACTGATGGCAGGCAGTTGCGTCACGCTGTTGTTTGGGCATTTGATTGCCCTGCATGGCGGCACGGCAGCAGGCATTCGTGCTGGCATGCGCCTTGGGCATTTGCATTGCTATCATAGTTGTATCTGCTCGCGCATGCTGCATAAGGGCTGGAAGGCCTTTTTGCATTGAACGCCGACCGGGTCAGCGCTGTTGCCGCTTTGGCAGCATCAGTCCGCCGGGCAGGATGTCGTCGGGCAGGATGCTGGCGCCCATCGTCACCTGCCAGCCGTTGTCGGGCAGGCGGTAGGCGCGCACGTCGTCGGCGCTGGGGTGGATCATTTTGGCAATTCTCAGCATCAAGTCGGCCAGTTTGGCAGCGCTGGTTTCCACCAGAAACACCGAATATTGCACCGGCACACCCTGCTTTTTCATGAACCTGAACAGGCGGCTCAGGCGCTTCGGGTCGGCGATGTCGTAGGTGACCAGGTAGCGGGCAGTGGCAGTCTGGCTCATGTGTGCATGGCTTTCAGGGCGGTGCGGTGCAAGTGCACCAGGTGCAGGGTCAGGCTGGCGGCATTGCGTGCGCTCCAGCGCTCGAACAGTTCGGTGGCGGTGGTCGCCTCATCCACTGTGTCGGCCAGTGCGCCGGTGCCAAGATTCATTTCGGCCCATAGCAGCTCGCACAGGTCTTGGTCCAGGTCGATGTGTTCCAGCCTCGGTCCCCAAAGCTGGGGCACCAGGCCAAGGCTGTTGAGCTGGGCCGCCACATAGGCCAGGCTCAGGTCGCGCAGGGCGGTGGGCAGGTGCACGGTGAATTTGCCGCCATACACATATTCGCGCTTGGTGGCTTCCCATTGCTGCGGGGTGATGCTGGGGTTTTGCGCCTCGCCCCAGCGCACCACAATGTCCATGCGCCGCGCGCGCAGCCAGTTCTGGTAAAGCTGCAGGCCGTCAAAGCGTTCGCTCCACAGTTCCAGCACGGTCGACAGGTCGGCGGTGTTGCGCTTTTGCGCGTAGATGCTGCCAATTGCCTGGCCACCGCTGTCAAGCCAGGTGATGCCGATGCCCGCGCGCATGCACAGCGCCAGCGCCGGGCCGCTCCAGTCCACCACGTCGGCGCTGCTGACCACCCGCGCCACACGGGCCACCGGGTAGCGCATGACCTGGGCGCGGGCGTTGGTGACGACCAGCGCTTCGTCGGTGCAGCTCACCCGTTTGTGCTCGCGGCTGCCCAGGTACAGGGCGCGGGCACCGGGGCCGGGCTGGATGCGCCGGGTTTGGCTTTTGTCGGTCAGCATGTTTCGTCATCCTCATCGGGGTCGGCCAGCCACAGCTCGCCATGCTGGCGCAGCGCCCGCGCCAGCGTCTGGCATTGCAGACGCAGCCAACGCCGCCACAGGGCGCTGCCTTTTTCCCATTCGGCGTAATAGATACCACGCCCGGCCTTGCCCAGCAGGCAGGCGCCTTTGTCTTCGCTGAAGTGGTCGGGGCGCAAAGTTTCACTGCGCAGCAGTTGCCATACCCAGAGGTCGATGGCCGGGCGCAGTGGCTCGATCAGGTCGCTGGCCAGGCTTTCGCGGCCAAAGCTGGGGCGGTGATAAAAGCCCAGCAGCGGGTCCAGCCCGGTGCTGATGCAGCTTTGCACCGCCTGCATGTGCGCCATGGTGTAGCTCAAAGACAGGCAGACGTTGACCGGGTCACGCGGCGGGCGACGGTTGCGCCCGGCAAAGTTCAGCGCTGGCGCAAACACCCCAGCTAGGCCGGCAAAATAGGCGCGTGCGGCAGCGCCTTCAAAACCGCGCAGGCTGGCCAGGGCTATATCTTTTGGATCAAATTGGCCTGTAGCGCCCGTGGAATATGCGCCACCAGCTTCTGTTTTTATAGTGCCCTGGGTGCTGAAAGGGTGGCCGACCAGCAGTTGGGCCAGGATTGCCTGCACCGTGGCTTGCGCGTCAAACAGCGCCTTGCGGGCGTCGGGGCGGGCGCTTTGCAGCACACGCAGCGTGCGCAACTGGCGTTGCAGCTTGGCACGCACCAGTGCCAGCGCCCATTTGCGGCAGGCGCTGTCATCCATCACGCGCTGGGCTTGCGCCAGGCGCACTGCCGCATCGTTGTGCTGCGTGCCCAGCACCAGCGCTACCCGGCGCGGGCTGCGCGGGCTCATCAGGGTGGTGGTGACACCGGCTTCGGCCAGTTTCATCAACACGCCGGTGTCAAGCCGGGTTTGGGCGCCATGGATCACGCAGCGGTCCAGCAGTTTGATGGGCACCGTGCCACGGCGCTGGCCAGCCTCGTACAGGGCCAGGGTGTCGCCTTCGGATTTGATTTCGAGCTGGGCGCGGTCAAGTAGCAGCAGGGCCATGGTGATCTTTCGGTTAATGGTGTTTTAGGCACTGATCAAGTCTTTGCAATTTCCGGGAAGAATTCAAGAAAGTCATGGAGTCATGGAGTCAT
>ERZ795030.6488-NODE-6488-length-10176-cov-4.007509_pt1 | contig 10176 bp, 10 predicted proteins | sample MGYA00375122_ERZ795030 | MGnify/ENA primary metagenome ERZ795030 (study PRJEB30165, sample SAMN05720146) | activated sludge metagenome | isolation source: anaerobic digester from wastewater treatment plant | place: Japan | collected 2015-04-20 ...
CTGCCATTGCGCCGTAACCCACTGAGGTTTTGGCACCGAAACCGACCCATTCAAAGGCGTGTTGAAAGGCCCGTTGCAGCAAAACACGCCATTGGTTTTGCAGTGCCGCCGGCAAACGGTCGGGCTGGCAGACCACGTGGAAGTCAAATTGCGATTTGGCGGGCACGGCGAGAAAGGCGACCGGATTGGGTGAACCGCTGTCGTGCGGGGTTTCGTTTTTTTGGTAGTAACCGCCAAAGTGTGGGGTTATGATTTCAACCACCAGTTTGCCGCCCACCTTGGCCGGATCGGGAAATACGTCCCAGAAGTCGAGGGCACCACGACGTGCATCTTCGGGCTTGGCTATGAGTTCCGGGCCAAACAAGGCGTTGATCGCCTCGTCGGTGAAACCGACTTCACCTTCGTTCTGTAGCTCCTGCATGGACCGGCGCAGAATGCCTTTAACACCGCTGCCAGCCAGATACGGCAAGCCGTAGGGGGTGAGGAAGGCAAAGCCATTTTCAATCGGGTGCTCGTTGCCCAGACCGGTGGCGAAGGGGGCTGTGGAAGTGGTGCTGAGACGATAACCGAGGGGGCCGTAGTGATTGAACAATGCTTTTTGACGCGCACGCACGGCGACAAGTTGGGCTTTGGCGGAATCCCCCATAGGGCAAACGTTTCCCAGCGCCCTCCTTTTGCGCGCTTCAAATTCCGTTCGAATTTTCTCCCGCTCTGTTTTTTCCAGATGCTTGATGTCTGGCAGTTTGGCATCTTTGTATGGCGAAAAACGGCCTGCCTCCCAATGTGTAAAGTAAAGGTGAAATCTGTGACCGGGCGCGGCATCGCCAAATTGCGCCGGAATGCGATCAGGTAGGGCAGCGACAAGGTCGGGAATCATGGACTAATCCTTCGATTTAACGGCATCTACAAATTGCCGCAGCCACTTGAGCAACTCAAGTGCCTCGTCGGTAAAGCGCAGATAGTCGCGGGATTCGCACTTTTGCAGCATGGTCATAAACGATGCGAAGTCACGCGGTGCTGCTTGGGGTGCCAAGCGTTGGATCATTCCGGCAATCAAATCTTTCAGCAGCGCGGATTCCGCGACTTCTTCCCGGGCTTTGGATTTGCTGCTGTAGAAAGCCAGTGTTGGCATCAGGCCACTGTTCATGATGAGCGCTGGCGCTCCTTTGGCCAAATTGCGGTATTTGTCGGGCAATTCGCCTTGCAGTTTGCGGCTGTTGGTGGCGTATTGCCAGGCCAGCGCGGCGCGTTGTTGATCAAGTGTCTGTGTCATGTGGCTTCCCTATGTTGATGACTTCAATTCGCCCTTGCGCCGCTTTCACGAGCTTGCCGTCGTGCGTCCAGAACTGATCGCATCCCGCGTGAATGGCTGCGGCGAGGTGCAGTGCATCCGGGGTTTTGGACCCGTGTTTGACTCGAATTTGGGTGGCCAGATCAAATACCGATTTGTCAAGGGCAACGAATTGGCTGGCAAATATTTGAAAGTAGTGCTCAAAGCGCAACAGCAGCACTTGATCGTCCTCCCGAAGCGGCTTGACGCGCACTTCCATCAGCAGCAATTCGTTGATGCAGCAATTGATGCGTGGCCTGCCCTGATGGTCCAGCATCAGCGTTTTCAGGCGGGTGAAATACGGCTCAACCCGCTCGACGAAGTAAATCGTGGCATTGGCATCCAGATACACCTGCAGCATGTCAGTCGCCCCAACTGTCATGCTCGTCCTGCACCTGCCGGTCGATTTCTTCACGGCTGCGACCGGTGGGCGGCTGTGTCTCGAGCCAGGCTATGTACTCGGCTATGTCGGCAAAGCGAGGTGAGTTGTCGGCGCTGGTGCGTGGGGTTTCGGGGAACAGTACGATGATCTGGGCCGGCCCAGTCGGTGCCTCGGGCGGTAGTTCCAGGGTGATGGTGTGCGATTGCGCGACATTGCGGTCGAACCGATAAGCCTGCATGTTGTACTCCTTGTGCGTCAGTTCTGATGGATGGCCTGCACCAGCACAAGCCCACGCCCGGTGCTGGCATCGCCGCCAATTTGCAGCAGTTTGCCACCGATGCCGGGAAGCGTTTCGCCTTGGCCGACAAACACTTTCGCGAGTATTTCTGGAGCGTTCAGTAGCGCGGCGGCATCAACAGAGCGGCTGCCTTTCTTGAAGCGCTCAATACTGGCTTGCGCCAGGCCAACCATCAGGGTCTCGGGCGGCAGGTTTTCCACATAAAACAGGCCGCCGTCGTCAGCGGTGCCGCTTTCATCGTTGATGCGCACATGCGGCTCCACCACCATGGCGTGGCGGGCAAAGTGGGCAAAGTCGGTGTCGTTCAGCAGCACCAGGTCAGTCTTGAATTTGTTGGCAAAGAAGGCGTTGGCGCTTGATGGCAAAGCATAGTCTGCTATCCATTTTGCTATTGCTTGCAGGTGCTCCACGCTTGCCGTGAATTCAAATGCTTCTAGCACCAGTTGGTCGGCTACCGCGCCCGCCGGTGTGCCAGGGCGTTGCGTCAGTAGGGCATTGCTCGCGGCCAGCGCCCTGTTTTCAAAGACCGATGGCACGGCCCAGTCGCAGGGCAGCCCAGCTTGTTGCGCCAGCCGCTGCAAACGCGCCAGTGCGAGCGGGCTGGTGACATAGGCAAAACCGCCTTTAGGCGAGCGCACCGGCAAGGCAAGCAATTGCGCGTCGCTCAGACTGAGCGCACCGGCAAAGTCCGACGCACCGGTGTCGGGGCCAAAAATGCGGTTGATCAAGCTGTTGGGTTTGCTGCTGTCACCCTCGCCGCGCACCCAGGCGCGGTTGAAGTGGTGGCGCAGCGCGCCTTTGAGGCCACTACCGGCAAACATCGGATGCTGTGTGTGGACTTCGCGCTGAATGGGGCTGTCAATGGCCCCAATGGCGCTGCCCGCACCCATGTGAACCGGGCTGATGGCGTAGTAAAAAACGAGTTGCGAGGCTTCAAACATAACGAGGTCCTTGAGAGGTTACGGTGTGTGACAGTTAAATTCAGTTCCAGGCACCCAGCAGGGCGCGGTTGTAGCCTTCAGCACGGCGACTGTGTTGCAGCGTGTCCGGATTTTGCGGCCACAAGCCTTGGCTGACCCAGGCGGCAAGCTTGCCGAAGTCACCATCAAACTCGTCAAACCAATACACGCTGCCAGCAGGCACGGCGGCTTGCGCGGGTTTGGGTGCCCACTGAAACAAATCCCAACCGCTGACGGTGTCGCGCCGACCCAGTGCTGTGCAGGCCAGCCGGGCATCAAAACCATCACCTTGCAGGTGGTAACTGTCATCGTTCTGCCGTACCACGCCTTCGGGCAGCCAGCCCTGGCTGAATAAGGCCGGGGTTTGCAGCAACAGGCGAAAGCGCCTGGATTTGCCGGGCAGGCCGGGCTCAGCGGGCGGGGTGAAGTTGACGCGGCGGTAAAGCGCACTGCGGCCGTCGCCGCCCAGGCGCAACACGCCTTCAGCGGGCATCAGTTCCGCCACGCCGTCAATGCCCACCAGAAAACCGGTGCTGGCGAACTTGGCTGGCATGCCGGCACTCTTTGGGCTAAAGGCAAAGCCCTCGGTGGTGTAAATCTGACCTTCTTCGGCAGTGTGTGCATCGGTGTTGAGGCCAATGCCCAGACGCGGGTCGCGCTGGTACAGGTGTTTGGTCTCGATGCCATGTGCCTGCTCGGGGCGCTGCCCGCTCAGGTGCTGGTGGAGCCCCCTGGCGCTCAAAAGGGTGCCGCCGTTAGGTTTTTCCTGCTTGGCTGACACCAGTGTGGCGCGCAAGGGCAGATCACCAGCAGATTGGACACCAGCAGCGACAGCGCGCGGCTCCAGCGTGGCAAAGGTCATGCCCAGCATCAGCAGATCAGCAGGAAGTGGGAAAACGGGTTCTGGTAACGCGCCAGCGCTGGGTTCACCCGCCAGCGATAACCAGGTGATGCGGAATTCGCCTGGCATCCTGGGTGTGCCCAGGCATTGCTCTAGCGCGGCATCACTACAGCGCCCTTGTGACAGAAAACTGCTCAGGTGCTTGACATCTTGCCCCAGCAAGGCCGAGCGAAACGCCCCGGCAAACAACGAGGGTGGCGGCGGCATCAAGCCAGTGCCATGTTCGCCGCTGTCGCCAAAAGCCAGGTTGCCACGCACAAACAGGCTGTCGGTAGGGCGCACGTAGAAATAAGTGGTGGCGTTCATGCGGCCGCTCCAGTGGGCGCAAAAGCGCGGGTTTCGCGGGCGAAAAATTCGCTGGTGACCAGAAAGCTGTCGATGGCAGTTCTGGGGTGCTGGGCTTGCATCACGTCACAGACAAAGTTGACGACCTGCCGCGCCACAGCAGGGTCACCCTTCTGGCGGCTGAACTGGTGGGCCAGTGAACTGGTCATCTGGTCGCGCCAGGCTGGGGTTTTGGCATCACCCGCGTCATCGGTCAAACCCTCAAACCACAACTGGGCGCGGTAGATGGCTCCGCGAGAAAAATCGGTCAGCGCCAGTTGCTGGGCCAACTCTTTCATCAGGGACAGCGCGCTTTGCGAAGGGTCGGGCTGCTGGTTGGCTACGTTCACGGGCCACCACGGGCTGGTGACGCTGACTTCGCCACCACCGCGCTTGAGCACGCGCAGGCAAAAGGCATCGCGGTTGAGGTCGTCGCCACGGGCATTTTTGCCGCGCACGGTGTTTTTGGCACGGCTTTCAGCCGCGCGCAACTCGCGCAGCACCATACCCAGTGGCGCGCTGTGGTGCGCCACTACCGCCCCCATCGAGGCGGTGGCCTTGTGACCCATCAGCGTCATCAGTCGGCTGGCCGAAAAACGGCCATTGCCTAGATGCTGGCCGGGTAGCAATCCAAAGCCACTTTTTAGCAGCAACTTGCGCTGTGCGTCACTGCCGCCTTTTTCCAGTTGGCCAAGGTGTTTGCCCAAGCCCATACTGTCATCGGGCGCAATGCCGCTGTAGGCCAGGCGCAGCAACTGCATGCAGTCAAACAAATCATCCACTGCCACAAGCGCCAGAACATCGTCGCCACCGGCATAAAGCAATTTGCCTTTGCAGCATTCCTCCACAACATGGCGAGCCAGGCGGGTCGAAAAATCGTTGAGCGCTTGCGAAATGGCTCCGTGTCGGCCAGGTGATACTGGGCGCTTGGTGTCAAGGTAGACTTTGAGTGCCTTGTCCTGGCCCTCAAATTTGGCCATTTCACCCAGCACCTTGCTGTGCCAGGTTTGCCGGTAACTGAGTTTGTAGTCGTCTTCGTTGCCAGCCAGCCAGCCACCCATGCGGTCGCCGTCCATCAGGATCAGTGCATAGTAGGCCTCGGGACGGTTGTCACCCAGCAAGCGGGCGATGGTGCGGCTGCGGTGGTTGCTCTCTGCACTGCCATCGTCGGCATCTTCCAGCATGGTTGGCAAGCGGCGCAGTGTGTCAAGCTCTGTTTGTGATAGCTGCTCACGGTTGTACAGCGTGCGTACCAGGGCTTTTGGAAGGGTCACCGCATCAAAGTCTTTGGCGCTGGCGGCCAGCACCTGCAGGGCCGAGGTTTGGTCGGTCGTCAGGGGTTGATTGGGATCTGTCAGCTTTTCCAGCGTGGTGGACAGCGCCAACGCATGGGTGCTGACAACAAATCGGCGCACATCACCGCCGGTGAGTCGGCTGACGCGCTCGGCAAACAGCGTGGGCCACAGGCGCTTGAGGGTGGCGATGGCGCTCAAGTGTTCGCCGGGTTTGACCCAAGATTTCTTTTTTTTGGCCAGTTTGCCCCAGACGCTGTCGGCCATACGGTCTTTGCGGTTCAACCCCAGCAGAGCCCCGTCATGGGTCAGCCACTCGCCATCGCCGGTCAGGGTGCAGCGGTGGCCTTCTTCCAAAACGGGCGCAAACGGCCGGGTGGCTTTGGCAGCACCCAGCGCCCGCTCGGCCAATTCATAAACGGCCGGGTAGAGGATGCCGGTGTTGGGCTGCCAGAACTGCAGGCCGTCGAGCTTGAGTTCCTTGGTCAGCACCTGCCAGGTGGCCTCCTGAAAAACGCCTTGCTTTTTCAAATCGGGGTGAATGCTGTCTAGAGCGGCATGCAGGCGGGCGCTGGCGGCAGCCAAATCCCTGCAACCATCGCCGTCAATTGGCCAGGTGGCAGCGGCCCAATAGGCTTCGGGGAATCCGGCGAGTTGTGTCTTGATCTGGGCACGGGTGACATCGGTCAGCGCCACACCCGCTGCATCAAAGGCGCGCTTGGCGGCCTCTGTGGTCCATTGCTTTGCTGCATTTCTGATAGCTTCCAGCGCACGTTCTGCAAGGGCTGCAGCCTGTTTTGATGGAACAATCGCCATGAATTTGTTGGGCAGGCTGGCGGCAAACAGCGGATTGGTGTCGGTGCGGTCTGCCAGCAACTCGGAGTCGATGTCGTCAAACAGTTTCACAAATGCATCGCCACCCACCTCGGGGCTCATCAGCCAGGCATCGACCAGCGGCACGCCGCGCAGCGCGGGGAACACCATGCAGTCCGGCCCCAAATGGCTGATGATGGGTTTCATGGCCTCAAACACCAGGCAAGACAGCAGGTGCGACCCCGCCCACAAATCGGAGGTTGAGCGTGCTTGGCCGATAAATCCCTGCACCGGGCCAAAACTCATGACCAGCAGCGCAGGTTGATCCTGGCCGGTGTCGTCGCCCGCCAGCGCGGTGTGAATGGCGGATACGGTGTCGATATGCGACCAGATGCTGTGGTCTGGCACGCGTGAGTCAGCGGGCAGCATGGGCCACAGCACACCCAGCTCACTGGCGTGCTGACCGGCTTCGGGGCCAAAGCGCCAAAAGGCCAGGAAGGTTTTACGCAGACTGTCGTCGTCGTGCTGAATCAGGCTCTCAAAGTGTGCTTGGCTGACGGCCTTGATCTGCTCAACGTTGATGCCCAAGTCGAGCTTTTTGAGCTCGATCTTTTCACCCGACAGCGGGTGAATTAACTCGGCCTCCTTGGTGAACTTGACCGCTTCAAACTGCGGGTAGCGGCGAGCATCGTCGTTGCGCGGCCAACTCGGGCGGTCGGCAGCAGCGGCCAGCCAGTCGGCACGCTTGTCGAATTCCTTGGCGGAAATGTCCAGCGCCTGGCGCAGTCGGCGTGCCGTGCCGCCCTCGTGGCCCTCGGCATCACGCATCAGGACCAGTTGCTTTTCAGCCGGGTCGTGTAACCAAGCGGCGAGTTTCTTGGTGTAGTTGGTGTTATGTGTCATGAACTTAGCCCTTGCGGATGCGGGTGATCTCAGAAGCCGGCCGGGCGTTCAGAAACGCATGGACTTGGTTCCAGACTTCAATCTGGTCATTGATTGGCAGTTGGGTCACCTGGCTGCGGTCAAAAAATGCCTTTGGCATGGCGCTGGGTAAATGGGTGATCAGGCCGAAATACTGACCATCCCTGTTTTTGGCGACCTTGAAACGCATCTGGCTGGCAAGTCGCGCATTGGGCAAACCCGCCAGGCCGTGGTTGGTAACCGGGTAGGCCAGCACATGCCGAGCTTCAACCCGGTTATGCGGTGAGCCGCTGGACAATTTGAATCGCGTTCGGAAACCAATTTTGAGAGCCGCCAAGCGCTCCAGCACGCTTTTCCATTCCTTGAAGCCGGTAAAAATCAGCTTGCCCTCTGCATTGAGCTTTTTGTCGGCAAACACGCGCCACACTGCCGGGCGACCGTCAGTACACAAGCCCAGTGCGTGCGGCCACTCGCCCGCAAGTCGATCTGTCAGGGCTGCGCTCAGGCTGCGTGGTGCGGATTGCAGGGCCAGGCCGGAGTCACACAAGCCTTCAAACCCCAACAAACCCTCACCTTCGATGTGCAACGAACCCCAGCCATTGCGGGCACGTGAGCCGACCGAGCCAAACCACGCTGCCAACTGCATGGCTTTGCGCAAGGTGCCAGCTTCTGCGTCGGGGCAGCGCAGTTTGAATGTCATCGGTGGGCCTTCGGGCGCAATGGCGTTGCGGTTGCCGTGGGTGGTGACGGGGCCAAATCCCAGATAAACATCGGTTCCAACCGACATCAGTTGCCCGGTTTGCCTGTTTTTGACCTCTGAATGTTGCTGGGTTGCCATGTGCGGCAACGATGTCAGCGTGCCAGTATCCCAAGTCGACAACCGCAACTGCACTTTGGACCGCCCCCCGCCCGCATCATCCCCAGCGCTGCCAAACAAGCTGTTCTCAAGCCTGAGCATTTCGCGATGGTCGTAACCGAGATCGGCTGCCTTCACCACCCGCCACCACTGCCGCAGCAGCGCCTTGAACGGTGGGGTGCGCCACTGGGCTTGTTGTTCTGCATTGCCTAAAAAAGCCGGGGTATTGAAACTGAGCTGGTAGCTCAATTCGCGCATGGTCATTTGTTTTCCTCCTTGAGCACCACATCTGCGGCAAATCGTACTGCATCAGGGTGCAGGGTTAACCCATAGCGCCGGGGCCGCACGTCACCGTCGTGGATGCGGTAGGCCTGGGCAGCGGGTCCCAGCGCGGTTTTCAGGCGCTTGTCCAGTTTGGACTTGCGTGCTGAAAAATATTCACCATCCATGCCGTTGCGCAAAGCCCGCTCGGTGCCTTCAATATCCGCCAGATTGCCGGTAATGCGGCGGTATTCGCGCAAATAGCGTGTGGCCCACAGCGGGTCTGGCACGCCCTTGGTCGGGGCGCTCAAGGGCTGGTTGCCCGCCAGGGTTTCGCGTGCAAACACCGCCAGCAGCGCCAGTTCGGCCGGTGGCAGGGCAATTTCGCGCCGGCCCGCCAGAATGCACTGGCGGGCCAAATCCAGCACCAGTTGCGCCGGTGCCAGCGCTGCGCGGGCCGCAGCCACCGTGTCGTTGAAGCTGGCAACACCTGCCAGCAGACTGGTGGGCAGGCCGTGCCGCAGGCTGACAAACGGGATTTCAGCCAGCGTGACCTGCGCCATCGCGGTATCGGCCAGTTGGCCATCGCGCGTTTGCAGCACCCGGCTGTAGGGTGTCGGGTAAAAAAAATCGTAGCTCGACTCAAACGGCTCGCTCACCAGCACATGGCTGAGTCGGTCCTGTGGGCGGCCAAACAGGCTCAGCGCGTAGCCCAGGTAAAAGCCCATGGTTTTGCGCCCACCGGCAATCGATGCGTGTAGCGCGCAGCCCGAATCGGCCGTGATGGCGCGCACATGGGCGGTGATGAAGTCAGCCGCTGCACGGTTGTCGGCCGGTGTGCGGATGTCGTTCATCGGCTGGCCGCTGGCATCGCGCATGACGTGGATGTGACTGCGGTCGAACTTGACACCGGGCAGGTGGTAGTCGGCGCAGAGTCTGTGAAACCAGCCCAGGTCGTCACTGAGCAAGGACAGCTCGGCGCGCACCTTCGGCGCTGGTGATCAGGTGAACTTCGGTTGGGACAAACGGCGCGAACTCGTCAGCGGCCAGTGCGTACAGCGTCTCGGTAACGATTTGGGGGGTGAGGCCGCTGACTGCCAGCAGCAGGCGGCGGGGAAAGTCGGCAGATTGGGTGAGCGCGACGGGGTGCGGGACATCAATGGGTTTCATGCGCCGCAGTGTAGGCGGGCAGGGTGTCGGCGTGCCCTGCGGCAAGCTTGCCGTGGCTGGCCAGACACATCACCGGTGCCTGCAACGCTGGCTTCCTGGTGATCCTGATGACATCACCATTTCTGGCGGCAAGTGTCGGATTTCTGCGCTACGGGTGCGATCAGGCTTTTGCCTGATCTGCGTCAGCCACTGGCGCTGTCGGTTAACGCCAGTAGCGACGCGGGGGCAGATCGTCACGGCTGTTGTAGTTGTGTTTGAGGTCAGTGATGTGCGCCTCCAGCCGGTCAAGCTCTCGATCAAGTCGCTCGCGCTCATAGGGATCGATACGACCATTGCGTCGTGCGCGAAGCTCGTCGTCACGCACTTGCCTTAACTCCATGATCAGCCGGTTGGCCTCTGGCCGGGTCAGGGCTCCGGAGCGAATGCCTTGGTCAATGCGAGCCTCGGCGATTCGTACCCGTTCGCGAATGCTCTGGGCCATTGCAGCGCCAGAAAATCCCAGGCATAAGGCCAGCACGCCGCCGAACCAGCCACGCCGATTGAATTGCTTGTTCATGATTTCTCCTGTTGTTCAGTTTTCTGTCCATTGCGCTCCAACGCCGGCTTACATGACTTCTGACGGATTGAATCTGGTCATGAAGCGATTTCCTCGCAGATTATTGCAAAGTC
>ERZ795030.6489-NODE-6489-length-10173-cov-6.752619_pt1 | contig 10173 bp, 4 predicted proteins | sample MGYA00375122_ERZ795030 | MGnify/ENA primary metagenome ERZ795030 (study PRJEB30165, sample SAMN05720146) | activated sludge metagenome | isolation source: anaerobic digester from wastewater treatment plant | place: Japan | collected 2015-04-20 ...
CCATGCGGCCGCCTACGCCGGTCGACTTCTCCAAAACGAGCGTTCGTTTGCCGCGATCCTTCAGGATGCGTGCGGCAAGAAGCCCCGTCACGCCCGCGCCGATGACAAGACAATCCCATGCGCCGTCCCGTCGTTGCATCGCCCGCTCCTTTCGCCTGTCTAGAACCAGGCCGTCCAAGGACATCCTATCACCCCACTGGCGGTTTCGCCAGCCGGAATCCTTGGGAATGGACACGGCATCGCGGCCCGAGCCGCGCTACGGCATCTTCACGCCGCCGCCTTGGCGATGCGAAGGGCACACGGCTTCCTTTCTGCGCCAAAGTCCCGACAATGCCTGTCTCCTGTCGCGTGGGCGCCTGGATTCGCGCGCAACGCTCTGGTTACTATACCGTCCCGTCTCGACAAGCGCCATGCATAGAAAGGAAGAAATGGGCGAGGAAAAAACAGACTTCGCATCCGCCTCCGCGAAATCCGCATGGACGCTGGAAATACTCGGGTTGGCGGCGGCGCTGACGTTGGCGGCGGCCGGGCTTGTCGCGGGGTGGAAGCTATTCTGGTTTTTTACCGACGACGCCTTCATTTCGTTCCGCTATATCAGCAACGCCCATCTGGGCTACGGCTACGTCTGGAACCCGCCGCCGTTTCGTCCGGTCGAGGGCTATACGAATTTTTTGTGGGTCGTTTTGTTGGATGCATTATGGCGTGTTCTTGGCGTTCTTCCTCCCCAATCGGCCAACTATGTGACGCTGCTGTTTTCCGGACTGGCCTTGTGGATTTTGGCGCGGATGGTTTTCCAGATGCCGTGGCGCCCGGAGTTGCGATCGTGGCGCGTGGTCTTTGTGGCGTGGGCGCTGGCGTTTGTGCTGCTCAATCGCACCTTTCTGGCATGGACGAGTTCCGGGCTCGAAACGGCCATGTTCACGTTCTTTGTCGTTGCGTGGGTGCGCTTCTCGACGCGTCTTCCCGAGGGAGGGGTCAGGACGCAGGCTGCGTATGCGTTATGCGCGGCGCTTGCCGCCTTGACGCGCCCGGATGGTCTGCTGCTGGTCGCGGCGTCGGGACTGGTTCTTTTCTATACTTACGCAATGCGTTGGAAGACCGACGGCCTACGCAGCATCCTCTCGGCATTTCCGTTGGCGTTGCCGCTCGCGCACATGGCGTGGCGGCGCAGCTTTTATGGCGAATGGCTGCCCAACACCTACTACGCCAAAATCGTCGCCCCGTGGCCCGAGAGCGGAATCCGATACATGGCGTCCTTTATCCTCGAATATGCGCTATGGTTCGGGTTCGCGCTGGCGCTGGCGGCGGTGGCGATGTGGTTGGCGAAGCCGCAACTCCGCCCACGCATGCGGTGGGGCCTGCTCCTGTCCGGCGCGGCGCTGACGCTGCATTTTTTGTACTACGGCCTCCTCGTGGGGGGAGACCACTTCGAATACCGCGTGTACCACCATCTTGTCGTGCTCGCGCCGTTCGCAACGCTGCTGTTGTTGAACCGGCTGAGTCTGTCCGCAGGCAAGACGTTGGCGGTGGCGTCAGTTTTCCTTGCGCTTTCGCTGCCCGTCCCCTGGACGCACTGGGCTCTGACGCACAACCTGAACACGCGGGAGAAGACGCGTTGGATGTTTGCGCCGATCGCGCCTGCATGGCCTAGGCCCGTCCGCTGGTACGCCCAGGCCTTTGACGAACTGCAGTCCACGATGATCCGGCATAATGTCTGCACGCGCCATCAGGGGCACAAGATATTCTTCGAGCACAGGAGCCAGATTTATCCGCCCCGCCAAGTAGGCGCGAAGATCGACGGCAAGGATTTCCCCGTACTGCTGGAACCGTGCGTGGGGGTGGCCGCATGGACCTTGCCGCATGTCGTTATCCTCGACTATGCCGGCCTGAACGATTACGTCGCGGCCCGCAACCCTGTCTCTCCCGATCAAAAACGCATGATGGCCCATGACCGCGCCGCGCCCGATTGGTACATCAAGGCATTCCGGCCCAACGTGGACGTGAAATGGCGTGTCATCACGCACACGCCCCGGGAGAAGCCGCTTACCGAAGACGACATCCGCCTCATCGAGGAACGGTCCTGGGCATGGGCGAAACAACAGCGCAAACGGCGCGGCGCATGGCCGCCCACGCCGCCGCCGGATTTGCCGTGAACCGCGCGCGGACGTCGGGTATACTGGCGCCGCCCGTACACACTGGGCAGCGAAAAGGAGCGTTTCATGGCAAAGACGAAGCGGCTGCCATCGCGCAGCGAAGTGAAACCGGAAGACACGTGGGACTTGGCCCCTCTGTATAAGAACGATCCTGCGTGGGAGAAAGCCTTCCAACGGCTCTCGGCGCAAATCGGCGAATTCAGCCGTTTCCGCGGCCAACTCGGAAAATCGGCGGCCACGCTGCGCGCGTGCTACGACTTCAACGCCGCCTTCGATCGCGAGGCGGAACGCCTGCAATCCTATGTTTTCCTGAAATCCTCGGAAGATGTCGCCAACGGCGTGTACCAAGGGATGCTGCAACGGTTCATCCATGTCGCCACCGTGGCGCAAGAAGCGGCGAGTTTCATTGCGCCGGAAATTCAGGCGATCCCGAAAAAAAAGATGGACGCCTTCCTGAAATCGAAGGAACTCGCGCCGTACCGCTTCGCGCTTGAGAAACTGCTGCGGTACCGGCCCCATATCCTGTCGGAGAGCGAAGAACGCCTGTTGGCCATGCAGGGCGAGATTGCCGGTTCGCCGGACCGCATCTTCGAGCAGCTCAACGACGCCGATCTCAAGTTCGGACGCGTCGTCGACGAGAAAGGCAACACAGTCGAATTGACGCAGGGATCGTTTCGCAGTTTGCTCGAATCGCCCAAACGCGCCGTGCGGAAAACCGCATTCGAGCAGTTCTACAAGCAATACGAGGCCCATGCGAACACGCTCGCCGCGACGCTGACCGCTTCCGTCTTGCAAGACGTCTACCACGCACGGGTCCGCAACCACTCCTGCGCGATAGGCGCGGCGCTGTTCTCGGACAATGTCCCGGTCAACGTCTACGACAGCCTCATCAAGGCCGTGCATTCACAACTCGACTCGGTTCATCACTACTTCGACGTGCGGCGCAAAGCGCTCAAGCTCAAGGAAATTCACGTCTACGACACCTACGCGCCAATCGTGTCGCAAGGCCGCACGCGCATCCCCTACCCCAAGGCCGTCGACATGATCTGTTCGGCCTTGGCCCCGTTGGGCGACGACTATTGCCGCGTGTTGCGCGCCGGACTCCTGGGGCGCTGGGTGGACCGCTACGAGAATCAAGGCAAACGGAGCGGCGCGTTTTCGGCGGGCGGGTACGATGGCCCTCCGTACATCCTCATGAATTACCGCGAAGACGTGCTGGACAGCGTCTTCACGCTGGCGCACGAGGCCGGTCACTCGATGCACACGCAGTACAGCGCAAAGACGCAGCCGTACCAATATTACGGCTACTCCATCTTCGTGGCGGAAGTGGCGTCGACGTTCAACGAACAGCTTCTCAACGCCCACCTGCTCGCCAAAGCCGACGACAAGGCCGCGCGAGCGTTTCTGCTCAACCGCGAGATAGACGAGATTCGCGGCACGATTGTGCGCCAGACCATGTTCGCCGAGTTCGAGAAAATCACCCACGCCCTCGCCGAATCCGGCGAGGCCCTCACCCTCGACGTGTTGCGCGCGGAATACCGCAAACTCCTCGAACGCTACTTCGGCAAACGCTTCGCTCTCGACGACGCGCTGTCGCTCGAATGCCTGCGCATTCCGCACTTCTACCACGCGTTCTACGTCTACAAATACGCGACGGGGCTTTCCGCCGCGATCGCCTTGTCCGAACGCGTGATGCGCGGCGGCGACGCCGAACGAAAGGCATACCTCGCGTTCCTCAGCGGCGGCGGCTCGAAATACCCGCTCGACCTCCTGCGCGACGCCGGCGTGGACATGGAACGCCCCGAGCCTGTCGCGACGGCCATGAAACGCTTCAAACGATTGGTGCGTGAACTCGAAGAACTGACGTAGCTTCACAAGAAGAACGGACCCGCCGCGCGCACGAATTCGCTGCGGTCGGGTCCGTTTTCTGTTTATTTGCGGCGCGCTACTCGACCGCGCCGTGCGTGCGGAGGAGATCGACCACGTCTTGTTTGCCTTCACGCAATGCAAACTGGAGCGCGGTCTTGCCGCTGTTGTCCCTCAGATTGGCGTTCGCGCCGTGCGCGAGCAACAGTTCGACGATCTCGCGATGGCCGCGCAAAGCAGCCCAATGCAGCGCGCCCAGGCCATAGATATTCTGGCTATTCACGTCGGCGCTCCGGTTCAACAACAGTTCGGCCAGCTCCTTGTAACCGCCTTCCGCCGCGACGATGATCACCGTAACGTTGTCGAGATCCTTGGCGTTCACGTCGGCGCCCCGATCCAGCAACGTCTGAACGGCCGCTATCTGGTTTCCGGCGCACGCGGCGTCGAGAGGGGTCTTTCCCTTGAAAGTGCGCATGTCGACGGGAGCTCCGCGATCGAGAAGCAGCGTCATCACGCCCACCTCGCCCGCATTCGCCGCGGCGTGCAACGGCGACAAACCGATCGCGTCGCCCGTCTTGAGATCGGCCCCCTTGTCCAGCAATTGCCGCACGACATCCTCGCGCCCCATGTAGGCCGCCCACCACAACGGCGTCCGTCCGTTGCAGCTGCGAATGGAAAGATCGGCTCCCTTGGCCAACAACATGGCGACGACATCGGACTTGCCGGATTCGGCCGCCCACAACAACGGCGTGGATCCGTTGTTGGCTGCGGCGTTGATGGCCGCGCCCCGCGCCAGCAAGATTTCCGCCACGTCGCCAAAGCCCTGCTGCGCGGCCCAATGCAGCGCCGTCGCGCCAATGGCATCGCGCGCCGCAGCAGACGCGCCCTGCGCCAGCAACAGCTCGGCATTGTCGGCGCGTCCGGCATACGCCGCCCACCGGAGCGGCGTCGCGCCGCGCTCGTCCACCCGGTTCACGCCGTCCGGATCCGCTCCCAACAGCATCTTGAGCGTGGCCGCATCGCTCACCGCCGCCGCGCGATGAATGGGATGCCGCGCATCCGCATAAAAGCCGGATTTCGCGAGGAGAGGATCCATCGCGCCGTTCGCACGGAGCAAGTCCGCGACTTGCCGTTGGCTCTTGCCCACCGCCAGCGAAAGCGGCGTCGCGCCTTCCAGATCGATCAGATTCACATCGGCTCCCAGCGCAACCAGATGCGCCACGACATCGGCCTTTCCTTCGGCGGCGGCCAGATGCAGGGCGCTCTGTCCCTCGACATTGCGCGTGTCGATCGCAGCGCCATGCGTCAGCAGAAAATCGGCCATCTGAACATGGCCCTTGCCCGCCGCCAGATGCAGCGGACGGTTGCTGTCGGCGTCGGGGGCGTTCACGTCGGCTTTGTGCCCGACAAGCCGTTCGGCCACGCCGAGCCGATCGTTTTCAGCGGCGGCGTGCAACGGCGTCCTTCCCATGGCATCCCTGTCCTCTGCGGCGCACCCCTTCTGCAGCAGCAACGCCGCCACGGCGTCGCTGCCGCTCGTCGCGGCCAAATGCAACGCCGTCTGCCCCGCAAGCGTCACGGCTTTGAGGTCCGCCTTGGCCGCCAACAGCGCCTCGACGGCGTCGACGCGACCCCGGAATGCGGCCAAATGCAACGCCGTCTGGCCCTGGTTGTCGCGCGTATTCACTTCGACGCCCTCGAGCGCCACCCGCAGCATCTCCGTGTCCCCTCGCTCGGCCGCGCGATGAAGCGCCGTGCCTCCGAGATTGTCCCTCACATCGAGTTTGGCCCCTTTTGCAAGCAGCGCGGCGGCTACGACCTTGTGGCCGTTTTGTGCGGCGGCATGCAGCGCCGTCTGGCCGTCAAACGACCGGACATCCACCGGCGAATCGGCCGCCAGCAGCGCTGCGACGGCGCGTTCTCGTCCTTGTTCCGCGGCGAGGTACAAGGCGGTGCGCCCGTTCATATCCCGCGCTCCCATATCTGCCCCGCGATCGATCAGCGCCTTGATGACGCCGGCGTGGCCGCGAAACGCCGCGGCATGCAGCGCCGTCTGACCGCTGTTGTTGCGATCGCTGATCGACGCGCCCTTCGCCAACAGCGCCGTCACCACCCCTTCGTGGCCGTTCAGCGCCGCCAAATACAAGGGCGCCGCGCCGCTGTAGTCCTTCGCGTTGGCGTCGCATCCCTTGCCGATGAGATATTCGACCAGAGATGGATGCCCGTTCGCGGCGGCCAGATGGAGCGCGGTCATGCCGGCGTTGGTCTTGGCGTTGATGTCCGCGCCTTTCGACGCAAGCCACTCGATCGCCGCCTGCTGACCGGTCATGGCGGCCGCATGAACAGGAGCCGCTCCATCCTTGTTGCGCACGCTCACGTCCGCGCCTTTGTCCACGAGAATCGCCAGCAAATCGGGATAGCCCAACATGGCCGCGCCATGCATCGGCGTCGAACCGTCCGTATTGCGCGGGCTCGCGTCCGTGACCTTGCTCGCGATAAGCTCAAACAGATCGCGCTGTCCGCGCCGCGCCGCATAGTGCAGCAGCGAATTGTTCTCGCGATCGCGCGCATGGATGCGATCGGGGTTGGCGGTCAACATCTCCACGACCGTCGCCATTTCGCCGCGCTCGATCGCTTGGAACAACGGAAGCGAATCGGCAAAACCCTCTTCGGAAGACTGGACGACGGCGGACGCAGGAGCCGGCGCGGCCGGAGGAAGCGTAATGGCCTGCTGCGCCAAAGCGCCGGCGGCGCCCCAGACAATCGCGGCGCCCACGAAAAAAAGATTGCGGCGTTTCATGTGACACGATCTCCCATTTCCGTTTATGCGCCCCGGGGGGCGCCATCCTGCAACGTTCACCACAATAGTCGCGGACGCGGGCGTTTGTCCAGAAGGCAAGGCGCTTCCGGCGAGGCGGCCTTGCGCCGATCGACGCGGGTCGAAGCCCGGCTCCGGTCCCCGAACCCGCCGTAGGAACGCGATGGGCGAACATGCTAAGATCGTATTTCACGGGAGATGAAAGGGACAGGCGCACGCGTGAGAACCGAATTCGCCAAATTGCTGAAGTTGATCCGGAAAAATTCACCGGAGGCCGACTTGGAACTCGTCCGCAACGCGTATCGCGTGGCGAACGAGGCGCACAAATGGCAGATGCGCCTGTCGGGCGAGCCGTATGTTTCGCATTGCATCGCCGTGGCCAAGATTCTCGCCCAGTTGGAACTCGACACGACGACCATCGCCGCGGCCCTGTTGCACGACACGCTCGAAGACACGCCCGTCTCGCGCGCGGAACTCGAACACACCTTCGGCGGCGAAATCGCGGCGCTGGTCGACGGAGTGACCAAGATCGGCGCGATCAACTTTCCGTCGGCCAAGGTCACGGACGTCGAAAAGCAAGCCGTCAACCTGCGCAAAATGCTCGTCGCCACGGCCAAGGACGTGCGCGTCATCCTCATCAAGCTGGCGGACCGGCTGCACAACATGCGCACCATCGAGTTCCTGCCGCAGGAAAAGCGCGTCATCATCGGACGCGAGACGCTCGAACTGTACGCGCCGCTCGCGCACCGGCTTGGCATCGCGCGGTGGAAGTGGGAACTGGAAGACCACGCCTTCCACGCCATCAAGCCCGTGGAATACAAAAACGTCGCCGCGTCGGTGGCGATGAAACGCCGCGAGCGCGAGGCGTGGCTCGATGAAACCATCAAATTCCTCGAGGAAAAACTCGAGGAAGCCGAGGTCTCGGCGACGGTCATCGGACGGCCCAAGCATCTCTACAGCATCTATCAGAAAATGCTGCAGCAAGGGAAAGACTACAACGAGATTCTCGACGTCCTCGCCGTGCGCATCATCACGCAGACGGTGTCGGGCTGCTACAACGCGCTGGGCGTCGTGCACCACTTGTGGCCTCCGGTGCCGGGACGCTTCAAGGACTACATTGCCATGCCCAAGGTGAACGGCTATCAGTCCATCCACACGACGGTCATGCGCGAAAACGGCATGGCGCTCGAGATTCAGATTCGCACCGAGGAGATGGACCGCACCGCCCGGGAAGGCATCGCCGCGCATTGGAAGTACAAGGAAGGCGCCAGCAAACAAGACGACAAAAAATTCGACGAACAGTTGCAGTGGCTGCGGCAGATGTACGAATGGCTGCAAGACGCCCACGCCGCCGATGAACTCATCGACAGCGTCCGCCGCGACGTCAGCACATCGGACGTGTACGTGTTCACGCCCAAGGGAGAAGTGAAAGAGCTTCCCGTCGGCGCAACGCCGCTCGATTTCGCGTATCTCGTCCACTCCGACGTCGGCCATCACTGCATCGGCGCGCGGGTGAATGCCCGCATGGTGCCATTGCGCTACAATTTGCAGACGGGCGACGTCGTCGAAATTCTCACCTCGAAAAACCAGACGCCTCACCTTGACTGGCTCGACATCGTCGTCACCGGCAAGGCCCGATCGCGCATCCGGCAGCGCCTGCGCGAGCTGGGTCAACTCGAACCGCTCGAAGGACAATTGCGCAAGGACACGGTCGTCGTCATCCCCACGCCCGCCGCTCCGCCCCCCCGCATTCGCGCCGTCGACGACGCCACGCGCCACAAAATGATCCGCGTGCAGGGCGCCAAAAACATTGCCGTCCAGTTCGCGAAATGCTGCGATCCGATGCCCGGACTACCCGTCATCGGATACGCGACCAAGAGTCCCGGCATCACGATCCATCGCGCCGACTGCAAAAACTTCGCGCGCACCACGCGCGATCCGCACCGCATCATCGAGGCAAGCTGGGAGGGCGAAGACCACGTGACCGTCGGCATGCGCGTCACCACGTCGCAGCGACCCAACCTGCTGGCCGACATCACCAACGCGTTACGCCCGATGAACATCAGCATTTCACGCGCGGAACTCAAGCCAGACGCCGCCGGCAAGAGCGTATTCGAGTTTGTCTTCGAAGCCCCCGACAACGACAGCGTCGACCGCGTCGCGGCGACGGTGCGCACGGTTGCGGGCGTCACCGAGGTGCACAAACTCCCTCCCCACGCGCTGAAGGCTTTCACAAAATGAATCGGGAAAATCGGTTCCGGCTGGTCAGCGCGTTCAAGCCGGAAGGCGATCAGCCGCAGGCCATCGCGGCGCTCGCGGAAGGTCTGCGCGACGGTCTCCCGCATCAAGTGCTTCTCGGCGTCACGGGTTCGGGCAAGACGTTCACCGTCGCGAACGTCATCGCCGAAGTGAACCGCCCCGCGTTGGTCATTGCCCCAAACAAAATCCTCGCGGCGCAGCTATACGCCGAGTTCAAAGACCTTTTCCCCGAAAACGCCGTCGAATACTTCGTCAGCTATTACGATTATTACCAGCCCGAGGCGTATGTGCCGACAACGGACACGTACATCGAAAAGGAATCGTCGATCAACGAAGAGATCGACAAGATGCGCCACGCCGCGACCCAATCGTTGCTCACGCGGCATGACGTGATCGTCGTCGCGAGCGTGTCGTGCATCTACGGCATCGGCTCGCCGGAGGTCTATCAGCAATTGCGCATCGAACTCGCCACGGGCATCACGATCGCCCGTGACGACTTCATCGCGGGCCTCATCGCGATGCAGTATCAGCGCAACGACATCGATTTTCATCGCGGCGCGTTTCGCGTGCGCGGCGACACCATCGACGTATTCCCGGCCTACGAGGGAGCCGTCGCGATTCGCGTCGAGTTCTTCGGCGACGAAGTCGACGGTTTGTACGAGATTGATCCGTTGCGCTCGATCGTCAACCGCAAGCTGCGGCGCACGGCCATCTATCCCGGCACGCATTACGCCACGACCGCCGACACCTTGCAGCGCGCGATCGCGTCGATTCAGGTCGAACTCGAAGAACGCCTCAATCTCTTGCGCGCGGAAAACAAACTGCTCGAAGCGCAACGCCTTGAACAACGCACGCGCTTTGATCTCGAGATGATGGCCGAGATCGGCTACTGCAACGGCATCGAAAATTACTCGCGCCATCTCGATGGCCGCATGCCGGGCGAGCCGCCGTATACGTTGCTCGATTATTTCCCCGAGGATTTCATCGTCGTGATCGACGAAAGCCACGTGACCGTGCCGCAAATCGAGGCGATGTACAAGGGCGATGCGTCGCGCAAGGACAAATTGATCGACTACG
>ERZ795030.6496-NODE-6496-length-10167-cov-9.275316_pt1 | contig 10167 bp, 9 predicted proteins | sample MGYA00375122_ERZ795030 | MGnify/ENA primary metagenome ERZ795030 (study PRJEB30165, sample SAMN05720146) | activated sludge metagenome | isolation source: anaerobic digester from wastewater treatment plant | place: Japan | collected 2015-04-20 ...
ACTGACATTTTCTTCCGACCGTATTTAAAAATCGGACGGACAGTGGTGTTTTTATTCATTTATCACATTCTATACAAAAAGTTGCGGACGAAATTCCAGTCGCAATAGCAACAAAGGAAATCCGTCCGCAAAGAGTACCAATAACAGATTGTTATGGTAGTGGTTTGATTTATTTCAAATCAATCACGTGGCATTTTTTCTTTTTATTATTAACTTAAAAAACTATCACTTTTTGCACTTGGTCGTCGCCTACTTTTACAAGATATATGCCTTGACGTCCTATGCGCACTACAAAATTGTTTGTGGTAATTGATGTCTCTTTTACAAGCAATTGACCTGTTAAATTGTAGATACTCAAACTTTTACCTTGTGCATTATCTATAACAACACCCTTATCTGTAGTTGAAATCACTACTCCTGTCAAGTAATTTTCGTAAATGCCGTCAGCCACGTCGAAGCGTGCTGTAAATGTAGTATCGCACAACACCACAAAAGTACGCGGATTGTCGGTATTGCCGTCTTGCCACTCTTTGAACTTGTAACCATCTTTCGGCTCGGCAGTCAGTGTTGCTTCAGTTCCATACTTATGAATGCCTCCACCTATTACGCTGCCCATGTTCGGATTGTTGCTTATTGCTGTTACCTCGTAATCAAGAGCTTCGAAGTAAGCCACAAGGTTAAGGTCTTCTGTTACGGTTATGGTACGTGGATTTTCGGTGTTGCCGTCGCTCCAAGATACAAATTTATGCCCTCTTTCCGGTTCGGCAAAAATGGTTACTTCCGTTATCTCTTCGTTCTCGTTTTTCCAAGAAACAAAATTTACTTTGCCCGATTTCGGGTCTGCCGATACGGCTCTGACCGTATTCTCTCCCTCCTCGATAAAGATTTTCTGATTAGGCATTTTTTCCTTATAAGCATCAGTTGTTCCGTTTGGAATAAACATAGGAATGTCGCGTGAATAGAGGAAAGCAGTATTCCCAACTGTTGTGGGAGGTGTGGACGACTTGAATGTAACGTATTGCAAATCATAAGATAAAAACGCTTGTGGTTCCAAACTTGTCAGCTGATTGCCAAAAACTACGGCAGGAATTCCACAATACATAAAAGCCCCCAAACCGACAGAGACTATCGACGGCAATTGCAGCGTATCTGTCATATTATCGCAATCGCGGAATGCCCACTGTCCGATGGTTTTCAACGAATTGTTAGCACTCAAGCCAATGCTTGTTATTCCGTCACAACCGAGAAAAGCACTTTTCCCGATGGTTGTTACTGCATCAGGAATATTGAAATTACCGGTAATGCAGCAACCGGCGAAAGCTTCATCTCCGATAGCGGTTACTGTTTCGGGAATAACAGTACGGTAGCATCCCTTAATAAGCGTATTGGTAGATGTTGCAATCATTGCATTGCAATTATTTCTACTGTCGTACGTGGAGTTACTGTTACTAACGGTTATAGTAGAAAGATTGTCGCAAGGAGTTGCAAAAAAAGCATCTATGCCTATCTCTTGCAGTGATGCGCCAATGTGCAAGCTGTTTATGCTGTCGCAACCGTAAAATGCTTCCCTTTTAATGGAAGTTACGCCGTTAGGTATTGATACCAATCCCTTAATTCCTCCGCAACCCGAGAATGCATAACTCTCGATAGTTTCCAAATTTGAGGCACTGCCCAAGTCAATGCCCGACAGTTTATGGCAGTTTCCGAACGCACCCTCCCCAAGATAAGTCAGTGATGCAGGGAATTCCAGTTTGCTTTTAATATTCCAACAATTGTAAAAAGCTTTAGGACCAACACCCTTCAAACTATTAGGCATGGTTAATTGGCTAATACCTGTACATCCGTAAAAAGCTTCCCACCCGATTGTTTCCAGTCCGTCAGGAAAACTTACGCCGGTAATTTTTTTGCAGTCGGAAAAATTTTTCCAACCTATATACTTCAACGGCTTGGGAAAATTCATTTTTCCCTCTATGTTCGTACACCCTTCGAAGGCATGGTTACCGATAATTCTAAGAGAATCGCCCCATGCTACGTTGGTTAGTGCCGTACATGTGTAAAATGCAGATGTACCGATGGAGTCAACCCCTATCATTGTTACTCGGTTCAAATTCGGACATTTATAAAAAGCCCTATCGTCTATAATTCTCACCTTCGCCGGAATATCTATGCTTTCCAAATTCGGGCATTCGTAAAAAGTGCCATCTTGTATAATTTCCAACGATGGACTAAGCACTACGTTCGTCATACCGCATCCCCAACAAGCTGAACTTCCAAGAAATTTTACCGATGAGGGAAAAGTCAGCGTACCTTTAAGCCCCGAACAGTTAAAGAAAGCACCTTGTTCGATGGTATCCACCGAATTGCCGATAGTGATTGTTTCAAGCAACCGACATCCGTAAAAAGCTTCATTTTTGATGGTTTTTACCGAATTGTCAATGGTAACGTTTTTCAGTCCGGTGCCGCCGGTATTGCCCCTGTTTTTGCGGTAATTATCAACAGCTTGCTGCGGAGCGCCCGAGCCACCCGTTTCATCGTAGCAATCACGAAAAGCTTCGGTGCCGATGATTTTCCCGCGAATTGTTACATCTCTAAGTCCGTAGCATCCCTGAAAAGCACAATTGCCTATCTCAAGCTCGGAATTTTCGCCGAAAGTCAATTCTTCCATTCCTGTACATCCGTAGAAAGCATTTTTTCCGATATATTTTACCGTATTGTTGATGTGTACTTTAGGAATTGCCGAACAATTGTAAAACGCTCTTTGCCCGACATTTTCCGCAATAATAAATATTTCACTGCTAAGTGCCGTGCATCCCGAGAAAGCATCTTCTCCGATATACTTTGCCGAACCGAGGCTTGCAGCAGCAAGAGAGGTACATCCCGCAAAAGCCGACTCGCGTATGCACTCCATTCCTGTGAAAAATGTCCTAAGCTTTTCACATCCTGCAAAAGCCTCATATCCAACGTGTCTTACCTGACCGCCGACGGTTTCGAGAGATGGGCATTGCCTGAAAGCATGAGCTGCGATGGAATCTATAGAAATAACGCCGTTGAGATGCTTAAATTTCGGACAATAAGCGAAAGCTTCTCTACCAATATACACTACCGAATTGGCTGCGCTTACGGTTTCAAGTTCCGGACAGTTCTGAAAAGCACCCCAGTGAATATACTTTACCGAACTGCTGCTGACTGTTTTGAGTGCCGCACATCCCGAAAAAGCTTGCTGTCCAATGTATTCTACCGTATTGGGAATACTTACGCTTGTAATACCACTACTGCCTAAACTTACCGATGTAACCGTGTATTCAAGGGTACCATACTTCCAAACATAGTTTACAACATTTCCATGCTCATCATAAATTATATCTGTAACAGTTCTAATTTCGGCGGTTATAGTGGGTGGAAAATTTATGCTGCCTGTTTGGTCTGATGTTTTATTAGTACCGTGTACAGTCATGTCAATATTATTTATCGCATATTTTGCGTTGCCTTTAATTATATAAAGTGCAAGATCAGTATTTTCTAGTTCTTCGTTATAATATTCCCAATAACCAATTTCGTATGCCGCTACATTGCCCACAAGAGCAAACAGCATAACTGCTAATGTTAAAATAATCGATTTTGTTTTCATAGCTTTAATTTTTTTTAGCCCTGTCCCTTCCCCTAAAGGGAAAGTTTTACAGGGATTTTTGTTTTTATTTTAATGTTTTTTTAGATATTTTTTTCCGTTTTGAATAACGATACCTTTGTAGTTTTCATCTACCCTCTGCCCTGAAAGATTGTACATAATGCCTTTGGGGTCGAGTTGGTTTTTATCCACTACAGGAGTGTTGATGCCCGTAGTAATATCGACCGTCCAGCCAACAGGCACATGTGAAGCGTCTTTGAGAGTGGTATCTAAGCCCGCAGGACATGTAAACGTACCGGTAGCCGACACACCTTCTACCCAATTTTGGGTTGAATTTTCGGCTTCGTTCCATGCGGTAAAGTTTACTTTTATGTTATTCAGCTTGCTACAGCCATTAAACATTCTCTGGTAGCATGTTTTAGCCAAGGTTTTGGCGGGCAACAGAGGAGCTGTAGTCAGTTCGGTACAACCTTGGAACATCATGTAATAGCAACTTATTGTAAGGGTGGTTGCAGGCAGTACGGGTGCGGTAGTTAGACTGTCGCAGTAAATAAACATGGCTTCATAACAATAGTCAGCCAGCGTAGTGGCAGGCAGTTCGGGTGGCGTTTTCAAGCTTGTACAGCCCGCAAACATACCACAATAGCACCCTTCATCCAAGTTCTTTGCCGGCAGTTCGGGTGCGGTAGTCAATCCCGTACAGTTGCCAAACATTTCGTTGTAACAGTGCACAGCCATTTGAGTTGCTTTTAACTCAGGAGCTGTGGTCAATCCCGTACAACCAGAGAACATCCAGCCATAACAGTAGTCTGCCAGCGTAGTAGCGGGGAGTTCAGGTGCAGTAGTCAATTTAGTACAATCTTCAAACATCCTGCCATAACAGCCATCCACCATAGTAATAGCGGGTAGTTCAGGCGCTGTGGTTAATCCTGTACATTCTCTGAACATAGAATAATAACAATCCGGAGCCAAGGTTGTGGCAGATAGCTTGGGTGCCGCTTTCAATCCCGTACACCCTCTAAACATTCCTTCGTAGCAGCTCTCCGCCAGCGTGGTAACAGGCAATGTGGGCGGGGTGGTCAATTCAGTACAATCTCTAAACATTTCCTTGTAACAACTTTTAGCTAAAGTGGTTGTAGGCAATGTGGGTGCCTCGGTCAGTCCGGTACAACCTTGAAACATATAATAATAACACCCCTCTGCCATAATGGTAGCAGGCAGATTGGGCAAAGCTGTTAGTCCCGTACAACTCTTGAACATTCCCTCATAGCAGTAGTTTGCCAAAGTAGTAGCTGGCAATGTAGGAGCAGTAGTTAGATTATCACAGCCCCAAAACATATTCGAGTAGCAGCATGGCGCTAATGTAGTGGCTGGTAATTCGGGTGCGGTAGTCAAGGCTGCACAGGCTTGGAATAAAAAGCAAAAACAATAGTCCTTACCTGCCAACGAAGTAGTCGGGATATCACCGTCGGTAAGTGTCATTACATTACCCGAAGCACTTATTTTGCCGTACATGTCAAATTTAATAAATTTAGAAGTTCCCAATCCTTTGTAATTACCCTTAAAATAGACTTTATCACCTATCGCTTCGAGTGTAATTATCGTTCCGAGCGTGTAGTTCTCCCAGTCGCCTGTGCCCTTCTTTACCTGAAAATCGGCTGTCATATTTACTCCCCTTAACTTTACTGTTGAATAGGCAGTCTCGGCGGTAAGGCAGAGATAATCGACTTGGGCATGTAAGCCACCAACTCCTATCATCAGCAGGAGCGTTAAACACAGAAACCTGAAAATGTCATTTTTTCGTTTCATAATCATTTGTTTTTAAAAATTGTTATACAAAAAATTTAATTATTTGTTATTTCTCGTTTTTTCATTGTTTCAATCGGTGCAAAAAGCATTGTTGCCTGTAACGCTTACCTGTTAAGATATTTTTTTCCGTTTTGAATAATAATACCTTTATAACTTTCATCTACCCTCTGTCCCGAAAGGTTGTACATAATGCCTTTGGGGTCAAATTGGTTATTATCAACTACAGGAGTGTGGAAGTCTACGGTAGGATCGACCATCCAGCCTACAGGTACGTGCGAAACATCTTTAAGAGTGGTATTCAAGCCTGCGGGACACGCAAACGTGCCGGTAGCCGATACATTCGCCACCCAATCTTTGGTAGAATAGCCGACATCATTCCATGCAGAAAAATTCACTTTAATATAATTCAAATGAGTACAATCATAAAACATTTCTTTGTAGCATGTTTCCGCCAAGGTTTCGGCAGGAAGGAAAGGTGCCGTTTTCAATTCGGTACAACCGCGGAACATTTTGTAATAGCAACTTATTGTTAAAGTAGTAGCAGGTAATTCAGGTGCCGTTTTCAAGCTCGTACAATCTTCGAACATACCTTCATAGCAGTAGTCAGCCAGCGTGGTAGCAGGCAGAACGGGTGCTGTTTCCAAGCCCGTACAATTCCAGAACATCCAACAATAACATCCTTCAGCCAAATTCATTGCCGGCAGTTCGGGTGAAACAGTCAGTTTTGTACAACCGGCAAACATTCTGTCGTAGCAGTGCGTAGCCATTTGAGTAGCAGACAATTTCGGTGCAGCAGTTAAACCCGTACAGCTCTCGAACATGCCTTCATAACAGCTGATTTCAAGTGTTTCGGCAGGCAAATCAGGTGCTGTTTCCAAACTCGTGCAGCCGGAGAACATAAAATAACAGCTAGTTTCTGCCTGCGTAGTAGCAAGCAGTTTGGATATGGTAGTCAGACCGATGCAGCCTTCGAACATTTGTGCATAGCAGTTCTTTACCAGCGTGGTAGCGGGCAAAACAGGTGCAGCAGTCAGACCTGTACAACCGGAAAACATTTGCATGTAACATCCCATCGCTAAAGTTTCGGCAGGCAATTCCGGTGTGGAAGTTAAGCCGGTACAGCGGGAAAACATATAGTAATAGCAGCCTGCTTTCATAGTAGTAGCCAGCAATTTCGGTGCAGAGGTTAAGCTGCCGCATCCGTAGAACATGTAGCTATAGCAGTAGTCAGCCAAATCGGTTGCCGGCAGTATGGGTGCGACAGCCAGCTTGTTACAACTCATAAACATTCCGTTGTAGCAACGAAATTCTAAGGCGATTGCGGGCAACTTGGGTGCAACGGTAAGTTCCGTGCAGCCATTGAACATTTGTGCATAACAGCGTGGTGCCAGCGTAGTCGCGGGAAGTTCGGGTGAAGTGGTTTGGCTGCACTGATGTTTCGGTAAAAATAACAAAAAAATTTGTTTGCTTAAATTATTGTTCGTATTTTTGCGAACAATTTTCATACAAACAATATGGCAGCACCAAAATATACCGACAAACAAACGCGCATTGCACGCTATGCAAAGGCTTTGGGCAATCCTGCACGTATTGCCATAATGGAGTTTTTGGCGCAACAGGAGACTTGTTTTTTTGGTGAAATTCACGAAAAATTGCCCATTGCCAAAGCTACTGCCTCGCAACATTTAAAAGATGAACAAAATGATAAATTTTTAATTTAAATATAACTATGCAAACATTTTCTATTAATACGTCTTCATTGAATGTGAGTTTTACATGTCCAAAATGTAAAGAATTTATTACCGAAACGCTTGATGATTTGCCAATGGCAGATTGTACTGCAGATTCGGTTGCAGCGTCACAAAATTCGGATGAGTTCTCGAGTGTTTGTCCCGAATGTGGCGCCGAATTTAAGATTGATGTTATTGTAAATATGTACGAAGGAAATCTGTGTGTATATGACGATAATGACGATGTTATTGATTGTGAACTTGAAGAGTTTGCTGAAGATACATTCGATGAAGAGCCAGAAGATTAATTCACTTATTAACTAAAATCCAATAAATTATGAAAAAATTACAGTTTATTTTTGCAGCCGCAGCGCTGCTGGTATTGAGCTTAGGTATGACGGGATGCGACCCCACCAACCCTAATAACCCCGAAATGCCTGCTATTGTTTCTATTTCTGAGACTAATTCAGATTATGGTATAGTTGTAGAGGTTGTTTATAAAAATAATACTCGTATGTTTTTTTTACTGACTAGTCCTAATACTTGTGAGCTTACCTCCTATTACACTTTTTATAAATCAGAAGGATATGAGCAATATAACTATAGTGGCGAACTGGTCATTCCTGAAACAATAACTCATAAAGGAGTGATTTATACCGTTACAGGAATTTTTAGTTTAGGAGCAATAGATCCCGCCACTAAAGTATGGATACCCAAAACAGTCATTAATCATGGGCTAAGTGATTTAAGTGATTTTACATGGAGGGTGACTGAAATTAATGTGTCGCCAGATAATCCAGTCTACTCTTCTGTGGATGGAGTCCTTTTTAATAAGGATAAAACGGAATTATTAGATTTTCCTAAATGTTCTAAAAGTGTTTCATACACTATACCTAATGGCGTAAGAAGAATTGAAGCTTATGCTTTCTATAAATCCGTTACTTTATCAACTATTACTATGCCTAACAGTGTAACTTATATTGGTGATTATGCTTTTTATGAATGTAGTGGTTTAACAACTTTTCAAATTCCTAATAGTGTAACTGAAATTGGAGGAGGAGCCTTTTCTGAATGCAGTTCTATTCTTTCTGTTAACATTCCAGAAGGTGTTACTGTTATTAATAAATTTTTATTTTTTTGGTGTACATCTCTTAACTCTCTAACTATACCTAGTACTGTGACTTTAGTTGATCAAAAAGCATTTTATGCTTGTTACTCTCTCACAACATTGACTTGTTTAGCCACAACACCTCCAGCAACTTTCTCAAGTATTTATGATTGGGAAGGAACAACCTTTTCTCACTCCCATATTCAAACCATAAAAGTTCCAGCAGGTAGCGTGTCAGCCTATAGAGCAGCTGAAGGCTGGAGAGACTTTACTATTGTAGCGTTGTAGGTCGTTTTTATAACATTATAATCCCCACTATAAAAACACGTCTGTTTTTATAGTGGGGATTATTTTTTTAGTACCTACCTGCGGTAACAGCATCAAGGGAATTAAATCACCTTAGTAAGGTGATTTTTTTACTCGCGTATGAATTTGCTTATTTCCTGTATTTTACCGTTTTGGTCCATCAGTTGTATAAAGTAGATGCCGTTGGCGCCCAAAGTACTCACGTCCACTGACACGAGTTGGTTATTGATAACAGTTTCAAACACCGTTTGCCCCAGCGTATTGACAATTTTAATGCTGTAGTTTGTGCCAGTTTTAGAACTTGTGCCAGTGTTAATATAAAGCACGTCGTTTGCCGGATTTGGATAAACCAGCATGTTTCCATGCGTTGTTTGGGTGACGCTTGTAGGAGGTGTTACAATTTGTAATTTTACACCCACTGCTTGTTGCTCAACGTTCACATAGGCAAAATCATAGTAGGAGGTTCCCGACTTAAACGCGGAGCGGATTTTCACCGTACATAACGCCAAATATGCCCTTGCCCGCCACTCTTGGGACGAACCCCTGAAAAATGCAGAAACACTTGCCACGAAGATTGCACCTAAAACAGTATTGCTCCCAAAAATCGGTGAAGTGGTTTGGCTGCACTGATGTTTCGGTAAAAATAACAAAAAAATTTGTTTGCTTAAATTATTGTTCGTATTTTTGCGAACAATTTTCATACAAACAATATGGCAGCACCAAAATATACCGACAAACAAACGCGCATTGCACGCTATGCAAAGGCTTTGGGCAATCCTGCACGTATTGCCATAATGGAGTTTTTGGCGCAACAGGAGACTTGTTTTTTTGGTGAAATTCACGAAAAATTGCCCATTGCCAAAGCTACTGCCTCGCAACATTTAAAAGAGTTGAAAGATGCCGGACTGATTCAGGGCGAAATTATTCCGCCAAAAGTAAAATATTGCATCAACAAAGAACATTGGAAAGAAGCGAAAGCACTGTTTGGAAAGTTTTTCGGACAATGTATTTGCAAAGAAGACAATTGTTGCAAAGAATAATTTTTATAAAAAATGAATTGGTTATATCTGTTTTTAGCTGGTATTTTTGAAATAGGCTGGCCTTTGGGCTTTAAATTGTCGCAAACAACTTCTTTAAAAGCAATGTGGATAATAATTGCGATTATTTCCATGGGATTAAGTGGATTCTTTTTGTGGCAGGCACAAAGGTCAATTCCCATAGGAACTGCTTATGCTATATGGACTGGCGTTGGTGCAGTGGGTACATTGATTATCGGCATTGTCTTTTTTGGCGATTCGGCAAGTTTTTTTCGCCTATTGTCGGCAAGTTTGATTGTTATGGGAATTGTCGGATTAAAATTGGCAAGTTGAATTTATAAAATCAGATTGCCTGCAATGTAAATATTTTGTATGGCTTTTTATGAAATAAATATTTGTCTTCAACAGTCATTTTCTACGCTCAACATAATCCGAACAAGTTCGGTTTCTGTATTCGCTTATCGAAAATGTTCGCAGTTTTACGAACAACAAACAATAATAGTAATCATTTAAAATTAAAAGAAAATGGAAATCAAAGTTTTAGGAACGGGA